>ENA-UOJG01000150-UOJG01000150.1-human-gut-metagenome-genome-assembly--contig:-C47-NODE-150-length-104399-cov-20.522483_pt1 | contig 104399 bp, 88 predicted proteins | sample MGYA00242340_ERZ723887 | MGnify/ENA metagenome assembly ERZ723887 | reverse complement strand
TCATTCTCTCTCTCTCTCAGTCTCTCTGTCCCTCTCCCTTCCCCCCCCCCCCCCCCCCACCCCCGTCACCCGAGGGGGTGTAGGGGAGCAGAGCGCCCCACGCCCGTTTCGTCGAAAACCAACACTTTCATCAGAACAACTCCGGGAGAGCGCGAGAGGGTCGCAACCCTCTCGCCTCCCGTCCCCCGAGGGGGGTGTAGGGAAGCGGAGCGCCCCACGCCCGCGTCGTCGGAAACCAGAACTTCCATCAGAACAACTCCGGGAGAGCGCGAGAGGGTCGCAACCCTCTCGCACCCCGTCGCCCGAGGGGGTGTAGGGGAGCGGAGCGCCCCACGCTCGCGTCGTCGGAAACAACGTCCTCAAAAGAATAGCCTGCTTCGTCGGAAACCAATCCTTCAAAAGAACAGCCCCCGGAGAGCTCGAGAGGGTGTGAACCCTCTCGACTTCCAATCGTTTCCAGCGACATGTGCGGTGGAAACGCGCTGATTTTTTCGGAGTGGGGGCTTGCCCCCGGAGAAAAAATCGCTTCCTTGCAGATTCCGCGCCCGGAAATCCAAAGGATTTCAGCGGAATCTGAGAAAGGGTGGTGCGGAGGGGAATCTGTCCCCTCCGCCTCCGGGTGAGCTCGAGAGGGTCGCAGCCCTCTCGACTTTCAATCAAAAGGATTTTCCGCAGGAAAATCGTATCCTTTTCCTATAGGGGGTGGCAGTGGCGGGGGAGCTTGCTCCCCCGTCCACATCCCTCAGTGACAGCCCTTGCAATGTCCGCAATCGCCGCCGCAAGCATGCTTTCCGTTTTTCCTGGACTTGCGCATGCCGCAGATAATCGCGATAACGATTACGACCAATACAGCGCCAACGATTACAGTGCCCATTCTTAGCCTCTCACTTTCTGCTTATTCTCGTAGGGGTTTTTGCGAACGACCAGGTACACGAGCGCAACCAGCAGCGCCAGCGCAATCACGGTCGCAATGCCGAATGTGCCTTCAAACATGAGACCCAGCTGATAGACGAGCAGGGAGATCACGTAGGCGAAGCCGCACTGATAGCCGATGGCGAACCAGGTCCACCTGGCGTTGTTCATCTCGCGCTTGATGGCGCCGATCGCCGCGAAGCAGGGCGCGCACAGCAGGTTGAACGTCAGGAAGGAGAAGCCAGCCAGCGCGGTGAAGTGCGAAGCGATGTGCGCATACACGGTGCCTTCGCCCGCGGCGTAGAGGATACCCATCGTGCCGACGATGTTTTCCTTGGCCACGAGTCCGGTGATGGAGGCGACGGCCGCCTGCCAGGTGCCCCAGCCCAGGGGCTTGAAGATCCAGGCGATGGCGTTGCCAACATAGGCCAGCAGCGAGTAGTCGATTTCTTCTTCGCTCAGCATGCGGAATGTTCCGTCCACAACGCCGAAGTACGTGGTGAACCACACGAGGATGGTGGACAGCAGGATGATCGTGCCGGCCTTCTTAATGAAGCTCCAGCCGCGCTCCCACATGCTGCGCAGCACGTTGCCAACGGTCGGCCAGTGATAGGCGGGCAGTTCCATGACGAACGGAGCGGGGTCGCCGGAGAAGGCCTTGGACTTCTTCAGCATGATGCCGCTGATGATGATGGCGGCCATGCCAATGAAGTACGCGGACGTGGAAACCCACGCGGAGTTGCCAAACAGCGCGCCGGCGATCATGGCGATGAAGGGAATCTTCGCGCCGCAGGGGATAAACGTGGTGGTCATGATCGTCATGCGACGGTCGCGTTCGTTTTCGATGGTACGGCTCGCCATGATGCCGGGCACGCCGCAGCCGGTACCGATCAGAATCGGGATGAAGCTCTTGCCGGACAGACCGAACTTTCTGAACACACGATCCAGAACGAAGGCGATACGAGCCATGTAGCCGCAGGCTTCCAGGAAGGCGAGCAGCAGGAACAGAACCAGCATCTGGGGTACAAAACCGAGCACCGCGCCAACGCCCGCGATAACGCCGTCAAGGATCAGACCCTTGAGCCAGTCAGCGCACTGAATTGCGTCAAGGCCGCTTTCCGCCAGCACCGGGATACCGCGTACCCACACGCCGTAATCGGCGGGGTCGGGTTCTTCAAAGCCGTTCTTTTCCAGATATTCGACGGCCTCAAGGTAGGTCATCGGAATGGTGGTTTTTTTGTCGGCGTTTTTCGGGATTTCGCTGTAGTAAACGTTCATGTCGGAAACGGCCAGCGTTTCCTCGTCCTCAACCTCAACGGTCTTGACGGGGTTCTCGCCGTCTTCCTCGGTGGGGGCATACTCCTTCAGAGTCGCCAGTTTCGCGTCGTCCTCGGCTTCCTCGTCCAGCTCCACGAACGCGCCGATTGCTTCGGTGGCGTTGGTGTAGTTCTCGGAAACCTCTTCATACTGCTTGGAGCCGATGCCGAACAAGTGCCAGCCGTCTCCGAACAGGCCGTCGTTCGCCCAGTCGGTCGCGGCGCTTCCGACGGTGACCATGGAGATGTAGTACACTAAGAACATCACCAGCGCGAAGATCGGCAGACCCAGCCAGCGGTTGGTGACCACGCGGTCGATCTTATCGGACGCGGAGAGCTTTCCGGCGTTCTTCTTCTTGTAGCAGGCCTTGATCACCTGCGCGATGTAAACGTAGCGCTCGTTGGTGATGATGGACTCCGCGTCGTCCTCCAGCTCGGTCTCGGCGGCCTTGATGTCCACTTCGATGTGCTTCATCACGTCGGAGGGAATGTTCAGCTGCTCAAGCACCTTGCTGTCGCGCTCGAAGATCTTGATGGCGAACCAGCGCTGCTGCTCCTCGGGCATGGTGTGCAGGGCAGCTTCCTCGATGTGCGCGATGGCGTGCTCGACGGGGCCGGAGAAGGCGTGCATCGGAACGGTCCTGGTGCTGCCCTTCGTGGCTTCGACGGCCGCTTCCGCCGCTTCCATAATGCCGTCGCCCTTCAGAGCGGAAATCTCGACGACCTTGCAGCCCAGCTGGCGGGAAAGCTCCGCGCAGTTGATCTTGTCGCCGTTCTTGCGCACAACGTCCATCATGTTCACGGCGATGACCACCGGGATGCCCAGCTCGGTCAGCTGCGTGGTGAGGTACAGGTTGCGTTCGAGGTTCGTGCCGTCGATGATGTTCAGGATGGCGTCCGGACGCTCGGTGACCAGGTAATTACGGGAAACAACTTCTTCCAGCGAGTACGGAGACAGGCTGTAAATGCCGGGAAGGTCCATGATGACGACGTCGTCATGCTTCTTGAGCTTGCCTTCCTTTTTCTCGACCGTGACGCCCGGCCAGTTGCCTACGAACTGGTTGGAGCCGGTCAGCGCGTTGAACAGCGTCGTTTTGCCGCAGTTCGGGTTGCCTGCCAGCGCAATTTTGATGGCCATGATTGATTTCCTCCTCTTTTGCAATCACACACAATATGGCGAATAAAAAGGATTACCGAACCTCGATCAGCTCGGCGTCCGCGCGGCGCACGCTCAGCTCGTAGCCGCGTACCGTCAGCTCCATGGGGTCGCCCAGCGGCGCGACCTTGCGAATGTACACCTCAGTGCCCTTCGTAAGTCCCATGTCCATGACTCGGCGCTTGAGCGCGCCCTCGCCGTGCAGCTTTTCGATGACTACGGTTTCGCCCACCTTGACATCCTTCAGGGTTTTCATATTCCCTCTCCTCTCTATCACACCATGATCCTCATGGCCATGGTCTTATCCAGTGCAACGCGGCTTTCCTTGACGTTCAAAATCAGGTTTCCGCCCAGCTCGCTTACCACGGTTACCTCCGCTCCGACGACGAAACCCATCTCCGCCAGATGCTGACGTACCTCATCCCGCCCGGAGATTTTCTTGATGATGTTCACATCTCCGACGCTTGCCATTCCCAAAGGCATCATTCTTCTCGCACTCCCTCCAATTAGACCAGTCTAACTCACGGGGCTTTGAAAGGTCAGAGGGTTAAGCCCCTCTAACCGGCAAACAGTTTAGCATCTCTAACCGTCGCTGTCAACCCCTGTTTTCCGGATTTTCCGGTTAATTCTTCGGGAATCCGAACCTCCGCCCGGCGAAGAATTCCATTCGGTTAAATGTCTTTAACTCATGGCGGAAGTATAACGCGCCGCCCCGTGTTTGTCAACGTTTTTTCACCGCCGTTGCCTTGATTTTTGATGGAAAATCTGTTAATATACTGTGCGAAAGAAGGTGCCGCACGATGCGTATTCTCGAATCCTCGGAGGACTACTTAGAAGCGATGCTCATGATGAAGGAGCGATACGGCTATGTCCGGTCGATCGACATTGCCAATGAGCTGAATGTTACCAAGCCCAGCGTGAGCTATGCCACAAAGCGCCTGCGCCAGAATGGATACATCACCATGGACGACGAAGGCCTGATCACCCTGACGGACGCGGGCATGGCGATCGCGTCGAGGATTTATGAGCGGCATAGAACGCTGACCTCTTTTTTCGTCTATCTGGGCGTGGATGAGGAAACCGCGCGCGAGGACGCCTGCAAGGTAGAGCACGACCTGAGCGAGGTGACCTACGAAGCTATCAAGGCGCACGCAATGAAGAGCATGGCCAAATAAGTCCGACGGAAAATTTTTATGAGAAGCGAGCCGGTTTCCGAAAATGGAAGCCGGTTCGTCCTTTTTCCAATTTATAACACGAAAAGGCCACACGGTTTGAGCATTTGCCGGAAAACGTCTATTTGTTTTTTAAAGGGAATCTGCTATACTATCTTATACGCGAATCCCATCGACACAAAAAGGAGAGATGCCGGGTATGATTCAATCCGATAAACCAAGCAAAAAACCGCTCATTTACTACTACGTCATCGCCATGATCGTGCTGATGATCCTGAACGCGGTGCTCTTCCCCTCGCTTCTGTCCCGCCGGGTGCAGGAGGTTGGCTACAGCGACTTCCTGAAAATGGTGGACGAGGGCAAGGTGAAGGAGGTCTCTCTGGAGGAGGACGCGGAGCAGATCGTCTTTATCGCCGTGAACGATGAAAATAAGGAAAACATCTACAAGACCGGCGCGTTCCCGGACACGGGTCTGCGGGAGCGGCTGGAAAACGCGGGCGTGAAATTTGAGTCCGTCATTCCCACGCAGGATTCTCCGCTGCTCAACTTCATCATCACCTGGATTCTGCCGATCGCGCTGTTCAGTCTCGTCGGCCAGCTGCTCATGAAGCGCCTTCAGAAGAGCGGCATGATGCCCGGCGCGAACGCCATGAGCATCGGAAAATCGGGCGCGAAGATCGTCGCCGAAAACGAAACCGGCGTGACGTTCGCAAACGTCGCCGGTCAGGACGAAGCCAAGGAAGCGCTGGTGGAAATCGTCGACTTCCTGCATGAGCCGAAGAAGTACGCCGACATCGGCGCGAAGCTGCCCACCGGCGCGCTGCTCGTAGGCCCTCCGGGCACGGGCAAAACACTGCTGGCAAGAGCCGTCGCGGGTGAAGCGAAGGTGCCGTTCTTCTCCATCTCCGGTTCCGAATTCGTGGAGATGTTCGTGGGCATGGGCGCGGCGAAGGTGCGCGACCTGTTCCAGCAGGCCAATGAAAAAGCGCCCTGCATCGTGTTCATCGACGAAATCGACACCATCGGCAAAAAGCGCGACGCCGGCGGCTACGGCGGAAACGACGAGCGCGAGCAGACGCTCAACCAGCTGCTCACCGAAATGGACGGCTTCGACGGCAAAAAGGGCGTGGTCATCCTCGCCGCTACCAACCGCCCCGAATCGCTCGACCCGGCGCTTCTGCGCCCCGGCCGGTTTGACCGCCGCATTCCCGTGCAGCTGCCCGACCTGAACGGCCGCATCGCCATCCTGAAGGTGCACGCGAAGGACGTGCATCTGGATTCGAACGTGGACTTCTCCGCCATCGCGCGCGCCACGTCCGGCGCGTCCGGCGCGGAGCTGGCCAACATCATCAACGAAGCCGCGCTGCGCGCCGTGCGCATGGGGCGCTCCACCGTTTCGCAGGAGGATCTGGAGGAAAGCGTCGAAACCGTCATCGCCGGCTATCAGCGCAAGAACGCCGTCATGAACCCCGAGGAGCGCCGCATCGTGTCCTACCACGAAATCGGCCACGCGCTCGTCGCCGCGAAGCAGACCAATTCCGCGCCCGTCACCAAGATCACCATCATCCCGCGCACGTCCGGCGCACTGGGCTACACGATGCAGGTGGACGAGGGCGAGCACTTCCTGATGAATCAGGAGGAAATGGAAAACAAAATCGCCACGCTCACCGGCGGACAGGCCGCCGAAAAGCTGGTCTTCGGCCGCATCACCACCGGCGCGTCCAACGACATCGAGCAGGCGACGAAGCTCGCCCGCGGCATGGTTGCCCGCTACGGCATGAGCGAGGAGTTCGGCATGGTGGCGCTGGAAACCACGAACAACATGTACCTCGGGCAGGATACCTCTCTGGCCTGCGCGCAGGCCACGGCCGAGCGCATCGACCGTCAGGTCATCGCCCTCGTGAAGAAGGGCCGCGAAAAGGCCGACGCCATCCTGAAGGAAAACGAGCCGAAGCTGCACGAGCTGGCCGCCTACCTGCTGGATAAGGAAACGATCACCGGCGAGGAATTCATGCGCATTCTGAACGCGCCGGAAACCCGCTGATTCCTCCCTTCGACTGCCGTCGGGTTCTTCTGAGCCCGGCGGCAATTTCATTGAATCCGACAGCAACAGGCAGTTGCTTGTGCGCGGGCGCGTTCTGTGCTATAGTGTCTCCATCAGGGAGGCGGTTGACATGGACACAAAGGAAATTCTGTATCATCTGAGGACGCAAAAGGGGCTTTCGCAGGACGAGCTGGCGGAAAAGGTTTTCGTCACCAGACAGGCGGTGTCCCGCTGGGAAAACGGCGAGACGACCCCGAACGTGGAAACGCTGAAGCTGCTTTCAAGGCTCTTCGACGTTTCCATCAATACCCTGCTGGGCGCGCCCAGACAGCTGATCTGCCAGTGCTGCGGAATGCCGCTCGACGATTCCACCACCAGCAAGGACCCCGACGGTTCCTTCAACGAGGACTACTGTAAGTGGTGCTATACCGGCGGCCAGTTCACCTATACCAGCAAGGAACAGCTGATCGACTTCTGCGTAACCCATATGGCCACAGAAGCCTGGCCCGCCGAACAGGTTCGCGCCCATATGGAAGCCGTCGTGCCCGAGCTGAAGCATTGGAAAAAATAGTTCATCCACCATCAGGATTTTAATCTGATATGTTTATTTATTCATAATTTCAAATCAGTGTTCGTACGTCATACAAACGGTTCAGATGATAAGACACCCCTATCGTAAAGAGGACAACCCGAGAAAGGGGTTGATGCAAAGAGGTGCTTCTTGCATCAACCCCACCTGACTCGGAATACGTTCAATTAGGTATTACCAAACACTATCCTTAGGAGTCCGTTTAATAAGCGTTCCATCACCCTTATTACAGGCACCTGTACATTCTGCCATCGCCGTACCAGCTGCGTTTGCTACCTCCGTGGTGACTTTCGTGGACTTGCTTCCTGAGGCTTCGCCAACTTTTGTCCCATTCTGGTAGGTAACTACCTTTACATTGTATGTATGGCCACTTGTATCAGATTCAGCAGAATGTGCACCTTCTATGCAAGGCCAGCGCGACCCAATAAGAGGAATCGTCTGATGCCAATGAGCCTTGCATGTCGTATTGCGCGTAGCCACCTCGCACGCTTGCGCAACGGTAAAGCATAGAAGTCCAACTACGATTGCCATTAGAAGAACACGCCGGGATTTGCACCTCATTCAGGACACCATCTTTCTATTTTTTCCGAGTCAGGTATCTATAACACCATCACAGATTCTTATGTGATGGTCGCACAGATCGGCATAAGCGGCGTTATGGGTTACCATAATGACGCATCTCGCATCTCGCGTCATTCCAAGCAGCGTTTTAACCGCCTGCATTCCGGTAACGGAGTCAAGCGCACCGGTAGGCTCATCTGCCAAGATGATTTCGGGCTGATTCATCAGTGCACGCGCAATCGCAACACGCTGCCTTTGGCCGCCCGAGAGATAGCATACCTTTGTTTCCAGATAGTCAGACATTTCCAGTGACGCCAACAGTTCCTCCGCTCGCTTCCTTCCGTATTGCCTTCCTTTTCCCGCAAGAACAGCGGCAAGCACGCAGTTTTCAAGCACCGTCAAATACTCCAGCAAAGCGAAGTCCTGAACAATCAGGCCAATGTGATTGCTGCGCATTTCACTTCTTTCTCGATCGGTTAATTGCCTCCACTCCCGGTTCATCACAAGCACGCGGCCAGCCGACGGCGTAATCAAACCCGCGATGAGATTCAGCAGTGTGCTTTTTCCCGCTCCAGACTCTCCGATGATCGCATAGCTTTGCCCTCTTTCGAAGGAATAGGTTACTTCCTTTAACGCACACACTGGCTCGGTATGCGCATTCTCATACGTCATTCCAACCTTATCCAAACAAATAAGCTCCATCTATTGATCCTCCCTTACGCTGGTTACTATATCAGTCGACATAAATCTGTACGCCCACCAATAAACCAATGCCATTATAAGTGCAAAGCCGGCAAACAGCACCTGCCACTTGACCTGCTGAGGAACGCACGTTTGACCATTTGATAGAAGCATCTGGCTGAGAAATAAGCCCGCAAGCATCATTAGCACATGTGAATACGCAATCATCGCCATCCAATTCATTGCAATGCGGCGCTTCGTTACTCCTAATAGGCGAAGAACCGATAAATCGCGGCGCTTATTGTATGCAAAGGCGATATTGTAGCATACAACACCCGCAACCGTCAGCAAAATGAAAACGAATATAAGCAGTCGATTTCTGCCTGCATTATAGGCCTCCATCTCTTCTACGCGCTGTGCAAGAACATGCCCCGTATTCGAAAGGCCAAATCCTTTTTCATAGAGAGATTCCTGTAAAGCCGCTCGTTTCTCATCGCTGACCGCAACGTCGTTCGTCATATGAATTGCCAGTACCGATGCAATTTGGTAGCCAATCTCATTTCTCCATGGAAATGTGTCAAGTGGAATTATCAGTGTATTCTGTAGATTGTGCCAAAACAGAATGTTCCTTATGCTTGGATTGGAAACGAATTGCCCCGTATTTAGTCGTGGCAGGCCACCATACTCATTCATGATTCCAACCACCTTTATTGTGATCGGAACCGACAGCTCCTCGTTATATCCGTCCAGCACCATGGGCACAGTCGTTCCGATTGGATAGTCTTTTGATAAGTCATAGCTGACAACAGCCGGAAAAATGCCATGCTCGACATCCTTTTGATTCCATTCACCGGATGATAGCGGTATGTTCATCCTCGATATGATACTGCTCGATATGGCCAAAACATTTGTTCCCGAATCCTTGTCAAACATCTCAACCTGTACACCGATTCCCTTCACACCGGCAACGGCTTTCACAGCATTGATATTGTCAATCCAATATGCATTGTATCTCCCTTCATAAGGCTCCCTTCCGGCAAATTCCAGCCACAGCGTATCGCGCATGGATTCCTGCGCAAAAACACTTTCGGCATACCTCATCTGCGCAACCGAATCAAGCACCACGCCCGAAACAAATCCCGTCGCCAGACTTACAAGAATCAGAACGATGATTCGAAATCCGCACTTAGACGTCATAATTCTTTGAACATCCATCGGTTTCTAACACCCCTTCCGTTTTCTATTCATTCCATTTATCAGGCAATATCCAACAAACCCTATCACCCAAACAATCCCAACGCTCGCAATACTTGCGATGGACATGCCGGGTCGCATATTCGTTCTGCCCATACACAGTGCGTATATCGGAACAACCATAATCAGCATCATCAGGGCTAAAATCGTCAAAAACAAGGTCAAAGAAGCTCGCACTTCCCGTATGGAAGCACCAAGCATCGTACAACGCTTTATTACCGGCTTCAATCTTTGCATAAATAGCTTCCAGAATATCAGTTGATTAACCATGCACGCAAACATGATCATCTCAACCGCCCACATTTCCTTTACCTTCTCACCAAGCATTTCGTGCGTTAATTCAGACCAATTTGATAACACTGGATGAGAAAACGAGTGAATACCAAATTCCTTGTAGCTTGTTTCAAGCTTCACACGCTCAGCCTCTGTCAGCGGCTCATTCATGACAATCGCCATCGCGGCTACACAGATGTGCTGCTCCGCCATCATATCTAATGGTATGTAGATTGCCCCGACGGCATTGTCCGACTCAGAGGCTCTGCCGAAAACGCGCATATTTGGGTTTTGTGCACAATCGATTGCGATCGTTTCATCGCTCTCGATTTGCGAGATTATTTCGTTTGGAAATGTATACGGTAGCATGAACGCTTTTTCTACGCGATTCATCCTGCGGCCATTGATCGTTATATGCATGTCCTCCATGCTCACATCGTATTCATCCGGTATGAAGCAGTGCTCTACATAACAGCTCAATTCCTCGTTGTTGGCATCAGCCGTGCCGTACAGAATGTTGTTTGGTGTCATGAAAACATTCCTGCTCAAGCCATAAACCAGAACGTCTCCATTTTTACTCGGTGCCTTTGCCAGAACATAGACAGACGAAATGACCTTATCCTCCATGTCTCGCTCCATTTTCTCCGCCAACCGTGCATAATCGATCGGCTTATCGAACAACCACTGGCAATACAGCTCGTTGGTAAAATGCTGATACTGGTTGTCTGGACTGAACGCAACGGCAGCACCAAAAAGAATGCTTAAACAGCACAAACCAGAAAGCCATGCGCATACCACAAGCTGCTTTTTCGCAAACAGGTATTTGAAGTATATACTCAGCAAGAATTTGTATTTCTCCAAGCAAAATCTCATAACCAAGTCAAGCCTCCTGTCCAAATACCTCCGCCAATATGCCACCGAATTCCATGAGCTCCCCGTGCGGCATGCCTCTACCCGCGCCGCACTTCATAGAAAACCATTCTGTTTAGTAAGAAACAATCTGTGAATACGCCCAGCCCGTCTCCAAGACGACCCCCTCCGCGTCCTTAACTGTGCATTTGGCATAGACGCGATAGTCGTATCCAGTGCTCACATTCTTTTCCTCATTTATTCGAACGGCTGCTTTTCCATCGGCAGTTCCGCTCCATGAGCATACAGGCGTCCAAATCTTGCTGCCCGAAACTCTCTTTTGGAGCGTAACTAACAAAACCGTGGTCGTCTCCACGTAACGACCTCGACCAGAACCGAAGCACAGCGCCGTTCCACCTTGGATATCAAGCGTCGCGTTCACAGAAGCAATATGCTCATATTGTGGTTCCACAGAAATGCTATCCTTCTGCCCTGCCGCAGCAAATGACTGCTGTGAAATCAGCCCGAAGACCAGTGCGAGAATCAGTGCCGTCAACTTTTTTGCCATATGGAAACGCCTCCTTCCAATTTCACCTTGTAAATGCAGAAGAAGGCGTTTTTGTTGCAGCAAATTTTGAAAAATTTTTTTATTTTTGAATGACCCCTACGGATTCAGCGACAGCCAGCGTTGTTTCGTAATCATCGCTGCTGATGATAAAATAACGATCGCCATTTGCCCAGATGATATCCACCTCACTAAATGGCTGCTCCAGAATTATCGCTGCTGCTCCATGAAGCGTCGTGTGCGTAATTTTCGCTTTTTCCGTATTGATCACGGTTGCCATCGTGCTATATACTCCGATTCGCAGAATCTCATCCCGCGCATTCACATACTCAGCCTCGCTGTTTCTTGCAACGGAGTGCGCAAATTGCAGGACGTAGTCATCCGGAATATAGCTTGGGTAATAGTTTTCCGTCCACTCCTCAGGCACCTCCACGCCCAGCCCGGTATCGACAAAGCGAATGTCCATATAGGAGGAATTGATTTCCGTCAGGAATTCCATCACCCTTGCGCGCACCGTCGTGCTCGTCGCGGTGGCGATGGTCAGGCACATATTCGCAACCAGGATGATGCAGGCGGCAGCCTTCAGAAGGCGCGCGCCCTGCCTTCGATCGTGTTTCCAGTCGTGCCGCTTCATCCGCTGGTCGATGGAGGCGAGAATCCTCGGCGTACACTCCGCCGCCATGCGCCGCGTTTCCGCTTCATCCTCTGAAGACGCGCTCTCCCTCGCCGCTTCACCCTCCTTTTACAGCATTTGATAGATGGCAAGCTCCAGCGCGGCCTCCTCGTGCTTCTCCTCCGTCGTTTTCGCCCGTTCCCGTTCAGAATTCATAGGATTCACCTCCCAGCAACACATAAATTCTCTGCCGCGCTCTCGTCAGTCTGGAGCGCACCGACACACTCTGAATGCCCAGCACCTTCGCAATCTCTGAATCCGAGCACTTTTCGAAATACTTCATGCGCAAAACCAACTGATCGTCCTCGGATAGCTGCCCGATGGCCTCCATCAGCTCCTGAATGGTGCATTTCTGTAGCATGCGCCTGTCCGGCGCGGTGTTCTCGTCCGCAAGGAATTGGAGCGCCTCCTCGCTTGCCGCCTCCTTGCGCCCCTTTTTCCTTCGATGAAGCAGGTACGCGGCATTTTTCACTGTAGAAATGACGTATCCCTCCAAAACGTTGCAGTCCAGCTGCCGCAAACGCGAAATTTTACCGATCAGCAACACGCACGCCTCGCTGACCACGTCCTCCGCGTCCGGATCGGATTTGGTCAGCGTACGCGCCACCCGAAACATGGTTATTCGGTGCCGTATAAAAAGTGCCTTCATGAACTCTCGATCGGTTTCACCCGCAACCGAAAGAATCACCACCGGAAATAGCAGCATGCGCTTCTCCTCTCCCCCGTAGAATCCCCAGCCCGATTTATGAAGCTATTATAACAGAATTTCCGGCTTCCTTCCAGCCCTTCTCCACGCGCTGCCAATGAATCGCTTCCGCCCTCTCATAAAACGCGCAAAAGAAAAAGCCCGCCGCAGGAGGCCGCGAGGCTTTCTGCGGCTGTACTTCTTCATCGAACAGAAAGAAAGTGACAAGCGCAAAAGCGCGTAGTATAATAGCCTGTAGAAATGCTTGAATGTGGCTGGAGGGAGATTCCATGAAGAGATTTTGGGCGGGACTGCTGTGCCTTATGCTGCTGTGCGGCGCGGTTTGCGCGGAGACATTGAACGGGAGGAACGCGAGCGGAAACGTCTCCATCCCCTACGGCGTGCTGAACATCGAAAGCGAAGCGTTTGCGGGCTGCGCGGATATAATCTCGCTCCGGATTCCCGAAACCGTGAAGAGCCTTGGCGACGGCGCCTTTCGCGACTGCCTGGCTCTGACGACCGTCGTCATCGAAGAGGGATTGACAACCATCGGAGCCTATGCCTTCGCCGGAAACGGCGCGCTGCGCTCGGTAACCCTGCCGGACAGCGTGTTGAGCATCGAAGACACGGCGTTTGAAGACTGCGCAAGCCTGACGCTGACAGTGGCCGAGGGCTCCTACGCGGAGCAATACGCAAAGAAGCTCGGCATCCCCTATACCCATGAACAGAGCGGCGATGCAAAGGTGTGGATCAACCGCCGGTATATGAACAACCTTAGGCTTGTAGACCCCGTAACGCTGGACGAGCTTTCCGAGGTCGTTCAGCTCATGATGACGTGCGACGCGGACGGAAACGGAATCGCCGATGAACTGGTTGCCGCCGCGGCGACCGAGGATGACCTGCTTCTGATTCCGCAGGCCGTCGGCGCGTCGCAGGAACAGGCATCCCTGTTCCTCGCCTCCGGCAACCTTGGCACATACAAAGTTGGCGCGTTTTCGTTCGATGTTCTCCCGCTGTTCGTGGTAAAGCTGGAAATCCCCGCGGAATATCAGGCGGACTACGAAGCCTTCGAACCGACGCTTCCCTCCGTCACGCCTACGCAAAAACCCGCAGTCACGCCCACGCCCGCGCCCACCTTCAACCCGAACGCGAAGGTGTGGATCAACCGCCGGTACATGGACAACCTTGGGCTTGTAGACCCCGTCACGCCGGACGAGCTTTCCGAGGTCGTTCAGCTCATGATGACGTGCGACGCGGACGGGAACGGAATCGCCGATGAACTGGTTGCCGCCGCGGCGACCGAGGACGACCTGCGCCTGATTCCGCAGGCCGTCGGCGCGTCGCAGGAACAGGCATCCCTGTTCCTCGCGTCCGGCAACCTTGGCACCTGTAAAGTGGGCGCGTTTTCGTTCGACGTGCTTCCGCTGTTCGTGGTAAAGCTGGAAATCCCCGCGGAATATCAGGCGGACTACGAAGCCTTCGAACCGACGCTTCCCTCCGTCACGCCTACGCAAAAACCCGCAGTCACGCCCACGCCCGCGCCCACCTTCAACCCGAACGCGAAGGTGTGGATCAACCGCCGGTACATGGACAACCTTGGGCTTGTAGACCCCGTCACGCCGGACGAGCTTTCCGAGGTCGTTCAGCTCATGATGACGTGCGACGCGGACGGGAACGGAATCGCCGATGAACTGGTTGCCGCCGCGGCGACCGAGGACGACCTGCGCCTGATTCCGCAGGCCGTCGGCGCGTCGCAGGAACAGGCATCCCTGTTCCTCGCGTCCGGCAACCTTGGCACCTGTAAAGTGGGCGCGTTTTCGTTCGACGTGCTTCCGCTGTTCGTGGTAAAGCTGGAAATCCCCGCGGAATATCAGGCGGACTACGAAGCCTTTGAACCGACGCTTCCCTCCGTCACGCCTACGCCCCGCCCCACGGCAAACCCGAATGCGAAGGTATGGATCAACCGCACGTTCATGGACAACATGGGGCTTGTCGACCCCGCCACGCTGGACGAGCTCGAGTCGGTCATTGAAATCATGAAGAGCGGCGACCCTGACGGCAACGGAATAGACGACACCATCATCGCCGCGGCCGGAAACGCGGACGAGCTGTGCCTGATTCCGCAGGCCGTCGGCACAACAAAGGAACAAGCCGCTCTGTTCATCGCCGCGGGCAATCTCGGAACCACCGTAATCGGCGAAATCGACTTCGAAAAACAACCGCTGTTCGTAGTAGCGGACGTCATTCCCGCGGAATATCAGGCGGATTACGAAGCCTTCGAACCCAAACTTCCCTCCGTCACACCTACGCCCCGCCCAACGGCAAACCCGAATGCGAAGGTATGGATCAACCGCACGTTCATGGACAACATGGGGCTTGTCGACCCCGCCACGCTGGACGAGCTCGAGTCGGTCATTGAAATCATGAAGAGCGGCGACCCTGACGGCAACGGAATAGACGACACCATCATCGCCGCGGCCGGAAACGCGGACGAGCTGTGCCTGATTCCGCAGGCCGTCGGAACAACAAAGGAACAAGCCGCTCTGTTCATTGCCGCGGGCAATCTCAGAACCACCGTAACCGGCGAAATCGACTTCGAAAAACAACCGCTGTTCGTAGTAACAGATACCATCCCCGCGGCGTATCAGGCAATTTACGAGCGTTTCTGAACAGACACACGCAGCTTCATACCATGAAAAAACCGAGTCGGCGCTTCACCCTTCGACTCGGTTTCATTCTTCTTTTTATCAGATATTTCAAAGCGATCCCGGCCGCAATGGAATAATCAATATTCTTCATTGCGGTCACCTTCTTCACGGAATTCATCACAGCGAGTATCGTCAGGCGAGGGCAGCGGGGTGTCGGAATGCTCCGGCAATTCCAGATCGTGTCCCATACGCTTCATCATGCGGACGAGAGGGTTCGAATGTTCCCGGTTCGGGTCTGGAGCGATGCCTCCGCAATGTACCGACTTGACCAGCATTTTTCCGTGCTCGGCAATCAGACGATCTGTCTGCGAGAGCTCGCTGTCGGTCTTATCAATCAAAATGGGTTCGGAGATGATGTAGGTCGGATCCTCATCTTCTTCTCTGGATACCATGCTGTCAAGATCGTACGCGTCTAATTCCTCCTGTAACAATCGTATCCATCAAGGTCCGGTGGTGCGGTTCAGAAAGAATTGATAGGCGTGCCCTCAACTTTTGGGGATATATTCAACCGTTTCGACGGGAACGGGCTTCGGAAAAACCTAAACCATTCGTAACGAACGACGGGCAGCGTGAAGATTTACAAACCGCGGCCGATATGGTATACTTTTTTCACCGAAACGCAATTTGGATGTACGGAGGAAACGCTATGACTCGAAGCATGATCGCCATTCTGGATTTGGGAAGCACGCAGAACGCCCGCATCGCCCGCGAGGTTCGCGCGCTGGGCGTTTACAGCGAAATTTTCGCGCACGATACCGACCCCGCCGCGCTGAAGCAGGTGCAGGGACTCGCGGGAATCATCGTGAACGGCGGCGAAAACAATATTGTGGACGGCGAGAAGATCGACGTTCGCCCCGGCGTGTACGAGCTGGGTCTGCCCGTGCTGACCGTGGCGCACGAGGGCGCGCATCCCTCCGATCTTCCGGCGTGGCCGGACGACTCCAAGCCCATACTGGACAAGTTCATCGCGTCCACCGGCTGCGAGCGCAACTGGAACATGCAGAACTTCATCGACGCGGAGGTTGAGCTGCTTCGCAGGCAGATCGGCAGCCGCAAGGTGCTGCTGGCGCTGTCCGGCGGCGTGGATTCCTCCGTCGTCGCGGCGCTGCTTTTGAAAGCCGTCGGCGACCGACTGACCTGCGTGCACGTGAACCACGGCCTGCTCAGAAAGGGTGAGCCGGAGCAGGTCATCCGCGTATTCCGCGAGCAGATGGGCGCGAACCTCATCTATGTGGACGCGGTCGACCGCTTTCTCGATAAGCTGGCGGGCGTGAGCGATCCCGAGCAGAAGCGCAAGATCATCGGCGCGGAGTTCATCCGCGTGTTCGAGGAGGAAGCACGCAAGCTGGAGGGCATCGAGCTGCTGGGTCAGGGCACCATCTATCCCGACATTCTCGAATCCGGCACCAAGACAGCCAAGATGGTCAAGAGCCACCACAACGTGGGCGGCCTGCCGGAGGATCTGAAGTTTGAACTCGTCGAGCCCCTGAAGATGCTGTTCAAGGACGAGGTTCGCGCCTGCGGCCGCGCGCTGGGTCTACCCGAGTCGATGGTCGACCGCCAGCCCTTCCCCGGCCCCGGTCTGGGCGTGCGCTGCTTAGGCGCGATCACGCGCGACCGTCTTGAAATGGTGCGCGAGAGCGACGCCATCCTGCGCGAGGAATTCAAAAACGCCGGTCTGCAGGGCAAGGTGTGGCAGTATTTCACCGTCGTGCCGGATTTCAAATCCACCGGCGTGCGCAACCATGCCCGCGCGTTCGAGTATCCGGTCATCCTGCGCGCCGTCAACACCGTGGACGCGATGACCGCCACCATCGAGGAGCTCTCGTGGCCGCTGATGCATAAGGTCACCGACCGCATCCTCGCCGAGGTGCCCGGCGTGTGCCGCGTCCTCTATGACCTCTCGCCCAAGCCCGTGGCGACGATCGAGTGGGAATAAACTTTTTTCGAGGGGCTGTCTCCGATTCCGCGAGACGGCTCCTTTTTGCGTTCCAACTGAGAGCGAAAGGATAACGGAGTATGATTCGAAGAGACATTGTTTACGGCCAGAGCCCGACGGTGCACCTCATGGACTTTCACGGCGAGGAGGATGCTGGTCGGCCGCTATTTCTGTACTTTCACGGCGGCGGGCTGGAAACGGGAAGCCGAGGGGAAGCGGACGCGTTTGCGCCCCGCCTGAACGCACGGGGAATCAACGTCGCGTCCGTGGAATATCGCATGTACCCCGACGCGAAATTTCCGGACTACCTGCACGACGGCGCGCGGGCGGCCTCGTTCGCGCTCGAGCAAATCCCGAACGCGGGCCTGTTCCTCGGCGGAAGCTCCGCCGGAGCGTATATCACCATGATGCTGTGCTTCGACACGAGCTATCTCCGCGGCGCGGGCGTGAACCCCGCGTCCATCCGCGGATACGTCCATAACGCGGGTCAGCCCACGACGCATTTCCGTGTATTAAAGGAAAGAAACCTCGACGGCCGCAGACTGATCGTGGATGACGCCGCGCCGCTGTACTACGTTGGCCTTGAAAAGGAATACATGCCGATGCTCTTCATAGCGGCCGATAACGATATGGAAAACCGCCTCGAGCAGACGAACCTGCTCCTCTCAACCCTGCGCCATTTCCGCTACGATGAATCCAGATACGCCCTCTCCATCCTCCACGCCACCCACTGCAGCTACGTCAGCCCCAAACCCCACCCAGACCCCCGCTTCGCCGACCTGATCGCCCGCTTCATTGCTTCGTGCGGAGAGCCTTCCCTTATTTGAAACAGCTTTCCTCAAAAATGTATTCTTTTTTGATTGACGCGGCGGCCGGTTCAGACGGGTTGTGACCTCAGAAAAGGAGGTCGTGCACAGTGGCTGAACCGGCGTTTATTCTGCCATTGCGCGGAGGGAAGCTTGAATTTCCGGCCGGGCGCGGAGGGCTTTCTGATCTGGCTAAACACATTGCCGGTTACGTTTGCGCCAGAGAAAGCCATCGGAGAGAGAATTTTGTGCGGAAGCCCATGCGAACCGCATCATCATGCTACTTTCTTTTTGGAAGACGATCGCAGTCGGACTCTGACAATTGGTGTGCAAATGCGGCGTTTGTACGTTGCACGAGGGCGGAAAATGTGGTATGATAAGGGATACATAAGAAGGAGGGCTTGGAGACATGCGGTTCCGTGCGGCGCTTTTTGACATGGATGGTACGCTCATTGATTCCATGGGTGTGTGGGCGCATGTGGACGAGGTCTTCTTTATGCGGCGCGGGATTCCGCTTCCGGAGGATTACGCGCGTTCCATTGCGGGGCTGTCTTTTCGGCAGACCGGCGAATACACGAAGGCGCGCTTTCAGCTGCCGGAATCGGTGGACGACATTCTGCGCGAATGGCATGAGCTGTGCGAAAGCGCGTATGTGAACGATGTGCCGCTGAAGCCGCATGCCGCGGAGTATCTGAAGAAGCTGCGCGGCGAGGGCGTGCGTCTGGCGGTCGCTACGGCGCTGCCGGAGCGGTTATATCGGCCGGCGCTGTTGCGTACGGGTGTTTTGTCCCTGTTTGACGCGTTTGCTTCCACCGACGAAGCCGGAGAGAGCAAGCGAAGCGGAGACGTATACCGGCTGGCGGCGCGTCGTCTGGGCGTGGAACCGGCGGAGTGCGTGGTATTCGAGGATATTCTGGACGGGCTGCTCGGCGCGAAGGCGGCGGGTATGAAGGCCGTGCTGGTACGCGATCCGGCGGCAGCCGGAGAGCGGGAACGCGCGCTGACGGTATGCGACGCGGCGATTGATGGGTTCGGTGACTGGCTGTGAACACATATCGGCCGGGCGTGGAACCGGCGGAGTTCGTGGTGTTCGAGGATATTGGATGCAGACTGCTTGGCGACAGGCATGAGCACTGTGCTGGTGCGTGTTGGCAGTATGTGACGCGGCGATTGATGGATTTTGCGACTGGCTATAAATTCTTAATTACGGAGAGCTACCATGGATATTGACATTCTGATCTGGCTGGGCGAGCACAGGACGGGGTTCCTTACGGCGCTGATGTCCGCCATTACCTATCTGGGCAGCGAAGTTCTGATCATCGGCATTGCCTGTCTGACCTACTGGTGTCTGAACAAGCGCGCCGGAAACCGCATGCTGCTCACGATGTTTGTGGGCATTCTGACCAACCAGATTCTCAAGATTACCTGCTGCGTGCGCCGCCCGTGGGTGCGCGACGCGCGCGTGGTGCCTGTGGAATCCGCCATCTCGGGAGCGACCGGTTATTCCTTCCCCAGCGGCCACACGGCCAACTCGATGTGCGGCTATGGCTCGCTGACGCGCGAAAAGACGCTGAAGCGCTTTCGCTGGCTGTTCTGGGTGCTTCCGGTGCTGATTGGTTTTTCGCGCCTGTATGTGGGCGTTCACACGATTCAGGACGTGCTCGTTTCGCTGGTGCTGGGCGTGGCTACCGTGCTTCTGATGGATCGGCTTTCGGAGCGCCTTGAGCGCACGCCGGGCATGGATGTGTGGGTTGCCGGCATCGGCATCGCGCTGTCCGTCGGCCTTGCGCTGTACGCGCGCTTTAAGCCCTATCCGGACGGCGAAACCGTCGATTACAGCATCGACGCGCTGAAGCTCGCGGGCGGCGCGGTGGGCGTGTTCGCGGGCTGGCTGGTCGAGCGGCATTGCATTCGCTTCCACACGCCGGACACCACCGTCAAAAAGCTCATCCGCTTCTTAGGCGGCATGGTCGTGCTGCTGGCGATTATGAAGGGTCTGAAGCCGCTTCTGAACGCCGCACTCGGGCTTTCCGTCGGCAGCTTTGTGCGCTACCTGCTCGTGGGTCTGTTCGCCACGATGGGCTGGCCGCTGATCTTCAAAAAGGCCGGATTCTAAGGAGAGAAAACGATGGCACGACACCACTCGGAATGGTCGGTTGAAATTCGTCCGCAGAAGGGCTGGCTGAACGTCAACCTGAAGGAGCTGTGGCAGTATCGCGATCTGATTTATCTGCTCGCGCGGCGCACGTTCGTCGCCATGTACAAGCAGACGATTCTCGGCCCCGCGTGGGCGATCATCCAGCCGCTGCTTACCACATCCATCTTCACCGTGGTCTTCGGCAAAATCGCGCAGATTTCCACCGACGGCATGCCCCAGTTCCTGTTTTATATGTGCGGAAGCGTGCCGTGGAACTACTTCGCGCGCTGTCTGGAAAAAACCTCGCAGACCTTCCTTGAAAACGAGAAGGTGTTCGGCAAGGTGTATTTCCCGCGCCTTTGCGCGCCGATTTCCACCATTCTGGTCACAATGCTGAATTTCTTCATTCAGTTTGCGTTCTTCCTGATTTTCCTCACGATCTACGTCCTGAAGCCCAATCCCGTGGTGCACGTGAACTGGGCGCTGGCGTCGATGTTCCCGCTGGTGCTTCTGCAGATGGGTCTGCTGGGGCTGGGCGTGGGCATTTCGGTGAGCGCGCTCACGGTGCGCTATCGCGATCTGGCGCTGCTGGTTTCCTTCGGCGTGTCGCTGTGGATGTACATTTCCCCGGTGGCGTACCCGACGTCTTTGATGATTCAGAACTTCCCTGGTCTCAAAACCGTGTTCATGCTGAACCCGATGACGCCGATCATCGAATACTTCCGCGCGGCGTTTCTGGGCACGACCACGTTCAACGCGTGGTACCTGCTGCTGAGCGCGGGCGTGACGCTGCTGTTCCTGTTCCTGGGAACGATCTTCTTCAACCGCGTGGAAAAGACCTTCATGGACACGATCTGACAAGCGAGGAATCGACATGAGCGACGTTGTACTGCAGGTGGAAAACGTATCCAAGCAATACCGTTACGGGCAGCTGAACAGCAGCTCCCTGCGCACGGATCTGGAAATTCTGCATGCCAAGCTGCATCATAAGGAAAACACGCTGGGGAAAATCGGCTCGATGTCCGGCAGCGGCCGCAACGGCGAGGCGTTCTACGCCCTGCGCGACGTGAGCTTTGAGGTGAAGCGCGGGCAGGCCATCGCGCTGATCGGCCGCAACGGCGCGGGAAAGAGCACGCTGCTCAAGCTGATTTCCCGCATCACCGCGCCCACGGAGGGCGTGATTCGCTACAAGGGGCACGTCGCCAGCCTGCTGGAGGTCGGCACGGGCTTCAACCAGCTTCTGACCGGCCGCGAGAACATCTATCTGAACGGCGCGATTCTGGGCATGACGCGCGCGGACATTACCAAGCGGCTGGACGAGATCATCGATTTCTCCGAAATCGGCCCCTTCATCGACACGCCGGTCAAGCGCTATTCGTCGGGCATGTATGTGAAGCTGGGCTTCGCCGTGGCCGCGCACCTCGATCCCGACATCCTCATCTGCGACGAGGTGCTCGCCGTGGGCGACATGCGCTTTCAGGACAAATGCATTCAGAAGATGAGCCAGCTCGCCAACGAGCACACGGTTATCTACGTTTCCCACAACATGCGCACGCTGCGGCAGCTGTGCAACTATGCCGTGTACCTCGATCAGGGGCGCATGACCTACGCCGGCGATCTGGAGCACGCCATTTCGCTGTACGCCGGTTCGTCCGCGCTGCAGGATACGCATTACGACTTCTCGAACGTGAAGCACGAGGGCAATATGGGCCGGCTCGCGCGGATGGAAGAGCTGGATCTTCTGAACGTCACCAGCTGCGAATACGAAATGGGCGGGCGCATTTTCTTCCGCCTGAAGACGCACGCGCACGAGGACGTGAATAACCTGCGCGTGTCCGTGCAGCTGAGCCGGGCGGGTACCGACGTAATCGCGTCCGCGCTCAGCGAGCCGTTCGTCACCCTGCGCGCCGGAGAGACCGTTGCGCAGGACTATTGCCTGCCGCTGGATGGCCTTGCGCCCGGCGAGTACGACGCGAAGCTGTGGATTTACTTCATCGACCCCCTCGGCCGCATGATCTCCTATGATGTGGTTCCCAACGCCTTCCGCTTCGCCATCACCCAGAACCTCGAAACCGCCGACGGCATGAAGTGGGTCGAGCGCCGCCACGGTTTATTCCGATTGCACGACGTGGAGCGGATTTCGCCCGGTCAGCCGTAAGACGCAAAACGCCCGCCGCGAAAAGCGACGGGCGTTTGAATCCTTCAATAGAACTCATACGAATCACATTTATGCTCTTTGAGAACGCAGTCGACGATATAATCTCCCTTATTCGTTACCAGAAGCCACGACAGATTGAAGCGATCATCTCCCGTCAGCCAGTTGCTGTATACGGGCGCGGCATACAGAAGCACGGCTTCCGACTTGCGCGTGCGGTTCGCCATGGACAGGGCTTCGTCAAGCGGCATGAGCTCGATTTGCGTTTCCGTCTCAATTCGATATTCATGCCAGTTCATCATAATCCTATCCAGCCCGTTTACGCCAACCGCCGCCAGAATCCGATCGCCGTAAATGGCGATTCCATCCTCCGTCCAGTGCTCGAATTCAAACCAGTGAAGATCGGTATTCAGAATGGATTTCTTATACTCCGCGTCCGTCAGCCAACGATCCTCGCCGCCCCAGCGCTCCCGGGTATCCCACGCGACGCCGCGATGCGCAAGCCAGTCCGAGGGAAGCACGTCCTTCAAAAGCGCCCTGCATATCTCTTCGCTTTCGCTTTTCGGCATGTTCATCCTCGGCGGCTGATATTCGCCGTCGCGCTCGCCGCTCACCATGGAGTCGTAGTACGACAGCTCCCCCGTATCGTCGTATACATGTATATACCGATAAGGTTTTTCGCTGTCTCGGCTTTCATATGCGTCTTCTGCGAAGCCGCTCGTCCGTTCCTGCCGGATATACCCCTCGCCCAGAAGCGTGTTCAGCAAACCATCCAGATCATACGCTTGCCGTCCCTGTACAAGCGTCGCCGGATACGTCCTTTGCAGCGTCTCTGTGTCCGGCAAGACGGCGTACGGGTCTGTGGAAATCAACCGCATTTCCCGCATCCGGTCTTCATTTTCGGAGATTTTGTCCGGAGTGATGGCAAAATCGACGGTATACTCCTTGCCGGTCGGCTGAATATAGTCGCTGTTCATGTATCCAAACAGGCCCTCCTTTGTGTAAACGAGGCTTACCCTTTCGGACTTCTCCGCCACGAGAACCAGCGAATCCATCGGAACCGTGCGAATGATGTCCTCCGCCGAATAGTCCGCCTTCGAAAACAGCCACGCCGGTCTGACCGTCACCTTGTATACGGGATAGGTCTCCGCGCCCGCCGTCAGGCAGACGCCAAGCGCCAGTATCAGCGCAAGCACAAGGGTTCCCACGCGCATTCCAATTCTCATTTTTGTCCCTCCTTTTCGCGCACTTCCTTCGTTTCGCCTTGCATGGCAAAACCCTCATTTGGAATCAATATTATAGACGCATACCGTGTCCAATTTGTTCCAGCCGAGCGTTTCCGCCGAACGACGTTTGCGAATACGCCGCCACGGTTTGTTCCGACTGCACGACATGGAACGGATTTCGCCGGAGCAGGAATAGCGGAGAGGACTGTTGTACAGGAAATTGGAACTATTCTTCGCAGCAGGAATTTGCGGACGATTTTGGCGTTGAACTCCGTACGGTCAACCGATATGTCACCACGGGAATTGGAAAAATCGTAACCATTCAAGAAATCGCCGATTTCTTTGGCATGGATCTTCCCGAGTATCTCCAACTGGCAAAGCAGGTCGCGGAATAAGGAGGGGCATTTATGAAAGATCGTTTCCTGCTGTGCCTTGATTGCGGTGATCTGTTCAGATTTTCCGTTGTAGAGGGATACTATTACAGGCATAAAGACTATCGGGTGCCTTGCCACTGCAGGAACTGCAGAGAGAAACGTCGAAACACAGCCGCACGGTTGTCGCGGCGAATGAAGCAAAAAGGATGGTTATAACGGGAGGGCTTCGGTATGAGTGGCAAAGGGTATCTTTCGGGCATGGGCTTTTCGCTGGACGAGGTTCTGAAGAAGGCGGCGCTGCCGGAGGACTTATTCGCGCGACAGACGCCGAGCCTGACGGCGGAGGAATATTTCCGCTTTATGGAGGCGATTGACGCGCTCTCGCCGGACGAGCAGACGCCTGTCCATCTGGCGGCCTCCGATGGCATCGAAGCGTTCTTGCCGCCCATTTTCGCGGCGTATTGCAGCCGCAACGCCCTTGTGTGCCTGAAGCGGCTGGCGCAATATAAGCCGCTGACCGGCGCGCTGCTCTATCAGGTCGAGGAAACCGAAACAGAAATCAGCGTCGAAATCCTGTCCGCAGATCCGGAATTGGAGCTGCCGGAAATTCTTATCGGAATCGAGTTTGCTTTCCTTGTGGGGCTGATCCGCAAGGCGACAAAGGAGCCGGTTACGCCGCTGTCCGCAACGGTAAAGCGGCCGATGAAGAACCGCGCTCTCGCGGATTTTATCGGCAAGCCCGTCACCGTCGGCAGCAAAAACCGCCTCGTGTTCTCAAAAGAGGATGCGCTTGTGCCGTTCATCAGCCGCAACGAGTCGATGTGGGAATTCTTCGAGCCGGAGCTGAAGCGCCGCCTGTCGATGATGGAAACAGACGACAGCTATGCCGCCCGCGTCCGCAGCGCCCTGATGGAGCTGCTGCCCAGCGGCGAATGTACCGTCGACGACGTGGCGAAGAAGCTGGGCTGCAGCGCAGGCTGCAGGAGGAGGACACGAGCTTCCAGAAACAGCTCAACCACACGCGGGAGCTGCTGGCGAAGTCCTACCTTGCCAACACCGATATGACCGCCGAGGATATCGTCTTCCTGCTGGGGTATCAGGAGATCGGCTCCTTTCTCCGCGCGTTCACCGCGTGGACGGGGCGGACGATTCACGCATACAGAAACACGGAAGCACGAAAAATCTAAATCCATAAAAAGCCCGGAATCGCGCGGTTCTTTTCTGTCCAAGCCGAAAAAGTTTTTGTCCGGAAGGCCGAAAACTGCGCCGCGGCATCTTGCAATTTTATCGCCGCTATGGCATAATAATGTGTAAACGACAGAAAAGGAGAGATTCATTCCCCCATGGACGACAGTATTCCACGAAGTATTCTGCTGGTATTCGCCCTTATCCTGACAGGCGGTTTCTTCGCGGGAAGCGAGACCGCTTTCTCGTTCTGCAACGAGGTTCGCATGCGCACGCTGGCGGACGACGGCAATCGCCGCGCCAGGCGCGTGGTTCGAATTCTGGACGATTTCGACCGAACCGTCGTCACGCTTCTCATTGCCATCAACACCATCTATATCCTCGCCGCCTCCATCGCAACGACGGCCGCGGTTTCGAAAATGGGCAACGTCGGCTCCGTAGTAGCCACGGTGGTGACCACGCTTTGCGTTTTCCTGTTCGCGGAAACGATTCCGAAAAACATCGCCCGCACGAACAGCGACGCATACGCGCTGTTTGTCGCCTACCCGATCACGTTCTTCCGAATCATCTTAAAGCCTTTGGCGATGCTGTTCACGTATCTGGGCGATTCGGTCAAGAAGGCGCTTCCCAAGAAGCCCGCGCAGCCGGACGTGACCGAGGACGAATTTGAGGAAATGGTGGACAACGTTGAAGAGGACGGCCTGATCGAGCCGGTGGAAAAGGAAATCATCAAATCCACCATCCACTTCTCTGACATCATGGCCGGAGACGTCATGACCCCGCGCGAGAAGATCGTCGCCATTCCGCTGAGCGCCAGCCGGGACGAGCTGAAGCGAATCCTTCTGGACGAGAAGTATTCCCGCTTCCCGGTCTACGACGGAGACATCGACCACATCGAGGGCGTGCTCCGCTCCCCCGCCGTGCTCTGGAAGCTGATGAACGATCAGCCGGTGGACACTCTTGACAACATCACGCGGCCTTACATCATCCGCAGCGACCTGCCCGTGAGCAAGGTGTTCGAGGGCATGAGCGGCCGCCACACGCATATGGCCATCGTGGCCGACAACGGCGTGACCCGCGGCGTGATTACAATGGAAGACATTCTGGAGGAAATCGTCGGCGAAATCTACGACGAGGACGATGTGACCGTCGCGCCCGCAGCGCCCCGGAAGGGAGGCGCGAAGGCATGATCCTGAAAATCGCCGTCGTATGCCTGTACGCCGTGTTCATATTCCTCTCGGCCTTCTTCTCCTCGTGTGAAATCACCTTCGCGCGCGCCAACCATAAGCGCCTGAAGGACGCCGCCGACGCGGGCGACAAGCGCGCCGCCAAGGCCGTTTTCATCAACGACAACTACACCCGGTCGCTTTCCACCATTCTGGTGGGCAACAATCTGGTGAACATCGCGGCCTCCTCCACGGCGACCATGTTCTTCGTGAAGATGCTGAAAGTGCCTAACGGCGAGGCCGTCGCGACCGTCGTCACCACGCTGCTTCTGATCACCTTCGGCGAAACGCTGCCCAAGATTATCGCGGCCGACCGGCCCGATTCGCTTGTGCGCGCGTTCGCCGTCCCCCTGCGCACGATGATGTGGGTCTTCACGCCCATCGTAAGCGCCGTAACCGCGCTGGTAAAGCGCATTTCCCCGCTGTGGACGCCGCGCGAGAAAGCGCCGCAGACCACCACGGACGAGCTGCGCATCATCCTTGAGGACGCGGAAGAGCAGGGCGTGTTCACCGAGGAAGAGGGCGAACTGATCAAGGACGCCATCGAGTTTTCCGACATCATGGCCATGGAGATTCTCACGCCCCGCGTGGACGTGGTCGCCATCGACATCGACGACGAGGACCTGACGCTCACAAACGACATGCTGCGCCACTCGCGCATTCCGGTGTATCGCGACACCATCGACAACATCATCGGCATCCTGCCCACCAAGCTCTACATGAAGGCGAAGCTCACGCAGGAGCATGTCGATCTGGAATCGCTGCTCGTGCCCGCGATTTACGTGCACAAGACCCGCATGATCTCCTCGATCATCCGCGAGTTCCGCCGCAACCATCTGCAGATGGCCGTCGTTCTGGACGAATTCGGCGGCACGATGGGCATCCTCACGATGGAGGACATCATGGAGGAAATCGTCGGCGAAATCTTCGACGAGCGCGACGAGGTTGAAGAGGACTTCGTAGAAGTCGGCGAAAACGCCTATCAGGTGGACGGCGGCATGAACATCTACGATTTCTTCGACGCGGTGGACTATGAACCGCCCAAAGATTTCGAAACCGAATACACCACCATGGGCGGCTGGACGACCGAAATGCTCGACCGCTTCCCCAGCCCCGGCGACGAATTCGACTATGACCGCCTGCACGTGACCGTGCTCGAGGCGCAGCCCAAGCGCGTGAATAAGCTCCGCGTGACGGTAACGCCCAAGCCGGAGGAAGAGGAAAGCTGAATCCCGCTGAAACGGAAGCATCCTTCCGAAATCCAAACGGATTTTGGAAGGATGCTTCCGTTTGCTATGCCTTTCTCCGCTTCCCGCCCGGCTCCGGCAGTTCGTCGTACATCGCGCGGAACAGCCCGGCCAGATACGCCCGGTTGTCCACATTGTCCACGAGCAGCATCGGCTTCGCGCCCTCATAGGGAGTTTCCTCCTCCGCGTCCGGCATGTATTCCCGCGCCGCCCTCACCGGCTTCACAAGCAGACGATCATCATAAATCCCGCCGACCAGCCTTCCCTTGTAATATAGAAGAAACTCGCCCATCATCGCCCGATGCGTAATCCCCTCAAGCTCTGAAAGCTGCTCTAAAATAAACTCCAAATACGCCCCGCTCGACGCCATTCAAATCCTCCCGTTCTTTTCATCACACCACCAGAAACCTCGCCGTGCGGTCTCGCCCCGTCTGCCGGTACACCGGCGACGCGATAAGCAGCCCGCGCAAATCCGTCGCGCGGCGTTCGAGACGGAACGCGTCCGTATTTTCCAGCGCGGCGGGATCGGCGCACAGGCGGCCACCGGAACGCTTCTTTAGCTCCGCAATCAGTTCGGACGACGCGCGCCGGAAGCCGAGCAGCCTCACATACGGAATCTCCTCCGGCACATTGGCGGGCAGCTCGAGCGCGGCGGAGGCAATCAGGCGCGAAATGCGCGCGCGGGTATAGCGCTTGCACTTCACGAGCTCCGTCAGCTCCTCCGCGCTCCCGGCCGTCTGCGCCATGTTCCACAGGCGGCGACCCAGCCCCTCGCCCGCGTCGGGCAGCGCGTCCATCGCCTCGGGTGAAAGGCGGCGAATCGACCAAAGCGCCAGCGCGTCCCACACGCGCGCGTCGGGCGCAAAGGGCAGCTCGCGCCGGACGATCTCCCGCGTGCATTCCGGCAGCCGCGCAAGCGCCGTCTCTGCATCGCCTGCAAGGAACGCCCGCCGCAGCGCGGACGCGGACGCAGACGGCTCGTCGGCGTGATAGGGCGACGTGCGCTTCACGCACACGGGGCGCATGGGCGCGTTCGTTTCGAGAATCCGCTTCAGATATTCCGCCGCCAGCGCCAGATTCGGCTGGTTCAGGCATTCGGGCTCCATGCCCAGCGCCCGCGCCAGCGCTTCCCCGCGGGCGCGCGCCAGCGTCTTTCCCGCGCGCAAACCCTCGCGCACCTGCCGGGAAACCTCGCCGCTCTCGTCCAGCAGCGCGCCGGACAGCGACAAAAGAAAGTCCAGATCGTCCGTTTCGCTTCCAAAGGAAAGGAAATCCGCGCCCACCGCGCGCAGAATATCCACCCCGCCGCGGGCGTACAGCTCCGCCGGGCGCACGGCGTACAGCGCCGGAAGCTCCAGCACCGCGTCCGCTCCGGCGCGCAGCGCACATTCCGCGCGGACGAACTTATCCAGAAACGCGGGCTCGCCGCGCTGCATAAACGCGCCCGCCATCACGCACACGATGTAGTCGCAGCCCGTTCGCCGCCGCGTCTCGTTCATGTGATACACATGCCCCTCGTGCAGCGGATTGTATTCGCAGATAATCCCGGCTATGGTCATAACATCCCCCCGCTCCCCTCATTCTATACCGCACGGCGGAAATTGTAAAGGGATAGAAGGAATCTTTGCCTCCGCGTCGAATTTTCAAGATGAGTTGTATCCAAAGGAAGGAAGAAACGGTATGTCATTGCAGGAAATGCTGGGTCATTATCACGCGGCACCGATTCAGGCGCAGGCGGGCGATTTTTATGTTTCGCCGCAGGGAAACGATGAAAACGACGGCTCCTTTGAACGTCCCTTCCGAACCTTCGCGCGCGCGCAGGCCGCGGTTCGGGAAGCGAAGAAGGACAGAGAACTGACCGTGTGCGTGCGCGCGGGCGAGTATTTCGTGAAGGAGGTCGCCTTCGGTCCCGAGGATTCCGGAACGCCCGAAAACCGCGTCGTCTGGCGCGCGTACGGCGACGGGGACGTGGTGCTCAACGGCGGCGTCGCGCTGCGCGCGGAGGACTTTCATCCCATTCCGGACGAAATTCGCGAGCGCCTGCACGGCGACGCGCGCGAAAAGACGCTGTGTGTCGACCTGAAGACCTATGGTCTCACGAAGGCGGACTGGGGCGAGCTGAGCCCCATCGGCATGTTCGGGAGCGAGGATAAATACGACAACGTGTGCCGCGAGCCGAACTGCGAGCTCTTCTTCGACGGCGAGCGCATGACGCTTTCGCGCTATCCCAACGCCGGCGAGAATCTACAGCTGGACGACGTGGCCGACGTGGGCGACTGCTTCGAATTCCCGGCGCAGAACTACTACACGGAGTGGAACGACCGCCGCAACCACTTCGGCGGCCGCTACATCATGGACAAGGCCACGGCGAAGCGCGTGGCGGGCTGGAAGCGTCTGGACGGCGCGTGGGCGTATGGTCGCTTCCACTACGACTGGGCGGATATGTCCACGCCCGTTCAGAAGTTCGACACGGCGCACCGCACGTTCTTCCCGGCGTTCGTGTCCCGCTACGGCGCGCGCAAGGGCGGCGCGTACTACTTCTATAATGTGCTGGACGAGCTGGACGCGCCGGGCGAGTGGTATCTGGATCGCGAAACCGGCATGCTGTATTTCTACCCGCCGCGCGACCTCAGGGGCGCGCGCGTGGAGATGACCATCACCACGAAGAGCGTTCTGCACCTGAAGAACGCGCACGACCTGACGTTTGAGGGCTTCACCTTCCGCGGCACGCGCGGCGACGCGGTGACCATCGAGGGCGACCGCAACGTGCTGCGCCGGTTCGTGATTTCCGGCGTAATGGGCAACGGCGTGGTCGTGAACGGCCGCGATAATCTGGTCTGCGAGGGCGAAATCTCTCATGTGGGCCGCGGCGGCATCCGTCTGGACGGCGGCGACCGCGAAACGCTGACCCCCGGCAACAACCGCGCCGACAACAATCTGATTCACGACTGGGCGGAGGTTTACCGCGTATACAACGTCGCGGTTCATCTGGAGGGCGTGGGCAACATCTGCTCGCACAACGAAATCTACAACGCGCCGCACGCCGCGATTTTCTACTACGGAAACGACCACGTAGTGGAATACAATCACATTCACGACGTGGTGAAAACCTCCACCGACGCGGGCGCGATCTATTCCGGGCAGGACTGGACGCGACAGGGCTGCGTGATTCGCTATAACTGCCTGTACAACATCGGCGAAGGCGACAACCGCCCCGACGGCATCTACTTTGACGACATGCTCTCCGGCCAGACGGCCTACGGGAACCTGATCGTCCGCGCGAAGAAATACGGCTTCCTGATCGGCGGCGGCCGCGACATTCACGTGTACAACAACGTGATCATCGACTGCGGCAAGGCCATCACCTACGACGACCGCGGCTACGACGGCCTGTTCCACGACGGCTGGGCGCGCCACGCCGTCGTGGAGGGCGGCTGCATGTGGGAGCGCCTTGCGGCCTCGCCGTATCAGACGGAAATCTGGAAGAAGCACTACCCCTCCCTCGGCCGCGTCAGCAGCGATTTCTCGAACCCGCACGACCCGAACTTCGCCGTCAACCCGGCCAACAGCCACGTGCACGATAACCTGATCGTGGACGAAACCGGCCTCGTCGGCCGCTTCGATGAGGGCGTGCGCCGCTATAGCACCATCGAGAATAACTTCGCCTATAAATCCATGCAGGAAGCCGGCTTCATCGCCGATACCTACACTCTCGCCCCCGACGCGCAGGCCCATAAAGACATGCCCGCCTTCACCGACCTCCCCCTGAACCAGATGGGACGCTACTGATTTTCAAAAAACAGGGCTGCTGCGGAAGAAATCTTCTGCAACAGCTCTGTTCTACGCTTCTTTATTCTCATTCGGGAAGATCTCGCCAAACAGCGCGGTTATCGCTGCGGTTTCGCGGGCTTCGATTCGCTTGGCGGCGCGCAGGCCGCGTTCCTTTAATGTTTCGAGCACGACGCGCCAGCCGTTTCCGTCCGCGGTGGAGGAGATCGCCAGAACCCGCGCGCGGCCGCCCTCGGATACGCCGGTGAACACGGAGACCTCGCCGTCCGCGTTATTCGCTTCATATGCGGCGGTATCCACGCACAGAAGCGCCAGCTCCGGCTCGACGGGGCGGCTCCAGATTTCGCACGCCGTCGGCTCGATGGCGTTTACAATGGCTTCCGACAGCTCCCGTTTGGCCAGCACGCCATACAGCGCCTTTGCCGCCGTCAGCCGCGCCGCCTTTCCTCCGGCGTACAGCCGGAAGATCGCGCCCTCGATGTCCCGCACGTCCTTGCGGTACTTGCCAATCAGGATCGGCTCGTAGTCGCTGCTGCGATCCTGCGGCACGCGCGTCTGAATCGAACCGAAATTGCTTGTGAGCGTTTTGCGCTTATATCCGTTGCGCGCGTTCGCGTAATGCGCGTCGGCCATTCGGCGCTCGCGCAACTGAAGCATGATTTCCTGCTCCATAATCGCGCAAATCGTCTGCCCCAGAAGCTTTCCAGCCGCCGCGCGGCATTTCTGCATGGCATCCTCGGCCGCTTCCATCGCCCGATCCGCGATTTCGACCACGGCTTCCGTTGTTTGTTTCATCGTAGGCAAGCTTCTTTCCGCATTCACGTTTTCGAGCGTATTTATACAAAAGACGATTCACGCCCCTTATATATTATAGAATACAACACTTTTGCTGTCAAACCGCCGAAAACGGCAAACCGACCGTTCGTCACAGAAAACAAGATTTCCACATTTTCATGTGCCAAAGCAGAAAATACTTGACGCGGCTTCAAAAAGATTGTATAATTTATTTGTAACGCTTTAAATAGCAGCGGAGTAAAGTATACGCGCCTTTTTCTGTCCAATTGGATGTTGAAATCCGCGTATTCCTTCCAAGAGAATGGTGTCCTTCCCCCGACGAACGCAAGAGAGGAGAATCACATGCTCCCCGTAGTGCTGTTTGAAGAAACCTCCCCGCATGACCCCATGCTGACGAATTCTTTCGACCGTCTGCGCGAAGGGGACGCGCTGAGCGTATTTGTCATGTTTTCCACGCCGGACGCTGACGAGCTTCTCACCCATGCGCGCGCTCATCCGGAGGCCACGCTGTACATACTGGACATCGACCTTCCCCAGACGCGCGACGGCATCGCGCTGTGGCGCGAGATCAGCAGCCTGAATCCCTCGGCATACGGCGTGTTCACATCGGCGCACTCACACTTCGCGCTGGCATGCCTGCGCGCGCACGCATTCGATTTTCTTGTGAAGCCTTTTACCTATGAAGACCTGAAATCCACCGTCCGCGCCGTGCTGGACGATCTGTCCGTGCGCCGCGCGCGGCTGCCCATGTCCATTCCGCTGGGCGACCACACCCTGCAGGTCGATCAGAACGACGTGGTTTCGCTGCACACGCACGGGAACCTCGTCTGCTGCCGCTTGACGGACGGCAAGTATTCGTGGCGCGAAAGCCTTTCCGCCGTGCTCGAGCGGCTGGAACAGCGTCTCTTCGTGCGCGTCAGCCGCTCGTGCGCCGTGAACGTGCGCCATATTCAGACCATGGACTGGGGCGAAAGCCTGCTCACCATGGACGACGGCCGAATCCATCCCGTCTCCCGGCGCATGAAATCCGCCCTTCGCGCCGCGATTTCTTCGTGAACCCCTCGCGGGGCACAGTTATTCCTCGACAATGTGCGCAGGGCCGCACTTCTCCGCCAACGCGATAGACGCGCGGTTATCCGTATGGCGCTTTGGCTCCCCTTGTCTATGAAATGCTGCGCTCGCTTGGCAGCGTCACAATTCCCATATGCTAAATCCGACCTTCCATATAAGGCGTATATCTCTTCTCCGGTCAGCCCGGCTAGTTCCACACCTCCGTGTGTATCGTCCGTCAGAGCAGCGCCGCGATGTCCTCGCGCAGCCGCTGCATGGGTTTCGTGAACGTCTCTCCCAGCGATTTCCGATAGGTTTCCGGATGGAAGCGCACGTCCAGCGCGGCGGCGAGCGCGATTTTCAGAGCGGCGTCCTCCACATGTGCATAGAGCCACTTCGTCGCCGCCGTCTTGCCGGTCGTGCTTCCGGTGATCAGCGTATACAGCGTCTGGCTCAGAAGAAGCAGCCAGTCGGCGTAATGGGCGTTTTCCCCGGCCTGTCCGGCGTAATCGCGCACGGTATTGCACATATGCCGCGCCTGCGCGCGAATGACTGCCTCCTCCGGCCACGGAATCCGCGCCCGCTGCTCGATTCCTTCCAGCAGAACGCCGTGCGCGAGGAACGAGCGCATCGAATATCCGCTCAGGTCGCAGCGCGGCTTGAACCGGTCGCAGCTGGTGCCCCAATAGAGCGTGCCGCCCTCGCCGGTCGCCAGCGCGTCCCTGTGCACGACGTCGCCCTCCAGCACCGAGAACCAGCCGTCGTTTTTCGCGCGATACTCGGCATACAGCGCGTGCGCCTTCTCAAAATCCGTCTGCGTAAGCGGACGGCGGCTGATAAAGAAGAAATCCAAATCGCTGTAGCCGGGATGAAAATCGCCATACGTCGCCGAACCGGTCAGGTACACGCTTTCCAGCGCGCCGCCCAGAAGCCCGTTCAGCCGCGCGGCGAACGCACGCACGGTCTCTTCGGCGCGCGGATCGACCGCCGCCCGCGGTTCTTCCTCCCGGCAGACCACGCGAAACGTCTCAAACACCACCGGCATATCCTCGCGGAAGACGTAGCCGTTTTCCCTGCCGTCCGTTTCGAAGAACCTGCGATGCGACGCGCGCCAGCTTTCGAGCGTGTCCCCCTCGCCCTCGCTGGCCGCCAGCTCCGCCGTCACATCCGAGAACGGCACGACCGCGACTGTCTCCGTCTCAATCACGCAGCCCGGACGGCCATAAAAATCGGTGATCAGGCTCAGTGCGCCCGGCTCGGGCAGCTTCTTTCCGCGCGCCGCGAACGCGGGCAGCGCCGACGACGCGGCGCGCTTCCTTCCCTCGAGCACAAGCCGCAGAAGCGCGTGCGCGCCGCGCGCCGTCGCTTCAAAATGGTCGCAGTCGAACAGCGGCGTGTCCGCCGGCCGGCCGCTCTTCGCCAGAAAATCCCTGTAAAACCGCGCCCGTCGGCAGGCAATCCATTCGTCCAGCGTTCGCGCCATCGTTTTCATCCCTTCCGCAAAAAAGCCCCTTTCGTCGCCTGTGAAAAGGGCTTTCCTTCTTCCATTCTTCCCGTGTCCCGTCACTTCTCCGCGTCGCCGCCCTGTGCGCCCTGCCGGTACTGCGCCGGGGTCGCGCCCGCGTACTGCTTGAAGCGGCGAATGAAGCTGGACACGTCGCCATATCCCACCTCGGCGCAAATGTCCTTGATCGGCCGGTCGGTCTGCCGGAGCAGCCGCTTGGTATGCTCCATGCGAAGCGACGTCAGGTAATCGGACGGCGTCATGTTCAGATGCTCCTTGAACTCCACGGTCAGCCGCGTGGTGGAGATGTTGAACCGGTCGGCCAGCCCCGCCATGGTAAACGCCGGGTCGGCATAGTTGGCGAGCATGTCGTTCATCAGGTCGTGAATCAGCGGCCGCGCTTGCTCGCGCGGGTTCTCGCGAATCGCACCGGCGCACACGCGGCGCAGGATGGTGTCCAGCTCGTCGATCGAACGGCAGTCGGACAGCGAGAACAGGTCGTAGTATTTCAGCAAATCCGAGCCGTCCGGCAGGCCGCACAGGCTCATCACGTCCACGATCACTTCATTATAAATCTGCCGGAAGGCGTACAGCGACATATCCGCCGTGCGCAGGTACGTCACCAGCTCGTCCAGCTTCCCGTTGATCTCGCCCGCGTCGCCGCCCTCGAGCGCGCGCTTCACGTCGTCCACATAGGCGCGCGCCTGCGGCGGCACGCTGCGCGCGGGCAGGGAAATGTCGCGAAAGCTCAGCAAACGGGAATCGCCCATCACGAAGCGGCTCTCATAGGCCGACGTGGCTTCCAGATACGCCGTGGGCATCTCGGAAACGTCGGCGTGTACGTCGGACACGGCCACCGGCACGCGCGACGCGCGCACCGTCTCGCTGCGCGTGAGCGCCACGGCGTAATCGTGAATCGGCCCGGAATTGTCCGCGAAGACGACCAGAAGCATCTGCTCGTGCGCGATCAGCTCCGCCGCCGCCGGGAACACGCCTGCGGGCGCGAGGGCGATCAGCTTTGCCGGGTCGACGCTCGCGCCGCGCGGCTCGCCCAGCAGCATCACGGCGAAGCAGGCGTGATCGATGTCCACGTCCGCCGTCCGCGCCGCCGCGCGCGCTTCCTCGGCGGAGACATAGCGCCCGCGCACCAGATTCTGCACGAACAGCGCCCGCCGCGCGGGCAGGCTGCGCGCCAGCTGGGAATCGAGATCGCGGTTGCGGCCGAGCAGGTCGTGAATGCCCGCCTGAATCGCGCGCAGAACGTCGTCCTGCGCACCGGCGGCGAACTGCGCGCCCATCTCGCGAATAGGAAGGTAATTGCGCCGGGAAATCACGATCATGAAGATCAGGCTTGGCACAAAGAAAATAAGCAGAATCGCCGCGAAGCTCACCCATCCGGTCGCCGCCGCGGCGTAGATGCCGTTTAAAGACATCACGGAATAATACGACAGTCCCAGCCGGCTGCCCGGCATGGCGATGAACAGATAATCGCGCCCGGCAATTCGGCGCACATAGGTCTCCGTCTCCTCCGCCTCGCGCAGCGCGCCGGGCAAGTAGCGCTCGCTGAGCGAGAATGTCTCGCCCGCCAGCACGGTTTCGCCGTCCTTCAGCACATAGCGGTTGCAGCCGCCGCCCACCTCGTCCTCCAGCAGCGGACGAAAGCGCTCCTCGCTCAAAAGAAACAGCGCGCAGCCAACCGGCTTCGCGTCCCCCGCGCCCAGCGGGAAGAGATAGGTGAGATACCGCGCCGGTTCCGCGCCGTTCACCGACACCGGCTGGCAGGCGATTACCTGCGCGTCATCCGCCCGAAGCAGCGCTTCCAGCGTCTCCGCGTCCAGATTTTCATAGCCGAGCGCACGCACGGGCAGCCGCCCGTCTGCCGAATCCAGCTCCGCCGCCCCGCGCAGGTACACAAACGCGCGGTCGAACCACTCGCCCGTCTCCCCGGCCGTCGCCAGCGCTCTGGAAAGCGCCGCCTCGTCCCCGGCCTGCGCCGAGACGCTCAGGCGCGCCGCGAGGTTCTCCAGCGTACCGGCCAGGCGCTCGCTCTGATAACGTGCGCTGGCCAGACGGTTGATTTCGCTCGTCTCCGTGGTCTGATAGATGGTTTTGCGGCAGTAAAAATACGCGTACCCCATCACGCAGCCCATCAGCAGCATCATAATCAGCACATACGACAGCATGTACCGCACAAATGTGCTTCGAAAATACATCCGAATCCGCTTCAGCATCGCTTCCACCGCCATCTTTCAAAACCGTCCGGCTCATTTTTCTTCTTTAATTATAGCACACCGCCGCATCCTCGCGCAAGCGCCGCGGGGAATGATAAAAAATACGACAACGTTTCCCTGCAAATTGCCAGCAAGCATCGCCGGTGTGATACCACAAAGGCGGTGCTTGCTGGTATGTGTCGCAACTATGATTTCTAATTCCGTTATTCACTCATCTATTTTGAAGCACTCGCAAAAGAAGTTGACGCGATCATCTTCAAAATCACGAACTTCATATGTTGAATCTTTCTCCCAACCATTTTGAAAATGGCTGATCATTTCAAAACCGCGTATTTCTAATGGTATTGACACCTCTCCAATCCTGAACCTTGAAACATTAAAAAATGTCATCCGGCGAACCGTATTTTCGAAATATGTCTTCCACGATAATTCGAGCTGATTGTCGACACTTTTAAGAACCATTTCTAATATCTCAATTCTGCTCCCTTGAAAAACTTCTGCTTTTCCCATACTCATCATCAATCCCACCTTATAATAAAGCTATCTCGATACTATGATTATATCATGCGTCGCATCTGTATTCTACAACACGCGCCCTCGCATTGTCAAACAGCCCGCCAGCGTTTCCCTGCGTCCCGGAGAATGATATAAATCTACCATGTTTTATAATAGCTGCCATTTTCCCGGCAACGGGAAGACGTTATTGACCCCAACAAAACGATGGCATGAGAAAACCCCGCCGCTGGAATGCGGCAGGGCAGACAGCGAAATCCACAGGCCTGCGAATTGTTTATCGCCTCTCTTGGCCGATGGACAGGCTGACAGGCTCTGCGTGCGTAAGCCAATGCTGAATACTTAGAAGCGTAGCCATCTCAGAGAGCCCATAGCTACAGTCGTATTGATACTGCGAGCGCACAGATGCAATATCCGCCATGTTGACGTGTCCAACAACCGGATGCTTCGCGTACAAGTCCATTTCATCGTATTGGAGTTGGAACGGCTGAAAAAGCATCTGCGGTGATGCGCAAATATCCGTGTCCACAGAGCGTTTACGGAGCGCTGCGAAACTTGCCTGCGCGATTATCTCGGAGCACTGCGAAAGATCATCGCCCCACCAATAGTAGGTACTGAAATAGGGTATATCCTCCGTCCTGTCCGCAGGCGCATAACGGGAAACCTTGCAGGTTCTTATCTCCGTAATCAGGATCAGCGCGTATTTCCCGGAAAGCACCGGATATTTATCATTTTCGGGGAGCCTGAGCGCGACAACATCCCCGACATTCCACGGCGAATGGATTACCGGCAAAGGCTTCAGTCGTTTGGGGCGCGGCAGAGGGGCGTTCAGCTGCTCGCGCAGCCGATCCAGCGCCTTCCTGCGATTGACTTTCTGTTTCTCCGTCTCCCACAGTTCGGAAGATGCCGGCTGGTCAATCAGCGTCAGCGCGACCTTTCGCACGTCTTCGGACAGCTTCCGGCCGCAGCGCCATTCTGTTGCCGCCAAAGCGAGCCATGCGTCCGGATCGTTTTCCGGATCGTCTATATCCATTTCAAGCTCTTGCAGCACTTGCTGCTCCGCGTCCTCCGGCGTATGGCCATAGCAAAGAAGCTCTTCATACATTCCGCGAACATCACAGGCGGTATCGTTCGCGAAAATCGAAGTTCCCCATGAACCCATGAACGTTCACCTCCACGATCGTGGAACATTTTTCGCTTGTCCATGCATCGTACTCATATTCTACAACACGCGCCCTCGCATTGTCAATCTTCCCGGCGGCGTTTCCCTGCGCCCCGGGGAATGATAAAAATCCGCCAATTTCCATGTCCGTCGTTGAAATCTTTACGACGGCTAACTATACTATTCTGTTGGAACCGTATAAGCGGTGGAGTCTGTCATGGAAGCGAACGCTTTCATTTATCACGGTTCCGCGCAAGCCTGACAGATTCCTCTCATTCAACGCACACGGGAGGAAGCACAACATGAGGAAAACCAAAATCATCTGCACAATCGGCCCGGCCTGCTCGGACGAGGAAACCATCCGCCGGATGTGTCTGGCCGGAATGAACGTCGCCCGTCTCAATTTTTCGCACGGCACGCACGAGGATCACCTGAAAAACATCCAGACCATCCGCAGGGTGCGCGAAGAGCTGCACATGCCCATTGCCATCATGCTGGACACGAAGGGCCCCGAATACCGCATCGGCAAATTTGAAAACGGCAGCATCGAGCTGAAGGAAGGCGCGGCCTTCACGCTGACCACTGAAAAAATCACCGGCAGCGAGGAGCGCGTGTCGGTGAGCTATCCCGGTCTGTGCGCCGAGCTGAAGCCCGGCAACCGCGTGCTGATCAACAACGGCCTGATCGAGCTTCAGGTGGAGGAATCGAATCCCACGGAAGCGCGCTGCCGCGTCGTCGCGGGCGGCACGCTGAGCAACCTGAAGAGCATGAGCTTTCCCGGCCGCCTGTTCAATCAGGAATACCTGAGCGAGCAGGACAAGTCCGACATTCTGTTCGGCGCGGAAAACGACGTCGACTTCATCGCCTGCTCGTTCGTCTCCCGCCGGGAGGATCTGGTGAGCGTGCGCGAATTTCTGTCCGCACACGGCATTCACGACATCGACCTGATCGCCAAGATCGAAAACCGCTCGGGCGTGGACAACATCGAGGACATCTGCACGGCCTGCGACGGCATCATGGTCGCGCGCGGCGACCTGGGCGTGTAGATTCCGTTTGAGGAGCTGCCCGCCATTCAGAAACAGCTGATTACCAAGTGCCGCCTGCTCGGCAAGCGCGTCATCACCGCCACCGAGATGCTGGAATCGATGATCAGCAACATCCGCCCCACCCGCGCGGAGATTTCGGACGTCGCCAACGCCGTGTACGACGGCGCCAGCGCCATCATGCTCTCCGGCGAAACCGCCGCGGGCAAATACCCTGTGCTGGCCGTGGAAACCATGTCGCGCATCGCCATGGAGACGGAGAAGCACGTCGCCTATTCGGATATGTTCCAGAAGTCCGAGTTCCGCATTCACAACGTGGTGGACGCCATTTCCCACGCCGTGTGCGGCATGTCCATCGACATCGGCGCAAAACTGATCGTGGTCAGCTCGCTGTCCGGCAGGACGGTGCGCATGGTTTCCCGCTTCCGCTCGCCCGCGGACATTCTGGGCGTCACCACAAACGAAAAGACGTGGCGCAAGCTCGCCCTTTCGTGGGGCGTGACCCCCGCGCTCAGCGAACAGTATGACTCCACGGACGTGCTGTTCTTCAGCGCCAAAAACCTCGCGCGCCGCATGTTCAATCTCCAGAAGGGCGACCGCCTCGTCATCACCGGCGGCCTGACCAACGGCACCAGCGGCAACACCAATATGCTGAAAGCCGAGGTCATCTGACCGCCCCGCCTTCTCCCGGATTCTCCTTGTACTGCGAGGGGCTGATGCCTCTCGCTCTTTTATATGCGCGGCGGAAGGAATCGGAATTGGTATAGCCCACCCGCGCGGCGATTTCGTCAATCGTAAGCTTCCGTTCGGCTAAAAGCCTCTCGGCCTGCTGAATGCGCACCTGTTCCAGATATGCAGAGAAGGTCGTGCCCATCTGTTTTTTGAAGATCGTGGACAGATAGCTGCCTGTCACGCCAAAGTGCAGCGCCAGCCCGGCCAGCGACAGGTCGTAACGGGCATAGTTTTCATCGATATAGCCGCGCACGCCGTCCGCGAACAGCTGGGATTTCTGCGTATTCCGGTCGCGCGCTTCTTCGCACGCCTCCGCGAGCCGCGCCGTCAGCCATTCAAAGAATTCGCCCTCCGTGCGATGCAGAAGGTCTCCCGGCAGCGCGTCGGCGGGCGTTTCGCCGCCCGGCATGCGTGCCAGCACGCCAATCAGACGGCAGAACAGATATTGCCGCTGAAAGTCCGTCAGGCGATTTTGAGTGAAATTCCGATTGTATATCTCATCCAGCAGCCTTGTAACGCCCGCGAGATCGCCGGTCGCCGTGCAATTTTCCAGCTTTTGCGCCTCGTCCTTGGTCAGCACGCGGCTGATGGCGATTTCACTGGGATTATCCTCCGCCAGTTGGAGCCACTCGTCGTGCGCCGATACGCCCAGCAAGCGCCGGGCGGCGCGGAACGAATCTGCCACGCATTCCAACCGGTCGCACCGCGTACCTACGCAGATTTCGGGCTCGCCGCCGCACAGCGTCTGAAGTCCCTCGTATACCCCGGCGAAATAGGCGTTCAGGTCGGTTTCGCCGTCTTCTTCCTCGAAAAACAGGCAGTCGACGACGCACAGGCTGTCAAACGTCAGGAATACGAGATGATCGCGGAAGCGTTCGAGGATTTCCAGCGTCATGGCGCGCGCAGCCTCGGTCTCCGCTTCCTCACCCAACCGAATTGCCACCCCGGCAAAATGACTGCCGTGAATGGGCAGAGCTGCATGGCGCAGCATGTCTTCCAGCGTGTACGCGTCGGCGGCGCGGCCATGAATCAGCCGGTTCACGCAGCCGTTGCGCAGGTGCCCGGCCTGCTCCTCCAGCCGCTTTTCCAGAAGGCGGTTGTTCCGTTCCATGCGCAGAAACGCCTCGGACACCATCTTCAGGCCGTGCCCGTTCGCATCCGTTTCCGCCACACGCTGCGCGATGGGCCACAGCGGACGGAAACTCAGCGCCAGAAGCGCGAGCAGCACGACAAGACCGCCGATGACCGTCCACACGAACGCCGACAGGATGCCGCGAATGGACTCCCGCGCTTCGGCGCGCACGGCGCTCCGCGGCGCAAAGATCAGCATGCGCACGCCGTAGTGCGTCAGGTCGGCCGCGGAGCACAGATATGTTTTTTCGTTCAGCTTCAGCGTCTGCACGCGCGCGGACGCTGCTGGCACGCAGCCGTCCAGCACGCGGGCAATCTCCGCGCCGCCTTCGCTTACCGCGAGAATCGTGCCCTCCGCGTCCGTGATCATGGCGCAGCCGTCCTCGTCCAGCAGCGACACGGACAGCTGCCGCAGCAGCCGGTCGGGCTTCAGCCGAAACACGGCGCGCGCATTCGGAACGCCGATCAGCCGGCTGGCCAGCGGCAAGCTGTACTGAATTTCGGAATGATGGCTCCACGAGGCGTGAATCGAATTCGCGCTGCCCTCGAGCACCTCGCGCTTCCAGTCTGCGAAGGGCTGGGCCGGATCGAGGGCAAAATGCGCGTCGTAGTATTTCTCAATGCCCACATAGCCCTGCTTGGGCGCGATGATCACATCGGCCGCGGGCAGATACACAAAATAGCCGCCGATAATGCCGCTGCTGTCGCTGAGCAGGGGCAGCTCCTCGATCGTCTTATAGATACCGATGGTCAGGTTGCCGCGCTCGCGGGCCGTGCTCCCCATCAGCGTCTGCAGCTCCTTCTGGTCGTACAGCGTCTCCGTGAAGCTTTCAATCGTCGAAAACGTATTGCTCAGGCCGATTGCGGAGTTCTCAAACACCAGTCGATTGCGCTCCACCAGCCGCTCCACGTTCGTCTCCGTCGTCCAGAAATAGGCCGCGCAGCACACGCCGCCGAAGAACAGCACCAGCACGAGATAAAACAGAAGCACCCTTGAAAACACGCGGCTGGCCGCCATGCGGCGAACGGAAAGCTTCACTGCGAACTCCCCCATGCATTCAGAATCGCGTTCAATTATATCATTCTTCGCGAAACAGAACAAGTTTCGAAGACCGCGTTTCCCCGTTTTTCCTAAAATATGTCGGAAATTGATGAATTGTCGGATAGAAAAGCGGCTTTTTCAGCGCTTCTGTCGGCTGAAAAAAGAATCGGCGGTTGCCCCGGGCGGCATTTTGTAGTAGCATAATCGCACAGGCGAAAGGATGTGACGGCCGTGACTGGCAAGGTACTCACGGAGAAAAGGAAGCCCCTTTTCAGGCGCGTGTGGCAGAACCGGGCGCTGTATCTGATGCTGATGATACCCCTGACGGTTCTGATTTTGTTCCGCTACGTGCCGATGTACGGCATACAGATCGCGTTCAAGGACTACATGCCGTCAGATCGAATCTCGGAAAGCCCGTGGGTCGGGCTGCGGTTTATCAGCCGTTTTATCTCCAACTATAAATTCCTCACCATCATGAAGAACACGCTGGTGCTGGGCGCGTATGGCATTGCGACATTCCCCTGCGCACTGCTGCTGGCACTGTCGGTGCATTACCTGACCAGCAACGTGTTTCGAAAGCTCGTGCAGACGATTTCCTATCTTCCGCACTTCATTACCACCGTTGTCATGTGCTCGATCATTCTTCAGATGTTTGACGCGCGCACCGGCCTGTTCAACGCAATCATGCAGCTGTTCGGCGTTCCGGCGCGCAACTACATGGGCATCGAGAGCGCGTTCAAGCACATTTACGTGTGGACAAACGTGTGGCAGGGCGTGGGCTATTCTTCCATTATTTATATCGCCTCGCTGCGCGGTGTGTCCTCCGAGCTGCACGAAGCCGCGCTGATCGACGGCGCCACGCTCGTTCAGCGCATCCGCCACGTGGATATTCCCTCGCTTCTGCCCACCGTGTGCGTGCTTCTGATCATGAGCTGCGGAAGCCTTCTGAGCGTCGGCTATGAGAAGGTCTATCTGCTTCAGAACAGCATGAACCTGAACGCGTCCGAGGTCATCAACACCTATGTATATAAGCAGGGTCTGACCAGCACGCTTCCGCAGTATTCTTCGGCAACGGCCATCGGCCTGTTCGTCGCCATCGTCAATCTGATTCTGCTGGCTACGGTAAACGGCGTCACGGGCCGCCTTTCCGGCAGCTCGCTGTGGTAAGGGAGGGCAGGCAACGTGCGTCTTCAACATAAGAATCACATCCGCCCCTGCGCGCAGGATTATGTGTTCTACAGCGTCAACACGCTTTTGATAGTTCTGTTCACGCTGATCATCGCCTACCCGCTGCTGTTCGTCATCTTCGCGTCGTTTGACGGCGGCGCGGGCACGCTGTCGGTCAATATCTGGCCGTCCAAATGGTCGGATGCGGGATACCGCGCGGTGTTCGAATACGGCCCGGTGTGGATCGGCTACCGAAACTCCCTTTTATATACCGTCGTCGGTGCGCTGTTCGGGCTGATCTTCTGCGTGTGCGCGGCCTATCCGCTGGCGCAGCCGAATCTGGACGGCCGGAACCTGTTCATGGGTCTGTTCGTCTTCACCATGTACTTCGGCGGCGGCCTGATTCCCACCTACCTGACGATTCGCTCCTATGGTCTGCTGGACAATCCGCTGGCGGTGCTGGTGCCCGCGTCCGTGTCGGTGTACAATATGATCATCATGCGCACGTACTTCTCCACGCAGATTCCCCGCGAACTGCGCGAGGCTGCCCAGCTGGACGGCTGCGCCGAGATGCGGTATCTGGTGCGCATCGTGCTGCCGCTGTCGGTGCCGATTCTGGCGGTTGTGGGTCTGTACTACGCCGTGGGCGTGTGGAACAGCTACTTTGACGCGATGGTCTATCTGAGCTCGCGAAACAAGATGCCGCTGACCGTATTCCTGCGGGAAATCCTCATTCTCAACGACTCCGCGGACATGACCAGCAGCATGGACGTGGAATCGATGATCACCATGCAGGAGCGCCAGCGCGTGATGAAGTATTCGCTGATCGTCGTTTCCTCCGTGCCCATGTTCATCCTGTACCCGTTCGTGCAGAAGTATTTCGTTCAGGGAATCATGATCGGCTCCGTAAAGGGCTGACCGTTTTGCAACCCCGTCCCTTTCCCGACTGACCTTCCCGACTCACTCATCCGACTGACCCGACAACCACCCTGTGAAAGGAAGAAGAGCATGAAAAAGCTGACCATTCTGTTGCTGGCGCTTCTGCTGGCGCTGACCGTGAACGCCTCCGCGCTTACGGTTTCCGACGTAAACGTGTTCCCCATCGTGGACGAGCCCTACGAGCTGACCATCTGGATGAGCCCCGGCGCGACGATCGAAGACATGGAAACCAACACAACCACGCTGTGGTATGAAGAGAAAACCGGCGTGCACGTGAACTGGATTCAGGTTCCCGCCAGCGAAGTCACCACCAAGTTCAACCTCTCCATTTCCAGCGGCGAGTACCCGGACATCTATTCCACTGGCTTTTCCACCGAAACCGTAGCCCAGTACAGCCAGGCGGGCATCCTGCTGCCGCTGGACGAGCTGATCGAGGAATACGGCTACAACATCAAGGCCGCGTTTGCCGCGCAGCCCGAAATCAAGGAAAACATCACCGCGCCGGACGGCCACATCTACACGCTCTTCCGCACCGACCCCGCCACCTACGTGCTGGTGCGCAACAAGCTGTATGTGAACCACGACTGGCTGACCTTGTATCAGGAAGCCACAGGCAACGGCGAGCCGCAGACGTGGGAAGAGCTGGAAGAAATGCTGATCTACTGGCGCGACCACGACATGAACGGCAACGGCGACCCATCCGACGAAATCCCCATGATGGGCACCTTCGGAACGGATGGCGGCGACTTCACCGTGTATCTGATGAACGCCTTCCAGCCCACGCCGCAGCACAATTCCCTGTTAGCCGACGCAGATGGAAACGTCTCCATGACCGCCATCACCGATGAATACCGCGAGGGTCTGCGCTGGATCCATCACCTCTTTGAGGAGGGCCTGATCGCTGAGGAAACCTTCATTCAGGACAACACGCAGCTTCAGTCCATCGTGAACAAGAACGACCCCAGGGAGCGCGTCGTCGGCGCGTTCGGCGGCTTCTGGGCGGGCGTCACCGTCTCCCCGGCGCTGATGGAAAACTGCTATGACGTATACGACGTGCTGGCTCCCGTGGAAGGCCCGAACGGCCTGCGCGTGGCGACGACCGACGGTCACCTGCCGCTGTATCTCTTCGGCGCGATCACCAAGGATTGCGAGCGCCCCGACATTGCCATGAAGTGGCTGGACTTCTGGTTCTCCAACGAGGGCATGGTCATGATCAACTACGGCATCGAAGGTGTGAACTGGGAGTGGCGCGACGAGCCCGCGATCAACGGCAACGTGCCGTCCCGCTTCTTCCTCACCAGCCGCAACGTGCTGCAGAACACCACCTGGTACGTGGGCACCGTGCCCTACTACCGCACCGAGGAATCCCTGTTCGGCCGCACGCCGACCGACCACGTGCCCTACCTGTACAAGGGTGCCGTCGCCTATGAGAACTACTACTACCTGACGGGCTTCCCGCAGTTCGCGTGGTGCGACGACATTGACAAGATCTCCGAGTTCAACGAGCTGAAGACCCAGATGAATGACTACATCGAACAGGCGAAGATTCAGTTCATCACCGGCACGATGGATCTGGACGCCGACTGGGACGCCTACCTCGCCCAGATCAACAACATCGGGCTGGAGCGCTACCTCGAGCTGGCTGAAATCGTGAATTTTGGCTGATTCCCTCAAAACTCCATCCTGCGGAGCCGTCCACCCGGGCGACTCCGCAGCTGACTATAAGGAGGTTGAAACACACATGATGACAACGGAAACGATTCGCATTCAGGGCGAGGAAAGCTATGACGTAGTGGTGTGCGGCGGCGGCACGGCGGGCTTCTGCGCGGCGGTCGCGGCGGCGCGCGAGGGCGCAAAAACCTGCGTGCTGGAACGCTTCGGCGCGCTGGGCGGCACGATGACCATCGGCGGCGTGAGCGCCCCGGCGCTGTTCCACGCGCACGGAAAACAGATTATCGCCGGCATCGGCTGGGAGCTGATGACCACGCTCGCGAAGAACGGCTTCGCGCAGCTGCCGCCCGCGCCGTTCAACCTGCGCCACCCGCAGATGGCGGTGGAGCTGAATGCGTTCGAAGCCGAGGTGGAAATGAACCGCATGGCCGAAACGGCGGGCGTACACCTCTGCTACCATCAGCCGGTGGTATACGTGTGCGCCGAGGGCGGCCACGTCTCCTCCGTGCTGATTTCCACGCAGAAGGGACTCAAGCGCATCTGCGGCAAGGTGTTCATCGACTGCTCCGGCGACGGCAGCGTGTCTGTGATGGCAGGCGCGGAATACGAGCTGTCGGACGAGCTTCAGCCCGCCAGCCTGAACAGCATCCTCATGAACCTGCGCGAGGCGGAAAAGGACGATGCGGCCATCAAGCGCGCCTACAATCAGAGCCTCGAAAGCGGCGACATGCAGCCGCAGGACATCTGGGGCAAGAACATCGGCGGCCTTACGACCGGGCGCGGCCGCGGCCGGGGCGCGTCGCTGGACGAATGCTACGCCATCAACCCCGGCAACAACCTGAACCATGTGTATCCGTTCAACGGCGCAGACGAAGAGAGCCGCACCCGCGGCGAAATCGACGGCCGCGAATCCATTGCCCGCACGGTGAAATTCGTGCGCGAGCATGTGCCGGGCTACGAACGCGCCTATGTGGCAAGCGTCAGCCCGCTGGTGTCGGCGCGCGAGTCGCGGCGCATCGTGGGCAACGCCTATGTGACGGTGGACGATTACGTGAACGGCGTATGCCCGCCCGATTCCGTGTGCTACTCCTTCTACCCGGTGGACGTGCATCGCGGCACCGAGGATAAGCCGCTGGACAACGTGTTTCTGGACGAAGGCCGCGTGCCGGGCATTCCGCTGGGCGCGTTGATCGCCCGCGGCTTCGACAACCTGATGATGGCGGGACGAATCGCCTCCGGCGACCGCCGGGCGCAGAGCGCGTACCGCGTACAGGCCTCCTGCATGGCCATGGGCGAAGCGACGGGTACCGCGGCGGCCGCAGCGGCGAAGCGGGGCGTGCGCGTGACCGAAATCGACGTGGACGCGCTTCGCCGCAGGCTGCACGACAACGGCGTGCTCGTGCCGGGCATCGACGACGTGCGGTAACGCAGTGTTTGAGGGTTTCTTTCTGAAATCGTGACAAAAATTCGAATCCGCAAAAACTTTTTTGAGACTTGCAGGAAATTTGCAGGAAAAGTTAACAGCGGCGGCGAATAGAAAAGGTGAAAGGAGGTCGTTTCCCATGGCTCATGTATTTTCGGGCAACGGCGGAAATTCAACTTTTACCGATAAGGGAGGAACACTCAATGAAGATCAAGCATTATGGCAGATTTATGGATGTCTCTGACAGCCTTCGCGAATATACCGAGAAAAAGCTTTCCAAGCTGAACTGGTTCTTCGATCCCGACGCCGAGGGGCAGGTAAAGTACACGCAGGAAAAGGGCGGCAAGAACATCGTTGAAATCACCATCAGCCACAAGGGTCTGCTGTTCCGCGCCGAGGAAGCGACGGGCGACATGTATGCCAGCGTGGACAAGTCGGTGGACAAGCTCTCCCGCCAGATTCGCCGTCATCGCACGAAGCTGGACAAGCGCCTGCACGTATCCGCGCCCGCGCCCATGCCCGAGGTCGAGCCCGAGGAGGTCGCCGAGGAGGAGCGCAAGATCGTGCGCGTGAAACGCTTCAGCATGAAGCCCATGAGCGTTGAGGATGCCATGATGCAGATGGAGCTGCTGGGACACAATTTCTACCTGTTCGACAATGCCGAAACGGGTCATGTATGCGTGCTGTACGTGCGTCAGGACGGCGACTACGGCCTGCTGGAAAGCGAAGACTGATTTTTTGATCTCGGGAGCGGCGTTTTTCGCCGTTCCCGTTTTTATAACGAAAAACGGAGGTTGGGAGTCATGGAACTGCAATTCACCGCGCGCCTGTTTGACGAGCTTGAGGCGCTGTATCCCGATTCGAACGCCGCCGGGGGCGCAGCGCATTATCGCGTCGCCGGAGCGAACGGCACAACCGCGGGCGTACATATCCTCATGACCGGCTTAACGCCGGGCGTCCCCGTGTCGATCGAGGTGGAGGGACCGCACACGGCTTTCCGCCTGAGCGAGCTTCTGCCGGTTCCGGTGGAGGTGAACACCGGCGCGAAGCAGCGCAGCGCCTATCTGCACGACGACGTAAACGAAACCGTCCTCCGCAAGGCGCCGTTCTACATCTACGAGGTGCTGAAGCCCATCTACAACGTGCTCATGCCCACGGGCGTGTCCGCGGCGGCGGCGTTCAAGACCCTCATTGAATACGTGCGCGAATACACGGAGGAGGAATGGAAGCTGACCGTCTCCCACGCCGGACAAACGCAGACGCTCTCCCTCACCGTGGCCAAGTATCCCGCCGTCGTTCCGAAGGCCGGGCGCGACACGCACAGGTACGTCAACTGGATCAGCTACGCGAACATCGCCCGCATGCACCATGTGGAAATGGATTCGGACGCGTACTTCACGCTTCTCAACCGCTACCTGCGCGCGGCGGTGTATTCGCGCCAGAACATCATGAACCTGTCGCCGGGCATGTTCTTTTCGCTGAAGAAGGGCGTGGTGAAGCTGGACGAAAAGCGGCTGGATCGGTATATTGAAACCGGGAAGCGCGCGGAAATCGCGTACTTCAACGGCATGGCGTTCTGCGGCCGCGCCGACGGGCAGGCGGACAATGACGAGTTCTACAACTCCCTGCCGCACGATACATTCACGTCCCCCGATCAGGTGGCGGCGGCGTTCCGAAAGGTCGCCTTCGACAAGTTTGACAACGGCGTGGACGTGCGCGTGTCGCTGGGCGGCGCGCTCGTCACCAGCCCCGAAGGGCAGCGCATCCTGTCGCTTCAGGCGCGGCTGCTGTACGCCTATCTGAAGAAAAAGGGGCTGACCGACTGCTGGCAGCAGTGCGTGATGGACGAACCGAACGACGCGCTCGCGCCGCAGTACCGAATCGCCTCCGAAATCGTGCACAAAGAGATGCCCGGCATCCCCACGCTGGAGCCGGTGCTGCCCACGCACGCGCTGGACGGCGCGGTGGACATCTGGTGCCCGACCAATGAAACCTACGAAAACGACCGCGAATATTACGACGCGCGCGTCGCGGCGGGCGACAGGCTGTACGTCTATACCTGCCTGACCCCCGGCGGGCGCTATATGAACCGCATGCTGGACATGCAGCGGCTGCGCCAGACCTATCTCGGCTGGGTGCCCGCCATCTATCCGAACGTGAGCGGCTACCTGCACTGGGGCTTCAACCAGTACCCGCCCTTCATCGATCCCTATGGCCGCAGCGCGTGCATGTTCTCGGAGCAGGAAATGGAGTTCCACCCCAAGCGCGCGCTGTTCCTGCCCGCGGGCGACTATTGCGTCATCTACCCCGGTTACGAAGGTCCCTGCCTCAGCACCCGCAGCGAAGCCCAGCGCATCGGCCTTGAAGACCTGTGCCTGCTCGAAAAGCTGCCCACCGAAAAGCGCGCCGCTCTCGCGCGCAGGCTCGTGCGCGGCTACGCGGACTACGATCTGGATATCGCCAAGTACCGCGCGGTCAAGGAAGAGCTCCTTCGCGCCCAGTAATTCGTCCAAAAGATTTCCAGCGCCCGGAGAAGCTCATTCCCCGGGCGCTGAACCTTTTTATGAACCGGCTTCCCGCGCGTAATGGTAGGTAATCCCCAGCGGCCCGGTGCTTGTGACGAGCTTCACCTCGTCGCCCACCTGAAGGGTATTATAGAACGCCTTTCCCACCTTGGCGCTCTTTTTGCCGTTCTCCGTATTTAGAGTCAGCTCATACCACGTAGGCGACTTGCTGCCCTTGCTCACGTACATTTCCACAATCGGAACCACCGTTTCCACCCGATTCCTGCCGCCGTCCATCACCCAGTTGAGCTGTACGGACGCGGCGGGCGCATAGAGAAACGCAACGAGCGCCAGCGCGCTTGCCAGCCGACGCTTCGACACGCCGCTGCCGCGCGTAATCAACAGCGCAAGCAGCGCAAACAACACAGCGATCGCGCCCGTCGGAACAAACACCTGAAGCAGATTGTCCAGATCGAAGTCCAGAAGCGTCCGCACCCCCAACGCGATATTGGGAAAGAGCATTGCATTCGTAAAAAGCTCCTCGTCTATCTTTTTGTTGCCGGTAACTCCGACGCGCATCCGGTAGAAATATAGCAGGAAGGAAACCGGCGGCAGAATCAGGTTTGCCGCGCAAAGCACTCGGTAATTGAAGCTCGAAAAGAGCCACAGAAGCTGACAGCCGATGCTGGCAGCCAACAGCCACCCGCGCAGCCGGTCATATCGCCGGAGAATCTTCCTTGCCTCCTCCGTATACGTCCGCCATTGTTTCGCGCTGACGCCCGGCGAGAAACGTTTTTTAGAAGCCGAAGCCCGTTTCGGCGTCTTCCCTGCCTTCCACTCCACGGGAATCCCCGCGAACACCTTCGCAAGCTGCGCGTCCGCCTTGGCTCCGTCCCCGGAGACCAGCTCGCACCACGGCATGGGACGGCCGCTGTGCCGACGAATGCGAACATACTCCCCGTCCGTGCCCATGCGCCGCTGAACGTCGGCAATGTCGGCCACGTTCAGGATGGAGTTTCCCTTCGCGGGCGCGTAATCGGCGGCGGACTTCAGAAGCGGCTTTGCGCTGCTTTCGTCCGTGATGGCCATGACGCGCGCGACGTAAATCTGGTCTCCCTCGCGCAGATACTGACTGATCCACAGCCCGCTGCGCAGCAGAAGCTCGCCAACCTCCTCCTTCGGCTTCGCCGCGTGCAGCTTCACGCGCCTGCGCGGACGCTCGGACGCGCCCTTTTTCCATTTGGAGAAAAGCGCCCGAATTCCTCCCGGCGTGGAAATCACCGCCGGCGCGCCGATGGCGAAGAGCAGCCCCGCGATGGTGATCAACCCGCCGACCGGCTGCTTCAGCGCCTGATTGGCGTACATCATGGCCAGCCCCGCGCCGCTGCACGCGCCGCAGGCAAAGCCGCGCCAGCCGGAGAGGATGCCGAACAGCCCGCCGAAAACGCATGCCGCGAACACGCCCGCGAGCAGCATCCGCACGCCCGGCAGCATTTCCGGCCTGTATACGAACACCAGAAGCAGCACGCCCGCCGCCATCACGCCAAGCCCCGCGAGCAGTCTGCGAACGAATCCGCGCGTCATAAATCTCCCTCCCAACCTTCCGCTTCCATTCTACACGCAAACCGCGTTCCCCGCAAGGCATACGCGCGCAATTCCGCGTACCGCGCGCCAAACCGTCGCAATAAAGAACCAGACGCCCGGGGAAAATTCCTCGAGCGTCCGGCATAGGAAGGTAGGATGAAATCAGCCCTTGACGGCGCCGATCATAACGCCCTTCACGAAGTACTTCTGCAGGAAGGGGTACACGCACAGCACGGGCACGGTGGTGAGCACGATGGCCGCGTACTTGATGGACTCGGCGAATTCGTTCACCTGATCGTTCTCCGCCGCGGCGGCGTTCAGGATGTTGGAGTTGGCAATCAGCACGGCGCGCAGCACGTTCTGAATGGGCAGCTTCTCGTTATCCTGCAGGTAGATGGACGCGTTGAACCACGCGTTCCAGTGACCCACGCCGTAATACAAAAGCAGCACGGCGATGGTGGGCATGATCAGCGGCAGGATGATGCGGAACACGATCACCAGATCGTTCGCGCCGTCGATGTACGCGGATTCCTGAAGGCTGTCCGGCACGGCCTCAATGGCGGTGCGGCAGATGATGGAATTGTACACGCTCATCGCGCCGGGCAAAATCAGCGCCCACAGCGAGTTATACAGACCCAGCGAGCGAATATTCAGCCAGCCGGGAATCATGCCGCCGCTGAAGAACATGGTGAACATGATGATGAACAACACGGGCTTCTTGAGCAGCACGTTCTTGGAGGCTAAGAAGTAGCCGCAGAACAGCGTCAGCGCAATATTGATCGGCAGCGAAACCGCCAGAACGATCAGGATGTTCTTGTAGCCGCTCAGAAGCAGCGGGTGGGAGAACGCCAGCTTGTAGGAGCCGACCGTGAAGCCCACGGGATAGAACACCGCGCCGGGATGCGCGACCAGGTACGTATTCTTGGTAAACGACGCGCAGATGACGAAGTACATGGGATACAGCGTCACCAGACACAGGAGCAGCATAATGATCACGTTGATCGTATCAAAAATGTAGTCTCCGGTGCTGCGCTTCATCAGGATGCCGGTTGCTTTTTTCTTCGTAGTTGCCATGCTTCGCGCCTCCCATCAGAACAAGCCGGACTCGGTCGTCTTGCGGCTCAGCCAGTTGGTGAACACAAGGAACATGATGTTCACCATGGTGTTGAACAGGCTCACGGCCGTGGACAGCGAATACTGCTTCTGCTCCAGACCCACGCGGTACGTGTAGGTGGAGAATACGTCGGCCACGTTGTAGGTGTTTTCCGTATAGAGCAGAAGCACCTTTTCATAGCCTACATTCAGAATGCTGCCCATGCGCAGCACGAACAGAATCATGATCGTGGGCAGGATGCCGGGGATGGTGATGTGCAGCATCTGCTGGAAGCGGTTCGCGCCGTCGATGCGGGCGGCCTCGTACTGTTCCTGATCGATGCCGGACAGCGCGGCCAGATAGATGATGGAGTTCCAGCCGATATTCTGCCAGATGCCGGAGAGCACATAAATGGGTCTGTACGCGCTGGGATCGATGAGCAGGTTGCGGCGCGTGCCGCCGAAAATCTCGATAATCTGGGAGAACAGGCCGTTTTCCTGACAGTAAATCTTTATGATGGAGCAGGTGACCACCAGCGAAATGAAGTATGGCATGTAGGTGATCGTCTGCACGGTTCTCTTGAACTTATCGTTCTGAATCTCGTTCAGAAGCAGCGCGAGGATGATCGGCGCCGGGAAACCAAACACAATGGACAGCGCCGAAATGGTGAACGTGTTGGACAGAAGACGCCAGAAGTAGATGTTGTTGAAGAAGTTGTCAAACCACATGAGACCGACATAGTCGCTGCCGGTGATGCCGCGGGTCGGCTTATAGTTGTTGAACGCGATGATCAGGCCGTACATCGGCTTATAGCAGAACAGCGCCAGATATACAAGCACGGGCAGAATCAGCAGGTACTTGTATTTATTCATCTTCCAGTCGCGGGAAATCTTATGGCTCAGGGTCATTTCCCTCTTTTTCATTCCGATAGTCACGGAAGAACCCCACCTTTATTTCGAGTATAGGCTTCGTCGATTTGAAAATGCGGGAGGCCGTGCGGACGCACGTTCCCCCGCATTTCCTTTCTCCGTCGTCAGGCGGAAGGCCCTTCGCCGGAAGCGCAGGTTTTAGCGCTCGAGATAACGATCGTAGCAGGCCTGACGGATCTCCAGAACGCGCTCGGCGTTGTACTGGGTCTCGTAGGCAGCCAGATAGCTCTCCCACACGCTGTCGTCGTTGATGTCGCTAACGCCGGTCACGAAGTTGGCAAAGTTCTCGGAAGAGTAGGTGCCAAGGTTCGCGGCGATCAGCGCCAGCTCGTCGGACTCAGCCACGGTGAAGGTGGTGCCGGACGGCCACTTCCAGCCGGAGGAAACCTCGGCGGGCACAGAGTAGAACCACAGGTCGTTCGCGTCGATGGCAACCTGGCTGTTCTTGAGGTAGAGCAGCTTGGTGGCCTGAATGCAGCTGCTGCCCCAGGTCGCGCCGTTGTACTTGATCATGGGATCGGTGTCGGGATCGTCGTTTACCAGAGAAGTGAACGCGGGCTCGCCGTTCTCATCGTAGTCCCAGGATACGCCCTTGGTGCCGAAGTTCCAGTAGAGGAAGCCTTCCTGCGTGTAGGCGTAGTCCAGCGCGCGCAGGCAGAGCTTCATGGTTTCTTCGTCCGCGCACTTGGTGACGACCGAGGTCCACGTGCCGATGCCCAGACCGCCGAAGATGCAGCTGATGTTGCCTTCGTCATCCGTCGGGTAGGGGATGGCGACCCAGTTTTCGTCGCTGCCGGCCGCGGTGGCTTCCTTCATCCAGTTGTTCAGCTGACCCATGGAGGTCATGGAGATGCCGCACTCGCCGTTGTGAATCTTCGCCTTGATGGAGGTGTCGTCCAGAGAGAAGTTGTCCTGATCAAACAGACCGTCATTGAACAGCTGGTTCAGCCACGCAACATAGTTGCGCCAGCCTTCGTCCATCTGCGCGATGCCCACTTCGCCATCCTTGACGTAGTAGGTCAGGCTGCTGGTGCCGTACGCGCCGAAAGCGCCTTCCAGACCGCCCTCCTTGAAGCGGCTCCACGCGAAGGAGAACTTCGCGCCGTACTTCTCGTTGAACACGCGGATGACGTTCTCAAACTCGGAGATCGTCTTCGGGATTTCGAGGCCGCACTCGTCCAGCCAGTCCTTGCGGACGACGGGGCCGCGGTAGCTGTCGTTCCAGCCGCCATCTTCACGGAAGAAGCCGAACGCGTAGTACTTGCCGTCGTCGGTCTTCATCGCCTTGTCGTAGACGGGATGCGCCTTCAGGAAGGCGTAATAGGCGGGAGCGTACTCTTCCATATAGGGAGTCAGATCCCAGATGACGCCTTCATCCAGATACTGGGACGCGGAATCCATGAAGTAGCCTTGCATGATGTCCGGCAGCTTGGTGGGGTCGGCCAGCAGGGTGTTGGTGTACACGCCGCCGTCGGTGCCCGTGGTCGGGAACATCCACTCAATGTTGATGCCGGTTTCGCGGATCAGACCGGTGTGGAAGGGAGATTCCTTCCAGTCCGCAAACTTTTCATGCGGGTTGAGGCCGCCCTGAGCATACCAGGTAATCGTCTTGTCCGACTCGACGGGATAGATATCCGCGCCGGACAGCAGCTCCAGCGCGAACGCGGGAACCATCGACAGAGCCAGGCAGAGAACGAGCACTGCCACAAGAAGTTTCTTCATGATTTGTGCCTCCCTACTGAATTGTTCCGGCTGTGAATCGTTAAATCCACACACCATTGCCCCACAATAATAAATCACTTCGCCCCGTTTGTCAATACGTTCGCTCAAAAAAATATGCGTTTCTCCTCAACTATTTCACCACAAGTATAGTTTCGATACTATTTTTGCATTTTTTCGTAAACTCGCGTCTCAAAAAACAAGCCCGGCTGCGAATGCGCTCCGCAGCCGGGCAAACTTCAAGGAATCAAATGAATTTCCGGATACGTCTCTCCCGACGGCGCAACGGGCGTTACGGTGATTTCTCCCTCCGGGAACGCGCCGGGTTGGAACAGCCAGCGCTGCGTATAGGCCAGCGTGCCATCCTCAAGGAAATAGCCGCTGCCGAAGCTTTCCGCATCCGCGAACGCGCGGCTTTCGAAGCGCCACGCCTGCGGGTTCGACGGATTTTCCAGCGCTTCCACGTCCGAAGCGCACACCGGGCAGGCAGCCTTCCCCCGCGCCGCCGCTTCCGCGCCGGTCACGGCCGTCGCGTTCTCCATCCCGCCGCACGGCGGCTTTCGATGCGCGTAGCGCCCGCCGGACGTGATATAATAGGTCTCTTCCGCGTTCAGCGCATCCGAACCGCACACCGGACAGGCAATCTTCCCCTGCGCCGCCGCTTCCGCGCCGGTCACGGCCGTCGCGTTCTCCATCCCGCCGCACTGCGGCTTTCGATGCGCGCAGCGACCGCCGGCCGTGATATAATAGGTATCCTCCGCGTTCAGCGGCGTGCCCGCGCCCGGCTCCACCGTCCACGTGATCGCGAAATACGTGGCGAACGCGCTGTCCGTGCGCGCCGCCCGGCGCACCGTGAGCGGACAGGTTCCCGTTTCGGAAGCGCGATACGCCGTCTCCGTGCCCGACACGCGCGTCACGGGGAACGTCACCGCAAGGCGGTCGTCGCCGTCACCGGCATAGGCCGTGACCGTGAGCGTCTCCGCCGCCGCGACCGGCTGGTTCACGAGCATCTCGCGATACACGATCAGCGTCTCGCCCTCGCGCGTCTCCGCGCCCGTGCCGCTTCCCGGCAGACCCTCCACGTCAATGTCGCAGAAGTCCACGTTTACCAGCCGCTTGCCGACGCGCTGCGCGTATTCGGTCTCGGTCTCCCCCGCGTCGCCCATCGGCTCCTCGCCGCCGCTCTGGAAATCGCTGTAGAGGATTTCGTCCGGCTGAACGGCTTCCAGCGCCATGACCACGCGCACCGCCAGCCCGTCATACGCCGCTTCGCGCACCGTCAGGCGGCACAAGTCGTTTTCTGCGGCAGCCACATTGTGCGCCACGTCGTTCGCCGCGTCCGCCCGCGGCGGAATCGCCGTGCTTCTTCGGAAGAAATCGATCAGCCCGCCACCCTGTCCGAGCGCCAGCGCCGTGCCCGTCAGAATCGCGAGCGCCAGCACCGCCGCCAGCGCGGCGCGCCACGCAATTTTCCGCTTCATCGTCTGTCTTCCCTCCATTCGATTCATTTCGTTCAGCGTTCCCTCCACGCGCGCCGAAAACGAATCCGGCACGCGCCCGAACGCGTCCTTCCATCTGGGTTCCTTCATCGTTCCGCCTCCCTGCGTACGCGCTTTTTCCCCTGCTCCACGCGCCACTTCACCGCGCCGCGCGGAATCCGCAGCGCCCGCGCGATCTCGTCATAGGACATATCCAGCGCGCACCTCATCACCAGCGGCAGCCGGTATTTCTCCGGCAGCGCGTCGATGAGCATGCGCAGTCCCACGTCCGGCGGCTCCTCCGCCGCGTACACGTCCTTCAGCTCGCACGACGCGCGCGCCCGGCCCCGGCGCAGAAGCGTGCGGCATTCGTTGATCACGATGCGCGTGAGCCACGTTTCAAAATACGCGTCGCTGCGAAGTCCCGGCGCGTGCTTCCATGCCTTCAGAAGCGCTTCCGACACGGCGTCCTCCGCGTCGGCATGGCTGCGCAGGATGGATACCGCCACGCGGTACAGCCGCGCCTGACACGCCCGCACCCGCTCGCTGAATTCCTCCACTGGCAAACGCTTCACCCCTTCTTTCGCATTTTGCAAATCGCGATTGCACTCATTAGATGCCCGCCCGCGCCATATCGGCTGTGCGCGCGCGAAACTTAACAAAAAAGGAAGAGCCCCGCTCTTCCCTATTTCGCCGCCCGGATGCAGCCGGTCGCCGCCCAGCGATTCAGCACCTGCACGTCCGCAAAGCCCGCCTCGCGAAGCGCTTCCAGCTCGTGCGCAAGGGTCAGCGGCGTGTCGTAATGGTAGAACTCGTCGTCCGCGGCGCCCTGTTCGCGCTTCAGCCGCACAAGCTCGCTTCGCCGGAACGCCTCTTCCTCGCCAGTCTCCGAAAAGTAATCGGTAAGGATGAAATATCCGCCCGGCTTCAGCGCGCCGCGCACCCTTGCGTACAGCGGAACCTTTTCCGCCTTTGTGAAGTGATGCAGCGACTCCACGGATACCGCCGCGTCGAACGCTTCCCTTTCAAAGGGAACCTCGAAATACGAGCCCTGAATCAGCGTAAGCGCGCGGTTCGGGAACTTCCGCTTCAGCTCCGCCAGCATGCCGGGCGCAAGGTCGATTCCCACGATCCGCGCCGTAGGATTGCTTTCGAAATACGGAGCCAGCTCCAGCCCGGTTCCGCAGCCCAGATCGAGCAACCGCGCGCCCGGCCGCCCGGGCAGCCGCTCCGCCGTGAACCGATACAGCTCACGCGCCGATTCGATGGCCGTGAGCTGATGCTCATCGTACATCGCCAGCCGGCTGTCAAAGAATTCGCCCATCTTTTCCAGCATGGGAACCCCCTCCTACGCCTTCAGAAGCGTCATAAAGCCAATCAGCACAAACAGAAAACCGAAGTTGAACGCCGAGAACTCCGCGAGATACCGCCCGGCCTTCTCGGGATTGTGCTTTACGTATTCCCGGAAGGTGATCAGGCTCGCCAGCGACGCGATCAGCGTGCCCACGCCGCCGACGTTCACGCCCACCAGCAGGTCGGCGTAATTTTGCGTGAACTGGGAAAGCAGAATCGCCGAGGGCACATTGCTGATGCACTGGCACGAAAGCGCGCTGAACACCAGCGTGTTTCTCGCCAGCAGCCCGGAGAAAAAGCCGCGCACCGCGCCGATGCGAGCCATGTTGCCCGCGAAGATGAAGAAAAACACAAACGTGAAAAGCAGCGGATAATCCACCATGCGCAGCGCCTTGCGATCCGCAAACAGCAGCACCGCGGGAATCACAATCAGCCCGATCCAGTACGGAATGCCGCGGAACACGATGGCAATCGCCAGCGCGAACAGCGCCAGATACAGCGCCGTGCGCTTCGGGTTCAGCTGAATTCGTTCGTCCGCCAGCGCCAGCGGCTCCGGCTTCACGAAAACCAGGCAGCAGACCGTGATCAGCAGCACCGACAGCGCGAACGGCGGCGCCATGATGCGCATGAACTCCCCGTTCGGAATTTCGAATTTCGTATACAGATACAGGTTCTGCGGATTGCCGAACGGCGTGAGCATGCCGCCCAGATTCGCCGCGATGTTCTGCATCACGAACGTGAACGCCATGTACTTCTGCTTGCCCGTCGTCGTGAGCACGAAATACCCCAGCGGCAGAAAAGTCAGAAGCGCCATATCGTTGGCAATCAGCATCGAGCCGATAAAGGTGATATAGACCAGCGCCAGCACGCTCATGCGCGCGTTTTTGAAAAGCTGCACAATCCTGCGCGCCAGCATGTAAAAGAAGTTGATGTTTTTCAGCGCACACACCACGGCCAGCACGCAGAACAGGCACGTGAGCGTCTTCACGTCGAAATACCCCAGATACGCCCGATCCACCGGCACGATCGCGCTCGTGATTTCCGCCGCCAGAAGCGCAATCACCATCACCGCGTTCCGGCTCGCGAACGCCCAAAGCGCCCGCCCGAACGCCTTCACCGCATGGCGATTTCCGTCCATGCTCACCCGCCCGACGCTCATTGAAACCGCACTCTTTCCCACAAAAAATCGCCGCACCTACGTCCGGCGGCCTATTGTAGCACACCCGCCCGCCCCTGTCAAACCGCGCGCCCCAGATTTTCCGGCTATTTAACGAAGCGAAAGCCGCGCCCGTCCTCCCAGCAAAGCAGAAAGGATGAACGCGGCTATTTTAATCAGAAAGAACTTATTCCGCCACGCACCCGAAGCCGTGCGCCGCGGCGTACCGGCTGGCGTAGCTGCCCTTGGGCGCGCGGATGGTAAGATCCGTGCAGCCGTCGAACGCGTCCGCGGCGATAGACGTGACCGACGCGGGAATCGTGATCGTGCGCAGGTTCGCGCTGTCGGCGAAGGCGCGCGCGCCGATGGTCTCGCAGCCGTCGGGCACGATGACGCTTTCCTCGGAGCAGCCCGCGAAGGCTTCCTCGCCGATTTCCTTCAGGAACGCGGGCAGCTTCAGGCGGCTGCTGTTTCCGCCCTGAACGGTCACGGTGCACACGGCGGTCAGGCCGTTGTAGGAGGTGGCGGTGATCGTCGCGCTTCCCTCCGAAACGCCGTACACCACGCCGTCCTCGTCCACCGTCGCCACGTCGGGCGCGCTGCTTTCGAACGTCATGTACTCGTTCACATATGTGTGCGTCGTCGTAACCGCCTGCGCGCGGAGCGTCGCCCGCGTGTCGGCGGGGATCGTGAGCGCCGTCTGCTCGAACGCCAGCTCGCTGAAGCGCGCGGTGACGTGAATCTGCGCGGTCAGCGTATCAAACCCGGGCACCTCAACATAGAGCGCCGTATCGCCGCGGTTCACGGCCATAAGCGTGAATTCGCCCTCGAGCTGCTCGAACATCTCCCAGTTGTCCATTCCGTAGCCGATGGGCGCGCGATTGTCCGCGGGCAGGATGATCAGATCCTTCTTCAGCAGGTCGCGCGTAGCCTTGGCGGGAATCCAGATTTCCTCCGCCAGCGTCGCCGACGTGGGCTGGACGTAGCCCCAAACGCAGGCCTCGGCATAAATGTCGGGATAGCGGCTGAGGGACACCCTCAGCGTCGCGTCCCCCTTGCCCACGACGCGAATCGTGCCGTCGTTTTCCACCTGAAGCACCTCGGGATTGCTGCTCACGGCGTTCAGCGCGCAATTCTCCGGCATGGAGGGCACGGCGGCCGCGATTTCGGACAGGCGCAGCTCGGAACCGATGGGCAGCGTGTAGTCGCTCCGCATGGCGACGGTCGTCTGCGCGGGCTTGAAGCCGTCCAGATAGACGATCGTAATGCCGCGCTTCTGAGCAAAGCTCTCGGCCACCGTGTCGCGATAGCAATAGAAGATCACCGGCGGCGCGCCTTCCCATTCTTCCTCAATCGCGATGCTCTGAATGCTCTCCGGAAACACAACCGCGCTGCGCCAGAGGAGGTTGTCAATGGTCAGCTTCTTAAAGCCCTCCGGCAGCTTCAGGCACATAACGTTCTCAAGCGGCTCCTCGTTCAGCAGGTACTGGCTGGTCTCCGTCACGCCCTGCGGCAGCGTCAGCACCGCGCCGACCTTCCCGCCGACATATCGCTCGGCAATCAGCCCGTTGACCGCGCCGCCGTCCGTGAAAGAATGCCGCACCGCGAAATCGTCCACGCAGAAATTCTGCTCCGCCTTGGAAAGCGCAATCGCCGCGCTGCTGCCGATCGAACAGCGAAGCTGAATCGACTCGCTCGCGATCCAGTCGCCAACCGTCTCCACGCCGTCCGGAATATCGATATACGAAAGCCCCTCGCAGCCAAGAAACGCATTGACTCCGATCTCCTTCAGCCCCTGCGGAAGCGCCAGCTTCGTCAGCCCCGTACAACCATAGAACGCGCTATCGCCGATGGAAACTACGCTGTCCGGAATGACAATGTTCGAAAGCCCCGTGCAACGATGGAACGCGCTGTCGCCGATGGAATCCACGCCATCCGGAACCGTAACCTCCGTTTCGCTGCCGACGTAGCGTTTCACGGTCAGTCCGTTCGTGTTTCCGTCATCATCGAATCCATAGCACAGCCGGAACCCATCCACGCAGAAGCCGTTGTCCGACTTGGAAAGCGCAATCGCCGCGGAGCTGCCGATCGAGCAGCGAAGCTGAACGGAATCGTCCGCAATCCAGTTGTCAGCCGTCTCCAAGCCATCCGGAATGTCGATATACGAAAGCCCCGTGCAGCCAAAGAACGCCTCTCCATCAATCCTCCTCAGCCCCTGCGGAAGCACAATTTCCGTCAGACTGGCGCATTTCTGGAACGCACTGTCGCCGATGGCGGTAACGCCGTCGGGAATCGTGATCTCCGAAAGCGCTGTGCAGCCGCCGAGAAGCGATTGGGAAATCTCCGTCAGTCCGGCAGGGAGATTGATTTTCTCAAGAGATGCGCATCCAAAGAACGCATGGTTTCCGATGGTGGTAACGCTTTCGGGAATAACCACCTCTTTGAGATTCGTGCAATTATTCAGCAGGCTCTCAGGAATGCTCAAAAGCCCATCCGGCAGAACCACCCTCGTAAGGAGCTGCCTGCACTCGGAAAACGTGCTGTATTGCAGCTTCGTCACGCCGTCCGGCACAATGACCTCCGAGCTTGCGCCGATGTATTTCATCAGCGTCAGGCCGTTCTGCACACCGTCGCCGTCAAAGGTATAGCGCAGATACAGATCATCGCTGTAGAAGCCGTCGTTCGATCTGGAAACCGCGACCGCCGCGGAGCTGCCGATGGCACAGCGAAGCTGAATCGTGCTTTCAGCAATAAAATACTCGACCGTCTCCACGCCGTCCGGAATTTCAATATACGTCAGGCTCTTGCAGCCAATAAACGCGTTGCTGCCGATCTTCTTCAGCCCCTGCGGAAGCGCCAGCTCCGTCAGAGCTTCGCAGTCCCTGAACGCGCCATTGCCAATCGACGTAACGCCCTCCGGAATCGCAATCTCCTTCAGCGCCGTGCAGCCGGAAAATATATCGCTTTCAAGTTTCGTAAGCCCCGCGGGCAGAACCACCTTCGTCACCGTTTTGCAATCCTTAAACGCGGAACCTGTCTCCGTCACCTCTTCCGGCACCGTGACCTCCGCGTCCGTTCCCAGATATTTGTTCAGGCGCAAGCCGTTCCGGTTGCCCTCGTCGTCAAAGAGATAACGCATCTGGAAATCGCCCGCGCAGAAACTGTTGCCTCCTTTTGAAAGCGCAAACGCCGCGGAGCTGCCGAAGGAACAGCGGAACTGCACGTTGTCCTCCGCCAGCCGCGCCGCCTTTTGCAATCCATCCGGTATGTCAATGACCGTCAGCTTGGGAGACATCAAAAAGGCGTAACTCTGAATTTCCACAATGCCCTGCGGAATTGTAACGCTGGTCAGATTTTTGCATTCGCTGAACGCTTTTTCGCCGATTTTTACCACGGTTTCCGGCAGAATGACGCTTGTCACGGCGGAATTACTGCAAAAGCTGAGATACAGCAATTCCGTCACGCCATCCGGCACGCGAACCTCCGCTTCCGTGCCCACATATTTGAAAAGCACCAGTCCGGTCACACTGCCATCTCTGTCGGCGTAGGTATAGCACAACCTGTAACCATTGTTATAGAATGAATTGTTTTTCTTGGACAGCGCGTACGCCGCGCTGCTGCCGATGGAGCACCGAAGCTGCGTCGTATCGCTCGCTATGCAGTAACCCGCGCTCTCAAGCGTATCCGGAACATCCACGTAAGGCAGGTTTTCGCAATACAGGAACACGTTCGCACCGAGCGTCTGAAGCCCCTGCGGAAGCGTGATCGCCGTCAGCTCGCTGCAATAGCAGAAGGCCCAGCTTCCAATCGACGTAACCGTCTCCGGAATCGCAATTCCCGGCAGCTTCTCGCAGTTGTTAAAGCACCAGTCCGGAATCGCGGTCAGCCCGGCGGGCAGAACCACCCTCGTCAGCCCCGTGCAGCCGGAAAACGCGTAGCTGCCGATTGTGGTCACGCTGTCCGGAATCACGATCTCCGTCAACCCCATGCAGCCGGAAAACGCATAATTACCAATAGAAAGCAGCTTCTCCGGCAGCGTGACGGACGTAATGAACGCGCAGTCCTTAAACGCGGAGCCGCCAATCAGCGTCGTTCCCTCCGGCAGCGTAACCGCCGCGTCGCTGCCCAGATACCGCTCCGCGCGCAGACCGTTCACCTGCTTATCGCTGTCAAACGTATAGCGCAGCTTCCAAGTCTCCGTATAGAAATCGTATCCCACTCTGGAAAGCGCCTCGGCCGCGCGGCTCCCCATCGAACAGCACAGCTGCGCGTTGATAGAATGAAACGCATTGATGCCCACGCTCTGCACTCCGTCCGGAATCGCCAGCCGCGTAAGTCCGCTGCAGCCTACAAACGCGCTTTCTCCAATCGTCTGAAGTCCCTCCGGAAGCGTCAGCTCCGTCAGACCCGCGCAATACTGAAACGCACCGATGCCGATCTCCGTAACCGTTTCGGGAATCTGAATCTCCTTCAGAGCTTTGCAATTATTAAACGCGTAGTTTGCGATTTTCTCGAGCTTTGAGGAAAGCTCCGCCTTCGTCAGACCTGTGCAGCTCTGAAACGCGTTCGCCCCGATCGTAACAACGCTGTCCGGAAGAACCACCGCCGTCAGCGAAGTATTCCCATTAAACGCGGAATCCCCTACGATCGTCACTCCGTCCGGAATCGTGACCGACGCAGCGTCGCCCGCGTACTTCTTCAGCGTCAGGCTCGCCGCGCTGCCGTCGCTGTCAAAGGCGTATCTCAGCTGAAAATCTTCCACCCAAAAGTCGTTTTGCGCCTTGGACAGCGCTTTCGCCGCGCTGCTGCCAACGGCACAGCGAAGCCGCAGCGTATTGGAGGCGATATAGTTTCCAACGCTTTCCACTCCAGCCGGAATTTCTACTTCCGTCAGACTGTTACAGCTCAGAAAGACATTCGTGCCCAGCGTCTTCAGCCCCTGCGAAAGCCGGAGCGACGTAAGGCCGGAGCAGTCATAAAAAGCATTGTCTCCTATCGTCTCAACGCTGTCCGGCACGACGATCTCCGTCAACCCGGTGCAGCTTCGAAACGCGTTAGCCCCGATTGAGGTAATCCCCGTCGGCAGATGAAGCTCTGTCAGACCGGTGCAGCTTCGAAACGCAGAATCTCCGATCGAGGTGATCCCCGTCGGCAGATGAATCTCCGTGATCGCGCTCTTTGCGTAAAACGCTTCCTTCCCGATGGCCGTCACCCCGTCCGGCACGGTAACGACGGCGTCGCTGCCGGTGTATTTCGTCAGCACGCCGTTTTCGTCGATGGTGAAATCGCCGCTTTCCGCCGCGCAGCAAAGCAGCGCGAGCAGAAGGCAGGCAAGCAGAGAAGTCCAAAGCAGCTTCCGTTCCAAGACAATGCGCCCCTTTATGATCTTCGTCCTATATTTTACCAGAACAAATGGGACAATTCAACGGAGATTTACGCATTTTTTCGCTTGACAGCTTTGCTCTAACGTGTTAGACTAACGTCGCATCAAAATGAGAAGGGAGCGTCTGCCATGGCGACGCCAAGGATTTTTGAAAGCGAGTACCGCTTTTGTCAGCTTCTGTGGGAAAACGAACCGATTCGCAGCGGCGCACTGGCCGCGCTGTGCCGGGAAAAGCTGAACTGGAAGCCCACAACCACCTACACCGTCATCCGGCGGCTGTCCAAACGCGGCGTGGTGAAGAACGAAAACTGCGTCGTCACCTCGCTGGTCAGCCGCGCCGAAGCCGAAAGCGCCGAGGTCGGCGAGCTGCTGGAAACGCGCTTTCAGGGCTCCCTGCCCGCCTTTATCTCCGCCTTTTCCCGGCTCGATCGGGTTTCGGACGCGGACATGGACGAGATGCTGCGCATGATTCGCCAATACCGGGAGGAAAACCACCATGATGAACCAACTGACTGACCTGTTTCTCACCCTCGCGGAGCGAAGCCTTCAGGCGGCGGGACTGGCGCTCGCCGTGCTCTGCCTGCGCGCGCTGTTTCGCCGCGCGCCGAAGTGGATTTTCCCGCTGCTGTGGGGGCTTGTGGCGCTGAAGCTTCTCTGGCCGTTCACGCTGGAAAGCGCGCTGTGCGTGCTACCGGCGCTCGACCTGCCGCCCTCCGTTCCAACCGCAGCGGCCGGAAACGTCCGGCAGGCCGCAGCGCCCGCCGCGATGGTCTCCGCGGGCATCGCGCCCGCTCAGGTCGCCGCCTGCGTATGGCTTGCGGGCGCCGCCGCGCTGATCATTTACCTGCTGCTTTCCTCCATTCGCCTGCGTCTGCGCGTGAAGAACGCCCGGAAAATCTCCAAAAACGTATATGAAGTCCCCGGCCTTCCCACCGCCTTCGTGCTCGGCCTGCTTCGCCCGCGCATCTACCTGCCGGCGAATATCGATGAAAAGACCGCCGCCTGCGCCGTCGCGCACGAGCGCGCGCACATTCGCCGCGGCGATTTCATCGCCAGGCCGCTGGGCTTCCTGCTGCTGGCGGTCTACTGGTTCAATCCGGTTCTGTGGCTCGCCTATGCGCTGTTCTGTCGAGATGTGGAATTCGCCTGCGACGAACGCGTCGCGCGAACGCTCTCTCCGGACGCGCGCGCCGATTACGCGCTGGCGCTCGTGTTCATGAGCGCGCCGCGCAACGCCCTCCGGCTGCACCCGACGGCCTTCGGCGGCGCGGACGTGAAAAACCGCGTGCGCCAGCTTCTCTCCCGGCGCAGGACGTGGGCGTGGACGGCGGCGGTTCTGCTTCTGCTGTGCGCCGCGCTGGCCGTGGGCTTCCTCACAAGCCCGCTTTCGAAGGCCGATTTCTTGCGCCTGCGCGAAGCGTCCACCCATGGGAACACGTTCATCGCGGACTTCGACCTCTCCCTCGGCCATAACGCGGGCGGCGGCATGCTGTACGCGGAGCTGTGGCAGAAGGGCGCGTGCCAGCAAAGCGCGCCGGCCATGGTTCCCGTGACGACGGAAAGCCTACATCTGTTCGTCACCGTGGATCGCGCCGACAAATCCCCGCGCGGCGCGAACGTGCAGCTGAGCGCAAATCCGGACGGCGGCACGGAGCTTACCCGCTTCGAGCTGCCGGAAAGCCTGATCGGCTGGAGCTTTGCTTCTTATCAGAATGGGCAAAAGCTCGCCGTATCCCCCGGCGGCGACCGCGTGCTGGCCGCGCTGGGCTTCGACGTGGGCGGCGGCATTCGAAGCATGGATTGCGATACGCTCACTTCCGACCCGTCGCGCCTTGAAAATGCCGATTGTCTGCTGGTCATCCGTCTGTCGCTCCAGGCGGAAGCCCTCCCGCCGTCGGACAGCGGCGCGCTCTGAGAAGCTTCAGAACATCCCCTCCATGCGCGGACTCTGCGGTTCGTTCATTGAAACCCCGCTCCCGGTCTGCTGCAATACGCTTCGGGAGGCGCCGCAATGGATCAAATTCGAACGGGAGCCCTGATTCGCCTTCTGCACCAGCACGTTTCCTCGCCGCACGAGATGCGCCGCGGCCACTTTCTCTCCTTCCTCGCGTTCCACACCGGCGATACGCTGGCCGTGAAAAAGCTCTGCCCGGAGAGCGACGCGGAAGCCCGCCTGCCCTTCTTCGCGCACGGCACGCTTCTCTGGTTCTGCTCCCGCGACGGCCTTTTCGGCCGCAAAATCTGACGAAACCGGCGCCGGACAACTCCGTCCAGCACCGGTTTCTTCTATTATATATACATTCTCACCCGTTCGCCGCCACGGACGAAACCGCGCGCCCCCACGAATCGTACAGCGTCAGCACGTCCTCCTTCGACTTGTGTATCACGCGCTTCTCGTCCCACAGGAAATCCACCGTCCCGGCAGACCGCCCGCCAACCGTCACGCTCGCGCCCGCGGAGAGCTGCGTTCCCGCAGGAAACGCGAAGAATTCCCCGCCGCGGCTGGAATACAGATACCACCCGTCCAGCGCAACCGCCTCGCCGCCGGCATTGCGCAGCGTCAGCCGGTCGCCCGCCACGTCGATTTCCGAAATGGAAACCGTCTCGCAACGCGCCGGACGCGCGTTCCACGAAACGCTCTCGACCTTCGCGCCGCCCGCTTCCAGCGTGGCGCGAAGCCCCGCTTCCGTGAAATCCGTGCGGTACACCTGCGTCCCGACGGCTTCCAGCCGCGACAGCAGCCCCGCGTCGGGCGTGCCGGTTTTCTCATAGGGATCGGTGGAAATCAGCGCCAGCTTCGGCCGCGCCGCGTTGGCAAAGGCCTCGCTCAGGGTGTCGTTGTCCGCGTGATTCGCCACCTTCAGAATGTCGCAGCCGAGCGCCGCGCCGGAATTCAGAAGCGCTTCCTCCTCAGGAAACTCCATGTCGCCCGCCAGAAGCACCTTCCCGCCGCCCGCGTTCAGCATCATCACCAGCGAATTGTTGTCGTCCTTGTCCGTCGCCGCGACGAACGGCGCGAGCACGTCAAACAGCCCGTCTACGCCGTCGCCCGCGTATAGCCACGTCACCTCGCGCCCGCGCAGAGCCGCCGCCTGCACGGCGGGATGCTTTTCCCCGTGCCCATAATCCAGACAGTACCCGGACGCGTACCACGCGCCCACCTCGATTCCGCTCTGCGCCAGCGGCGTCAGCCCGCCGGCATGATCCTTGTCCGCGTGCGTCAGGAACACGCCGTTCAGACTGGTCACGCCCTCCTGCTTCAGCATGGACTGTACCATGCCCCACCGCTCCGCCTTCGCGGCGTCAATCAGATACGCGCGTCCCCGGGTCTTCACAAGGATGGCGTCGCCCTTGCCGACATTGATCACCAGAACCTCCGCCTTCTCGCCGCGCTCCCCGCCCGCCGTGCAGCCGCTCAAAAACAGCCCCGCCAGCACCACCAGAAGCGCCAAACCCACACACGCCCTGCGAATGCGAACCCCAGCCATATATCCATCCCTCCCGACCTCGCGCCGTCTTTCCACCCCCATTATACCAGGAACCCCGCCGCCCCGCAACCTCCGTACCCGCAAAAGCCCGTTTTCAACACAAATCCGCCCATCAGGAAGCGAATTTTCCCCCTGTCTCCCAAAGCAAAAGAGGGCGTGCAGCCCTCTCGAATTGCAATTAAAACGATTCCTGTGGGAGGCGGAAAAAGCAGCCGCGTCAAACTGAAGATTCTGACGCGGCTGCTGGTGAGGGGAGCTTGTTCCCCGGCAGGTTAGCCCTTCACCGAGCCAATCATTACGCCCTTTACGAAGTATTTCTGGACGAACGGATAGACCACGATAATCGGGGTGGCGGTGATTACGATGACCGCGCAGCGGAGGGAGGTGGAGGCGGGCTTTACGTCCATCAGTTCGAACTGTTCGGAGCCGAGCGCCTCGAGGTCGGACACGGAGTTGATGATGTTGCGCAGGATGTTCTGCATGGGCAGCTTGGTCGAGGTGTTGATATACAGCATCGCGTCGAACCAGCTATTCCAGTGACCCACGGCGTAGAACAGGCCGATGGTGGCGAGCACGGCCTTGGACAGGGGCAGTGTCACGCGAATCATGATCTGCGCCTGGTTCGCGCCGTCGATCAGCGCGGCTTCCTCAAGGCTTTCCGGGATGGAATAGAAGAAGTTGCGCATGATGAACATGTTCCACGCGCTCACCATGCCGGGGATGACCATCGACCACAGGGAGTCGATCAGCCCGAACATCTTCACGACCATGTACGTCGGAATCAGGCCGCCGCCGAACAGCATCGTGAAGAACACCATGCCGTTGATCACCACGCGGCCCTTCAGGTACTTTTTGGACAGGCTGTACGCCATCATGGCCGTGACGATCAGGGACAGCGCCGTGCCGACGATCGTGCGGAACAGCGTGTTGCCGTAGGCGCGCAGGATGTTTCCGCGGCACTCCCACAGGTACTGATAGCTGCCGATGTCGATCTCCTCCGGCCACAGGATGAACACGCCGCGGCGGGCGATTTCAGCCGCGCTGACGAACGAATTGACCACCACAGAAAGAATCGGCACCAGAATCACGACCATCAGAAGGATCATGATGATCACGTTGCACACGCGGAACGCGCGGTATCCGCGGCTTGCAATCTTGCGGTTTTTCTTTGCCATTACCAGATTCCCTCCTGTCCGAGGCGCTTGCAGATGGCATTGGAGCCAAGCACCATCACCATCGCCAGAACGGACGTAAACAGGCCGACCGCGGTGGAGTAGGAATAGCTCTGGTTCTGAAGACCCTCGCGGTATACGTAGGTGCCGATGACGTCGGCGGTTTCGAGAATGGCGTCGTTATACAGAAGCAGCACCTTCTCGTAGCCCACGTTCAGCAGGTTGCCCACGTTCAGAATCAGCTGCAGAGAGATGACCGGCAGGATGCCGGGCAGCGTCACGTGCCACATTTTGCGGAACACGCCCGCGCCGTCCAGCTCGGCGGCCTCATACAGACTGCCGTCCACGCCGGCAATGGCGGCCAGATAAATGATGGTGTTCCAGCCGATGGACTGCCACACGCCGGAGACCACGTAGATCGTTCGGAAATACTGCGGCGCGCCGAGGAAATAAATCGGCTGTCCGCCGAACAGCACGATGATTGTATTGAAAAGGCCGCCATCCGTGCTCAGAAGGCTGCGGATGATGCCCGCGATAATGACGATGGAAAGGAAGTGCGGAAGATAGGAAATCGTCTGCACGAGCTTCTTAAAGTGCTTGTTCTGCAATTCGTTGATCAGCAGCGCCAGCAGAATCGCCGACGGGAACGACCACAGAAGCGAATAGAAGCTCAGAAGGAAGGTGTTTCGCATCAGCCGCCAGAAATAGTAGGACGACATGAAGCGCCTGAACCAGTAAAGGCCGAACCATTCGCTGGTGAAGATGCCGCTTACGCCGAAGAACGGCTTATAGTTCTGGAAGGAAATGATGATGCCGAAAATCGGCAGGTACTTGAACAGGATGAAATACGCCACGCCCGGCAGCAGAAGCAGATACAGCAGCCAGTCCCGCTTCAGATAGAACAGCGGCCCCTTGCGGACGCGGAGAGAAGATCGTTTGTCGAGAGCGGAGCTTGTCAATTCGTTCACCTCACACCTTGGATAAAAATGCGTTCCGGAGGGGAAGCGGGTTCCCCTCCGGCTGTGTCCGGTCAGGCCGTCAATCAGCCCTTAAACGCGTCCCACTGACGGGTGTACTCGTCGATCCACTCCTGCAGACCCACGCCGTACAGCTCTTCGATGAACTGGTCATACTCATCCAGCGAACGCTCGCCGTTGATGAAGCGGAGCGCGTTCTCGCGATAGTAGGTTTCCACGTCCTGCGCGGAGGGGGCGTTCAGGGAGACGGCTTCCTTGTCGAAGGCGCACTGCCAGGTTTCACCGGGCATAGTGCAGGTGGTGCCGCCGCGGCCGAGCTCATGCTGCAGCCAGTAGTTGTGCAGATCCTGACGGCCGTCGTCGTAGTACTCGCTGGTCAGAACCTCGGTGGGCAGACCCAGGGAGATGACGTAGTCGCGGGCGTACACGCGGCCGCCTTCGAGGGTAACGACCTTGTTGTTCGCAACGGCGTCGGGATCGTTGGAGTCGTAGGCCCAATGCTCGCCTTCGAAGCCGTACACGAGCGTGTTGTAGTTGTAGGGTTCATACGCCCACGCGGTGAACTTCAGGAACGCTTCCACGTTCTTGCACTTGCTGGAAATCAGCCAGCCGCTGGTGGAGCGGGTGCCGTTCAGGGTCTGGGTCTTCTGACCGTTCGCGCCCACGAGACCATCCTCGCAGATGCCGTAGATGTAGGTCGTCTTGGAGAAATCGTAGGGAACGTTGGCTTCCAGATTCTTGTTTTCGAGGGTTACGCGGCTGTACCAGTGCGCGGTGGAGCCCACGGCGCCGGACGCGATGTACTGACGGAGTGTGGTGGCATCCCAGGAGAAGCACTCCTTGTGGAAGATGCCGTCCTCGAACCACTGATGCATGGTCTCAAGGAAGTCCTTGTAGCCGGGCGCGGTGTAGAAGGGCATGACCTCGCCCTTCTCATTGATCCAGTTGCCGCGGCCGGTGGCCACGAAGCCGCCAAGGAAGGTCATTTCAAGGTCGGAGACGGAGGTGGTGCTCATCGGGATGGTGCCGCCGTTTCCAAAGAAATCGGCGTCCTTCACGGCGTACACGTAGGCTTCCAGTTCATCGATGGTGGTGGGCATGTCCATGCCCAGCTGCGCGAGCCAGTCCTGACGGACGAACACAGGGTACGCGGCGGTCGAGGTCGTGCGCGGAACGCCCCAGATGTTGCCCTTGTCGTCCTGCATGCCCTCAAGGCAGCCGTCCCAGTCGGCCCAGATTTTCTCGAGCTTCTGGTAATCCTCGTTATCGGTGTAATCGTTCAGCTTCTGGATTACGCCGTCCGCGGCGTAGTCCATCCAGCTGCCGATCCAGCTGTCCAGCTGATCGCCGCTGGCGAGCAGCACGGCGAGCTTTTCGCTCTCGGAGCCCGACGGGGGCTGAATGACGTCCACAACCACGCCGGTCTTTTCAAGAATATAGTTCTGCATGTCGGTGTACATGCTCTTATCGGAGCCGGTGGCAACGGAGAACGCGCCGTTGTTCATATAGATGACGATGTGGGGCGCGTCGGACTCGGCGGAGGCGCTGACGATACCAATCGCCATTACCATCGCGAGCGCGAGCAACAGGGACACGAGCTTCTTCATGGGTCAGATCTCCTTTTCCTGATTTATTATTCCGCTCCATGGGGGGCGGCAATAATCGAAAGCATTACGCATCCGCCTCGCCGAGCATCGACGGGCGCGTGCCGCTGGGCTGATAGGGCTCGCTGCGGAATTCCGCGGGCGTCTTTCCGACCAGCTTTTTAAACGCCTGCGTGAAGTAGGACGCGCTGGAATAGCCGCACTTGCCGGCAATCTCCGTGATGGTGGAGCCGGTGTTCAGAAGCATGCGCTTGGCCATGTTGATGCGCCGGTCGGCGATGTAGTCCATGACCGTCATGCTGGTCTTGTCCTTGAAGTAGTGGCACATGTAGTATTTGTCCACGTGCAGGCTTTTACTGATATCGTCCAGCGAGAGCTTGCCGGAGATGTTGTCGTTTATGTAGGACAGGATCTTGTCAATCATGTCCCCCGCGCCCTCGCCCGTCGCGCGTCCCGCGCTGGACAATGACAGCAGCCGGAACAGGTCGCTCCACAGAAGGAACGAGTCGTTTCGCCGTCCCAGACGGTACTGCTCGCAGATGCCCTTGAACAGCGCGTCCGCCTGCTGCGCCTGTTCCTTGCTCAGCACGCAATACTTGCCGCCGTCGCGGTAGAACAGGTTCTCGATTTCACCGCTGATGCCCAGCGCCTCGGCGGCGCGCGTTACCGTTTCAGCGGAAAGGATGATTTTGTTTCGCAGATAGTTCTCCGCGTCGCGGGGCTTGGTGCTGTGCGTCTCCGTGCCGTCGATCAGGTAAATGCAGCCCGCCGTCATCGGATACAGATTATCGCGAATCAGCACCTGCCCGTCGCCGGTCAGCGTCTGTATGATTTCCAGACAGTCGGCATGCGAATGCTGCGTGCTGAGCAGCACATCCTTGCCCAACTGATGGTACTCAAGTTCGTAGAACATGTACACCTCACCCGTACATATAGTAACATAGCTCGGCGCAAAAAGCAATAACCATAAAGAAATTGCCAATATTCTGATATCCAATTAATGAATCTTGCGCTATCATATCAGTGGGCAGTCAGGGAAGCCGATGGGGAATCGCCCGAAAACGCGGGGTTTTCCCTATGGAAAGGAAGGTCAACATGCGCAAGCTGCACACCTCGGTCGTGGAAGCCGCGTTTCAGGCGGGCTATCCGCTGTACCGGATTCCCGGCATTGTGGCCACCGAAACGGGCGCGCTACTGGTCGGCTATGAGGCGCGAAACACGCTGGCTTCGCGCGGTATGGGCGACTGGGCGGTGATCGACCTGTATGTGAAGCGCTCCGTCGACGGCGGCAGAACATGGCAGCCGCGAGTGAAGCTGCTGGACGGTCTGGGCAAGAACACCACCAACAACCCCGTGTTCATCGTGGACGGCGGGCGGATTCATTTTATCGGCATGGAAAACTACAAGCGCGCGTTTCATCGCGTGAGCGACGACGACGGGCTTACGTGGTCGGAGCCGGTGGAAATCACCTCTGCGTTTGACGAGGCGCGCGGCCAGTACGACTGGACGGTCATCGCCGCCGGGCCGGGGCACGGCATGCGGCTTTTGAACGGACGGCTGATCGTACCGGTGTGGTACACGCGCAACCTTGAAAACATCACCGCGCACAACCCTTCCGCCTGCGGCACGATCTATTCGGACGACGGCGGGAAAACGTGGCACGCGGGCGACGTATTGAAGCCCGACTTCCTGATCGATCCCAACGAGAGCGCCGTGGCGGAGCTTTCGGACGGGCGCGTGCTGATCAACATGCGCTCCGTGCGGCCGGGCAAGGCGTTTGCCGAGCACCGCGGCATTCCGGAGGGCGAGCACTACCGCGCCGTGGCCGTATCGCGGGATGGCGCGACGAACTGGACGGACGCGCATTTTGATACAAACCTGCGCGACCCGGTGTGCGCCTCCGGGCTTGCGAACTGCCCCGGCGGCATCCTGTACAGCGGCTGCGATTCCGAGCGCTCACGCACCTGTCTCACGCTGCGCTTTTCGCCCGACGACGGCGCGAGCTGGACGGACAGCCTGATGTACGAAACCCTTGGCGGCTACAGCGACGTGTGCTATAATGCCAAAACGGGCACGGCGTTCGTGGCCTATGAATACGACGACTATCGGGATCTGCGCGTCAGCGAAATCGCGCTGGACGCGTCCAATTCACAGGAGGACAATGTATGAAGCTGCTGAACACTGCGCTCATCGAGCGCGCCGGGGAAAACGGCTATCCGTTCTATCGGATTCCCGGCATCGTGGCCACCGAAAAGGGCACGCTGCTCACCTGTTACGAAGCGCGCCACGGCGGCGACTGGGCCGTCATCGATCTGTACGTTCGCCGCTCGACGGACGGCGGGCACACGTGGGAAGCGCGGCAGATGGTGCTTTCCGGCCAGAAAAAGAACACCACCAACAACCCGGTGATGATCGTGGACGGCGCGCGCGTGCATCTGCTGTGCCTTGAAAACTACAAGCGCCTGTTCCACCGCGTGAGCGAGGACGACGGCCTTACGTGGTCGGAGCCCGAGGAAATCACGGATGCGCTGGAAGCGCGCCGCGCGGAGTATCCGTGGACGTGCGCCGCCGTCGGCCCCGGCCACGGCCTGCGCCTGCCCGGCGGACGGCTGATCGCCGCGGTGTGGCTCGCGTCCAACCCCGGCAACATTACCGCCCACGGCCCGTCCAAGATTTCCACGCTCTATTCCGACGACCACGGCAAAACGTGGACGCTGGGCGAAATCTTTGAGCCCGAAGGCTCCGTCAGCCCCAACGAAACCTGCGTCGCCGCGCTGTCGGACGGCCGCGTGATTCTGAACATCCGCTCCCGCAAGCCGGACGGCGCGCCCTATACCGCGCCGCACTACCGCTATATCGCCATCAGCGCCGACGGTTCCGGAAACTGGGAAACGTGGCTGGAAAAGCAGCTGCCCGACCCCGCGTGCTGCGGCGGCATGTGCAACTTCCCCGGCGGCCTGCTGTTTACCAACTGCGACAGCTACATCAGCCGCAGCAACCACACGCTGCGCAAGTCGACCGACGACGGAAGGACGTGGAGCGAAGCGCTTCTGTACGACCCGCTGGCCGGCTATTCAGACTGCATCTATAACCCCGCGACCGGCACGGCGTTCGTCGCCTACGAGCACGAGCGCGAGTCGGAGCTTCGCGTAAGCGAAATCGAATTATAAGGATGGGAATGTACTATGGAAATTAAAGGCCTGATTCCGGCAATGGCAACCCCGATGCATGCGGACGGTTCTCTGAATCTGGACGGCGTGAAGCCGCTGGTAGACAAGCTGCTGGCCATGGGCGCGTACGGCGTGTTCGCCGTGGGCAGCATGGGCGAGGCCGCGTCGCTGAGCCTTGAGGAGCGGATGCAGGTCGTCCGCGCCACCGTGAAGGCCGTGGACGGCCGCGTGCCGGTGCTGGCCGGAACGGGCTTCGTGACCACCGCGGAGACCATCCGCATGACCAGAATGTGCGAGGGCGAGGGCGTGGCCGCCGTGTCCGTCATCACGCCCAGCTATTGGAGAATGTCGCAGGAAGCGCTGTATCGGCACTATGCCTCCGTCATTCACGCCACCACGCTGCCCGTGTTCGCCTACAACCTGCCGCAGAACACCGGCAACAACCTTGACCCCGAGACTGTCGGAAAGCTCTACCGGCAGGAGGGCCTCGCGGGCGCGAAGGACAGCTGCGCCGTGTGGGAAAACACGAAGGGCTATATGGATCAGGTGGACGACGGCTTCTGCATGCTCGTCGGCGAAGACACGCTGTGCCTTGAGGGTCTGAAGTACGGCTCCAAGGGCTCGATCTCCGCGCCGTCCAACGCGTATACCTACGTCATGGCGGCCATCTACAACCGCTTCGTAGCCGGCGACCTCGAGGGCGCGCAGCAGGCGCAGGATGACTGGAACTTCATCATCAGGCGCTTCAACGCCGTCGGCGCGTTCCCCGGCTCGTTCAAGCTCACCACCAGCCGCCTGACCAGCGACGTGGGCCCCGCCCGCGCGCCCGTGCTCCCCGCGGACGAAGCGAAGCTCAACGAGCTGCTTCCCGAGTTGGAAGCCGTCGCCGCCAAGTATCGCCCGTAATTTCATTTATACCAAAAGAAGAAGCGACCGGTCGATCGCTTCTTCTTTTTTAAGGCGACACCGCGCAAATGAGGTGGGCAGCCGGCGAATGAATTTTTCATGCCGCAGAGGGCGGAAAAGACGTCGCCTGACGCGCCACCGAATTGTGTAGCGGAGCCTTAATCGAGATATTCCTCCAGCGTGATTCCCGCGCGGTAGATTTCCGTGGCGGCTTCGATGCCGACGTAGCGATAGTGCCACGGCTCGTAGTTGATGCCGGTGACGTCGGCCTTGTTGCCGGGATAGCGCTGGATGAAGCCGTACTTGTGCGCGTTTTTGCGCAGCCACGCGTACTGGGATGTAGTTTCGAAGCCGCTGCCGTCGTTCTGCGCGGTCACGTCGAAACACAGTCCGGTCTGGTGCTCGCTCGCGCCCGGCTTCTGGGCGTAGCCCTGCTTGCTTTCCTTGTAGATTTCCTCCTGCCGCGCGTAGCTTCGGTAGCCGCTGGTGATGATGAAGCCGTTCACGTTTTCGGCCTCGGCGGCGGCGAACATCTCTTGCGCGGCTTCATACGCCACGCGCGTCAGCTCGATGCCGGTGTTGGCCAGCCGGAACGAATGCCGCATCGTGTACAGGTTCACCAGCTCGTCGGGCACGTAGTCCGCCGGAAGCGGATTCGCCTCGTTCACCAGCAATATGTTCTGCCGTCCGCGGCGCGACTGCCCGCCCACGCGATACCCGGCGTAAAAGCTGAGAAGCGCGATTGCCAGCGTCACCGCCGCATACATGTACAGCCTGCGCTGCATCCGTTTGCGCCGCGCCCGCCGCTTTTCAGCCGCCGCAGCGCGCCTGTCCACTTGTGTCATTTCATTTTCCTCTTTCGCGCGAGTCTTACTCGATCGCTTCGTTCCGCCGGGAATATCGTCCGAAGCGGCGAAGCCGTTCCTATGCAGCCCTGCTCCGCCTGTTGACTGCGCCGTTCCGTTTTCGAAACAGATATGCCGTCCGTGCGGAATCGCGTTCAGCGCGGCGGAAGCCCGTCATGTCTTCCGAACGAATATGCCGTCCACGGCGAAGCCGCTTTACGCGCAGCGATGCTCATATGCGGCGCGGCATATTCGAAATCCCGCCGTGCTTTGGCCGCGGCGGCGAAGCCGTTCCGCGCGCAATCGCGTTCGTGCGCGGCGGAATCCTGCCCGTCGGAAGGTCGTCAGGTCTTCGGCACGATCATATCCCAGTCGGAAATGCCGTCCACCGCGACGAGCCAGTTCAGCGCGTAGTGGCGCTCATACACAACGTCGTGGTCGGGCTTCGTGCCGGTGAACGCCGCGTCGCCCTCGCGCACGCACACGCTGTGCAGGCGGTAGGTTACGTCGTGCATGTTCAGAATGTCGTTCAGCGGGCGGGGACGCGCCAGGCGCAGAATCGTCTCGGTGTCCGCGTCGCGAATCACGCGCGCGATGGCGGCCACGTCGGCGCGTCCAGCCGGCCAGTCCAGCTCGTACATGCGCAGTGCCCACAGAAGCACCGCGCAATCCTCAAAGCGCATCAGGTAGGTTTCATGCTGCGATTCGGGCGAGCGCACCACGTACTCCGCTTCCTTGGCGGTAAACAGGCGGTTCACGCCGTATTGCGTGTCCAGCTTCTTGATCGCGTTAAGCGACCACGCGGCGGGCGCGGCGACCTCGCGCGGCGAGGTGTAGGCCTGCGCCTTGACCGCACAGGCGAACAGCGCCGCCATGCGGCCGATGATTTCCTCCGGCGTGCGCAGACGCGCGTCGGCTTCCCGCGCCTGAACGGGCATGTCCAGCCGCGCGGCTTCCACGCCGTGCTTTTTCAGAATCGCGATGCTGCGGCGCATGCGCGCTTCGTCCGCGGCGGCGGCCTCGGCGGGATTGCTCACCGCCAGCCCGCGGCGAATGGGCATGAACACGGAGAAATCCGTGCGGCCGTCGGGCGCGATCACCAGCCTCCGATCCCAGCGGTACAGCTCCATGCCCTCGTTTACCACAAAGCCGCGCAGCGGCTCCGCGGCGGCATACACGGCGTCTGCGAACTTTGCGGCGTCGTCCTCGCTGTACGGCGGCGCCAGCGTGCATTCCACGCGGGTGTTGAACAGCTCAATCTGCATCATGGCGGCGTTCCAAACGTCGCGGTCGGCCGGGAACGTGTCGGCAAAGCGCGTCTTCAGATAGCCTGCCTGCTCGCGCACGAAGCCCAGATCGGTGCGCACGGCGCAGGTAACCCTGCCGCCGGAAGGCAGCGTGCCCTCGAAGCCGTCCGAGCCCTCGTTGAGCGCGCGGAAATGCGCGATCAGCTGCGGGCGCATGGGCGTGCGAACGTCGTGCGGATCGTCCAGACAGGCATACAGCCACAGGCACAGGTTCTCCTGCGGCGGCAGCGGCTCCGGCTCCGGTTCCTCCGCCTTCGCTTCCTCCGCAGCGGGCGCTTCGTCGGATTCGGGCGTGTCCGCCGCGGCTTCCTCCGGCTGTTCCGCGGGCGCGTCCTCCGCCTTCGCGTCCCCGGCGGACGCTTCCTCGGCGGCGGGCTCGGTCTGCGGCGCGGGTTCCTCCTTTGGAACCTCGTCCCGCGGCTCGTCGCTTTCGTCGCTCAGAAAGGCCTCGTCGCTGGTCATGGCGATGCGCTTTTTTCGGGAGAAGAGCTTGCTGAAGAGCTTGATTGCCATATTCGCATTCTCCTTTGTATCGGTTTTCGGTTACAGCCGGATCGTCGCGCCCGCGGGAATGCGAACGACCTCGCCGTCGCGCAGCGCCCACACATCCACCGCCGTGGGATTCTGCGCCAGCTTTCCGTCAACCGAGAAGCGAAGCGCGCGGAAAGCCTGAACGTAATCGTGGATTTCGATATTCGTGGCGTACCACACGTCGTCCCTGTGGCCGACGGTCTTCAGAAAGCGCTCGATCACATGCCAGTTGTCGTGCCCCTCGAATTCATAGGCGTGACCCCACAGATAGAACAGCCACGGCTCGCGGTTGGGGGCGCTGACCGTGAACTTCTCGCCCAGCTCCGTCAGCGCCGGATTCTCGTGATGGCAGGTCGCGCCCAGACGGATCCAGTCCGTGGGAATATCGAAATTCAGGCGGCTGACAGTGGTGCGGCTGTAGGCGATGCCCGCAAGGCGCAGAATCTCCACCACGTCGTCCGACAACGTGCCGAAGGGATACGCCATGCCGCGAACGATGCGGCCAAAGTCCTTTTCCAGCTTCGCGCGGTCGGAAATCACTTCCATCATGGCCGTCGCCGTGGGCACGGCCTCAAGAAACGCGTGCGTGGACGCGTGCACGGCCACCTCGACGTCGCTTCCGGCATAGGCCGCGAGGCACTGCCTTTCGGTCATGCGGCGGTGTACCTGTCCGGCGGGATACACGGTTCCCTCCGGCGCGTACAGACCGGAATTCAGGTTGAACGTGCCCTTCACGCCGTTTTCGCGCATGATCTGAATCAGTCGAATATCCTGCTCCACGCCGTCGTCATAGCTCATCGTAAAGGCCTTGCCCAGGCCGCCGGGAAACCGCATGCGAAGATGATTCATCTTTTTTTCCTCCGTATCTATTCATGTTCAAGTTGTTTCTTTCTTTCCTTCGAGGTTTTGTCAAGTCCGAAGCCAAACAGCCGAAAGTGCGCCGTCAGCACCGTGGCAACACCGGCAAGCGACCGCACGGATAGAATCCGCTCTGCGTCCTCGCGCCGGAAATCCGCGGTCAAGTAACCGCCGTCTTCCAGAAGCCGCATGGCTCGGCGGGAGGCGTCCCGCTCCATCGGCAGAGCGATCAGCGTGAAAACCAGCATTGCCATATACAGAGCCTCGCCCAGAATCAGCGGCAGCGTGAAGTCCGCAAAGAAGCCGATCTGCATGAGGATCCACGCCGCCTGCGCGCCTATATCGACCATCCGCATGCAGTCGGAACGCAGCCAGAACTTCCGTCCGCTGTCCGCGGCCTGTACCGCGTGGCCGACTTCGTGCGCGGCCGCGCCCAGCGCGGCGACGTTTGCGCCGTCCATCGTTTCGGCCGTCAGACGCAGCGTCCTATCCTTCGGGTCGTAGAAATCCGAGTCGTAAAAATCCGCCGAATGGCCGGGCGCGGGCGTAACACGCACATCCGACAAGTCCGCCGCGTCCAGAAGCTGCCGCGCAAGCGTTCCGCCGGTCAGTCCCTCCGCAGCCTGTACGTTCCGATAAGGTGTAAATCTCCGCTTCATCCATCCCCGCGCGGCGAGCGAAAACGCCGTCGTGACGAAGAACAGCACGGCACACAGAATGTACGCGATCATTCAAACCCTTCCTAAATAACCAGTGTCACCGCGTATCAATCGCGGCGGCGGCGGTTGCCCGCGATGGCGATCAGGCGCAGAAGCTGGAGAACGGCCATCAGCGCGGACGCGACGTAGGTCAGCGCCGCGGCGGACAATACGCTCCGCGCGCCGGGCATTTCGTCACTCGTCAGGTAGCCGCCGTTTTCCAGCAGCGTGAGGGCGCGGTGGGACGCGTTCAGCTCCACCGGCAGGGTGACCAGCGTAAACACGACCATGGCCGTGTACAGCGCGATGCCGATCAGTACCAGCGGCCGGAAATTGAAAATCAGTCCGGCGAGGAACAGCGGCCACGCCGCCTGCGAGCCGATTCCGGCGGTGCGTACGCACGCCGTCCGAAGCTGAAGCGGCGCATACGCGTCCGCGTCCTGCAAAGCGTGTCCGGTTTCGTGGGCGGCCACGCCCAGCGCGGCGACGTTCGCGCCGTCCATCGTTTCCGGCGACAGCCGAAGCACCTTCGCCTGCGGGTCATAATGGTCGGTCAGCCGGCCGGACACGCGCTCGATGCGCACGTTCCGCAGCCCCGCGTCGTCCAGAAGTCGGCGCGCCACCTCGCCGCCGGTCAGGCCGGACGCGGTAGGCACCTTTCGATAGCGTTCAAAGCGGCTGTTCACCAGCACCTGCGCAAGCAGCGACAGCGCCAGCGCACCGAGAATCAGCAGATACAGCGTTCCTTCGTTCATAAACACACCTCCCGTTTCAGGGACTACCTTCTATAGTATACCACACCCTGCCCGCGTTGTCACCCGTTTTTCGCGTTCCCGAGAAACAACCGTCCGCGTTCAGCAGGCGTTTTTCTCAATGAAACCGCCGTCCCGCGGCAGCCACTCGCGGGCGAAAAGCCCGCCGTCACTTCATCTTCCCGGAAAACGGCTGCCCGCGGCGATATTCCGTCGGCGTAAGGCCGAGCCGAGACGTGAACTGGCGCGAAAACGCCGATGCGTCGCAGTAGCCCAGTCCCTCCGCGATTTCGCCCAGCGGCAGGTCGGTGGAGCGCAGAAGCAGCCGCGCGCGGTTCAGCCGCGCCGAGATCACGTATTCCGGATAGCCCACGCCCACCACCTGCGCGAACATCCGCCCCATATAGTCCCGGCAGTAGCCGGCCTTCACGGCCAGCACGGCCAGCGTTTCGGCGCTCTCCGGGTGCGCCTGCACATCGCGCGCCACGCGTTCTACGAAGGTTCGGATGCGCGCGGGCACGGCGCTGCGGGCGGCGCTTTCCTGCTCCAAAAGCTCTGTCAGCGCGCAGCGGAAAAACAGCTCCGCGTCGTCCGTGCGGTTCGCGCCGTACAGCCGAAGCACGCGCGTGAGCGTTTCATACAGGTAGGACACGTCCGCCACGGCGTGCACAAACAGGGGCTTCTCCGGCGCGTCGCCGTCCAGCCCGAAATGCACGTTGATGACCAGCGGCGCCATGCCCTCCCGCGGGGACGCGATATAGCGGATGCCCGGCGAGAGCAGAAAGCAGCTGCCGCGCACGTAGTCGTACGCGTGCTCCGGCGTTTCCAGCGTGCCCGCGCCGCGAAACACCGCCCACAGATCCCAGTCCGGGATGCCGCGCGCGCCCGTATCCCAGCGCCACGACGCGTCGCAGTCGCTGATTCCGCACGAATGAATGCGCACGGAGGAAAAGAATTCGTTCTGTTTCATATCGGTATTTTACAATTTTTCCACGCGTTTGTCAATCGAAATCGCGCCGGAAGAAAGCTATAATGAACTTGAAAAAACGCCGAAGGGAGTCGTTGATCATGTCTTACCGCGTGAAAATCGCCATTCAGCGCAAGCCTGCCGGAAAGCCCGGCTGGCCGAACATCAATTTCGACTACGAGAAGGAATTCAATCGCATTTATCCCATTCTGCGCGAGGGCAATCCGGACGCGCAGCTGGACGTATGCTGGTACACCGCCGCGTCGCAGGCCGAGGCCGACTGGGAGAAGGACAAAGAAATCTACGACGGCGTGCTCGTGCTTCTGATGACGAACTGGGTGCGCGTGGATCAGTTCTATCTGGAAAAGGCAAAGGAAGGCTTCCCGGTGATCGTGGCCGACGTGCCCTATTGCGGCAGCGGCTCCATTCTCACCGGCACTTCCGCCATCGTGCGCGAGCAGAAGCTGCCCGTGCCGGTGCTCGCCACCCGCAACTATCGCCGCATCGCCGAGGCGGTTCGCCTGTTCGGCGTGCTCAAGCGCATGAAGACCGCGCGCGTGCTGGTCGTGAACAACAACCCGGACATGGCCGTGCAGAAAGCCGCCGAGGAACGCTGGGGCGTGACGTTCATCAACCGCACCTCCGCCGACCTGATGAAGAAATTCGGAGAGGTCGACCCGGCGAAGGCCCGCGCGACCGCCGACCGCTGGGAAAAGGAAGCGCTGGGCATTCTTGAGCCGTCCGACGCCGACATTCTGGAAAGCGCGCAGCTCTACCACGCCATCATGGCGATGAAGGAGGAAACGCGGGTCGACGCGCTGACCATCGACTGCCTGCAGCTGTCCTATAACGGCATTTATGACGAGAGCCGCCACATGTATCCCTGCCTGAGCTACTATCAGATGGGCAATGACGGCGAAATCGGCATCTGCGAGGCGGACGTCAATTCCACCATCTCCGCGATGCTCACCCGCTACACAACCGGCCGCCCCGGCTATGTGTCCGACCCCGTAGTCGACACCTGCGCCGGGCAGATCACCTATGCCCACTGTGTCGCGTGCCGCAAGGTTTTCGGCGAAAACGACCCGCGCACCTGTCAGTACTACCTGCGCAGCCACGCGGAGGACAACATGGGCGCGTCCGTGCAGATCGTTTTCCCGTCCGGCGAAGACCTGACCACCATCAACATCGACCACGTGGAGGGCGTCGCCTGCATCCATTCCTCCCGTTCCGAGGGCAACGCGTTCATCGAGGGCGGCTGCCGTTCCAAGCTCGTCGCCCGCGCGGAGGCCGGCAACCTGCTGGAAAACTGGCTGCCGATGTGGCACCGCGTGACCGTCTTTGGCGAATACCGCAGCCAGTTCCTCGAGCTGTTCCGCATGAAGGGTCTGAAGGTGCTCGAAGAGGACAAAAAATACGAGCGGTAATCCCGCCCACAAAACCCCGCCGCGCCCAGTTGAATTCGCCGGACGCGGCGTTTTTATCGATCGTTACGGTTTTCCCTCCGTCGGCACGCACAGGAAGCGTCGCCCTGCGCTTCCATTCGCCGGAATGCGGAAGAAAACGCGCCGTCCGTGGCTCAGCGTTTTCCCTCCGTCGGCACGCACAGGAAGCGGTCGCCGGGCGCGAGGTAGACCTCGAGCGCGTGGGTATCGCCCACGGTGCGGAAGCGCTCGCGCGTTCCGGCGGGGCAGGACGTGCCGTTCACGGTGAGCTTGCCGTTTTCAAGGCGCAGCGTGCCATCGGGCACGGGAATCGTTTCGCCCTCGCGAATCTCGCCCAGCGCGTCCCTCGCGGGATCGAAGCCGAACTCCGGCGCAGGATTCAGGCACAGGGCGTAGCCGTCCGCGTCGCGGCGCAGGCTGTAGTCGGCGGGCGTGCACATGCTGCCCTGAATCAGGTCGTCATGCAGCTCCACGCGGTTCCACGAAAAGCGCAGCGCGCGGCCGGGAATGCCGGAATAGCTCTGCGCGGCGTAGCTCAGGTCGCCATAGGTGAGCCGCCGCGCGTCCTGACTGGCGCGGAACTGCCCGTCCGCGTCGAAGCGCCCCACCAAATAGCGATCGTGCGCGCCGATCAGCACCCAGTGCCGCGTGTCGTCGTCCGCCGTCAGCGGGAACAGGTCGGGGCACTCGTTGTCCTCCGGAAGATGTACCGTCTGCTTCAGTCGGAAATGCACAAGATCGTCCGTCTCAAACAGCGCGTACTCGTCGCCGTCCAGATACAGCGCCAGCCGGTACACGTCCTTCTCCTCGTCGTACACGATCTTCGGGTCGCGGTTTTCCCCGCGGATGTGCCCAATTACGCAGCCGGGCATTTTCTCAAACGTGCGCCCGCCGTCCGTGGACACGGCCACGCGCTGCTCAAACGGCTCGCCCGCCGCGGTGTAATACAGAAGCAGCGGATTGTGCCCGCCCTTTTTCAGGCCGGTCAGATTGCGCACGTCCTCAATCGCGCTGCCGGAATACATCGTATAGCCCGGCTCGGGATACAGCGCGATGGGCAGATGCTCCCAGTGAACGAGGTCGCGGCTGCGGGCGTGCCCCCAGTGCATGTTGCCCCAGCGGTTGTCGTCCGGGTTGTGCTGATAAAACAGGTGATACCAGCCCTCGTACAGAATCAGTCCGTTCGGGTCGTTGATCCAACCCTTCTGCGCGGTAAAGTGTCTCATGCGCGGTTTCCTCCCTTCCGGCTCGGCCGGGAAATTTTCTGAAAGAAGATCACGTAAATCAGAAGCGCGTCGATCACGTAATCGTAGACGCGCAGCCGGTCAAACAGCAGGACGCTCGAAAGCGCCGACGCCAGCACGATGCCCGCGCCGATCACCTTCGGGAACACGCCCTTCTCCTTCGTCATCCACGCGAAATACGCCATCACCGGCGAAAGCAGCGCGAACGCCGTCCACCCGAGGATGAACGACCAGCTGTACACGCCGCGGGTCAGCATCGCCGTGGCGTAATAGGTCAAAAGCATGCCCAGACAGAACGGCAGCACGTTCATCGCCGCGCGCTTCTTTGTGGGGCTGTACACCGAAATCAGCGTTCCGATGAGAATCCAGATCGCTATTTGCGAAAAAATGTTTCCAAGGTTCTGAAAATAAATGTCAAACAGCCGCGCCGCCGTGCCAAGAACCAGCCCAATCGCCAGCATCGGCAGCGGCTTCAGCAGCCCGCGAAGATGCCGCATGAAAAACTCCTTTCGACTACAGGTTTTCAAGCAGATAGGGGATATATCTCTGACAGTCGAACAACTCCGGCGCGGGGCAGGGATCCGCGAATTCCAGCTCCAGAAGCGCCCGATTCCGTTCATCCCGCTCCGCATACTTCTGTTCGACGGCAAGCTTTCTCTCCCGTCGTACCTCCAGCGGATTTCGCGCGTCCCATTCCAGAAACGCCTGAATGTGCGCCCGAATCAGCCCCGGATTCGTCCACTCGCAAAAGAAGCGTTCGGTATCGCGAATAACCTGCTCGGTGGAGAAATGCGCGATGTCCGTTGTGAACATCCCGAAGCTTTGATCGGCCAGCGCGTCGATATATACGCAGGGGCGAATATAGTAGGCCTCCCGGCTGAAGCTGCTTCCCTGAATCACGAACTCCTTCGTGAACACGCCATCGCTCTTCCTCCAGCGAAGGTGACTTTTCCGAAAACCCTTCCTGCGGAACCAAGCCGCCGCGTATTCGATCATTTCTTCCTTTGTCATATTTACGCCTGTCATTTCTTCCTCCTCACGCGCCGCGCGACGAACGTCCACAAAAGCAGCACGGCCAGCGCCGCCAGAGAGACGATCGCGCCCGTGCGCAGCCCCGGCGTTTCGTAGGCAAGCGCCACGTGATGCGTGCCCGCCGCCAGCGGAAGCGCCATATACATGCCGCCCGCGCGCAGAAGCTCGACCTCACTTCCGTCCACGCACACCGTCCAGCCGCGGCCGTAGGGAATGGAGAATTGCAAAATGCCGTCCGACGCGAGCGTGACGTCGCCCTCCGCGCGGTTCAGGCCGAACTCCGCGTTCCAGCCCTCCGCGGAAAGCGCCTGAACGGCCGCGCGATAGTCCTCCATCGGCGCGCTCAGGAACTCCAGCGACGCAAACTGAAGCTCGCCCTCCGCTTCGAAGCGCAGAGTCACTTCCTTCACGCCGCCCTCGGAATACCCCAGACACAGGCACGCGCCCAGCTGCTCATAATTGAAATTGCCCTCCGGGCGAATGAAGTACGCGCGCGACACGCCCGCGTCCGTCCGCGCGGCCACGCACAGGTCGGTGCCGCTGTCCACTCTTACGACCCTCGTTCCCGAAAAATACAGATACGTCTCCGCGTCCGCGCGCGCGTCATAGCGTAGCGTGATCATACCCTTTTCGCGCCCGCGCAGCGTGTTCCCTTCCAGCGTCACGCCGTCCGAAGACACGACTTCCCATTCGAGCGTCTCTGCGGGACGCGCCGGTTCGTATGCGGGATACGCCGAAGCGCCCTCCGGCAGCACGGCGCAAGAAAGCAGCGCCCGCCGCTTCTGAATGGGGTCGAGCGCGTCGTATTCCGCTTCGCTCATGGCGCTGTGGAACACATAGCCTGCCGGGAGCGCGTATTCGTTTTCATAGATATGCACAAGGCTTCCGTCCGGCATGGTCTGCTCGCCCGCGGGCGCGTAGCCGTAGGGCAGCAGGTCGGGATGGCGCACGTCGGCGCGCACGGCGTACTTCACCGCGGCCAGCGCGTCCAGATACGTGTCCCCGCCCAGCCCCTCCACGCGGAACGGCCAGCGCAGCGACGCGAGCGACAGTGTGCGATAATGCTCCGTGACCCAGCCGGGCAGAAGGCTCAGATACGCGCCCGTGCCCAGGTAGCCGAGCTGCGCGGCGTGCGCGTCCAGACTCATGCCGGTGTCCGCGCGCCAGAGCCCGTCGCCGTCCAGCCGGGCGGCCGCCGCTTCCGGCTCGCTTTCGATGCGCGCCGAAACGCCGCGCGCCTGAAAACGCGCGCTCACGGCGGCGTTCAGCGCGTAGCCCGCCGTGTAGGCGAGGAAGCACAGCGCCGTCAGCGCCGCGAGCCAGCGCGTCGCCGAGGGGTTCCCTTCGCGGAAGCCGCGATCCGAGCGCAGGAAGAACGCGCCCGCGGCCAGCACCGCCGCACCGCCCGCCAGCGCTGGAACGCAGCCGATCAGCCGCGAGCCGCGCTCGTTTGAATAGTGGACGCTTTCCCCGGCCAGCGCCGGGAAGAAATACGCCAGCACGCCGTACGCCAGCATCAGCGCGCCCCACGCGCACAGGATGCCCGCGACGCGCTTTCGGCCTTCATAATCCGGCTTCAGGAAGCGCGGCAGCCCCCATGCCGTCGCCGCGCTCACGCCCGCCGCGAAGCCGTAGCACCAGCGGTTCGTGGGATAGCCCATGCCGTTGAACAGCCGCCCCGCCAGCGGCAGGCAGAGAAACGCGGCGCACATCGCCAGCATCACGCGCAGCTGCCGCAGCGTGCCTCGTTCCGCCGACGCGCGCAGGCGGCAGCCGCGCGAAAACACAAACAGCACCGCCGCCAGCGCCAGCGGCGAAAAGCTCTGCAGCGTCCAGTAGCCCGCGTAGTCGTACGGCGCGCAGAAGAACAGGACGAGCTTTATATAATAGGAAAGCGGATAGTGCAGAAGCGATTCCGCGTAGCCGGTTTTGCCCGCCGTGCGCCCGGAATCCAGAAAGCCCAGCGCGGACGGATACAGCACCGCCATCGACAGCGCCAGCCCCAGCAGATAGCTGCCCAGCAGCATGAAGCCGTCGCCCGCGCTTTTGCGAACGCCGCGCGCGCGCAGCCGGGCGATCAGCCGAACGACGATGTACAGAATGACCAGCAGCGTGGTCTGGTAGGCCAGATAGAAGTTGGCGAGAATCATCAGCGCCGTCACAAGCACCATCATCGGGAAGCGCCGGTCGGAAAGAATGCGCTCCACGGCGATCAGCATCAGCGGCAGATACAGGCTGCCCGCCGAATAATAGGGGTTTTTGATGATGCCGATCGTCTGATAGCTGCAAAACGCGTACACCATCGCGCCCAGCGCCACCGCCGCGCCGCTCATGCCCGGCAGCCGCTTCAGATACATTCCAAAGAAAAGGCCGGAAAGATAGATATACAGGAAGATGAGCGCCTGATAGTAGACCTCAAGCCCGCTCTCCGGCACCAGCGCCGCCAACCACTGCAGCGGGTCGGTCAGCCCATAGTACGCCAGCATGTTCAGGCTGTCCATGCCCTGCCCCAGCGAGAAATCCACCATGCGGAAGCCGCCGCCCGAAAAGAGCCGCCGCACGGCGCTCGCGGTGTAAACCAGCGTCGGATACTGCTGATACAGCGCGTCGCCGCCATAGATGAACGTCTTCCCGGAAACCAGCAGAAGCGCGAGCATCGGCAGCGCCACGGCCAGATACATCAGCGAGTACGTCCTCAGCCAGCGGGCGTTCCCGCGAGGTTCGCGCGGCGTGGGTTTCATGTTTGGATGGCCACCCTTCCCTTCCGCGGCGAAGCCCCGCGGTCCTTCGTGTGATGGAATTATAGCATTTTTGCGATTAGAAGTCCATACCGCGCCGGACATTTCCGGAAAATCGCGCGGATTGCCGTTTCCATACCGGTATGCTATAATGGTTCCGCAGGAAGCGTTTCAAAGGAAGGGGGAAAACGAAGATGACGGATGCGCGTGCGCTTGTGCCGAAGGATAAATGCGACGGCTCCCATATTGAAGAACTGAAGCGCCTTTCCGACGGCGAAATCGAACCGATTCTGCCCCGGCTTCTGGCGTGGATACAGGACGTCAACTGGCCGGTCGCCGCCGAGCTTCTGCCGGTGCTCGCGCAGCGCCAGACGGCGCTTCTTCCGCTCATTCGCGAGATCTTACGCGCGGAAGAAACGGACGACGTATGGAAATACTGGATTCTTACCTCCCTCGCGCCGCTTTTTTCCGAGGAGAGCGTCCAAAGCCTTCGCCCGGCGCTGGAACGAATCGTGACCGCGCCCACGCGCGGCGAAATCGAGGAAGAGGTAACGGGCGCGGCGGCTTCCCTTCTGCGGAAGCGGAAAGGAAAGGATTGACAACCGCCGCGAAGCCGGGTAGAATGGGTTTTTCACAGAAGGGAAGGATTTGCATGAGGGACAAACGGCTTTGCGTCAACGACAGCTTCGGCTTTGATCTACCCGTTTCCGAGCGGCTGCGGCTGATTCGCCGCGCGGGCTTCGACGGATTTTTCTCCGACTGGAAGCCGGACGCGCCCATCGACGAATACGCCCGCGCCGCCGCGCGCGAGGGGCTTGTGTATCAGTCCATCCACGCGCCGTTCAGCAAGGTGAGCACCGTGTGGGACGAGGGCGAGGCGGGCGACGAATACATTCGCATGCTCGAGGACTGCGTGCAATGCTGCGCCGACCACGGCGTGCCGCTGGCCGTGATTCATCCCTTTATCGGCTTCGACCGGCACGAGCCGAACGCGCTGGGCGTGGAGCGCTTTGACCGGCTGCTTCGCTTCGCTGACACGCGCGGCGTGCTTCTGGGGTTTGAAAACGTCGAGGGCGAGGAATATCTGGCGCGCGTGATGGGCGAGCTTTCGCAGCATCCATCCTGCCGCTTCGTGTGGGACACCGGACACGAGCTGTGCTACAACGGCGCGAGGGACATGATGGCGCTGTACGGCGACCGGCTCGCGGGCACGCACCTGAACGACAACATGGGCGTTACCGGCAGCGAAATCACATGGCACGACGACTCGCACATGCTGCCCTTCGACGGGATCGCCGACTGGCCGGACATTGCCCGCCGCCTGCACGAGCACCGTTTCGAGGGCCCGCTCACCTTCGAATTGATCAGCTATAACCGCCCCGGCCGTCATACGCACGACGCGTATGCTGGTTGGGACGCCGCCGAATTTCTCCGTCAGGCGCACGCCCGCGCGGAGCGCTTCGCGGCGCTGATATAGCATCCGCGGAAGAAATCAGATACATCCAACTCCGTAAATTAAACGAAGGCCGCTGTCCGGCGCAGAGTCGGCAGCGGCCTTTGTTGCGTTTGGTTATTCAGCGCGTCCGTTTTCCTTCAGAAGCAGTTTCGCGGCGATGGCGATTTGCTCTGAAGGATGGCGTGGCTTACTTCTTCTCGTAGTTGTCGTAAGCGGCCTGGAGGATTTCGATCGCGCGGTCGATCTTCATGGTCTTGAGGGTTTCGTCCAGCGTATCCAGCGCGAAGACGTCGGCGTTGCCCAGCACGACATTGATGAAGGTTTCCAGCGTAGCGGTCTTCGCGTCGCTCAGGATGCTGGTGTATTCCACGGCCTCATTGCCGGTGACGGTCAGCGGGGGCAGCACGATGGTGGTATCCACATCGCCCCACAGCGTGCGCTCCTTCAGCGTCAGGTCGGTGCCGTTCAGCATTTCATACTCCCAGTTCATGAAGCGAGGCCACTGACCGCGGCCGCCCAGCGCGTAGATGTTGACGAAGTCCTCGTTGAAGGAGCCGTCCTCGTTGTAAGCAGCGGGCAGGAAGTGCGGCACGCCGTTCTCATCGTATTCGAAGGTTACGCCTTCCTTGCCCCAGGACAGGATGTCGGTGAATTCGTCGGAATACATGTAGTCCAGCATCTGGAGAATCAGGTGGGTCTTTTCGCCGGCAGCGGTGGTCACAACGTTCAGCTGCTCAGCGGCCGCCCACTTCACCATGTCGGTGTTGGAGGTATAGGCGTTGCCGTTCGCGTCCGTCAGGGGTCCCATGGCTTCGAAGGCTGCCTTGTCATTCAGACCGGCCTTGCGAATGCGCTCCGCAAAGTCATCACCCTCGCCGGGGTAGGAGAAGAAGAAGCCAACCTGATCGTTGAGGATTTTCACGATGCGGGCGTTGGTATCCTGCGTGTTGAACTCGGGATCAAACAGACCCTCGGCGTACCACTTGCGCAGGTCGGTAGCGAACTTCTTGAAGTTTTCGCCGTTGTTGACGGTGGCCCACCAGGCGATGTCGCCGGTGACGGGATCAATCTGCATGCTGTCCCAAACCAGATCCCAGCCGCCGGAGATCAGCTTCAGCAGGAAGTATTCTTTGAAATCGGACATGGGAATTTCATCGGCCTGGCCGTTGCCGTTCGCATCCTGCTCCTTGAAGGCCTTGAGGACTTCGTAAAGCTCCTCGGTGGTCGTGGGCATATCCATGCCGACGTTCTCGAGCCAGTCGGCGCGGATGCCGAAGCCGGAATACGCGTTGCGGCGGACGTCCTGCTCCACGTGGCTGCAGCCAGTGACGTCGCCGTTATCCAGTGTCAGAGCGCGGCGGATGTAGGCGTTGTCCTTGAGCAGCTGGCTGAAGTTAGGCATATCCTCTTCCCAGTTCTCAACATGGTTCAGGGGCAGAACCAGGCCGTCCTCGATGGCGCTGGCGATGCCGCCGGAATAGTTGTCCCAGTTCCAGAAGATCAGGTCAGGCCAGTTGCCGCTGTCGGCAATGGTCAGGTTGACGATCGCGTCGTAGTCGTCGGAGGGAGTGAGACCGCCGAAGTCGATTTCCACGTTGAACTTCTCTTCCAGATGCTTTACCCAATACGCATCCCAGAAGTGGTCGAGTTCCGTGGAGGCGTTCCACGCCTTGTGGAGCCAGCGGATTTTGGTGGGGGCTTCCTCAGCAGTGCCGGGGATGGCCGCCAGAGACAGGAGCAGAGCCAGGGACAGAACCAGAGCGAGCACCTTTTTCATAGACAAACCTCCTCATATTTTCACAGGGTTTTCCCTGCGATTTACCCTTTGACAGCGCCAACCATGACGCCCTTTGTGAAATACTTTTGAATGAAGGGATACGCGCACAGCACGGGCACGGTGCTGACGATGATGACGGAATAGCGCATGGTCTGGTTCATCATTTCCTTCACCACGTCAAACTTGCCCTGCTGCGCCAGGTCCTGCTCCTTGATGAGCAGAGCGCGAACCACCATCTGCAGCGGCTGCAGCTCGGCCTTGCGGATGTAGAGCAGCGCCCCCGTCCACGAATTCCAGTGACCCACCGCGCAGAACAGCGCGATGGCGGCCAGTGTGGGCTTTACCATGGGCAGTATGATGCGGAAAAGGATGACCAGCTCGTTCGCACCGTCTAAGCTGGCGCTTTCGGCGAGCTCGTCGGGCACGCCCTGCATGGCCGTGCGGATGACGATGGCGTTATAGGTGCTGATGAGCCCGGGGAAGATCAGCGCCCAGAGGTTGTTGTACAGGCCGATTCCCTTGACCACCATGAACGTTGGAATCATGCCGCCGCTGAAATACATTGTGAATACGCACAGGCCGGTGATCAGCTTTTTGAGCATCAGGTTCTTGCGCGAAAGCACATACGCCAGCAGCGAGGTGAAAAGCAGGTTCAGCGTGGTTCCCAGAACCACGACACGAATCGTGACCCAATAGCCCTGCCAGATCGGCGTGTAGGCAAGCACCTTGTGGTAGTTGACCGTGCTGAAGTTCAGGGGATAGAGCACGACGCCGCTGGAGGTTACCAGCGTTTCCGGGTCGGAGAAGGAAGCGCAGAGCACGAACCACATGGGATACAGCGTCACAACGCAAAGGAGAATCATCAAAATGGCGTTGCAAATGTCGAACGTCCGGCTGCCGATGCTGATTCGGCCGTAATTCCATTCCTTTTCTTTCTTCATTTCATCCGCCCCCTTACCAAAGCGAAATTTCGCTGACGCGGCGGGAAATGCCATTGAACACTGCCAGCAGCACCAGATTGATTACGCCGTTGAACAGATCGACCGTCGCGCCGTAGCTGTAGCTGCCGCCCAGAATGCCCTGCCGGTAAACGAAGCTGGACATAACGTCCGCGGTTTCATAGGTGGCTTCGTTGTAGAGCAGAATGATGCGCTCGTAGCCGACCGACATCATGGAACCGACGCGCATGATCAGCAGAAGCAGAATCGTGGGCAGGATGCCCGGGATGTGAACGTGCCACACGCGCCGGAAGCGGTTGCAGCCGTCGATCGCCGCGGCGTCCAGCAGCTGAGAATCGATGGAGGAAAGCGCGGCAAGGAAGATGATGGAGTTAAAGCCCAATTCCTGCCACAGGCTGGAGAACTCGTAAATCCAGGGGAAGTACTGCGGCGTGGACAGCCACAGCTTCGGCTGCTTGCCGAACACGCCCGTAATCTGATTGAGCAGGCCGTTGTAGGACAGCAGGTTGACCACCAGACCGCAGGCGACGACCGTCGAAACAAAGTGGGGCAGATAGGTGATGGTCTGCACGGTGCGCTTGAAGCGGCTGTTGTGAATTTCGTTGATCAGCAGCGCCAGAATGATTGGCATGGTGAAGCCGATGGCCAGACCAAGGCTGTTGATCACCAGCGTGTTGCGCACAAGCCGGGCGAAATAATAGCCGCCGGTAAATTCCTGAAACCATTTCAGACCCAGCCATGTGCTTTTCCACAGACCGCGGGCGGGGCGATAATCCTTGAACGCCATCACGATGCCGCCCATGGGCGCATAGCAAAAAATGAAATACCAGCTCAGGCACACGAGCGCAATCAGATAAACCCACCGGTTGCGATACAGATCGCGCCAAAGCCGCCTGCCAAAGCTCTCCTGCTGGGGGTAAGCCCCGACCAATCCCTTTTGCGGTTTTCCTTCAGTCATTGTTTTCCACCTTTTCGCCTGTAACGAACGCTTGTTTTTTCGGCAACCGCGCATAGAAAAGCGGCGCCCGTTTTTGCTTACATGCTTATTATCGCTGTTTTTGGCTCAAACGGCAATGTTCGCTGCGAACATATATTTATCCTAAGCAGACATATTTGTTATGGAATTACCGCGAAAACTGCGGACGATTTCGCGCGTATGCATGCCTGATTAAAAAAAAGTTATTTTGGATGGATGTGCGAACAGAAACGAAGGCCGCTGTCCGGCGTAGAGTCGGCAGCGGCCTTGGGTTGGGTTACTTTATTTATTCGATGAGTCCGCTTTCCTTCAGAAGCAGCTCCACGTCCGTGCCGCGCACCTTGCGCAGCGCGATCTTCAGGGCTTCCTTCTCCACGAGGGAGAGCTTCGCGTCGGTGAGCGGCTTCTTATCCAGCGCGTAGTAGCAGGCGCGCAGCAGCTCGCGCACGTCGTATTTGCTGCCCCAGACCTCCGGCACGCCGCGGTCGACGTTCAGGAGGGTGTAGACGGACTCCATGCCGGTGCGCATCGAGTATTCGGTGGTGAAGATGGTATCGCGCGGCGTCTCGGCGAACTGGCCGATGAAGGCGAAGTTCACCGCGCCGTCCGGCACGACCTTCGGGCGGTCGGATTCCTTGCGCGGCTGGAAGAACGCATTGATATACGGCATGAAGCAGGTGGTGGTATTGCACTTCTCATGCGCCAGCGTCTCAATCCTGTCCTCCGGAACACCGATATGATACAGCCATTCGCGGCAGACCTCTTCGCCCGTGCAATCGCGCATCGCCTTCTTGACGTAGTTGCCGTCCTTATTGGTATTCAGCGAATACAGCCATACGAGCACCATGTTCTTGTCCTGGGACTTGAACTGCGGCTGGCGGTTGATCGTCCAGGAGAGATACCAGTTGTCCGTGCTGTCCTTCACGGTCACGATGCCGCCGGTGGTCACCTTGCCGGTGCGCGGGTCGCGCTTGCAGATATCCATGATGTGGCGGATGATCTCTTCATCGGAGGTCGCGACGGTGGCGCTCATCCAGTTCGTCGCGTCCACGTCCGAACAGAACGCCTCGGGATTGCCGAACTCGCCGTGCGTCGCCTGCGCCGCGATCGCCTTCCACATATCCCACGACTCGCCCTTGCCGTTTTCAACGCCGGACAGATCGGGCGCGTGGGTCTGGTCGCCGTAGCAGGAGGTGTCGGTGCAGCAGCCGTTGGTGATGAACACGAGGTCGTCCTCGATCAGGTCGATGGTCTGCGTTTCGCCATCCTTGACGTATACGATCTGCTTGGCGACCATCTTATCGCCCTCGTGCGCGATGACGACGTTCTTCACGTCCATGCCGTATTCAATCTTCACGCCATGGCTTTCCAGATACTTCACCAGCGGCAGAATCATGCTCTCGTACTGGTTGTACTTGGTGAACCTCAGCGCGCTGAAGTCCGGCAGACCGTCGATGTGATGGACATAGCGGCAGAGGTAGCGCTTCATCTCCAGCGCGCTCGACCAGCGCTGGAACGCGAACATCGTCTGCCAGTACAGCCAGAAATTCGTGCTCCAGAAGGAATCCGGCAGCACGTCGGAAATCTTTTTGTCCTCCAGATCCTTTTCCGGCGTCATGAACAGCTTCGAAAGCGCCAGCGCGGAATCGCGGTCGAGCTCGAACTTGCGGTCGGTATGCGCGTCCTCGCCGCGGTTGACCGTCGCGCGGCAGAGGGAATAGTTGGGGTCGTGCTTGTTCAGCCAGTAGTATTCGTCCAGCACCGATACGTTCGGCGTTTCGATGGAGGGCACGTCGCGGAAGGTGTCCCACATGACCTCGAAATGATTGTCCATCTCGCGGCCGCCGCGCATGAAGAAGCCCTTGGTCACGTCCTTGCGGCCGTCGCAGCTGCCGCCCGCCAGCTCGAGCTTTTCCAGAAGGTGAATGTGCTCCCCCTTCATCTGACCGTCGCGCACCAGATAGAACGCCGCGGTCAGGCCCGCCAGACCGGTGCCGATGATATACGCCGATTTCTTGTCAACGCCTTCCGGCTTCTCCGGATGCGCGAAGGATTCATACGTGCCTGCGGAATAATACATGATTCATTGCCTCCCGTTTCTGTTTGATGAGCTTATTATACCCGGCGACGGAAATTCCTCAATGGACAGAAATCGCCCCGTGCTCAGTTTTTCAGCACGGGACGGGAAGGTGTATAAAATTTGATCAAACCGGCGGAAATGATAAAAACGCTACAGCCGGAACCGTTCGAGCGCCTGCGCCACGCCGCCGCGGATGACCGTCGCCAGCCGGTTGACCAGCGTTTCGGGGTCCTCGCGCATGTCGTCGCGGATCCAGTCCAGCATCAGCCCGACGAACGCGTACGAATACACCTGCGCGATAAACGCCTTGTCCTCGTCGCGCACGGTCATGCCCGCCGCTTCCTCGTTGATCACGCCCAGCAGCAGGTTGTCCACCAGCGGCTTTAAGTATTTTTCCACCTGCTCGCGGTGCACGCAGCGGTACACGTTCATCACAAACGGCTTATTCTCGCGCACGGCCTCGAAAATCTGCACGAAGCCCTGCTGCCACGTGTCATAGGTCTTTTTCTCTTCCAGCGCCCGGCGCGCGTCCTCCAGACAGACCCACTCCACCAGATCGTAAATGTCCTTGAAATGGTAGTAGAAGGTCATGCGGTTGATGCCGCAGTCCTCCGCAAGGTCGTTGATCGTGATCTTCGTCAGCGGCTTTTTTAAAAGCAGATTCTTCAGCGACTGCTCGATCGCGCGCTTGGTCACCTGCGACATGAGTGCTTTCCTCCTTTACGCCGGGGCTTCGGTCGACTGGCGAACGGGAACCCTCGGGTATATATCGTACCACGAGACCCAGAAGAGGAAGTGATCGTAGTACCGCTCCATATAGACCTCGCGGCCGGAGAACTCGTCGCGCAGCGCGCGGAAGTCCATTGACGCGTCCTCGCCGTCCGCGGCCTTCGCGGCGGCAAGCGCGAAGCCGGATACGAGGTCGGCGTGCGCGAGCAGCAGCCGCCACGATACGTCCGATGCGCGCATCTCCTGCCCGAGGTGCGCCTGAATCACCGTGCGGAACGCGTCCACCCATTCCGGCACGGTGCGCAGCGTTTCCGCCATGGCGGGGTTGTACATCATGCCGCGCGACGGATCGGCGCTCATGCATCCGCTGAAATATCTGACGGGCATGCGTTCGCCGATTCCCTCCAGATACTGAACGACCTGCTTCCAGTCCGCTCCGAAGGCGTGGCTGAAATAGTCCTCCACCAGCGAATCGAAGGAAACGGACGCGTCGAACAGCGTCTCGCCGTACACATAATAGCAGAAGCCCGTCGGGAAGAAGCTGCGCTGCGAGCCGTCCTCGATGATACCGCTCAGGCCGTGCCCCTTCAGGTGGCGAATGTCGTTGTAGATCGCCCGCGCGTGCGAAAGCCCGCTGAAGTCGCGGTACTGGCTGCGCCAGAAGTGATATTCATAGGCGAACGCGTCGCCCGGAAAGCGCTTCTTCCACTCGGCCAGATGCGCGAAGCACGCCTTCAGCTCCCGCGGCGGCGCGGCGCGGTTCAGGTCGTAGGGCTGCATGGCTGAAGGATCGGCCTGCACGTCATAGCCCTCCAGATAGCTGCGGCCAAGCGGCGCGAACAGCAGCGTGAACCGGCCGGGATTCTTCAGCTGCTCCGTCAGCGGCGCCCAGTTCGTTTCGTAGTATTCGATGAACACAATCCGCGTCGGAAGCCCGCGCGCAGTCAGCGCTTCGTCGATCTCGTTTAAAAGAATCACATACCAGTCCGACACGCGCTTTTCCCGGCAGAGGGCGCACTCGCAGTGGTTGCGGTTCGCGTCGGCCAGCCAGATGTGCAGAAAGCTCACGTTCTGATGGTTCTGCGCGTAGCCGGCCACGTATTCGGCGATCCTGCGCCGTCCCTCCGCGTTGGAAAAGCAGATGTTCGTGTTCAGCGCCACGCCGCCGTACAGCTCGCGCCGCCCGTTGATTTCCGCCACGAAGGGGCGCAGCTCTTCGGGAAGCTCCGCGCTCTCGGCCGCCCGCCAGCCCTGACGGCTGTCCAGACCCAGCGGCTCGGCCGTCCAGCCGTGCCCCATGTCGTGAAAGCGCAGCCCGCGGCGGGCGATTTCCGTTTCGCACTGCCGCTTCCACTGCTTCACCGTGCGCATGGAAACCGGCTCCGGCGCGCGGCAAGAGTTCAGCGCATGGGAATAGTAGGTATCGTAATAATAGAACGGAACGTCAAATTCCAGCATGTAGCTGTTCAGAGCCAGCTTCGGCGAAAAATCGATGGTTTCCAGCATGGCACGCTGGCTTTCCGCGCCCTCGTTGCACTGTCCGCGATAGCGGTGATCCGCCGTGCGGCGATATGAAACCGGCGGCAGCGCGTCCAGCACGGGAATCCACTCGCCGTCCTCGCCCGGGAACAGCCAGCGGCAGCCGCACAGGCGCAGATAGCGATACACGGCGATCAGCGCCGCGCCCGGGTTCGAGCCCAGAATCTCGCCGCCGGTTTCGCCTGTTTCGATGAACACCGTGTCGTCGTCGCTCCGCTCGTCCAAAAGCCCCACGCGGAAGCCGCCCTCTCCGCGGCCGACGGGAATGTCGCCGACCTCCGGAAGCATCATGCGCAGGTATTTCTTCAGTTCATCCGCGGCAAAATACAAAGCGGGATGGTCGTTTCGTACGTTGATCTCGTACATGTCGGGATTTTCCTTTCTATTTTATTTTTATTCTCCGATTCCGAAAAAGTGCTCGTCCACATGAGGACAGGTGCTTTCGCTGGTGGACACAGTCATGCTGGCAAGCCGCGCGCCGCAGGTGACGGCGTCGTCCAGCCGCATGCCGCGCGCCAGACTTTCCACCACGGCGGAGAAAAACGCGTCGCCCGCGCCGGTGGTGTCCACCACGCGGCAGGGTACGGCGGGACAGACGCCGCGCAGGCCGTTTTCCGCGTCCAGATACACCGCGCCGCGCGCGCCCATCGTGACGACGATGGAACGAATGCCCATCGCCGGCGCGGCCTCGGAAACGGCTTCCAGCGTTTCCTCCGGCGAAAGCGCACGTATCTCCCGCCCGAACAGCCGCCCGGCCTCGATTTCATTCAGGATCACGCAGGCCGTTCGCGCCATAAAATCGGGTCTGCGCAGGATGACGCTCATGTTGGCGACGATGGCGTACACAGGCTTGTCAAAGCGCTCCGCCAGCTCGAACACGCGCTCGGAAACCTTCTCAGAAAGGTCGATTTCCAGCGCGACGCCGCGACAGCTTCGAATGATCTCCTCGCCTTTTTCGTCAAACAGGCGCTCGATCGGCGAAGCGTCCGGCATGTGGGATACGGAACCTGCCAGATCGCCCTTCTCATTGAACACCGCCAGCCACATGCCCATGCCCTTGTCCGGCGTGGACACCGCGTGCGTCAGCTTCACGCCCGCGCCGCGCAGACGCAGCCGCGCCTCGCGCCCAAGCGAATCGTCGTCCAGCATCGTAACAAACTCCACCTCCGCGCCTAAGTTGGCCATATTTACGGCCACGTTGCGCGCCACGCCGCCGTGGGTCATGAGCACATTGCCAAGATTCGTGCCCACCGCGTCATACTTGAAAAAGGGAAAGCCCTTGATGTCCAGAAAAACCACGCCGACGACCACCATATCCATCGTGCATCCATCCCTTTGTAAATATATCGTCCATTCTTATAATAAGTATACCACGCCCGGCAGACTGCGGCAACGGACGGACGACGCCTTTGCATAATTTAATCCGCCCGCGGGAACGCTTCTCTTATGAATCCGTTCATCCTTCTGAGCGCGGCCGCTGCTGGCAGCTTCTACCTGCTCAATGTGCCGCTGATTGCCGCGCTGGCCGCGGGCGCGGGCGGCGTCGGCTGGAGCTTCGGCGCGTTCGTTCCCGCGGGCGCGGTTCGCCGCGCCGAGCGAAAGGCCGCGGGTATTGGGAAAAAGCCGAAGAAGCGCGTGCGTCCCCATCCGCCGCTGCGCACGATGTTCGCCCCGGCGAAGTATCTTCTGCGGCACACGGAGCTTCTGTTTCTCTCGGTCTCCGGCGTGCTCTCGACCGGCGACGCGATGCGCACGGCGCTGGCCGTCGGCGCGCTGAACACTCTCGCGGCGATTCCCGGCTCGCGCATCGTCTCCCGCGTCCATCCGGATTTCTCCGGCGCGCCTGCGCGCGTCGAAGCCGAAGCCGCCGTCGCCGTTCCCCTCGGGCGCGCGCTGGCCGCCGCGGCTCTGTGGGCGCGCGAGCTTCTAAAGGCACACTTCAAGGCAGGACGCGCCCGCGTACAACCGCGGAAATCGTCCAGCGCCTGAGGAGGAATCCCGTGAAACGTATTCGATTCCGTCAGGGCGCATGATGCCTGTGGCTCATGGAATGTATGAAAGAGAGGATTAAAGCATGGAAAAACAGCCAATCGAAAACCTGATGTCCACGACGATGGAAAACATCCGCGACATGGTGGACGTGAACACCGTCATCGGCGACCCGGTGCAGACCCCCGACGGCTCCACCGTCATTCCCGTTTCGCGCGTATCGTTCGGCTTCGTCTCCGGCGGCGCGGAATACGGCGCGGGCAGCAAGACCCTGCGCGCGCCCGGAACCGACGCGCTTCCATTCGGCGGCGGCGCGGGCGCGGGCGTGTCCGTAGCCCCGATGGGCTTCCTCGTCCTGAACGCCGACGGCGTTCGCATGCTGCCCGCCTTCAGTCCCACGCCCGTCGACCGTCTGGTCGACCTCGCCCCTCAGCTTGCCCGCGAGATTCGCGACTATCTCGAAAAAAAGCAGAACCCCTGACTAACATATTCAGGAGTTGCGACGGTATCTCTATACCGTTGCAGCTCCTGTATGCAGCGAACTCCCGAACCTTGACGCGGTTAGTTACGAAATCTGTAGTTTATTCCGTTTTCTTGTCGCCGTTTTTATATTTTGACGGCGACAGTCCGTACTTGTTCTTGAACAACCGGCTAAAATGAAACTCATTATAGAAACCAAAGGTCGCTGCGATTTCAGCAAGGCGTATATCGGGCTCCACGCGCATCTGCTGCGCTGCCATTTCAAGTTTACGGCTTGTCTGATACTTTGAGAATGTCATCTCCGTTTTCTTTTTGATGGCTCGTTCGATCGTCTTTGTACTTACCTCAAATTTTTCCGCCACGTCTTGCACACGGAAAGATCTATGCGGCGTACGATCGACCAGTGCAATAATTTTGTTGGCCAGTTCCTGCTCCGCATCCTCTGCTTTCCCACTTCGGAGATCTGCCAGCTCATACAGCAGTAAACTAACAAGCGCACTCATTTTTTCCTGCTTAAAGTGTGAACGACTCCAGCAGGTGTCAACGATTTCATGAAACAGACTTTTTATGTTCGGATTGCTTCCAGCATGCAGCAATGTAGGCAAAATGAGCTTACCCTTACCCTTTTCAAGGTCACCGTTTTCTCGGGTAACGTGGATGCACATGGTACGAGTCTCCTTCAGACAGGGAAGACGCGTATAATGATGGTATCCCGCCGAGAGCAGGAGCACGTCATCTGTCTCAAGCAAATAGTCATTGTTTTCTTCTGTAAAGAGCCATTGTCCGTTTTCTACATATATAAAATCATGAAATTCTAATGTTCGATCCAGATAAAGTGGCACTGTTGGTTGTTCATAGTAGTGAATATTGGCCGCAACGACCCTGTGCTGGTGTTCTGCATTAAAAATGATGGCCATAGTCTCGTCCCTTTTATGTATGTAAATTGGCGTTTTTGTGCATTGACAAACAGCCGATAATATAATAGCATATTAATGGCAAAGACGTCAATACTTGAGTGAGGATTATCCAATGAAAGCGATTATATGTAACGCAAATGATAGACTGGTTTGGGCAGAAGTTCCGAATCCCATCATCAAACCCGGCGACGCATTGATTGAAATTCACGCCGCGGCAATAAATCGCGCAGACCTTTTGCAGCGCGCCGGGCAATATCCTCCGCCCGCAGGCTGGCCGGAGTGGTTTGGCCTGGAGGTTGCTGGTGTAATCGTCGCACTGGGAGCAGAAGCGCAGGCGCAGGATGAATGGCATATAGGCGATCAGGTATGCGCGCTCCTTGGAGGCGGCGGCTATGCGGAATATGTAGCCTGTCCTACTGAGATGCTCATGCCCATACCGAAGGGAGTTTCCATGCAGGAAGCTGCCGCGTTGCCAGAGGCCTTCGGCGCCGCTTATCTGTTCCTTTTCTATGAGGCCAGACTCCGCGCGGGAGACACCGTGCTTATGCAGGCGGGTGCGAGTGGCCTGGCAAGCGTGGTTATTCCCATGGCAAGAGCCTTCGGCGCGCGCGTCCTGACCACGGTATTGAATGAGAAGGTTGCTGAATCTATCGTGCACCTGAAGGCAGACCGCGTAATTGATACCTCACGAGAGGATCTGGCAGAGGTTATGGATCAGGAATTGAACGCCGGACATGGCGTCGATATCTGTATTGATTGCCTCGGCGGAGAGAACGTTGGAAGATACATACAGCATATGAACCGACTCGGCCGCTGGATTATGATTGCGACACTCGCTGGCAATATGACGAAGGTTGATCTTTGCGCCTTGTATGTTCGCGGTACGCGCCTGATTGGAACTACCCTGCGCAGTCGCACCCCTGCGCAAAAGAAGGAAATTTTGAGTGAAATGGTGCAAAAGATTTGGCCTAAGGTTGAAAATGGCGAGATCCGCCCCACGATCTGGCGCACTTACCCGATTACCGAAGCTGAAGAAGCACAACGCATGATGGCGGAGGGACGATCTGTTGGAAAAATCGTACTCACCGTGAAATGAAACAGGCTTTGAAGAGATCTTGAGAGACGTGGGTCTCTACTATATAAAAGAAAGAAGGATGCATGAGCCGCTGGAGGTCATCGACTGGGGCATTCAGGTCAATTTCCGCGCGCCAATGCTGTTTGCTCGTTCGGTACTTGCGCATATGTGCGATAACAGGCGCGGCGTGATCATCAATATCGGTTCCATAGATGGAGAAACCGGCGGCGGTGTGGATTATGCCGCGGAAAAGAGCGGTCTGACCTACGGCCTTACGAAGGCGCTGGCTCGTGTAGGTGCGCCATACGGCGTGCGCTGCTGCGGCGTAACTCCGGGCCCCGTGCTGACGCGCGCGTCTATGGCAAACATGCAGACAGCCCTGGGAAGAGCTGCGGAACCAATTGAAATTGTGAAGCTGGTTCTGTATCTGTGCAGCGATGACGCAGCTTTTATCACCGGTACAAACCACATTATTGACGGCGGTCGCATGCTGCTGGCCAATCGATAAGGAGGATACATATGAGCAGACTGGATCATAGAACGGCTGTAATTACGGGCGCAGCTATCGGCATTGGTCGGGCGACGGCGAAGAAAATGGCTTCTCTTGGCGCAAACCTCGTTCTTGTAGATATGGATGAGGAGGGACTGGCGACTTGCAAACTTGAGTGCGAAGCGTTCGGCGTCAATGCACTGACATTTACTGCGGATGTATCGGATGAAACACGAGCAAACGAAATCATTGACGAAGCTGCGAAACGCTTCGATCACATCGATATTCTTGTGAACAATGCGGGGGTCTGGCGCCGCTCCATGCCGTTTATCGAAACCACCTCTGATATGTGGAAAAAGTATATTGACGTGAACCTGCTTGGCACCATGTACTTTACGCATGCAGCTCTTCAATATATGATTCCCGCTGAGTCGGGCAGGATCATCAATGTAGCTTCGGTCGCAGGCGTATACGGCAATGCAAATATGGTGGATTATTCTACTACAAAGGCTGCGGTCATCGGATTCACGAAAGCGCTGGCTAAGGAACTGGCTCCCAAGAGAATCCTCGTAAACGCCGTTTCGCCTGGCAGTGTCAGTAGCCATCAGGATGTGGAAGAACCATCTGAATTATCCTTCTTGGGCAGAACGGGCACGCATACCGAAAACGCAAACCTGATCTGCTTCCTCGCCGGGGACGAATCTACCTATATCGCCGGTCAAAATATTCAAATCGATGGCTGTCGAAAGAAAATGTAACTTGTCAGACCTTATCAATGTCTCCGTGGCTGCATGAACCGCGGAGACATTTTTTCGTGCGCAATTAATACTTATACCGTCCGAAGCCAATTTTGATATTTCCATAAACGAGGATTCAGATCGCATTCCTAACTTTAATCCTTATCCATCCTCATCTGACACGAATCCGCTTCAGGTAGATTTTGCCGCCGCGCCAGTAGACGCCGATCTGGCCGGGATACTGGCGGCGGACGGCCATCAGAAGGCCGTTATAGGCGCGGCGGGTACTGTCAAGAGTTATGCGCAAATACAACAGCGTCACTTATGAAGTTGGTAA
>ENA-UOJG01000146-UOJG01000146.1-human-gut-metagenome-genome-assembly--contig:-C47-NODE-146-length-106113-cov-8.033604_pt1 | contig 106113 bp, 91 predicted proteins | sample MGYA00242340_ERZ723887 | MGnify/ENA metagenome assembly ERZ723887 | reverse complement strand
CCTGCAAGTGGGGTTTGCGCAGGTGCCTGAGCCCGCCGTTGCCGCCGCGATTCTCGGCGCGCTGGCCCTCAGGCTCGCCGCGCGCAGACGCGTGGGATGATGGGAACTTATCAGGTTTTTGCCGTCCTGCCGCGCATTCTTTTTGCTCATTCCGCCGCGCCGGTTTTGCGGCGCGCGGGAGAATATAAGCAAGCCCCGCCGTTTTTGCGGGGAAACTTTCAAAGCGCGGGGGGGAACCTCTGCGCCTTCATTTTTTGCGCCTTAGGCGGCGGGGGTAATTCTCAAGATAGAGTAAATTTAATCTCCGCCATCCGCTTTACGAAGCATCAGATCGTCGGCGAACAGGAAGTCGCCCTCTTTCATTCGGCTTGCGAATAGGCTTGCCACGGCGGTCTGAGAGCCTTTTGGGGCGCGCGCCGCGCAGAGAAAGCGCAAAAACTTTTCTCCGCCGGAGACGTGAAAAAGGCTCGTCTTGCGACCGAGGTATTTTCCGCTGCGGTCGAAAAAAACTATCGTGGCATAGCACGCCGTTCCGGGCGTTATGCGGCCGCGGTAATATCCGTCAAAAATCAAAATGTCGCCCTCGGAGATTTTTGAGACCGCCGATATCGCGGAATTTTCGCACATTGAAAATTCCGCGCCGTATTTTCCCGAGCGCGCCGCGCGCTTCGACACCGCCATAGACGCGCCGTCGTAGTCGCATTCGTAGGGGATCCACGCGCGGGGGACTGGAAGGCGTTCCAAGTCTCCGTCGTTCGCGCTCTCGAAAGAGCCGTCTATTCCCGCCGCCGCCCGCGCGCCGCCGCCGGCGGAGGCTTTTGCGAGCGCGATTTCCTCCTCCGAAAACAGCGCGCAGAGCGAATCCCCGTCCGCGCCTTTTGCCAGCAGGTATTCGGCGGCTTGGACGGACGGGTCGAGATTTTTGGTAAACATCGGCTCCATAAGGGCGGGAGCGGGGTATTCCCCGCCGCCTTCAAGCCTGGCGAGAGCTTTCGATTTTTTTTCGGAAGCCGCGCGCAGCCCGCGCACAAGGCTCTCCGCTTTTTCGGGGGATTCGCCCGCGTTTATGCGCTCGAAAATTTCCCTCTTCAAAAAATATTCTTCGCGGCATACTTTGCCGAAATCGAAGGCGTCTTTTAGGAGCTTTACGCGGGCGGCATATTTCCCGGATTTCGACGAGCGCGCCGCAAGGGAGGCGTCGAACAGCGCGCCCGACATTTCCCCGATGTCCGCGTCCGAAAAAATTTCCGCGGAGCTCTCGAGCTTGAAGAGTCCGAGCCACCGCGTTGCGTCCCCCCTCCGCGCGCGGTTTTCGAGCCACGCCCTTTCGGCGATTCCGAAAAACCTTTCGACAGCCTCCGCCGCGGGGCCGTAAAATTTTTTGAAAAATTCCTCCGCGGCCCTTTTCGGCGCGTTGGCGTCGTAAGGATTTTCAAGGGCGGCGAAAATTTCGGCGCACTTTTTAGCGTCGTATGCGAATATCGGGTTTAGTTCGGCGTAGTAGAGGCGCGCTCCCGCGCGGTGCGCGCGCGCGATGCCGGCGGCGATTTCCCTCCCTATTTCGCGCGGCAGGGGGTATGGCGCCCCGTAAGCGTAGTCGTATATCCCGAAATTATCGGCGGCCTTTCCCCATTCGTCCAGCGTCTTGAAATCTTCCGACTTGTATTTGGCGTCGAAATAGTTGGCCCTGTCGGTCGTAAAATACGGGACGAGATTTTGCGGAAGCTTAAACGGCGGCGGCTTCTCGCAGGCGAGATAGGCGAGGCACCCTACGAATTTGCGCGGATGCTTTTGGGAGACAAGCCGCGCGGCTTTCGAGGAAAACTCGAATACGGCTTCCGAATAGTCGGGGAATCCCCTGAAATATCCGCGCTTGCGCGCGAGCGTCGGCGCGCGCTCGTCAAATTCCGAACTGTCGGCGATTCCCATCGGGAACATTTTCGCGAACGGTTTTTCGGCGAAGAAGTCCCCCGCCTTTTTCGCGGCCTGCCGCGCGGCGAGCGGGTTCAATATGTCGGGCTGCGAGCGCGGCTTCGGCGAGCCGTCGCGCCTGCGCGCCGCCGCCTCCGGATGCGCGCGCATAAAATCCGCGTCGAAAATGTTTTTCATGCTGTGCGAAAAGCCGCCGCCTGCGGAACGCGCGCCGTTGAGCTCGAGCCACTCGCGCACCTTTGCAGCGTCCCGCGGATTTTTTGACGCCGCGTAGAAATCCGCGCTAGCGAAGGCGTCTTCGTATGCAAATTCGCCCTCGGGTATTTCAAAATTTTCGCGCTTTTCAAAGTGCGTGCCGAGCTCCCCCGGCGCGTAGAAGCGCATGGAGCAAAGCTTTCGCAAAAAAAGTCCTACGGCGTTCATCGCGCGCGATTCGTCGGGATAGGAAATTTCGACGCTTTCGCAGCCGGACTTTACGCGGATGGAATTTCCTCCCCTTATGTCGAAAGGCTCGCCGGTCTTTTTCAGAAAAATCCGCGTTTTTGCGCGCGCCTTTGCCCCGTCGGAAAACGAGACTTTGACGAGCCCCGAGCGCGCGAGTTTTGCGAGCTCGCGCGCCAGGATGTTGGCCGCGCGCGCGTCGGGCTCTCCCGCGTTGCGCGGCAGGACGACCGCTATGTCGCACGCGCCGCTTTCGACGATTTGCGCGCCCCGCAAGGCTGCGGCGGCCAGCGCGCAGCAGAGCACGGCAAGCGTTTTCGCGCGCGCCTTCATCTGAGGAACGGAAAGTAGTTCGTCATAATCATGTCGAGCCAAATTCTCGTCTTGCCTTCCTGCGTGAAAATTCCCGATTCCTCCGCCTCGGCGCCCGCGTTCATCAGCCCGTCGCGCGCGGACTGCCTCTCTACTCCCCCCGCGGTTTCGGCGGCGTATTCGTCCGGCGTTTCGGAGATCGGGACGAAAGTTTTGCCGCTCTTTTCCAGACGCGCGGCGTGGATTTTCAGCAGCTTGAGCGGGTCGCACGCGAGCGGCTTGCGCGCGACTTTCCATCCGCTCGGAAACGACAGACCGAACGGCGTCGGATTTCCGTCGGTCGCCCACCGCGCGCCGTCCGAATCGACGGACGACGCGCTCGATGAGACGATGTAAGAGTTTCCCATTGGCACGAATGTCACGTCGAGGCGCGTCCTGCCGTCGGCGGAGTCGAAAATCGTGGTTTTCGCCGACATTCCTCCGCCGAATTCCACTGTGAACGCTCCGCTCTTTTTGAATCCCAAAGCCTCGATTTTGCGCTTCAGCCTTATCATCGAGGGTTCGCAGCTCCACGCGGATTCGGCCTTTTTGCGCGTTCCGAACGGCGGGAGGCCGGAGGAGCTCGCGGCGCAGATTTGCAGCCAGTATATGAGCGTCTCGACGAGCGCGTACGACAGCGCGCCGGCGGCTGCGAGCTCCGCGAATCCGGCGTCGGGAAATGCGTATTTTTTTGCCGCGAGCGCGAGGGCGAGCGAAAAGAACGCAAACCTCGCCCACCTGCGCGCGACCCTCAGCCACGCGCGCAGCGGAAACGCCCTTGACAGCGGCCCGAGCAGCGCGAACGCCGCAAACAGGGCGGCCGTTATGATCAGCATGTCGGATTCGTTTGCCATGTTCCGTCAAAACAAAAGCGCGCTCGGTTGCGAACGCGCTTTGTCTTTCGTGCGGATTGCGCTAAATTCTGAGCGGCATCACCACGCAGAGGAAGTTGTCGAGAGTCTTGAACACCCCCGGGCTCATCTCGTCTTTGAACTCGAAGAACACCTCGTCCTTTGTGAGGTTGCGCAGGGGGCTGAGCAGGAATTCGGGATTGAAGCCTATCCTGACCTCCGGGCCGGAATATTCCACCTCTATGGGCTCTTTGGCTTCGCCGAGCTCGGCGCTTTCGCCGGAAATTTCGAGGCAGTTGTCGGAGATTTTCAGCTTTACGGAATTCTGCTTGTCGTTCGTCATCAGGGCGACGCGCTGGACGGTTTCGAGCATGAGCTCGCGCTCGACCTTTATGCGGTGCTCCGCCTCCTTGGGAATCACCTGCTTGTAGTTGGGATAGCTGCCCTCGACGATTTTGGATACGAGGTATATCGAACCGGAGAGCCCGTTGTTGGCGGATTCTTCGCCGACTTCGATGTCGAAAGCCACCTGCCGGTCGTTGAAGCTGATCTTCACCATCTTGCCCTGCGAGAGGAGTTTTTCGAGCTCCGTCACCGTTTTGGCGGGGAGTATGATTGAACCCTCGTCCTCGCGGTCGATTTTCATGTCGCGCGAGATAAGCGCAAGCCTCCTGCCGTCGGTCGCCACGAGGGAGAGCTTGCCCTCCGAAAAACTGAAAAACACGCTGTTTAATATGTACCTGTTTTCGTCCGTGCTTTGGGCGTAGGACACCGAGCGCAGCATCAGCGCGAGTTCCTGCGGAGGAAGCTCGTAGGAGTGCTGGTCCACAAAGCTCGGCAGGGCGGGAAAGTCTTCGGCTTTCAGGCCGTTGAAGCGGTTGAAGTCCGAGCGCCCCGAGCGGATTCTGGCGGTCTGTCCGTCGGCGCTTTCCACCGTCACCTCCTGTTGGGGCATGGAGTTTATGATGGCCGCGAGCTTTTTGACGGGCAGAGTGATTTCGCCCGCCTCTTCGACTTCCGCCTTTATGGAGCACCTTATTCCGAGCTCGAGGTTGGTCGTAGTAAGCATGACGATGCCGCCCTCGGCCTTGATGAGCACATTGTTTAGAACCGCCATCTGGGGCTTTGAACTTACGACGTTTGTGACCTGCCTCAGGCCGGTCGAGAAGTGTTCCTTGCTGATTTTAAACTTCATGTTGATGCTTCTTTGTTTCCGCGCGAACTTTCGGCGCCGAAATCCGGACGCCGCGCGCCGCGCAATTTAGAAAGAGTTATACCCCCGTCCCGCGGGAAAATCCAGAATAATTTTCGGCTATTCCGCCCCTTCGAGAAATTCCAAACCTTCGATTTTTCCGTCGGAGAACTTGATTCTGCGGTAGTAGCAGCCCCTGCGCGGCTTTCCGGATTTGTCTTTGGTGTGGCACGAACCCTTGCCTTTGAGCCTCACTTTGTAGACTATCGAGTTTTGCTCGCAGTTGACGAGTATGTCTACGATTTCGAGGAAGTCTCCGCTCGTCTTGCCCTTTATCCAAAGTTCGTTTCTCGACGTGCTCCAAAATGTCGCCATTCCCTCCCGCACCGCGGTTTCGAGAGCGAGGGCGTTGGCGTAGCCCACTATGAGCACCTCTCCCGTGTCCGCGCACTGCGCAATCGCGGGTATGACGTCCTCGCCGCCCGCGGCGATTTTCCTGAGTTTCGTAAAATCGAGCGCGAGGTTCAGCCCTTCTTCTATTTCCTTACTCATATTTGCGCCATATTGCGCCTGCCGCGCCCTTTTTCAACACATTTTTGCCCGCCCGTCGGTATTTTCTTGCCGTCCTCCCCGCCATGCTCCAAAACGAATTTGCCGAAAATTTAATTTTTCTACACCCCGCGCCGCGATTTTTGCCGCCATATGTTTCTAAAAAAACGACAGCTCAAAGTCAGCCCGTCCGCCAAGAGCGTGCGCTCAAAAGACCCCCTCTGCGAGTTCAAGAAGGCGACCCGCGGCGAAGTCGGCCGCTACGACATGCCGGGAGAGCTTTGGCGCGGCGTCAAAAAACTTTCCCTTATCGCATTGATTCTCGCGCTGTTCTGGTTTTTGAGAGAGTGCTGTCTGGCTTGGAATATTTTCGGCTGATTTGGCTCTTTTGGCGCGAAGTTCCGCCGGCGGAAGCTTTTTGCGGCTGCCTTCTGCGCCGATGCGCCGCCCGCCGGCGCCCGGGCGCAATGGGGATAGCTTGCGCGGAGGCTATTGGCGCGGGCGGATTGCATTCCCGCTCTGAATGGTTGCGGAGCATACTCCAATTCCCGAAATCCAAAAGCGAAAACGAACCTTCCGCGGAAGGTTCGTCTTTGACCAATGGGCGATTTTCGTTTTATCTGTCCGCGCTTATTTGCAGAGGGCGGAGTTCTTAAAGAATTTCAGGTTGTGGGATATCACTTCGTCCTGCGTGTGGACCTTTCTCTTCACGCCCTGTTCGAGTACGAGCCACCCCCTGTATCCGCTGTCGACGATGGCTTTAAAGCATTTGTCGAAATCCTCGGGCTGTTTGGCTTCGTCGAAAAATTCGGCGTTTGCCTTGATGTGGATTTGGGCTATGCGGTCCTTGCCGAGCTTCTTTATCGCCACGTCGGGCTGGTCGCCCGTCCAGACGATGTTGAGCGTGTCGAAATACACCTTCACGTTGGGTTCGCCGATCATGTCGAGAAGCTTTATGTTGTCTTCGGCGGTTATCGTGTTTTCAAGCGCGAGGACGATGTTCTTTTTCGCGGCGTATTGCGCGACCTCTTTTATGCGCTTGACGAGGGGCTCGAGGCGCTCCTTGCGGAAATTCTTGGTGCCCTTTTCGTAGAGGCTGGACTTCCCGAAGAAGGGGATCAGAATGTTTTCCGCGCCGAGTTCCGCGGCGGCGTCGATTACGTTTTTCATGTATTCGACGCAGTTTTTGTCCTCCTCAAAAAGGAATTGATGGTAGCAGGGCACGCATATCGAGCAGACCTGCATGTCGAGCTCTTTCATCTTTTTCTTTATGTCGTCGATGTCCTTGCGGGCGTATCCGACCTTGCCGTCTTCGCCTTTGCGCTGCCAGTTGTCGAGCTGGACGCCGTCGTATCCGGCTTTTTTGGCGCTTTCAAAGGAGCCCCCGAAATTGCCGAATTTGAAGTTTTGCGCCGCGAACGCCGACGAAATCGAGACGGCCGCCGCGATTAGGAATATGTGTATTTTTTTTGTCATATGCGCTGTTTTTCGTTTTGCCCGAATTGTCGATTAATGCGCGGGCATAGTCAAAATTTATTTTTTGGGTTCCGGCGCGGCAAAGTATTCCGCGAGCGATTTTGCGATGTTCGCGCCGAACCCGCGCAGGCTTTCGGAGTTGACCTCCGCTCCGACGCTGTCGGCGTACGGTATTTCCACCGAGCACGCGAAAGCCGCTTTCGGGTGGCGGCCCGCCCATGCCGAGCAGGTGACGTCCTTCATCTGCGAGGGCGTGTTCCAGAGCGTCCCGTATTTTACGTCCCATTTCTGGAGATGGATTATCGCGCCCTCTCCGGAATTCAAAGTTGCCGCCTCCAAAATTTTGCTCAGCTTGCGCAGGTTTTCCACCTTGTCCCCTATCGGGCCCTCCACAAGGTACGCGCGGTTGTCGGAGTCTCCCTCGACGCCCCTGAACATAAACGGCGCGTGCAGGTCGAGAGCGATGGCGGTTTCCGCCTTTTCAGCCTTTGCGTTGTAGAGCTTCTGGAACGCCGCGACCGACGGGTATATTGGCGATTTGGTATAGTCGCGATTGTGGTCGTGCGGCTTGCGCCCTTTGCCCTGGTCGCCGTCCAGAACGCCGTCGAGATCCATGAATGGAACCGCCACGACTTCCGCGTCTTTAAGGAACTTTTCGGCGGCTCCGCCCTTTTTCAAGAACTCTTCGAGGATTCCCTGCATGGCGAAAGTTCCGGTTGTCTCGCAGGCATGGTGGCGCGAGGTTAGGAAAATCTTTATTTTGCCGTCGGGATTGCCGAGGGAGTACGCGAAATTTTCGCGCCCCTTGCGCGTCTTGCAGAGAGGGATTTTTTTGAGGCTCGGCGCGGATTTTGCGAAGGCGTCGAAGTCTGACGGCATGTACGGCAGGCAAAAGGCGAAGCGGACGTCTTTGGCGCCGTCGGGGAAGGCGAACTCGAACGACGACGAGTGTTTTTTGCGCTTTACGCCCTGCGCGCCGAGCCACTTCCACGTCTTCCCGCCGTCAAAGCTCGCCGCGGGCCCGCGAGAGCCTATGACGTCGCCCGAGTCGACGAAACCGAACGTCAGCGTCCTGCCCTCCGCGCCCCTGACCCCGAAGCTCCAGTAGAACCACCAGCCGGAATCGCGGTATTGCTGGCGGATTTTCGCGCCGCTATCTCCCTTTTCGACAATGTCGATATTTCCCCCGGGAAAGTCGGAGTATATTTCAAACGCCGCAGATTCCAGAGCGGCGGCAGCCATCGCCGCAATCGCAAAAATGTGTTTCATTGGTTTCATTGAAAGCAGAGAATACATTTTCGGGGGCATATTTCAACAGATTTTTCTTTGGTTTGACTTTCAATTCCGCCTCCGGTACCTTTCGGCAACCTGGAGAGGATTTGCATATGAAATTGAAATTCGCGTTTATTGCGGCGGCCGCGATGTCGGCTTGCGGCGCGTTTGCCGGCGGCGGGGAGGGGAGGGCGCCGCATTACGGGCTCGACGACTACCGCAACTACTACGGCTCGTGGGCGGCGACGTCGCCGAGGGAGTCGTTGCAGTTCGCCAAGAACATGGGGTACAGGTATGTGCTGTACATGCCGGGCATGGAAAATTTTAAGGAGTCCGACGGGCTTTGGTTCGTGTTTGAAACTCCGGAGTACATGACGTACAGCCGCACGATAGACGCCAAGAAGAAGCATTCCAAAAAGCAGATAGCCGAGTGGGAGGAGATTTGCGCCGTAAAGGACGCCTCGCGCCCGTTCCCCGACAATATCGCCACCGGCTGGTTCTGGGACATATGGGAGGCCGACATCTCCGGCGATAAAATGCCGTATTCGTCGTTCAGCGCGCAGCTCAATTTCCAAAAGAAGTCCGTAATCGACAGGACAGTCAAAAAGATAGTCGAGCGCGCCAAGGCGGTGACGGGCAGAAACCCCAAGTTCAAATTCGGAGGGTGCTCGTGGGACGTGCCGGATCCGACGGGCGATTTCTACGGAATTTCCCCCGACTGGAAGAGGCCCCGTCAAGTCGGCCTGAAGTTTTGGACGGGGAAGGACAGCGTTTCCGTCCGCGAGGGCGAAAAGCTCGACTATCCAACCTACACCGAGGGGACGCTGCGGTATCTTTGCGCGCTCCGCAGGGCTGTCCGAGCTTTGAATCCAGACGCGAAGTTCATAATGGACCCGTGGCTGATATACCGCGACTATGTAAAGCACATAGTCGACGGGGGCTACAATACGCCCGAGTTCGCCGACGCCATGCCGGATCTTCTGATGTCCGAAAGCCCGGCGCCGGATTTCGCGACGGATTCGCGCAATTTTGAGGGCGGGATAACCGACCCTTCGAGGGTCGCGACTTCGAGCGACTTGTCGTCTTACGACTACGCGCGGGAAATACGCAACGTTGGGCTGGCGGCGGCGGCGGGCTCGTGGAGCGCGTGGTTCGGCAATCCGTGCCCCACGATGAAGAGCATACGCGACGTGCCGCCGCGCATGAAAATAGCGCGCGCCCTCGCAACTTGGGAGAACCTGAACGACACGCCGCTGTCCAAGCGCAAATACGATCCGGAAAAGAACGCCTACGACAGCCCGACGGCGCACATCTGCGCGGACTGCGTGTGGGCGACGCATCCGGAGACAAAGCGCATCTTCTTCTGCATGACTTCCCCCGCCGGCGAAGTGAGGATCACGGAGGGTTGCGAAGTCGGGAGGATATATGCGCTCGATTCGGTTTTCGGAGAATACCGATGGGCCAAGCTCGATAAAGTTTTCAACGTTTCCGGCGGGAAAATACGCATGAAAGACGGCGGAAAATACGTTTCGGGCGAGGGATTTTCGGCGGTTTTGAAAAAGGCGCGGGAAAAAAATTAAGGGTATTGGAGCGCGTTTCGGAGCCTCCGGCGCGGGGTCTTTCAAGTGCCGCGCCCGGATGTCCGCGCGCGACGGGTTTGCGGATAGGGGCTCCGGCGGGGCGGCGGCGTCTTGACACTTTTCCCGCCCGCGCTTTATTTTCATTTTGATGGAAGAAAATTTTTCTGAAGTTTCGCGCTTTGCGGCCGAATTTTCCGCGCGCCTCGCCGCCCGCGGGACGGCTTGCGCGGCAATCGTCCGCGGCTGTCTCGACAGCACCAATTCGGAGGGGCTGCGGCTTTTGCGCTCCAAATCCGCCCGCCCGCCGTTTGCGGTGGCGGCCCTGCGCCAGAGCGCGGGGCGCGGGAGGCTCGGCAGGCGGTGGTTCTCGAAAGAGGGGGCGTCTCTTGCCATGTCGGTGTGCGTGAAGCTTGAGAAGTCGGCGGAGGTCATGGAGTCGTTTACCGTGAGGGCGGGGCTCGGCGTCTGCGGGGAGCTTAGGAAGCTTTGCGGGGCGGAGCTGTTCGTAAAATGGCCCAACGACATTTATTCGCGCGGGGGAATGAAAGTCGCGGGAATGCTCGCGGAGCTCGAAATAGGCTCGGATGCGGCGGCGGCGGTTTTCGGGATAGGCGTGAACGTGAATTTTTCCGGACTTTCGGAGGGCGAAATTCCCGACGAAATCCGCGGCGCGGCCTGCGACTTGCGCTCTCTCTCCGGCGGGGATTTCTCAGTATGCGACGTCGCGGCGGCGGCGGTCGCCGGAGTTTTGGGCGCGGAAAAATACCTCGGGCGGACCGGGGAGGAGTTTGAAAAATTCGACTGGCTCAAAGGCAGGCGCGTCAACGCCGAGGCGGGCGCGGAAAAATTTTGCGGAGTCGCCCGCGGAGTGGATTCGCGCGGGAGGCTGCGCGTGGCGCTCCAAGACGGAAGCGAAAGGCTTTTGTGCGGGGGGGAGGCAACTCTAAAAAAGGATTGGAGGCCCGCGCTGTGAGCGCCGAATCCGAAAAGCCCGGGGCGCTGGAGGCGTGGTTTTTGGCGGCGCGCCCCAAGACGCTCTCCGCCGCCGCCGTTCCGGTGATCGTCGGGGGGTCGCTCGCGAGGGCGGACGGGTTTTTCGAGCCTGCCGCGGTCGCGCTTTGCTTCGGGTTCGCGTTTCTCATGCAGATATGCGCGAACCTCATAAACGACCTCATAGATTTTAAGAAAGGCTCGGACGGGGAGGGCCGGATAGGCCCGAGGCGCGCGTGCGCCCAGGGGTGGATTTCCCCGGGGGCAATGCGGGCCGGAATCGCCGCCTTCGCGCTCTGCGCGGCGGCCTGCGGCTGCGGGCTGCTGTTCTACGGCGGGGCGGAGCTCGCGCTCGTCGGTGCGGCATGCATGGTTTTCGCGTACCTCTACACGGGCGGGCCGTTCCCGCTTTCGGAGCGCGGGCTCGGCGACGTCGCGGTGGTCGCGTTCTTCGGGTTTGTGCCCGTGTGCTTCACCTACTACGTCTGCGCGGGCGCGGTGACGGCGCGGGTTTTGGCGGCGTCGTTGGCGTGCGGCCTCGTCGTGGACACCCTGCTGATTTTGAACAATTACCGCGACAGGTTTCAGGACGCCGAAAACGGAAAGCGCACGACGGTCGTCCTGTTCGGCGGGCGCGTCGGGAGCGCGATGTATCTGTGCTTCGGCGCGGCCGCGTGCATTATATGCGCCGCGTTCTTTTGGGAGAACCTGTGGGGCGCCCTCCTCCCCCAGCTATACCTGCCGGCGCACGCGGCGGTGTGGGGTGAAATGCTGCGCGCGAGAGCCCCCGAAGAATACGGCTCCGCGCTCGCCGGCACCGCGCGCAACATGCTGCTTTTCGGGCTGCTGCTCGGGATAGGAATTCTTCTTCCCGCGCCGTTCTGACGGCTATTTTTCGCCTTTGAGGGATTGGAACGGCGGCACGGGGTTCCCTCCGGCGTCGAACAGGCAGGCGTCGGGCTTCGCCCACGGCTTCCAGAGGTATCTTGCTCCCTCTATTTCAGAGCCGTCGGGGGATTTCAATACGACCCTCTTGCCGTCGAACTCCGCGTCGGCGGCCGACCATTTGCCGCCGGACAGCATTTCAAATCCCCTGCATTTGCCGCGGCATTCCAATCCCTTCCTATATTTGAATCTCACTGTCGCGACTCCGCCCCTAAAATCTATTGAGCGCAGCGACGGGAAGATTTTCCCGCTTCCCGCAAGCGCCGCCTTCGCGAGCCTTTTGCCGATTTCGATCTTGTCGCGCGGGTGGACGTCGTTTTCCTCGCCGGTGTCTATGGCGCATACCATCGAGACATTTTTTAGCTTTTTCGAGATTTTTTCCTGCTCGGCGCGCGTGAGCTCCCACTTCCAGGCGTTGTGCGACGGAAGCTGGACGAAGAAAAACGGCATCTCCGGCGAGCCGAAAACCTCCCGCCACTCGCCTATGAGCCCCTCGAATTTATCGGCGAACCCATCGTGCGAATCCGATTCGCCCTGATACCAGATTATGCCGCGCGCGGCGTATCCGCGCAGCGGGTTCACGCGCAGGTTGAAGAGCATCGACGGCGTAGACCACTTGTCGGGAGAGTCCGGCCACGGCGCGAGAAACGGCGCAACAGTCCACGCGGGCGGGGGTTCTTTGCCCTCGGCTTTCGCCTTCCTTACGCGCTCGCCGTAAGTGCGCACGTCCTCGTCGAACTTCGCCTTTTCCTTTTTGTAGTCGTATTTCCTCGAACGCTCGGCGAAGTTTTCGCGCTCCCTCTTAAACAGGGGCGAATTTTCGTAGGTTTCGCGGCTCACCCACGCGGCCATTTTTGTGCCCGGAGTTCCGGTGTACACTATGCCGACGGGCTTGCCGGACGCCTTCGCGAGCTCCGCCGCGAATATGTATGGTATGCCCTGCAAGTTCCCCGCGTTTTGCGGGTTGGGGGAGATCCAGCGGCTCCCTTCGGGAAATTCCCTTTCGGGATCCTTGCCGATTCCCCGCGCGCTGAACATGCGGCTGCTCGACGCGCCCTGCGCAAAGTATCTGACGTCGGAGCCCGCGGATGAGTCGATATAGGCTTTCGCGCCGTCGATTCCGCGCAGTCCGAAGTCCATGTTCGACTGCCCTCCGGCGATCCACACGTCGCCGAATATTACGTCGGAGAAAGTCTTTGCGAGCTTCTCGTTTTCGTAAATTTTGACCTCGCGCGGCTCCGGAGAGCCCCCGGGCGTTTTGACGCGCGCGCTCCACTCTCCGTTTTCCCCGGCGCGCGCGGAAGATTTTTCGCCGAGGATTTCGATTTCGATTTTCGCCCCGGGCTCGGCGGTTCCCCAGATGTTGGCGGAGTTTTGCTGCAACATCATTCCGTCGGAAAATATGGCGGGGGTTTTGACTTCCGCCGTGGCGCAAAGATGCGCGCACGCGGCGAGCGCGATTGCCGTTCTCAAAATTTTCATGGCGCCATTATTTGCGGTTTTTGCGAGGATTTCAAGACCTGCGCGATTTTTATTGTTGAAGAAAACGGGCGGGCCCGCATTATTTCCCGCAAGACATGTGCGGCGTTCGCCGCGCCTTTTTAACGACAAAACGCCGACAATCTCATGAAAAAAATTCCGTTTTTCGCATTTCTCGCCGCCGCGTCCGCGGCATTCTGGGGCTGCGCGTCGCTCTTTGAGGAGAAGCCCGCCGACATCGTGGTTTACGGAGGAACATCCGCGGGCGTCACCGCCGCGGTTCAGGCGGCCAAAGAGGGCAAAAGCGTCGTCCTCATCGCGCCAGAGGGGAGGCTCGGGGCTATGTCGAGCGCCGGATTGGGCATGACGGACTCCGGAAAGACCGCCACGATAGGCGGCCTCTCGCGCGAATTTTACCACAGGGTGTGGAGAGAGTACCAGAAGCCCGAGACCTGGAAGTGGCAGAAGCGCGAAAACTTTACCGGAAGGGGCCAGGGAACTAAGGCTATCGACGACGAGCACAAGGTGATGTGGATTTTCGAGCCGTCAGTCGCCGAAAAAGTCTTTGACGACTGGGTTAAGGAGCACAAAAACATAAAGCTCGTGCGCGGCGAGCGGCTCGACAGGGAGGCCGGCGTCGAAAAGGTTGGCGGCAGTATAGTCGCCATTTCCACGCTCGACGGCGGCAGATACCCGGGAAAAATGTTCATAGACTGCACTTTTGAAGGCGACCTGATGGCGGCAGCGGGCGCGGACTACTTTGTAGGCCGCGAGAGCAATTCGCGCTTCGGCGAGGACTACAACGGCTTCCGCGCCACCAACGAATACAACGGCCACCGCTTCCGCGCCAAGGTCGATCCCTATAAGGTAAAGGGCGACAAGTCGAGCGGGCTCCTCAAATTCATAAGCCCCGAATCCCCCCTGCCGGACGGCGCGGCGGACAAAAAGATTCAGGCGTATTGTTTCAGAATGTGCCTTACCGACGTTCCGGAAAACATGGTGAAAATCGAAAAGCCCGAGGGCTACGACCCCGCGGACTACGAGCTCTGCGCGCGCTATCTCGAGGCGGAACCCAACATTTTCCCGCTTACCGTTTCGAGAATGCCCAACGGCAAGACCGATATAAACAACAAAGACGCTTTCAGCACGGACTTCATAGGCGGCAATTACGAGTGGCCCGAAGCCTCCTACGAAAGGCGCAAGGAGATATTCGACGCGCACCTGAAATACCAGAAGGGGCTGATGTACTTCCTCCAAAACGACCCCCGCGTGCCCGAAAAGACCCGCAAGGCAATAGCAAAATTCGGCCTGTCCAAGGACGAGTTCGCCTCAACCGGCCACTGGCCGTACACCCTGTACATCCGCGAGGGGCGCCGCTTGAACGGCGAATACGTCATGACCCAGCATGACTGCCAGAATTCCCGCATGACCCCGCGCCCCGTAGGAATGGGCTCCTACACGCTCGACTCGCACAACGCTTCGCGCTATGTGACTAAGGAGGGATACGTCCAGAACGAGGGCGACGTGCAGGTTCGCCTGAAAGCCCCGTACAAGATTTCATACGGGGCGATAGTTCCCAAAAAGGGGCAGGCGGACAATCTTCTGGTTCCCGTGGCGTGCTCGGCGTCGCACATAGCTTACGGCTCGATACGCATGGAGCCCGTCTTCATGATACTGGGGCAGAGCGCGGCGACCGCCGCGGCGCAGGCAATCGACGATGGCTGCGCCGTCCAGGACGTGGATTACGCCAAGCTCTCCAAGACTCTCGAAAAGGACGGGCAGATTCTGAACATGTCCGTCCAGACTCCGAACGGGAATTGAGCTAATGCGCAAATTTTTGGGGTTTCTGGCGGTTCTGTCCGCTTTTCTCTCGGCGTTCGCGCGCGAAAAGTGGACTGAGGAGGAGGCCAACGCATGGTATGCCGGCAAGCCTTTTATGGCGGGCTGCAACTTCATTCCGTCGGACGCTTCCAACCAGATAGAGATGTGGAGTTCCGCGACGTTCAATCCCGCCCTGATAGACAGGGAACTGGCGATGGCGCAGAAGCTGGGGTTTAATACAATGCGCGTGTTTTTGAGCGATGCGGTGTGGCTCAACGAGGGGGAAAAGTTTTTCGACAACGTGGAGAAATACCTGCAAATCGCGGATTCGCGCGGCATAAAAACTTTGTTCGTGTTTTTCGACAGCTGCTGGAACGCCTATTCAAAATACGGCAAACAGCCCGAGCCGAGCGGACGCCACAACTCAAACTGGCTGAAATCGCCGTCGTTTGAGATTTTGGGGGACGAATCGCGCTGGCCGGAGCTTGAAAAATATGTCGTCGGCACGGTTTCGAGGTTTAGGGACGACCCGCGCGTCGTCGGCTGGGACGTGTTCAACGAGCCCGGACAAATAGGGGTTAGCGTGGACGAGCGCGGGGCGCTTCGGGGGAATGTGGAGATGTTTAAGAAAACCGAAAAGCTCTTGAAGTTGTCGTTTGAGTGGGCGCGCTCGGCGAATCCCTCGCAGCCGATAACCGCCGGCGTCTACGCGGACGACAAATCCGCCGTAGGGCGCGCGATGAACCCCATACAGCTTTCGGAGTCCGACATAATAAGCTTCCATTGCTACGGGGACGAAAAATCAATGCGCGCAAACATCGAAAAATTTAAAAAGCTCAACCGGCCGGTTTTCTGCACCGAGTACATGGCGAGGCCTTTCAGCGCGTTCGACCCTTGCCTCGGGATTATGAAAGAATGCGGAGTCGCCGCGTACAACTGGGGGCTCGTCAACGGCAGGACGCACACCGACCGGCCGTGGGCGCATCTGGAAAAGGACTATCCCAAAGGAAGGTGGTTCCACGACGTTCTGAAACCCGACGGCTCGCCTTACGACCCGGCTGAGGCGGAGTACATAAAAAAGACAATGGGCGTTTCCGAAAACTGATTTCCGCGTCTGCCGCGGAAACTTCCGCGCGCGGTAGGGCGCCGCTCAAACTCCTTCAGCCCGCTCCCGATTTTTTTGCGCCTTGCGGCGCGGAATTTCCGACCGGCAAAAAAAACGGGCGCGATTCCCGCGCCCGCCAAAAATGCGCGCCCCACGCCCGGGGGCTCCGAAGCGTCAGAATTTCTGCATAAGCTCCACGGGAACCCCGCCGTCCTCGATTACGAACGCGGCTTTCAGGTTCGGGAACGGCTCGAACGGAGGCATGAGGATTTCGGCGCCTTTGAGCTCCGCCTCGATGTCGTCCACCGTATACGCTATGTGGGCGGCTTTTTTCAGAATTTCGGGCATCGGACTGCCCTCCTCAAAATAGAGAAATTCTATGTTGTTTTTCGTGTCCGCCGGATCTGTGACGAAGAGCTTTGCTTCGGCAAGATACGATGCCTTCGCGGGCTTTTTGTCCGTCGGGATTCCTATATGCGCAAGTTTTCTCATAGTTCCAGCATTATTCCGCTTTTCGGCGCGGCGGGCAAGCAAATTTTGCGCGCGGGTTTTTTGTGTTGTAATGCGCGTTTGCCGGAGTAATTTGTTCGCCTATGAAAAATTTCTTTTGTCTGATATGCCTCGGGCTCTCGGCGGCCCTCTCCGCCGCGGAAACGGCGGGCGATTCGGCGGTGGCGTGCGTCGGGAAAATCGTGCCTGGCGCGCGCATAGCAGCGCTCGCCGCCCCGTCTCTCGGGGGGTCGCAGGCCATAGTCGAAACGCTCAACATCCGCAGGGGAAGCTTCGTCAAGGAGGGCGAGGTCGTGGCGGTGCTGAGGGGGGCGGCGAGGGCGAAGGCCGCGCTCGCGCGCGCCGAGAGCGCGCTTGCCGCCGCGAGGGCAAACGCCGACATGAAAATCCTCCAGCAGGAAAATTTCGCCGCCGACCTCGAAGGGTCTTTTGCGCAAAACCAGAAGATTCTCGACGAAAAGGATCCCCCGCGCCGCGAGCGCGAGGAGATAAACTACGAGCAGGAGTCGCTCGCGCGCAAGATAGCGCAGGCGAAGTCTATGATTCCGCTCGTGAAGCGGGCGCAGGAGCTCGCCGTGGCGGAGGCCGCCGCCGCAGCAGATGAGGCGCGGGCCGCATTCGCGGAGTACGAGGTGCGCGCGCCGATATCCGGGGAGGTTGTGGAGTCGAACGTCGTCCCGGGGGAGGCCGTCGGCATGGAGGGCATCTGCGAGATCGCCGACACGAGCTCCATGTACGCAGAGGCCGAGGTGTACGTTTCGGACATTTCGCGCGTGTCGGTGGGGGACTCGGCGGAAATATTTTCGGACGCGCTCGAAGGCAAAAAGTTTCTCGGGAAGGTTGTTCAGATTTCCTCTTACGTGAAGTCCAACAGGCTTTTCAGCAGCGACCCGAGCGACTATTCCAATCTCAAGGTCGTAGTCGCCAAAATAAAGCTGGATTCCCCCGAGAGCTTCCGCAACCTGATAGGCTCGCAGGTGAGCGTCCGCATACTGGTTAAAAGGCAATAGCTTCGCGCGGAGTGCGGAAAAATCGCAAAGGCTTTTTTGAAAGGCTCGTGCCGCTGGGGATCCCCGTGGCGTGGCTGCAGCTTGCCGGCGACAGGAAGCGGTTTTTCGTGGCGCTGCTCGGCATAACGTTCGCGGTGGCGATGATGCTGTTTCAGATGGGGCTTAAAAACGCCCTCTACAAGCAGGTCGTAGGCCCGCTCGAGCTCCTCGACGGGCAGGTCGTCATAGTGGGCGCGAACTACGAGTACTTCGGGGTTGGAAAGGGCTTTCCGGAGGTGCGTCTTCACCAGTCGCGCGCCGTCGCGGAGGTCGAGTCCGCCGAGGGGATAAAGCTTGGGTGCATGTCCTTCAAGAGCGTGGACGACGGCAGGGAGCGCGACATATTCGTGATAGCCTTCGACCCGTCGAAAGAGGTGTTTTTGTCGGACGACATAAGGGGTGCTCAGGAGTTTTTGAAGCGCGACGGCGCCGTTTTGTTCGACAGCCTCTCGCGCTCGCAGTACGGCGACGTGGCGGGGAAGTTCGCGGCGGAGGGCTCGGCGCGCACGGAGATCGCGGGCAGGCGCGCGACCGTGAAGGGGCTCGTCAGGATCGGCGCGACTTTCGCCGCCGACGGAAACGTCCTCACGAGCCTGCGCACCTTTTCCGAAATGTGGCCGGAGCCCGGCGGAGTGTACAGCGTGGGGGTGTTGAAGCTCCGCGGCGGCGCGGATCCGGAGGATGTGGTCCGCAGGCTCGAAAAAATTCTGCCGCGCGACGTGAGCGCGATGACCAAAGAGCGCTTTATAGAAAACGAGAAAGACTATTGGGCGAAGCGCACGCCGATAGGCTTTGTGATAGGCGCGTCGATGGCGGTGGCCATATTCGTCGGGGCGGTCATCGTCTACCAGATTCTCTACACGGACGTCACCGACCACCTGTCCGAATACGCCACCCTGAAAGCTATAGGGTTTTCGGACTCGTTTTTCGTGTGGATAATAGTGCAGGAGTCCTTCATACTCTCCGTGATGGGGTTTGTGCCCGGCGCGGGGTTGGCGGAGGTTTTGTACATGCTCACCCGCAGCGTGGCGGGAATGCAGACCTATATGTCGGCGGCGAGCCTCGCGACGGTGTTCGGGCTCTCGCTTTCGATGTGCCTCGCGGCGGGCCTGCTCGCCACCCGCAAGCTGCGCAAGGCGAATCCGGCGGACATATTTTGATTAGCGCGCCGCCATTGGGGCGGCGTTTCAAAACGGCAAACGATGGACATAAAAAAACTTTTTCTGGACAATCCGGCGCGACGCAGGGTATACGCCGAAGGCAACGGCGTGAAAGTCGCCCTCGCCGAGATAGAGCTTTCCCCCACGCTTTGCGGAGGGGCGCGCAGGCCCAATCCGCCCGTGCGCGTCTACGACACCGCCGGCGCGTGGGCGGACGAAAGTTTCCACTTCGACACGTCCAGGGGCCTGCCCAAAATCCGCGAGAAGTGGCTGGAGGCGCGCGGCGACACGGAGGCGGCGGGCCGCCTTGCGGAGTCCGCAAAAAATCCGTTCGGGGGGCGCGCCATAAGGAGGGCAAAGCCCGGGTGCAGGCCCACGCAGATGCACTATGCGAAAAAGGGGATAATCACGCCGGAGATGGAGTATGTCGCCCTGCGCGAAAACCTCGCGCTCCACAACGGCGTGGAGGGCGCGATGTCGCCGGACGCCCCGCGCTCGAGCCTCAGAATTCAGCATGCCGGAACGTGGTTCGGCAAGGGGTTTGAGATAACCCCCGAATTCGTGCGCGGCGAAGTCGCGCGGGGCAGGGCGATAATACCCGCAAACGTCAACCACCCCGAGCTCGAGCCGATGGCGATAGGCAGGAATTTTCTGGTGAAGATCAACACCAATATCGGCAACAGCTCGATGGCGTCGTCCATACCGCAGGAAATAGAAAAAATGCTGTGGGCGATAAAATGGGGGTCGGACACCATGATGGACCTCTCGACGGGCGCCGACATCACCGACACCCGAGAGTGGCTCATACGCAACTGCCCGACGCCGCTCGGGACGGTTCCGCTCTACCAGGCGCTCGAAAAGGTCGGGGGCGTGGCGGAAGATCTCTCGTGGGAATCTTACCGCGACGTGCTCATAGAGCAGGCGGAGCAGGGTGTGGACTACTTCACAATCCACGCGGGGGTGCTGAGGGAATTTCTCCCCGCAGCCGCCGGAAGAATGGCGGGCATAGCCTCGCGCGGGGGTTCCATCATGGCGAAGTGGATGCTCGCCCACAAAAAGGAGAATTTCCTCTACGAGCGTTGGCGCGACATCTGCGAAATAATGGCTTCCTACGACGTTGCGTTTTCGATAGGCGACGGCCTGCGCCCGGGCGCGATAGCCGACGCCAACGATTCTGCCCAGCTCGGAGAGCTCAAAGTTCAGGGGGAGCTCGCGAAAATCGCGTGGGAGCACGACGTGCAGGTGATGTGCGAAGGCCCCGGGCATGTCCCGTTGCAGATGGTGGACGAAAATATGCGCTGCCAGCTCGACTGGTGCGCCGAGGCGCCGTTCTACACGCTCGGGCCGCTCGTCTCCGACATAGGCGCGGGCTACGACCACGTGACGGCGGCGTTGGGCGCGCTTCAAATAGGCGCGGGCGGAACCGCCATGCTCTGCTATGTGACGCCCAAAGAGCATCTCGGCCTCCCCGAGCGCGACGACGTCCGCGAGGGCGTGGTCGTATTCAAGCTCGCCGCGCACGCGGCCGACCTCGCCAAGGGGCACCCCGCCGCCCAGTACCGCGACAACGCCATGAGCCTCGCGCGCGCCGAATTCAGGTGGAACGACCAGATAAACCTCTCGCTCGACCCCGAGCGCGCGCGCGAGTTCCGCGCGAAGGGCGACCCCGAATTTTCGCGCGACAATTCCCGCCCGCACCACTGCTCCATGTGCGGCCCGAAGTTCTGTTCCATGCGCGCTTCCATTGAAATCCGCGAGGCTTTCGGCGAAAAATCCGAGGGAGGAAAATAGCCGTGGGAAGCGGGGGAAAAGGCGCGGAAAATTCGGCGGAGGGGCTTTTCATGCGCGGCTACAACTGCTCGCAGGCGGTGTTTGCCGCGCACGCGGGCGAGCTCGGAATGGACTTTGAGACGGCGTTGAAAGTCTCCGCGCCGCTCGGCGGCGGCGTCGGCAGGATGAGGGAGGTCTGCGGGGCTTTCAGCGCGTGCGCCATGCTCGACGGCCTCAAAAACTGCTCTTCCGACCCGTCCGCCGAGGAGAAGAAAAAGACTTACGAAAGAGTCCAGAGGCTCGCGGAAATTTTTAGGGAGGCCAACGGCTCCATAATCTGCCGCGAGCTCCTCAACCTGCAAAAGGACGCCCCCGTTTCCGCGGCGCCCGACGCGCGCGACGCAAAATATTACGCCATCCGCCCGTGCGCCAAGATAGTCGCCTCCGCCTCGGAAATAGTCCGAAAGCATATCCTGGGGCGGTAGGCCGAATTGCAGGCAGGCGGCCGCGCAAGCCGTTTGCGGCGGTCTTTGCGCCGCGGTTTAAAGTTTGCGCGCGCTCCGGGCGGCGCGAATTTTTCTCTCGGCGGAGCATTTAACCGGCGGATTTTTCCGAAGTGCGCCGCCGTTTTTTGTGGCGGAGAATCGGGAATTGTCGCGCGGAAAGGCGCCGGAACGAGGGGAGGTCGGTTTCGGAGCGGAAATTCGGGTTTGCCGCGGCGGAGGAAGTCGGGGTTTTTGAAGAAGAGGGTTCGCAAGCCGCGTATGCGCGGCGTTTGCCGCGGCGGAGGGAGGAGAAGCTTTTGGGAAATTGCAATATAATTCTATTATTAGAAAAGACTTGCAATATTCAATTACTGCGGTATGTTGCAAAATCAAATCACGCCATTTTTTAAAAATCTAAATATTTTGCAATGAAGCCGTTTGTTTTTGCGCTCTTTCTCGCCGCGCCTTTTTTCGCGTTTGCCGGCAGCGCACATAAAAGCATTTCCGCGCAAATAAGCGTTTTGGGCGAAAATATGCCCTCCGAGTTTGCCATAGGGCAGGCGATGGAGGCGGAATTTTATTTCGACGAGCAAGCCGAATCTTCCGTATTTTTAGGATACCAATATTCCAATCTGATAACCGATTTCAGCTTGTCCGTAGCAAGCCGGGATTCCATTTTGAATCCGCCGCCCCGTCTTCCTCGCTATCCTATAATCCGGCGGACGGCATGTTTTCCATGAATGTTGACGGAAAGGGCTTTGAATTCGCCGGAATGAGGCTTGTGAACATAAGCTTTGCGTTCGAGGGAGACGTCGCCGATGGCGGCAATCCGCTGGATTATTTCGCCTCCGCGCAACTGGACTATTTCGCGTTTTCGTTCTACGACCCCGCCGAAAGCCAAATGGTCTCGGGTTGCCTAATGGAAAATTCGTCGGGCGCGCCGATAAATTTCACAGTGGATTTTTCAATGGCGGGCGGAGATTTGGATTTTGCGGACATTTCGTCCATATCGAAATTTTTGTCCGGAATTGATATGGACGCAGAGCATTTTGTCTACGACGGAAACAAGCTCGTTTCGGACGGCGGCATGACATTTGTGAATAACGGAGGCTATTGGATGGTCTCCGTTCCGGAGCCCGCGGAATGCGCGCTGATGCTCGGCTTCGCGTGTTCCGCCGCGATACTTTTCGTGAGGGCGAAGCGCGCCGCGCGTTTCCCGTTCGGCGGGAGGCGGCGGTAGAAAACGGCTTTGCGCCGCGCGCCCGATGCGGAGGGATACGCCGAGCTGAGCGTTTGGAAATCCGCATTTCGGGCACATAGGGAGTCCCGCCGGTTAATCGGCGCTCGCCGCCTTAGAATGCGGCGGTTTTTGAAGCGCAAAAAGGCGCGGGAATTCGGTTTTCCCGGGCTTTTCATTGAAGCATATGTTTATTTTCCCCGCCTTTTGCGCGCGGCGAAGGCGAGCGTGGCAAGCCCGAGCGTGGCGGCGATTCCGGAGGGTTCGGGGACGAGGGAGAGATTTGCGGAAACTGTGGATATGCCGTTCAATTCCGATATTATGATTTTCCCGATAATTCCGTCTTGGAGTTTGACGGAAAAGTCGTCCGCGGAAACATTGCTGCCCTCCGTCGCGAACGATAGCAAATCCGCGCTCCATTCGTCGTCCCCGGAGCTTTCCAACCATCCTTGCAGGTCGTATGCGGAAACGTTTATTTCGACGGACAGTTCGGACGATTCCGAAGTCTTCGTCACGGCTCCGTTTATCTGTATGAAGTCTCCCAGCTCTTTTTCTTCCGCCAAATCGAAGACTATGGTTCCGCGGTAAAAAGACATGGAGTCGAATACGACTTTTCCCATTTCGGCATTTGAATACGTCCCCGCCGCGCTGAATACCGCCTTGTCCGCCCCGTTGTATCCGTTTAAAAACAGGCTTCCGCCCTTCATTCCGTCGCGCATGCCCATATCCAACCTGCCGTTGCCTATCTCCACTTCCCCGAGGGCGTCCGCGGAATCGGAGAACGCGTTGGCGTCTAACGTCCAGCCGCCGGTGTCGGCGAATCTCATTATTTGCCTTCCGCAGGCCGATTCGGCAAGCATTCTTATGTTCAGCTTGTTTGCGGCGGGCGTTCCGCCCGTCTCCCTGGTGAGGAGTCCGCCAATATATTCGCTTTCGCCGGAGTTTGTGAAAACCAACTCGGTCGTGTTCGCGCTCGAAGCGTCGCCGTTGAGGAGGATCATGCCGTTTTGCGCCACCCGCAATCCTCCGAGCGTCCGCGTGAACGTTCCGCTCGCGGTCGTCGAGACGCTGAGAATATTTTTGTCGCCCCGCGCGTTTTGGAGGGTTAAAACTCCGCCCACCGTAAAATTCGCCACGCCCAGTTCGCAATATACGGCGTTTAAAATGTGGCTTGAAGCGGAGGCGGATATTCGGTCTATCGTGAAGTCGCCGTCGAAATTGGCGCTTCCGCTTCCCCCAATCGAAAGGCGCGTCTCATACCAGCTCGTGGAGCTTCTGGTGTCCGTGTAGAGAAAATTTCCGCGCACTTTCAGGGTTGAACCGGGGTTTATGTAAAAAGTCAATATGGGATGGCTTGTGGCGGACTCGCGCATATTGAAGAAAAAGTCGCCGACGGACAAGGTTTGGTTCGCCGATATGCTCAACATGGTTTTGCCCCAAAATCCCGACGGCAGATACATATTGTACGTAAGGTCTCCCGCCGTGACGGACGAGGATACGGACGCGATGTCTCCCGCAGGGATGGTGTCGGCGTTGAAATTTATGGTAAGATTCGTTCCGCTGTCGATGGAGCCCGCATAAGCCGCGCCGTTTTCGAGATATGCGGATGGATCGGATATGTCCGCCGGAAATGCGGAGGACGACGAGAGCGGCATTTCTATATCGGCGGCATGCGCAGCCGAAACCGCGCAGGCGAAAGCGAATGCGGATAGGGGGAGGAATTTGATGCAATGGTCCATTTTTTTATCCGAGGTTGAATTTTGAATTTCGGTATAATGCTGCATAAAAGATGGGTGAAATATGTCAATATTTTTGTGAAAAAAATACTCTTTCAATATTTTCCATCTCACTCCGATTTATCGCCCAATTCCCGCTCTTCTCCGCCCATAGCCCGATTTTGTCCAAGCGGAACCATGCGCGATTTTTCTCCGCCGCTCCGCATCGCTCTTGGCCGATTATCACCAGAGGGACGGGCGGAACGCCCTCCGCAAACAAGCTGAGCATAGGAATGCTTGCCGAATCGGACGGCGGACGCCAAATTCGCCTTGCGGAGCGTTTTTTTCTTTGGGTTCCCGCGCGCAGAACGCCTCTCTGCCGCCCTGCGGAATTTGCGGGGGTTTGGGGGAAAGAAAGGAAAACGAAAAAGCCCCGCGCCGGCGGGAACGGGGCAGATTCAGATCCAAATTCGCGCAAAAAATCCCGGGAACGCCGGCGTATTACGCGTAAAACTTGCGTATGAATTGCGCGTTGTGGCGTATTGTGTCGATCTCCTCGCCGTCCTTTTTTCTGTCGAATCCGTGCAGCTCGAATACCAGCCACCCCTCGTAGCCTATGGCTTCAATCGTCCTCAAACATTCGTCCATATTGCGCGGAAGCCCGGAATTGGAGTCCAGCTTGTGCTTGGAGTCTTTCAAATGGATTTGCCCGATGCGGCCTTTGAGCGCTTTCAGGCAGTCGAGGGTGTCGTGCCCGTAGTATTGGAAATTGAATATGTCGAAGTAGACGTTTACCCAGTCGCTGCCGACGGCTTCGATTATCCGCAGATTGTCCTTCGCCGATACGGAGTTTTCCATCGAAATCATCACGCCCTTCTTTTGCGCGTAGGCCGCCGCCTCTTTCAAGCGCGCGACGAGCGGGGCGAAGAATTTTTCGTTCATCGTCTTGTCGGGGTTCTGCATGTTGGCGGGCCCGTAGAAAGGCAGGAGCACGCAGTTTGCCCCGAGCTCCGCGGCGGCGTCTATGGCCTTGCATGTGAATTCCACCGCGCCGTCCGCGCTGTAAAACGGGTTGGCGTTCATGCACGTCGGCGAAGTCGAGGCTATCTTCATGCCGGTTTTCGCCATAGCCTTTTTGTATTCGGCGATCTGCGCTTTCGTGAAAAATTCGCCCTCGGGCTTGGCCGCCGCCGAAGAGACTTGGACGCCGTCGAGCCCCGCAAGCTTGGCGGTCTCGAGCGCTCCGGGGTTGCCCACGCCCCCGAGCGTCCAGTCGCAGACGCCGAGCGGATAGGTTTTCTTTTTGCCGCAGGAGCAGAGGAAATTGAGCGACAGCGCGCCGGCGCAGCCGGCGAGCGCGGCGCGCCCCAAAAATTGCCTTCTCGAAATGTCTTGCATAATTTTTCCCTTTTCTTGAAGCGAGGATAGCCCGAGGGTTGCCGTTGTCAACCCGCCGCGCGCGTGAATCGGGCGCAAAGTCAAAATAGTGAAAATTTTTACGATTTTGAGAGCAGGTATATCCTGTCGTTGGGGCGCATTTTCGACGGCGCCTTTATCGAGGCCGTCTGCCCCTTGCGCACTTCTGCGGCGTCCGCGCCGCCGATTTGCGCGCTTTCGAGCTCAAATTCGACGTATCCGGTAGCGTTGCCCTCAACGCACAGCGTGTCTCCGATTTTCGCGGAGTTGTCGTCCACTATTATTTCGGCTACTCCCGCGCGCGAAAAATAGTTGCGCACGCGGCCGAGAATCAGCTTTTTCACTGTCGCGCGGTTGCCGGCGGAAGTCCAGTCTCCCGCGGGCTTGCCCATGTAGAAACCGTCCGAGAAGCCGCGGTTGAAATTTCGCGCCAGCCGCTCCATTTGCGATTTTTTCAGCTCCGCGAATTTTTCGGAAAATCCGCTTTCGCCGCGTCGCTCGAACCAGAAGTCCCGCGCGGCGCGGTATGCGCCCACGGCCGCCGAGACGTACTGCGCGTTGCGGTTGCGCCCCTCGATTTTCAGGGCGTCGGCGCCGGCCTCGAATAGCTTTTCTATAAAAGGGAGAGTGCAGAGGTCTTTTGGGCTCATCACGAACCCTTCGCCCACAGCGAATTCCGCGCCGTTTTCGCGCTTTTCCCTTACGGAGTATTCGCGGCGGCACGGCTGGAGGCATTCGCCCCTGTTGGCGCTCTTGCCGTAGGCGTATTGGGACATGAAGCACCTGCCGCTTATGGATACGCACATCGCGCCGTGGGCGAACGCTTCGATTTCGATTTTCGCGGCGTTTTCGGCGCCGATTTTTTCGGCGGCAAGCCTTTTTATGGATGCGATGTCTTCGAGCGCGCATTCGCGGGCGAGGACGAACCTACGTATCCCGAACCTCCTGAAATAGGCGCACACCCCGTCGGAGTTTGCGACCCCCGCCTGCGTCGACAAAAACACTTCCAATTCCGCGCAGAGCGCGCGCTCTATCGCGGCGAAGTCCCACGCGATTACCGCGTCCACCCCGGCGTCCCTTGCGGCGCGGACGTGGAGGTCGAGCGTCGCGGCTTCGGAGTCGAAGTATATGTTGTTTAGCGCAAGGTACGCTTTGGCTCCGCGCTTGTGGCATTCGTCCGCTATCCGAGGGAGGTCCGAAACGTCGAAATTTCGCGCACTAGCCCTCATGTTGCTGCCTTTTATGCCGAAGTACGCGGCGTCCGCGCCGCTTTGCAGGGCGGCGCTTAGGCACACGAAGTCCCCGGCGGGCGCCATTATTTCCGGACGCCGGACGGGGGAGGGAAAGCGGGCGTTGCGTTCCATATCCGCGCAATTCTTTCTTTCGGGGGCGGGCGGGCAACAAAAAAGAGCTCCCGATTCTTAATGCTTGAAGGCGGGCGCCGGTTTGATGTAAAAAATTTTCTCTTTTTAAAACGCGCAATGCCGCCGGAAATGAAACAGACGCAGCGTGTCGAGCAGGGGCTCGCGCTCACGCCGCAACTGAAAAAGAGCCTCGAGATTCTCCAGGCTTCCGCGCTCGATTTGGCGGGGGAAGTCTCCGCCCAGCTGCGCACCAATCCGCTGCTCGAGGACGTCTCCGCCGAGGACTTTTCCGACCGCCCGCAGTCGGTTGGCGAGCCGGGCGACGGGGAGTTTTCGGACTTCGACGACGGGTACGGAGAGTCCGCGGGTTCCGACGCCGCCAAGGAGTCCGCCGCGCGGCGCGACTTTGCGCTCAACTCGATTCCCGACAAAATTTCCCTGCGGGAGCACCTTCTCAACGAGGCGAATCTCGACGCCCCGAGCGAAGGCGCGGCTAAGGCGTTCGCGTTTTTCGCGGGCGAGCTCGACGACAGGGGGTTTTTGCCGCGCGAGGCCGCGGCGCGCGCGGAAGAGATCGGATTTTCCAAAGAGGACGCGGAGGCGGCGATGAAGCTTCTGCGCGAAAGCGACCCTCCCGGAATCGGCGCCTTCGACATGCGCGACTCCCTCATGCTGCAGCTCGAGCGCAAGGGAATGGGCGGCAGCCTCGCCCACAGGATTCTCGAAAGCCGCTACGATCTGCTGATGAAGCGCAAAGTCTCGGAAATCGCGCGCCTTGAAAACTCCGGCGAGGCGGAAGTGGAGGCCGCCATAGGCGAAATCGCCAAGCTGAGCACGTCTCCGGCGCACGAGTTCGCGCGCGACGACGACAGGTTTGTCTACGCGGACGTGGCGTACAAAAAAACGCCCGAGGGCGCGTGGACGGCGGAGCTGACGAACGAATACGTCCCGAAGCTGCGCATAAACCAGGAATACCGCAAAATGGCCTCCGACGCCGCCGTCACGAGGGACGAGGCGGCGTACATCTCGTCAAAAATCCGCGAGGGCAAATTTATAATAGAAGCGATAGATCGCCGCCAGAAGACTCTGCTTAAAATCGCGCTGGCGATTCTCGAGCTGCAGCCGGAGTTTTTCGAGCGCGGGTTGGGCGCGCTCAAGCCCATGACAATGCAGGATGTGGCGGATCTGGTGGGCGTCCACCCGACGACCGTCGGGCGCGCGGTCTCGGAAAAATACGCCGACACCCCGTTCGGGATACTGCCGCTCAAAAGATTTTTCGGTGCGGGCTACGATTCGGGCTCCGGCGGGGGGGTAGCCAGCTCGTCCGTTAAGGAGCGCATACGCGCGATAGTGGGCGGAGAGTCTCCCCGCGCGCCGCTGAGCGATTCTAAGATAGCGGAAATCCTCTTGTCGGAGGGGGTGGACATCGCCCGCAGGACGGTCGCCAAATACCGCGAGGAGCTCGGCATCGCCCCGAAGAATTTGAGAAGGAGATTTTGAATGCTTCGGGATTTTGAAAGTTTTGCCGTCGCCGACGCATCGGGCTCGAGCGTGAAAATCGCCCTCGTGCGGGGCGGAAAGGCGGTTGTCGAGGCGTCGCGGCCCAATATGGCGATGGAGGGCTTCGTGTCGGCGCTCGCCGAGGCATGCGGTTCGGGTTTGGGCGAAGTCGGGGCGTTCGCGCTCTGCGTCGGTCCGGGCTCCATGCTCTCGACGCGCGTGGCAAGCTGCGCGCTCTCGACCGTCGCGGCGCTTACGGGCGCGAAGCTGTTTTCGTGGGACGCCATGCAGGTTGCCGCCGCCGCCCTCTCGCGGGGGTTTGTCGCGGGGTTTCCCGAAATGCGCGGGGATTTCCGGATAGTCGCGCCGTCCCGCAAGGGGTATGCAAACGCGCTCGATTTCCGCGGGGGGGCCGCCGCGCGGCAGGAGGAGGTCGAGATGGGCGCGCTTGGTGCGATGGAGCCGCTTCCGACGGCGTTGCTCGACCAGCGCGCCGGCGTGGACCCGCGGCTCGCGGGTTTTAAGAGGCTCGACCTTCCGGCGTCGGCCGCCGCTCGCGCGCTTCTGGCGGATCCGGAGCTCGCTGAGCTTTGCGCGTTTCCTCCGGAGCCGAAATCGCTTTCAAAAAGGGAGTACGCCAAATGGAAGGCTCAAGCGCGCATCTGAGGTGCTCCGTGCACATAGACCTCTGCGCAATGGAGAGGAACCTCGGGAAACTCAGGCATTTCATGGGGCGGGAGAAGGGCTATATTGCGCTTCTTTCGGCGGACGCTTTCGGCTACGGCGTGGAGGCGGCAGTCGTGCGCCTCATGCTCAGCGGCGCAGACGCCTTCGCCGTGACGAACGCCGAAGAGGGCGCGCGCGTCAGGGAGGTCGGCCCGGGGTGGAAGATAATAGTGATGAGCTCGTCGCTGCCCGGCGAGGAGCCCGCATATTTTGAGAACCTCCTGACTCCCGTTCTCGCGGGAGTCGAGGAGGTGTCGAGGTTCGAGGCGGCGGCAAAAGCCGCCGGAAGGACGCTTCCGGTGCATTTGCGGCTTCCGGTTTTCGGGGACGCCCTGCCGTCGCGCGCCGACGCCGCGGAAATGCTCGAAAAGATTTTGGAGTCCCCGTTTTTGAGGCTCGAGGCGTTCTGCCTGCCGGGGGCGGGATCGGGCGCGCCCGTCGAGGGTTCGGAGCCAGACGTCGAATTTCTCTCATTCGCCGCTCGCAGGCTCGGAGCCGCGGCGAGGGCGGTTTATATTCACCACGGCGACGTCTGCGACCTATCCGCGCTGCCGCCCGAATTCGACAGGTCGCTGCGCGCGGGGCTCGTGCTCTTCGGGATAAGGCCGTCGGAAAAGTCCATCTTGCGCGGCTTCGAGCCCGAGCGGGTTCTCGTTTTCAGGACTTCCGTCAGCCTTGTAAAAGACCTTCCCAAAGGCGCGACAGTCGGGTACGGCAGGACTTTCAGGCTCGAAAGGGACTCCAAAATAGCCCTGCTTTCGGTGGGGTACGGCGACGGCGTGCCGCGCGAGGGCGGCGGAAGGATGTCCGTGCTCATAAGGGGCGCGCGCGTTCCCGTCATCGGCAGGGTTTCGATGGATCAAGCCGCGGTGGATGCGAGCGGTCTCGCCGACGTGCGCGAGGGCGACGAAGCCGTCATCGTGGGCCCGTGCGGGAATGACGAGATCCCGATAGAGGAATATTGCGGGCGCCTCGGCATAACCCCGGCTCAGGCGCTGACTTCCATCACGAAGCGCGTTGCGCGCTTTTACAGGACGCTCTATTGAGAATCGGCGGCAGCCCCCGAGCAGCCGGATTCTTCTCCGCGGGGGGCGCGGTAAGATCCGCGGTTTGGCGTTGAAAACGAAAGCCTTGCCAAGTATCTGTTTGACTTGCGCGCGCCTTTCGGCAAGACTTTTCCGACTATGATGAAGCTTGTCAAGACATTGCTCGTTATCCTCGCCGCCGCCGCGGTAATCGGCTTCTTTTATTTTCTCACGCTCATGTCGCCCGGCAAGTCGATAAAGGCTCCGTCCGAATACATAGATCCGTCGGTGGAAAGTTCCCAGCTGCTCAAAGAGTCCGAAGAGCTCGAGTCGGAGTTCGAGAAGTCCGCCTCGGTCGGGATCGTCTCCGCCGCGGAGGTGGACAAGCTTCGCAAGGCGATAAGGCTCCAGGAAATTTACATAGAAAAGGCGCGCGCGACCTCCTCGGACAGGGCTCCGATGGACCGCCTCACGCGCCTGCGCGCCCGCCTGCACAACGTGGAGGCCGAACCGCTTTCGCGCCTCGTGGCGGATTTTGAAAAGAACGCGCGCGCCGCGGAGGAGTCCGGAGACTCCGATGCCGCAGACAGGTTCTACCGCCAGGCCTACGACATACAGGACAAAATCAACCGCGGCTACTGGCTCTCGGATTTCAAGAGCGTCACGAAAGTAGTCGAGATCGACAAGGCGATAAAAAATCTGCAAGTCCGCCCGATGTACGAGGAAAGCCTCGCCGCGGAGAAGCGCGCGAAAGAGGCCGTCTCCAAATCCGACTGGAAGGAGGCGGTAGCCGAATACGAAAGGGCGGTGCAGATCAGCCGCGACATAAGCCTAAAATTCCCGACCTCCGGCTACAACGACTACATGCGCATACAGCGCATGCGCGGCGAGCTCGACTCTCTGAAATCCTCCGACCTGAAAGTCGAGATAGAAAAGCTGCTCGGCGAGGCGGGCGAGCTCCAGAAGAGGGGCGAATTCGCGGCGGCGTCAGACAAATACGCGATGGCGGCCGTCCGCCAAAAGGACATAAACGAGCTATTCCCTCGCAGCATACACGCTTCCGAGGAAAGGCTTTCGGAATATTCAAACCTTTCGACGGAGGCGAAAAGCCGCATATACGCCGCCGAAATTTCCGCCCTCGATAAAGAGTTCACCGAGGCGGTGCGCGCCTCCGACATCGCGAAAGCCTCCGATCTGTCGGCGAACTTAGTCGCCCGCGTCGAGCAGTTCCGCAATGATTTTCCGAGAAATTCCGACATCACTTCCGAGGATCTCATCCGCGTGCGCTACCTCAATTTTACAATGAGGCAGATAGCGGAGATTCAGAAGCTCGTGAAATCGGCCCTTCTTCCGATCGGCTCCGGCGGAAAGAAAATGCTCAAAACGGAGGTCACGCAAAAGCTGTACTCGCTCGTGATGCAGGAGAATCCGAGCCGCAACCAGTCGTCGGAGGACAACCCCGCGGAGTCGGTCACCTATCAGGAGGCGATGACATTCTGCCAACGCCTCGGTTGGATTCTCGGAATGAAGGCGTCGCTGCCGACGGAATCGGAATTCGTCGAGGCCGTGGGCAATTTGCGCTACGCGGACATAGACGCGATATCGTGGAACGGCTCCAACAGCGGTGGCTCCATACATCCCGTCGCGGCGAAGAAGGCGAACGACAAGGGATTTTTCGACCTGCTCGGCAATGTCGGGGAGTTCGTCCTCGGCGGGGAGGAGGGCGGCGCGACGGTGCTCGGCGGCAGCTCGCAGACTTCCGCCGACGCGATTTCCGTTCTGCCGCGCGCCAAGGCGGACGAAAACCAGCGCAACCGCATGACAGGTTTCAGGATAACCGTTTTCGAGTAGCCTTATGAAAATATATCCGGCAGTGGACATAAAGGACGGGAAGTGCGTGCGCCTTAAAATGGGCAACGCCGACGACAAAACCGTGTATTTTGAAAACCCGCTCGACGCCGCCAAATCCTTTGCGGACGCGGGAAGCGACGCGATCCACGTCGTGGACCTCGACGGGGCGTTTTCGGGGGAGTCCGCCAATCTTCCGGCGATATCGCAGATAGCTGCGCTGGGCATGTTCGTCGAGCTCGGCGGCGGCCTGCGCGACGAAGCCTCTGTCAGGCGCGCGTTCGACGCCGGCGCTGGGCGCGCGATAATCGGGACCAAGGCGTGCACGAATCCGGACTTTGCAGTCTCCCTCGCCGAAAAGTACGGCGGCAGGATAGCGGTCGGCATAGACGCCCGCGGGGGGAAGGTCGCGATAAGGGGCTGGGTGGAAGTGTCGGAGCTGGACGCTTTCGGCCTCGCCGCAAGCCTTGCGCGCGCGGGGGTCGGGACTTTCGCATACACCGACATCGACACGGACGGAATGCTCGCCGGCCCGAACCTCGCCGCCCAGAAAAAAATGCTCGAAACTCTTTCGCCCTTTGGCGCGCGGCTCGTCGCATCGGGAGGAGTGTCCTCGGAAAAAGACGTTTCTGATTTTCTGGAGCTTGCGCGCTCCCATGAAAATCTCGAGGGGCTCATAGTTGGCAAGGCTATCTACGAGCGCAGGGTGGATCTGCCGAAAATCATAAAAATGGCGTCATGCCGATGAACGTGCAGACTCTGTCGGCGAAGTGGGGCGACTATGCGCTGCTCGACAGCGGCGGCCGCCTGAAGCTCGAGAGGTTCGGGGACTGCGCGGTTGTGCGCAGCGAGCCGAAGGCGTGGTGGAGCCCCGCCAGAAAATCCCTCTGGGCTTCGGCGGACGCGCGGTATTTCGACGACGGCAAAAAGTGCGCGCGGTGGGAGTTTTTCAAAAAGGTCTCCCCGCCCAAACTGCGATTCGGGAGGATCGAGTTTCTGACCAAGTTTATGGACGGTTCAAAACACCTCGGGGTATTTCCGGAGCAAAAGCCGCACTGGGAGTTCATAATGTCCATGGCGGGGGCTTTCGGCGCGAAGCTCGCAAGGGCGGGCCTGCCCCCGCGCAGGCCGTCGCTTTTGAACCTCTTCGGATATACCGGAGCCGCGACGTTGGCGGCGGCCGCGGCTGGGTACGAAGCGGTTCACGTAGACGCCTCCAAGCCCTCCGTCGAGTGGGCGCGCAGGAATCAGGCGGCGAGCGGGCTCGGGAGCGCCCCGATAAGGTGGATAGTGGACGACGCCCTGAAATTCGCCGCGCGCGAGGCGAGGAGGGGCAGGAGGTATGACGCGATAGTCCTCGACCCGCCCGCGTTCGGCAGGGGGCCGAAAAACGAGCTTTGGAAGCTCGAAAAAATGCTGCCCGAGCTCCTCGGCGCGTGTTCGCGGATACTTTCCGATACCCCGCTTTTCGTCCTCATGACGCTCTATTCGATAGACGCCTCGCCGATAATGGCGGCAAACGTGCTCCGCGAGCGCTTTGGCGCGCGCGCCGGATTTTCCGCCGAATGCGGGGAGCTCGTATTGGAGCCCGAGGGCGGGCTGTCGTATCCGCTGCCGCTTTCCATCTGGGCGTCGGCGTCGTTCGCGTAGGCGCCGGGCGCTTGCCGCCATCGGGCGCGCGCGGGCTCCTGCGGCTAAATGCGCGTTTGCGAAACGCGGCGGGCTCGCGGGGGCTTTCCCGCCATTTGCGGATTTCGCTCCTCCCGAAAAAATAATTTCTTGCAAAATCCGGCGTCTTTGAAAAAGATAAAAAATATCAATATTTGAAGTTTCGGCGTCGTGGAAGATTGGAAATCGTATATAAAATTATGCTCGATACCCGACATCGGCTCGATCACGGCCATGCGCCTGCTCGAGGCGTTCGGGTCCCCTGAGGGCGTTTTCGCCGCCTCAAAATCCGACCTGCTATCCGTCCCCAAAATAGGCGTTAAGACGGCGGAGGCGGTTCTCGCCGCGCGCGATTCCGCGGAATGCGAAAAGATTTTCGCGCGCATGTCGGAGATAGGCGCAAAATATGTCCACTTTAATGATCCCCGCTATCCGCGCAGGCTTTTGCCGCTCTCCGACAGGCCCGTCGGATTTTACTTCATCGGCGACTGCGACTTCAACGCGCCGTGCATATCCATAGTGGGCTCGCGCATGTGCAGCGTCTACGGGCAGACGGTCGCGCGCAAGTTTGCGGCGTCCTTCGCGCGCGCCGGCTTTACCGTGGTGAGCGGCATGGCGCGCGGAATCGACACCTGCGCGCACATCGGCGCGCTCGAGGCCGGCGGCAAAACCATAGCAGTTTTGGGCTGCGGCGCGGATGTCGTATATCCGCCGGAAAACGCCGAATTGTGCGAAAAAATCAAAAAGAGCGGCGCTGTCGTTTCCGAATTTCCGCTCGGAACCCGCGCCGACAGGCAGACTTTCCCGATACGCAACAGGATAGTTTCGGGAATGGGCGCGGCGACGGTCGTGGTGGAATCGGACGTGCACGGCGGAAGCATGATAACCGCCCGTCTCGCCGCGGAACAGGGCAGGGACGTATTCGCCGTCCCCGGCAGGATAGACTCGCGCCCGAGCCGCGGGTGCAACGCCCTCATACGCGACGGCGCCGCCCTCGCCATGTCCGCCGAGGACATCATCGACGAGCTCCGCTCCACCGGACAGGTCGAGCTGGATTTTTCGGCGGCGGAAAGGCCCGAAGAGCCCGCGCCGGAAAAGCCGTCCGCCGCGCTTCCGCTCTCGGAGGACGAATCGCGCGTATTGAAGTGCATGGACTCTTCCAGGGTTTCGTACGCCGACGAAATCTCCGAGCGCAGCGGAATGGCGGTTCAGAAGTGCCTCGCCGTGCTGCTCATGCTGGAGATTCGGAAAATCGTAAAAAAATCCGACGGCGGCTGGATTCTGTGATTTTTTTGCGCGCTATAAATACGCGCTAAAATCCCCCGCGAATCGGGACACGGGGGAGGCGGAATTGAAATATGGGCGGAGGCGTTAAATCGATTCGGGGTCTACGTTTTCGGCGTCTTTCCAAAGCGCCTCTATTCCGTAGAGACCGCGCTGTTCGGGCAGGAATATGTGCGCCATGAAGTCGAAGCCGTCCACGACTATCCAGCCGCTGCCGTCGTTGTACTCGCGGCGAATTTCGCTTACGCCCATGTCCTTTAAAGTCTTGTCGAGCTCTCCCGCGAGCGCGCGCATGTGCGGGGCGGAAGTGGCGGTCGCCACGATAAAGTAGTTGGTAATCGGGGATTTTCCGCGGACGTCGAGAATCTTTATGTCCTCCGCTTTCTTGTCGTCGAGAGCCTTGCGGCATTTCTTTACTATTTCGAGCGTCGGGTCGGAAACTTTTTTTGCGGCCGTTTTTTTTGCCGCCGCCTTCTTTGCGGCGGTCTTTTTTGTCGCGGCGGTTTTGGAAGCCGCCTTTTTGGGGGCGGCCCTAACCGCAGTTTTTGCCGCTTTCTTGGCGGCGGGTTTTTTTGCTGTGGTTTTTGCGGATTTTTCCATAATCAGGCGTAGAGTTTGTTTTTCAAAATATATTCCAGAACTTTTGGGTCGAGCCCCAAATCGCCCGCCGCGCCGCTTTTGAGCGCGTTGCGCAGGCGGGTGGACGAGAGCTCTACGGGGCGGAAGTCTACCGGCGCGATTCGCGCGAAGCCGGGCGCATCCGAAAAATCCGCCGAAACTCCGCCGCGCCGCGCGCAGGCAAATTTCGCGAGCTTGCAAAATTCGGCGATGTCCTTCCATTTTGACAGCTTCGGGAGGTGGTCGGATCCGATAATCCAATAAATTTCCGAATCGGGGCGGAGGGCGAGCAGCTCGCGAACCGTGTCTATCGAGTAGCTGATTCCCCGCCGGCGCATTTCAATATCGCTTATGGAATGGGGAAAATCGGCGGAGTCGAGCGCGATTTCGAGCATTTTTTTGCGCTGTTCGGGTGAAGCGCAGGCGGCGGAGGGTTTCAAGGCGGCCTGGCGGGCGGGCATAAATATTATTTCGTCGAGCCCGAGCTGCCGGCGCGCCGCCTCAGCCAGCGCGATATGGGCGTTGTGGACGGGGTCGAAACTGCCCCCGAGCACCCCTATGCGCCTGTTTTTCGAGCCTATTGCGGATTTTTCCAAAATAAAAAAAAAATTTTTATTTTATTTGAACACTCTTACGGGAGGCTCGTCTTAATCGGCAAATAAGTTTTGTAGTTTGCAGTTTTGATGCGCCGCGCGGATTCCCGCGGGGCGCATTTTTTTGCCCGCGCGCCGGCGGGAAAGCTTAGTATTCTCCCCTTCCGGCGCGGAACACCATCCACGCATAGATGTTGTAGGCGAGCGCGAGCGGCACGCCTATCCCCGCCACGGCGAGCATTATCGCAAGCGTTGTCGGGCTCGAAGCGGCTTCCGCTATGCCCATGGCCCTGCCGTCCGGGGAAGGGGGAATTATGTTCGGGTATGCCGACGCGCAGTGGACGGCGACGAGAACGAGCGCAAACAGGGCGTCGAGCGCGAACGCCGCGCCGTTTTTGCGCCTGCGCGCGAGCCTCGCGGACGCCGAAAGGCATATGTAGGCGGCGGCTATTCCGGCGGCCGCCATCGCCATTGGCTGGGAGTCTTCCCTGAATTTGAAAAAGAGCGCCGCCGCATACGCTATGAAAGCCATCATCAAAACCGCGTGAAAAATTCCCGCCGCCCTCGAAACGCGCGAAAACTCCGCCGTTTCCGGCGCGCGCAGACGCAGGAACGCCGCGCCGTATGCCGCGAAAAACGCCGCGTACAGTATTCCGGAACAGACGCTAAGAGGCGTAAAAAGCCTCAAAAAACCCTCCCAAAATCCGCCGTAGGGCTTGAGCAGCGCGCCGCCGTAAATTGCGCCGAGCGCGACTCCTATCAGGACGGCGGAGAGCAGGCTTGAGGCGAATATGACGCCTCCCCAAAACGCCCTCCATTTTTTGCCGCTCTCAAAAGGATAGAACTCTATGCCCACCACCCTCAGAACGAGCAGCGCCAACAGCAGCATAACGGGCGTATACATCGTCGAAAGGATCTCGGAATACGCCCTGGGGAAGGCCGCGAAGAGCGCGCCGCCCGCCGTTATCAGCCAGACTTGGTTGGCGTCCCAAAACGGTGTTATGGAGCGCGCGGCGAAGTCCCTTTGCCGCCCGGGTTTCAGAAATCCGAGGGCGATCCCCGCGCCGAAGTCGAATCCGCCCGTCACCGTGAACGCCCCGAGCAAAACCCCCGTGAGCGCGAACCAGACAGCCTCCAAAATCGAAATTTCCATAGTCTCGAACTCCTAATATCCGTTTCCCGCGCCTTCGGGTCCGGTTTTGATTTTTTTGAAAAATGCGTACAGGAACACCGCCGATATCGCCGTGAATACGAGCGTAAACGCCGCCGTAGAGAGCAGGATTTCCCCCGCGGTCGCCGCCGTCGTCACGGCGTCCGAAGTTTTGAGGATATGCCAGACTATCCACGGCTGCCGCCCGACTTCCGCCGCCGCCCAGCCTATTTGGCTCGCCGCTATCGGGAGCGCGACGGACGGCACGCAGCAGTATAGGAAGATTCGGGAGAGCTTAGAGTTTGCGTCGAAGAGCCTTCCGCGGACCCAAAGCAGCAGCCCGAGCGCGATCAGAGCCCCCATCGCGCTCCCCAAAAACACCATTCCCCTGAACGAGTGGAAACTGAAGCTGACGGGCGCCCAGTATTGCGGCCTTATCTTTTTGAGCTCCTCGGGGGAGGCGTTCGGGTGCATTTTCAGGAGAAATTCGTCGGAGGGCAGGTCTTCAAGCCCCGAGACTTTCGCCTCGGAAGAGCCGAACGCCAGATAGCTCAGCCATCCGCCGAGCGGAATGCCGTAAACCTTGCGGTTTTGCTCGTCGACGATTCCGGTGAGCCACAGGGGGGCGTTCTTTTCGGAGCGGTAGTGCCCTTCGAACGCCGCGAGCTTTTCCGGCTGGTTGACGGCGAGCGACCGCGCGCTCGAATGCCCCGTAAGCAGCATCGCCGCCGCCGCTGCCGCCGCGTACGCAAGCGCGATTTTCGCGCACGGCTTTGCGAAGTTCGTCCGCTTTTTGATTATATAATACGCGCATATCCCGAGCGCGAGAAACGCCCCGCAGAGCCAGCACGCAGAAACCGTGTGGAATATGCGGTCGAGGCACGAGGGGTTCGTGCAGAGCTCCCAAAAGCTCGTTATGACGGCCTTCGCGTGCGGTATTTGCTCGGGCGTCGGAACGGCGCCCTCGGGAAGGAGGGAGGTTATTCCCGTCTGCGGGTCCGCATATTGCAGCCGGAAGCCGGCGGGGGTTTGCATGAAGGAGTTTGCTATCAGAATCCATATCGCGCTCAGATGGCTGCCGACGCACACCATGGCGGTCGAAAAGAAGTGCGCCTTTTTGCCGACCCTGTCCCATCCCCACAGCGCGACCGCCAGAAACGTGGACTCCATAAAAAACGCGAACACCGCCTCTATCGCGAGCGGGCTTCCGAAAACGTCTCCGACGAAAGTCGAGTAAACCGGCCAGTTCGTGCCGAATTGGAACACCATAACTATTCCCGTCACCACCCCGACAGCGAATATCATTCCAAAGAGCTTCAAAAAGAACTTCGCCGCGGCCAGATATTTTTCGTCGCCCGTTTTGAGCCACATGGCCTCTATCATTACAATGTACAGGGCGAACCCTATCGAAATGGGCGGAAAAAGGAAGTGGAAACACGCCGTCAGCGCGAACTGCAATCTGCTGAGAATTTCAACGTCCATGACTTTCAGCTTTCTCCATTTATAAAAAAATTCAACTTTTAATTTGTGATTTTTTTAAAATTGTACAATTTAAAGACCTTAAAAAACACGCAGCAATTTTTTATGAAATACGCAATCGGAATAGACATCGGCGGTACGAATACCAAGCTCGGCGCCGTCGACGAAAAGGGCGCGGTTCTCAAACGCCACGAGTTTAAGACGACCGACTACGACAATTTCGCCTCATATATGGAGGGGCTCGAGCGCGCAATATCCTTTCTGACCGCCGACACCGACGGCGAGTGCCTCGGGGTCGGCGTGGGCGCGCCCAACGGCAACTACTACAAGGGCACGATAGACTACGCCCCGAACCTGCCGTTCGGCCGCTGCGCCCCGCTCGTGGAAACCCTGCGCATGGCTATGGGCTACGAGCATATCTACCTCAGCAACGACGCCAACGCCGCCGCCCTCGGCGAGAAAATCTACGGCGGCGGAAGAAATGTAGACCATTTCATCGTCATAACCCTCGGAACCGGACTCGGCTCCGGCATAGTCGTGGACGGCAAGCTGCTGTTGGGCGCCGACGGGTTTGCGGGAGAGCTCGGGCACGTATGCGCCGTCGTCAACGGCCGCGTCTGCGGCTGCGGAAAGCGCGGCTGCCTCGAAACCTACGCCTCCGCCACCGGCATAAAGCGCACGTACCTCGAAATGGTCGCCAAGTACAACGGGCAGTCCGCCGCCGCCAACGTCCCGTGGAGCGACCTCGACGCCAAAGTCATCGAAGACGCGGCGCGCGCCGGCGATATCGCCGCTTCCGAAACCTACCAGATCACCGGCAACATTCTCGGGAGGTGCCTCGCCGACTTCATACACTTCTCCCGCCCGTCGTCCATATTCCTATTCGGCGGCCCCGTGAAGAGCGGAGAGCTCCTTCTCGCCCCAACGCGCGAGTCTATGGAGAAAAACCTCATGCCCGTTTTCAGAAACAAGGTGAAAGTTCTCCCCTCGGAACTTCCCGCAAGCGACGCGGCGATATTGGGAGCTTCCGCCCTGGTGTGGTCGGCGCTCTGATTTGGCGCGCCTCTTTCTATAAAATAAAAACCGCGGAAAAATCCGCGGTTTTTTTATGGCGTCTTGGCGGTTATGGCGGTCATTTTCTGCGGCGCGCGGCGAATGCGAAGGCTAAGAGCCCGAGAATTGCCGCCGCCGCCGCGGGTTCGGGGACTGCGTATGAGACGTATAGCCCGTCGGATTCTATCGCGAATTTTGCGATTTTTCCGCCCATGTCCGCCGCCCTGAATTCGCTTTCGAGAAAGTCCGTAGGGGCGTTGCCGTCCGTCCACGAGATCAGCTTTATGCTCGCGCCGTCCTCCAAAAGGAATTCGGTGTTTCCGGTAAATTCAAACCAGAACTCGCTTCCCGCTCCCTCCCCCTTTTGCATGGTGCCGGAAAGCTCTATGAGCGACGCCTGCGCGCTGCTTATTATGCCCGCAACTATCGTTCCCGAAGTCCAGACGAGGTTGTCCGCGTACGCCACGGCGTCGGCGTCGGTCTCCGAGCCGTTGGAGCCTATCGCGCCGAATTTCGCCTCTATTCCGTCGGAGTTTCCGACGAGCCGCACGTCGCCCCATTTCCCCCACTGGCCTTCGGCGGTGTTGTTTTGATAGAGCGTGTACATTCTCAAATCTCCGGAAATCACGGTGGCGCCGCCGCGGAAAGCCCTTTGATTTGTGGAGAGTATGAGCTTTTGCTGCGATCCCTGCGCGCCCATCATCACTACGTCCACCACGACATTCGACGTCCCCACGCCGATTTGCCCGCTCGTATAGGCGTAGAGATCGGTGATGCCGCCCTTGTAGACCGCCTGCCCCTCGTTTGCCAAAACGATGGTCGCCGTCGCGCCGGCGGTTCCCTTGATGTCGTTTGTCGCGCGGATGTCTCCGGCGGAGGAAGCGAGCCCGTTGACCCTGATTATGGTGTTGTTTATTCCGGCGTTATTTAAAAATATGGTCGAATTTCCGGTTATGGCGCCGCCTATCTGGACGTCGGCGTTTTTATAGTAATAATATTTGTCCCCAGCAATCTTGGAGGCGTCGCGCTCGCAAACGAACGAGCCGAACCCTATCTGGCCTATGTTATTCCGAAAATCCCCGTCGATTTTCAGGCTTTTGAGGGCGGTGTCAGCCGAGTTTCCCCCGAGCATAAATGTCAGAGTGCCTGTATTACTGAGCCTGTCGAATACGGCGTCGCCCTTGATTTCAACCGAGAGGGGATTGTAGGTTCCGCTTCTCAAAGCCTTGCTGCCCCAGCCGCCCGCGCCGTCGAGAATGACGGAGAAATCCCCGTTTATTGTGAGCGATGACGACGAAGCCGCGTCCGCCGCCAGATTGCAGGAGGAAAATGTCAGCCCCGCGATATTGCCCGTTATCGTCACCGCGCCGGTTTGAATGTCTCCGTTCATATACCAGCCCATGCCCGTGCTGTCGGGCCACAGGTCCGCGAGTTTGGACTGGTCGAACACCGCCGCGTCGGACGCTCCCGGCAGCGACTCGGCGGGGGCGAGCGTCTGCCCGCCGTTGTCGGAGGTCTGCCAGTTGGCAAGCTGTCCCCAATTCAAGTCGTCCGCCGAGGCCGGAATGAAATAATATTCCGCAGCGGCTTCCGCGAATATTGGGAAGAGCGCCGCGAATGCGGAGAACAAGGGCAAATAAATCCTCTTCATATGCCGATTTATTTTTTTTTAGGGTTCGGAAAGCTGTCAAGCGATAAAAACGTCTCCCATTTTGCCCGCACCGGGCATTTCCCGCCGCGTTTTCGCCGCCCGCCCCTTTCATCTTGACAGCGAAATGGAAAATGTAAGAATTTGCCGTTTATAAAAATTTCCAACTGTCGCCAAAAGCAAACAGCATACAGTCGTTCAGATGAAACAGCGAACAATATTGCGCGAGGCTTCCATAAGCGGCACCGCCCTGCATTCCGCAGCGGCGGTCACGCTCACGCTGAAGCCCGCTCCCGTCAATACGGGGATTGTCTTCAAGCGCAAGGACATCTTCGGCAAGCCCGAAATCAAGCCGCATATAACGCAAATTTCCTCCGACTTGGTCCGCAACACGGGCGTCACCTCCGGCCACACCAAGCTCCATACCATAGAGCACGTCCTCAGCGCGCTCTCAGGAATGGGCGTAGACAACTGCGTGGTCGAGATGGACGCCGCCGAGCCCCCGATTCTCGACGGGTCGGCAAAGTTTTTCGTAAACCTCATACAGCAGGCCGAGCCGGTAGAGCAGGACGCCGAGCGCGAGACATTCCGCCTGCGCGAGCCCGTATCCGTATCGGAGGGCAACCGCTCGCTCATAGCGCTCCCGTACGACGGGCTGAAAATCACCTGCACGTCAGCCGACGACAGGGGCATACACACGCAGCACCTCTCCATAGAAATCGACCCCGAGACCTACCAGGCGGCAATCGCCCCCGCGCGGACTTTCACGATTTACGAGGACATCGAGGAGCTCCTTAAAATGGGCAAAATACAGGGCGGCAGCCTCGATTCCGCGATAGTCATAAAGGGCGACAAAATCATATCAAAGGAGCCTCTCCGCTATCAGGACGAGTTTGTCCGCCACAAGATACTCGACATCATCGGCGACATCGCCCTCTTGGGGGTGAAGCTCAACGCGCACATCGTCGCCGTACGCCCGGGGCACGCGCTCAACGCCAAGCTCACCGAGAAAATCTACAAGCAGATGGAGGCGGCGAAGTCCTCGCGCAAAAAGTCCGCCGCCCCCTCCAAACCCGACGTCAAGCTCTTTACCGAGACTACCCTCGACACCCGCAGGATTCTCGAACTGCTTCCGCACCGCTATCCGTTCGTGCTAATCGACAGGGTCGTGGAAACGCGCGGAGACTCGGAGCTCACCGCCATAAAAAACGTCACGATAAACGAGCCGTTTTTCATGGGGCATTTCCCCGGCAATCCCGTAATGCCCGGCGTCTTGCAGCTCGAGGCGATGGCGCAGGCGGCAGGCATAATGATGCTCCGGCACGTCAGCGGCGAAGACAAGCTCGCATACTTCATGAGCGCCGACAAGGTGAAGTTCCGCAAGGCGATAAAGCCCGGCGACCAAGTGCAGATCGACGTTAAAATCACCAAATCGCGCGCGCAAAAATTCGTATGCGCCGAGGGAACCTGCAAGGTGGACGGCAAAATAGCCTCCTCCGCGGAACTGATGTTTGCCATAATCGACGCGAGCGACGCCCCGTAAAAGACATGGCAAAAATCCACCCGACAGCGATAATCGAAAAAGGCGCGGAGCTCGGCGAAGACGTCGAAGTCGGCGCGTACGCCTACATCGGACCGGCGGTTAAAATAGGCGACGGCTCGGTCGTGGCGCACCACGCAACCGTGGACGGCAACACCGTGGTGGGCAAGTCCAACCAGATTTTCCCCTACGCCTTTATCGGCGGCAAGACCCACGACCTCAAATTCAGGGGAGGCAATCCGGGCCTGCGCATCGGCGACGGCAACGTTTTCCGCGAATACACCACCGCCCACTGCTCGACGGCCGACCAGACTTTTACGATAATCGGCAACCGCAACAATATACTCGCGTATAGCCATATCGCGCACGACTGCATAGTAGGCGACAACATCGTGATGAGCTCCCACTCCGCGCTCGGCGGCCATGTGGTAGTCGAAGACCACGCGGTCATCGGCTGGGGCAGCGGCGCCCACCAGTTCTGCCGCATAGGAGCCTACGCCATGCTCAGCGCAAGCTCCAAGCTCGTCAAGGACCTGCCCCCGTTTTTCATGGCCGACGGCTCGCCTGCGGAAGTCTGCGCAATCAACAAAATCAACATGCAGCGCAACGGATTTTCCCCCGAGGAAATAGACCTCGTTTACAGCGCGTTCAAATTGATATACAGGCGCCGCCTCACCCGCCCGCACGCCATAGAGGAGCTCTCCATGCGCGACAGCTCCTCCAACCGCGTCATAAGGGCGATAATAGACTTCGCAAACGGCTCTTCGGAGCGCGGCATAGCCTGATTTTGCGGGTGCCGCCTCTGTGAATTTCCGCTCCGGCGGGCGCGTCATTGCGCGGATGCCGTCCGAGCGGAAATTGTCAAGGTTTCCGGATTTTTTTTAGCCGGCGCATTATGCGGGCTGCCGCAAGGATGCGATTTTTTAATGGCGGCGAAGTTTTCCCCCGCGCTGCGAAAGCATTGGCAAATCCGATTTCATCGGGAGGCCTTGCCGCCTTAATGGGGGGCGAGAAATGAAAATGCCCGGGTGTTGCGCAGTATTGCGTAGAGTATGAAAATCGCGAGCATTATTGCGGGAACCGCCGGCCTGCGGAAAAATTTGGGAAAGAAGTACGCTATCGGAAGAATCGGGAGGAAAATCACCGCGAGCGCGTTTTGCGAGAGAGCTTCTCCCAAGTCCCCGCGCAGCAGCGCATGGAGGGCGCGCAGGGTTCCGCAGCCAGGGCAGTGGAGGCTTGTCAGAGCGTTTGTCGGGCACGGCGGAAAAATCGCCGACGTCGACGGATCGAAAATACGGAGCGCCGCGAGCAAAAAAATTCCTCCCGCCGCGACTAGCGCATAGAGCATTTTGTCGGAAATTCGGAACATTTTTATCTTTTGACCGCGGAATACGCCTCGAACAGGTCTTTCAGCCCGAGTTTCCAGAGAGCCGCAAAACACAGGAAAATCAGCGCGGCGTTTATTATGGCGGAGGGAAGAAGCCCCCAGATTCCCCAGAGCCTGGCCTCGGCGACAAGCCGTCCGGCGCTCTCCCGCCTTCCGGACGCGAGCTCCGCGACCGCCCTGTCGGCTTTCGCGAGCCCCCAGAGGGCGAAGTAGTTGCCGAGCAGAAAGAATGTCGCCAGGCACAGCGATTTCGCGCCCGCCGCCTTCGCCTCGAGCCCGTCTGAAAATTTGCCGCCTGCGCCCATGCCGGAATCCGCGCTTTTGGGTCTATACCGCCATTCCGCCGAGCGCCATCCCGATTACGCTTATGGCGTTTATCGCCAAGCCTATCCAAAGCGACACCATTCCCCAGTATTTTGCCTTTTCGGAGTTTATTTTTGCGAGCTCATAGTTGCGCGCGGCGAGGGCGGAGTTAACCTGAACGGCGTATACTATCGAGACTATCCCGAAGGGCAGGCAGCAGAAGAGCGTCGTGAGAATCGCGAGCGCCAGGTGGTTTTCTATGTTCGGGACGCTCGAAGTTGCGTTTTGGTTTTCCATATATCATATTTGGGTTAAATTTGCAATGGCCGCGAACGCGAGCGGCAGCAGGAAAAAGAGCGAATTGAGGATGTATAGCGCAGCTCCGCACCACAGGGCGACCATTCCCCAGTATTTCGCCTTTTCGGACGAGAATTTCGCCATCTCGAAATTTCCGGAGTTGGAGGATATGTTCACCTGAACCGCGTAAATCAGCGATATTATCCCGAAGGGCAGGCAGCAGAAGAGCGTCGTCAGAACCGCGAGCGCGAGGTGGTTTTTCGGCATCCGCGGCGGGAGGTCGCGGCGGGGTTCTCCGAGCCCGCCGCCGTTTGGCATTGGAGTTTGTTCCTGATCCATCGTGAAAGTCGCCGCCTCCCATATCGGAAAGCGTTGACAGTATTCCATCCGCGGCGAAGTTTGTCAACAATATCGCGCGGCCAAAAATTTTTTTAAAAAAAGTCTTGACTGTTTTTAACGCAATGCAAAATTGCCCCAATATACAAAATTAAATGAGAAACTGGTGGCACAGTCCGAAGGTCGCGTAGGGTTTAAAACGGTTTTAAACTTTTGGCGGCCTTTTGTCTGGCCGCTTTTTTTTGGCCTTCAAAATGACACCTTCAAAATCTGAATTCATGGAGCTTGCGCGGGGCGCGAACGTCGTGCCCGTATACGCGGAGCTGCTCGCGGACACGGAGACGCCCGTATCGGCATTCGCCAAATTCGGCGGATCGGGCGAGCGCTTTCTGCTCGAAAGCGCGGAGAACGTCGACAACTGGGGCAGGTATTCGTTTATCGGCTGCAATCCGACGGCGGTTTTCACGCTCAACGGCAGGTCGTCCGTTTTGAAATTTTCGGATTCGTCCGAAATCCGCTCCGCTTCGGAGGACGGGCTCGGGCCGCTTGCGCCGCTTCGCGACTACATCGCGGGCCGCAAGTGCGCCGGCGTCCCGGGGCTGCCGCGGTTTTTCGGAGGGGCGGTCGGATATTTCGGGTACGAGTGCGTAGGGCTATTCGAGCGTCTTCCCGAGCCCAAGGGCGAGAGGGAGTGGGACGACGCGCGCTTCGCGCTGTACGACGACATCGTGGTGTTCGACAATTTGCGGCACACCGCAAAGCTTGTGGCGTGCGCGCACATCGACAGGTTCGCCTCTCCGGAGGCCGCCTACGAGGACGCGGTTTCGAGGGTGAAAAGGCTTTCGCGGACTTTCAGGTCTCCGCGCGTTCCCGTTCCGGAGTCCGGAGGCGCGGCGAAGATCAGGCTCTCGCCCAACATGCCGCGCGGCGCCTTTGAGGAAATGGTGGAAAAGGCGAAAGATTACATAAAGAGCGGCGAGGTCATACAGGTGGTGCCGTCCCAGAAATTTTCCGCCGAAGCTTTGGTGGAGCCGCTTGCGGCGTACAGGGCTCTGCGCCTGATAAATCCGTCCCCGTATATGTTCTGCCTGAAAACCCCCGACGGGAGCCTCGTCGGTTCGTCTCCCGAGACGCTTTTGCGCTTCGGCGAGGGCAGGGCGGAAGTCCGCCCGATAGCCGGAACGCGCCGCAGGGGAAGGGACGAAAACGAGGACATGCGGCTGGCTGACGACCTGCTGTCGAACGAAAAGGAGCGCGCCGAGCATCTGATGCTCGTGGATCTCGGGCGCAACGACCTTTCGCGGTTCTGCCGCGCGGGCAGCGTGCAGGTCGGCGACTTCATGAAAATCGAGAGGTATTCGCATGTCATGCACCTTGTCTCCGACGTTTCGGGGATTGTGGCGGACGGCGCGGACGCCTTTGACGCGCTCGCTGCGGCGTTTCCGGCTGGGACGCTGTCCGGAGCCCCAAAAATCCGCGCGATGGAGATAATCAACGAGCTCGAACCCGAGCGCAGGGGCCCCTACGGAGGGGCAGTTGGGTACGTCGGATTCGGCGGCAACATGGATTTGGCGATAACCATACGCACCTTGCAAATCCGCGGCGGCAGGGTGTCGGTCCAAGCGGGCGCGGGAATCGTGTACGACTCCGACCCTGAGGCCGAGTACGAGGAAACCCGCATGAAGTCGCGCGCGGCCGCGCGGGCATTGGAGCTCGCGTCGCAAATAGGCTCTTTGGACATTTCGGACATGGAGAGGTGAAAAGATGGTTCTTCTGATAGACAATTACGATTCCTTCACATACAATTTGGTCCACTGCTTCGAGACTCTCGGGGCGGACGTGAAGGTTGTGCGCAACGACGCGGCGACCCCCCGCGAGCTCATGGAGCTCTCGCCGAAGGCCGCCGTGATTTCGCCCGGGCCGAGCTCCCCGAAGAACGCGGGCGTGTGCGTAGACTTCATACGCGAGTGCGCGGGGAAAATTCCGGTGTTGGGAGTGTGCCTCGGAATGCAGTCGATAGGCTATGCGTTCGGCGGCGAGATAGTTTCCGCAAAGAGGATAATGCACGGCAAGACGAGCTCGGTGTCACACGACTCCGCGGGGGCGTTTGCGGGAATGCCGAACCCGATAGAGGTCGTCAGATACCATTCGCTCGCGGTCGCCGAAAATTCCCTGCCGCCATGTCTGCGCGTTACGGCGCGCGCCGAGGACGGGGAGGTCATGGGGATAAGGCACAGGGATTTCCACATCGAGGGCGTGCAGTTCCACCCGGAATCCATATTGACTTTCGGCGGAAAGAGGATGCTCGAAAACTTTCTGAGGGAGGCAGGCGCGCTGTGAGCGGGGAAAAGACGAGAGCCGCGCTGATCAAGGCGGCGGGAGGGGCGAACCTTTCCGGCGCCGAGAGCGCGGAGGTCTTCGGCGAGATAATGTCGGGGGAGGTCGAGCCCCAGATTCTGGCGGCGTTTCTGACCGCCCTCAAAATGAAGGGCGAGACGGTCGAGGAAGTCGCGGGGGCGGTGAGGGCTATGCGCGCGCGCGCCGCATACATAAACGCTGGCAATTCCCGCCCCGTGGACATAGTGGGCACGGGCGGAGACGGGCTCGACACCTTCAACATATCCACGACTTCCGCCTTCATAATAGCGGGCGCGGGGATAGCCGTGGCGAAGCACGGCAACCGCGCCGCCACGGGCAAATGCGGCTCCGGGGACGTGCTGGCCGCGCTTGGGTTCAACCTCGACGTCCATCCGGCCGTGATGGAGCACTGCTTGCAGGAGGAGGGAATAGCGTTTCTCTTCGCGCCGAAAATGCACCCCGCCATGCGCTTTGCCGCCCCCGTCAGAAAGGCGCTGGGCTTCCGCACGGTGTTCAACCTGCTCGGGCCGCTCGTGAATCCCGCGGGGGCTATGGGGCAGGTGATAGGCGTGTTCGGCGCCTCGTACACCGAATTTGTCGCCGAGTGCCTGAAACGCCTCGGCGTCAGGCGCGCGCTCGTGGTCCACGGAGGCGACGGCATGGACGAAATCTCCGTCTGCGCCCCCACGCGGATCAGCGAGCTGCGCAACGGCTCGATAAAGACGAGCGAATTCAACCCGCGCAAGTTTTTCCCGTGCGGGGCGGATTTCTCCGAGTTGAAGGGCGGGGGGCCGGAAGTCAACGCGGGCATTTTGCGCGGGGTTCTCTCCGGAGAGCTGCGCGGCGGCGCGCGCGACGTCTGCCTGCTGAACGCCGCCGCCGGAATAGTCGCGGGCGGCGGGGCGGAGGGATTTGCCGAGGCGGTCGAAATGGCGCGCGATTCCCTCGATTCGGGAAAAGCCCTGAAAAAGCTCGAAACCCTCGTGGAATTTTCAAATCAGTAGCGTATGAAAACAGGCTCCATATTGGACGAAATCCGCGCTTGCAAAGAGGCGGAGCTCGAAGCGGAGAAGTCGGCGGAGAGCTTTGAGTCGATTTTTTCGCGCGCGCGCGACTGCCCGCCGCGCGCGCCGTTCGGCGCCGCGCTGCGCCGCGCCGCCGACGGAACTCCCGCGGTGATAGCGGAGCTCAAAAAGGCGTCCCCGGCCGCGGGCGTTATCCGCGGGGAGTTCGAGCCGCGCGCCCTCGCCGAATCCCTCGCCGAAAGCGGCGCCGCGGCCCTGTCGGTTCTCACGGAAAGAAACTTTTTCCTCGGCTCTCCCGCGAACTTGGAAATTGCCGCGCGCTCCGTGAAAATCCCGCTTCTGCGCAAGGATTTCATTTTCGACAAATACCAGATTTGCCAGGCGAAGGTCTGGGGCGCGTCGGCGGTGCTGCTGATCGCGGCGATGCTCGGGCGCGAAGAGCTCGCCGAGCTGCGCGCGTTCGCCGAATCCCTCGGCCTCGACGCGCTCTGCGAGGCGCACACGGAGGCGGAAGTCGGCGCCGTTGCGTCTTCCGGAGCGAAAATCGTCGGGATAAACTGCCGCGACCTCAAAAGCTTCCGCACGGATTTCGACGGGGCGGCAAGACTTTTGAGGCTCGTTCCCGAGAATTGCCTGCGCGTCTGCGAGAGCGCGGCGGATTCGCGCGCCGCGCTGCTGAAAGCGGGCGGATTCGGAGCCGACGCCGCGCTCGTGGGAACTGAGCTCATGCGCTCGCCGTCGCCCGCGGGGAGGCTCGCGGAGCTGCTCGGGAGGGGCGCGTGATGGGCGTCAAAGTGAAAATATGCGGTATTTCCAACGCGGCGGACGCGCGCGCGGCGGAAGCGGCGGGCGCGGATTTCGTGGGGCTGATTTTCGAGCCGTCGAGCCCGCGCGCGGTGACGCTTGCGGCGGCGGCGAAAATAGCGGATTCTCTCTCGGGAAGCGCGAAGGCGGTCGGGGTGTTCGTCGACCAGACACCCGAATTTATGGCGCGCGCGGCGGAAGAATGCGGGCTGTCCGCCCTCCAGCTCCACGGCGGAATCTCTTCGGAATGCGCGGGCCTGCCGGATTTTTCGGGGCGCGAAATCTGGCGCGCCGTCTGGCTCGAAAGCCTTTCGGACGTCGGGGACGCGGAGGCTGCCCGATGCGCCGCAGTTGTCGCCGATTCCCGCACGAAGTCGGCTTCGGGCGGCACGGGGAAACTCTCGGACTGGGCGCTTGCCGCAGTGCTCGCGCGCAAAAAGAGGCTCGTTCTCGCGGGGGGAATCTCGCCCGAAAACGCCGCCGCCGCGGCGCGCTCCGTCAACCCGTGGGCGGTGGACGCCAACAGCATGGTGGAGGAAAATCCGCGCAGGAAGGATTTGAAAAAAATCGAAGCTTTAATTGAAAAAGTAAAAAACTTAAAATGAACGCCCAATCGGAACACAGAGGAAGATACGGAATCTACGGCGGGCAGTATGTCGCCGAAACGCTAATGCCGGCTCTCAAAGAACTCGAGGAATTTTATTTGAAGGCCGTCGCCGACCCGTCGTTTTGGGAGGAGTACGGCGCCATAATGCGCGACTATGTCGGCAGGCCGTCGCCGCTCTTTCACGCGCGCAGGCTCAGCGAATATTGCGGCGGCGCGCAGATTTATTTGAAGCGCGAGGACCTCAACCACACCGGCGCGCACAAGGTAAACAACACGGTCGGGCAGATTCTGCTCGCGCGGCGCATGGGCAAAAATCGCCTGATAGCCGAGACGGGCGCGGGAATGCACGGGGTCGCCACGGCGACGATAGCCGCCCTTTTCGGAATGAAGTGCGACGTTTTCATGGGCGCCGAGGACGTGCGCAGGCAGGCGCAGAACGCCGCCAGAATGAAAATGCTCGGCGCAAATCTGATATCCGTCGAGCTGAAGCACGGCACCGCCACCCTCAAAGACGCCATGAACGAGGCGCTCCGCGACTGGGTCGCGACTGTCGGGGACACTTTCTACGTGATCGGCACTGCGGCGGGCCCGCACCCGTATCCGGAGATGGTCAAGACTTTCCAGTCCGTGATAGGCCGCGAGGCGCGCGCGCAGATTCTCGAAAAATGCGGGCGGCTTCCCGACCAGGTCGTCGCGTGCGTCGGCGGCGGCAGCAACGCGATAGGGATATTTTCGGGATTTATGGGCGACGCGGGCGTGGAGCTCTACGGCGCGGAGGCCGCCGGCGACGGAATATCCACGGGCAGGCATTCCGCTAGCCTCAACGGGGGAACCGTCGGCGTTTTGCACGGCAACAAAACCTATCTTTTGCAGGACGAAAACGGCCAGATTCTCGACACCCATTCCGTCTCCGCGGGGCTCGACTACCCGGGCGTCGGGCCCGAGCACGCATATTTGCGCGATACCGGCAGGGCGCATTACGTCCCGATAGACGATGCGCAGGCGGTGGACGCCTTCATGAAGCTCTCGCGGCTCGAGGGCATAATCCCCGCGCTCGAATCGTCGCACGCGGTGGCGCTTGCCATGCGCAACGCGCGGAGCCTGCCGAAAGACGCGGCGATAGTCGTCTGCCTCTCCGGCAGGGGCGACAAAGACATGGATTCCGTAATGAATTTTCTGAAACTCAAATGAAAAGCATATCCGAAATTTTTGAAAAGAATTCGCGCGCCGGCCGCGCGAGCCTCGCCGTTTTCATAAGCTGCGGCGACCCCGACATCGCCTTTACCGAGAAGCTCGCAAAGGCGGCCTGCGCCGCCGGAGCCGACATAGTGGAGCTCGGGGTTCCGTTTTCCGACCCGATGGCGGACGGCCCGACGATACAGGCGGCGGGGCAGCGCGCCCTCGCTTCGGGAACCACCCTCGAAAAGGTTTTGGAAATGGCGGGAAGGCTTCGCGTCGGCGGGCTTGAAAATCCATTCGTACTGTTCTCCTACTACAACCCGATTTTCAAGATGGGGCTCGGGAAGGCGGCGCGCCTCTCGCGGGAAAACGGAGTCAATTCGTGGCTTGTAGTGGACGTCCCTCTCGAGGAGTCCGGCGAGATTTCCGGCGAGCTGGAGAAAAACGGAATAGGTTTGGTTCCCCTCGCTTCCCCGATGTCGGACGACGCCCGCGTGCGCGAGATCTCCGAGAGCGGCTCAGGCTTTCTCTACTACGTGACGGTGGCGGGGGTGACGGGCGCGCGGAAGTCGCTTCCCGCCGAGTTCGCTGAAAGGCTCGCGCGCGTCCGCGCCGCCTCGAAGCTTCCCGTCGCCGCGGGATTCGGAATATCGTCGCCCGAAATGGCGCATTCGGCGGCCCTTTCCGCCGACGCGGTAGTCGTCGGCAGCGCGCTTGTCGATTTGGCGTTCAGGGAATGCCGCGAAAACGGCGAAGACGCCGCCCTCGCCGCGGCGTCCGAGTTTGTGCGCTCCCTTTCGGAGGCTATGCAAAGAAAGCGCGCCTGCCGGTGATACCCCGTTTTGCCATAGTCGGCGCGGTTTTTGCGGCGCGTACGATATTGCGCCGAAGTCCGTTCCCGCAGAGGTTTCGCTATGCGGATTTTCGCGTTTCCGGCTGAACGCGCACCGACGCCGAATGCAAAGGGCAATCGGGATTTCCGCTTGCAAAAATTTCAAGGGGGGCTTAACCGGCGCCTTTCTCTTACCTGGCGGCGCTCCCAAGCTTCCGCTTTGCCGGAAAGTCCGCCGGCATATGTGCCGATGCGCCGCCGCGCATTCGGCTTTATTGATTGCGCCATGCGTTGCGGCGGCGGCGTTTGGCGGATTTTCGCGGCGGGGCCGTTTTTTTTTGCATTTTTTTTGCGGCGGGATAAGATGGCGAGAAATTTTTATGAAATTTCTTCTTTCGATATTGGGGTTTGTCTTTGCCAATGCTCCCGAGTGCGTGATGAGCGGCGTTTGCAGAGCCGTCGGATTCCTAATATGCTATTTCCCCAACCGCCGCACGCGCGTCGCATTTTCCAACATCTTCCATTGCTTCCCCGAAATGGGGCGGCGCGAGAGAATGAAAATCGCGTACGAGTCCTGCGCGCGCATGGTGGAGATGGCGCTGTTTGTCGTCGCGAGCCCCCACATGTCGGTTGCGAGGCTTTCGGGGCGCGTGAAGCTGAGCGGCACGGTGAAGGCGGAGCTCGAAAAGTATTCGGAAAACCCCCATCCGCTCGTGCTGATGATTCCGCATTTCGCGATGATGGAAACGATAACAATGTTTCCGCTTTTGGCGGGAAATTTGAAGCTGCCGACTGTCGGCGTGTTTTACCGGCCGTTCGATTCCGCCGGAATGGAGGCGTGGGTCAGGGAGAGCCGCCAGCGTTTCGGCATTGAGATGCTCTCGAGGCGCGACGGAATTCTTCACTCTGCGAGGATTTTAAGGGAAAACGGCTGCGTCGCCGTGCTCTTCGACCAGAACGCGGGCGGGGCGGGGTGCGAGTCGCTCTTCTTCGGGCGGGTGTGCCACACCTCCGAGCTCGCGGGAATCCTCGCGGAAAAGGCGGGCGCGCGGGTAGCCGTGTTTTACGCCAGGCGCACGGGGTTTTGGAGGTCGGAGGTTGACGGGGAATTTCTCGACGCCTCGGGAATTGAGGACATCACCTATTCGGGCAATGTCTGGCTTGAAAACAAGCTCAAATCGAGCCGGATCGCGCGCTTTGACTGGCTTTGGCTGCACAGGCGGTGGCGGACGCATCCCGACCAGCGGACTTCCCTGCGCCTGCGCGGGGGAAAGAGCATTTTGGACTATTCTCTGAGGCGCATGGGGCTCGACAGCCTTCCGCGCAAAAGCTCCATTTTCGTCACGCTGCCGGACGGTTTTTCCGACGCCGAATCCATAGCGCCGATTCTCGCGGCGCTGCGCGCGTCGCGCCCCGACGCGCGGGTCAGCGTGCTTTGCTCCGGCGCGTGCGCGGCTGCCCTGTCGCGCCGGCCCGAGTGCGCCGACGCCGTTATAGAGCTTCCTCCGCGCGCTTTCGGAAGGCTTCCGCGCCTTAGATTTTTCGGGAAGCTCTCTCTCTCGTATCCCGACATAAATATCGTGTTCGACGACTCCGCCGCGGCCGATCTGGAGGCCTTCGCGCTCGGGGCGCAGCAGCGCAACGCGGCGGAGTCTTCGCGCCGCAGGCGTTTCATGACGGGCGTCTATAAAGCCGCGGGCGGCGGGGGGCTGAATCCGCGCAGGATTCTCGAAACGCTCGAATATTTCGGAATGAAGTCCGCTGGTTGCGGGGAAATCAAAAAAAGCGAGGCAAAGATATGACAAACGTAGGCACTGTTTTTAAGAAAAATTCCACAAAGGCGATGCTGCTCGGCAGCGGGGAGCTCGGGAGGGAGGTCGCAATAGAGCTCAAGCGGCTCGGCCTCGAGGTTGTCGCGGTTGACAAGTACGCGGACGCGCCGGCAATGCAGGTCGCCGACCGCTCGCACGTCATATCCATGCTCGACGCCGGCGCCCTCGAGCGCGTCGTGCTCGAGGAGAACCCCGCGTACATAATTCCCGAAGTCGAGGCGATTGCCACTCAAAAGCTCGTGGAGCTCGAGGGGAGGGGCTTCAATGTGGCGCCCACGGCGGGAGCCGTGAATTTCACCATGAACCGCAGGGGAATCAGGACGCTCGCGGCGGAAAAGCTCGGAATGAAGACTTCCCCTTACGCTTTTGCGGGCACGAAGGGGGAATTTTTGGAGGCCGTGAAGAAGATCGGAATACCGTGCGTGGTGAAGCCGATAATGAGCTCTTCCGGACACGGGCAGAGCGCCGTGCGCGACGAAAGCCAAATCGACGCCGCGTGGGAATATTCCCAGACGGGCGGGCGCGCGGGCGGAGGCGAGGTGATAGTCGAGGGGTTTGTGGACTTCGACTACGAAATCACGCTTCTGACGGTGCGGCACTCGGGGGGAACTTCTTTTTGCGCGCCGATAGGGCACGAACAGGTCTCGGGCGACTACCGCAGGAGCTGGCAGCCGCATCCCATGGGAGCGCTCGCCCTTGAAAGGGCGAAGGATTACGCGAAGAAAATAACCGACGCCCTCGGCGGCTACGGGATTTTCGGCGTCGAGATGTTCGTCAGGGGCGACGAGGTTCTGTTTTCGGAGGTCTCTCCGCGCCCGCACGACACTGGCATGGTGACTATGATATCGCAGAACCTTTCGGAGTTCGCGCTGCACGCGCGCGCGATACTCGGAATACCGATTCCGGAAATAGAGCTTTACGGGCCGTCGGCGAGCAGGGCGGTGGTCGTCGAAAAGAACTCCGAAATGCTCGAGTATTGCGGGCTCGACAAAGTTTTGTCGCGGCCCAATACCGACATGCGGATATTCTCCAAGCCGTGCGTGACGGGCGGGCACAGGCGCATGGCCGTGCTTCTCGCGCGCTCCGACACCGTGGAGCGCGCCGACGCGACGACCGCCGAGATGCTCGCCGACTTTGAGATAAAAACTTTTTAGCGGCTGCGCGGTTTCCGGCGCGGCTTTCGCTCCCGGCGCAAAACGGGGCGCGCGGAAAACTCCGCGCGCCCCGTTTTCGACGCCCGTTCCCGAAACGCGGGAAGCGCGTCAGTTTTTGGAGCGCATCTTCTTTACGTGCTCCTTGATTTTTTCCGCGCCCTCGGCGTAGACCTCCTGCGGAACGCCGTGGCTGCCCTCCTCGACTATGCGGAAGGATTTCGGGCTCTTGATGTTCGAGTACGCCGCGAACACGGAGCTCGGCGGGCACACATTGTCGCGCAGCCCCGTCGTGACGAAGGCGTCGCCCTTTATCATCGAGGCGAAGTTGGCGGCGTCGAAATACCTCGAAGCCTCGTAGACGCTCTTGTCGTATGCGCCGTATTTGTCGGCCCTCAGCAGGTTGGGCCAGCCGCATACGCGTCCGGCGGCTATCCCGTTGTGGTCGCACATGGCGGGCACGAACGCCGCGACGAACGTCACCTTGTCGCATAGCCCGCCGGCGGCGAGCGCCTGTCCTCCCCCCTGGCTCGTGCCGTTTACGATAAGGATTTTGCCGTCCCATTCGGGCTGTTCCATCAGAAATTCAAGCGCCCTCATCGTGCGCAGGTATAGGACGCGGAAGAAGCTGTTGTCGCGGTTGTCCGCGCCGATATAGCGGTAGTCTTTGAGGTCTTTTTTGGCGAGCTCGTCGTAAAATTCCTTTGGCTTGCCGTTGGGTATGCCGTGCGCGTTGTAGTCGAGCGCGATGTACCCCTGCGCCGCCCACGCAACGGGCGCGCCCTTTCCGGAGGATCTCACCCCCGCGCCGTGCGGGAAGAGGATCGCCGGGCAGCTCTTTGGCTTGGCTCCCTTCGGGCGGGCGTAGTAGCCGGTGAGCAGGCCCTTGAACGTGTCGGCTTTTATGTCGAAGAGCTCCACGTTTTTGTTGTCGCACGGAACTTCCTTCATATCCGCGTTCATCGGGATTTCCGAGAGCATTCTCTTTTGCGCCTTCCAGTATTCGGCGAAGTCCTCGGGGACGGGCAGCCCCGGGCGGATTTTTTCGAGCTCGAACCCGGCGCCGGCCAAAAGCTGCGTTTCCTTTTTAGTCTCGGGGTTGTAGACGCCGACCGCGCACCTGAGAACTCCGGGCTCGTTGAGCGTGCCGGCCTTGATTATCGCCTTCCCGTCCTTGTCGGTTATTCCGCGGTTGGAGACAACGGGGTTCGCGCCGTCCTTGCTGACGCTGCTCCAGAAGCGGATTCCGCCCTGCGGCTTGCCGCCGTTGGATATTTCGAGGACGAACTCCGCGGGTTCGCCCATTTTGTAGAGCGAGCCGTCGCGCGAGGCTTTGAGGCGCATCTTCAAGTCTCCGTCCGATTGCGTTTCCGCAAAGGCGAACGCCGCTATCGCGGTTATCGCCGCCAGTATGGGGTATATTTTCTTTTTCATGGTAAAATCTACAGGTTTATTTTTATATTTCTGCGCATGAAAGTCGGCACGTCGAGGTCTTCGCCTTTGCGCATGTTCACGGGAGTATCCTCGAAAAACCCGCGCTGTTCCGACATCTCGACGAACGCGAATTCCGATTGCCTGCTCTTGGTTTCCGGCGCGGCGGGCTTTGCCTTAGAACGGCCAAATCCGAAAAATCCGATCCGCTTTTTGGGTTTGGGTTCCTCGCGGCGTTCGCCGTCTCGAAAATCCGCGCCGCCTTCGGGAGCCGCCGGAGTCGGGAAGGGGCGCGGGCCATCAGATTCCCCCGCGCTCCAATTCTGCGCAACGGCTTTTGCCGCGGCGCCCGGGGCGGTTTGCGGCGTTCCTGCGCCCGCGGGATTTGCAAGGCCCATTGCGCAGACCCTTATGCGCCCTTGCATCGACTTGTCCACGGACGCCCCGAAGCAGATACGCTCGCGCACGCCGAAAGTCTGCGAGACTGTTTCGAGCAGGGACTGCATTTTGTTCATCTCGAAATCTTCCCCGCAGACGAGGGAAATCATGAGGCTTTCGGCGTTGAGGCCCGCCGCCCCGCCGCCCAGAAGCGGGGAGGAGGCGAGCTCCGCCGCGGCTTCTCCGACGGCGTTTGCGCCTTTTCCGCAGCCTATGCCGAAAAAAGTCGGCAGGCCCTTTTGAAAAAACGCCTTTTTGAAAGACGGGATTCCTATGTTGACCACGCCCCTGTTCAGGAGCATGGCGCATATCTCGCCTATTGCCGATACGGCGTACATGTTCGCGGCTTCGAACGCCGCCTTTACCGGCAATGCGGAGCGCGCGAGGATTATGTCGTTGGGCAGGGCGGCGGCGGCGTCGCACACCTTGCGCATGTAGCGCGCCGAACGCTCGGCGAGCGCCGACTTGTCAACCCCTTCGACCGATAGCGGCATCAGGGAGAAGGAAATCGCGAGCTTTGCGCCGTTTTCAGCCGCGAGCTTTGCGAGTATCGGCGCGATTACGCTGCCGGTTCCCCCGCCGAGACCGGCGGCGCAGATGAATACGTCCGCGCCCGACGCGATCCGCTTGAGCGCGGCGAGGTCGGATATGGCGGCCTCCTTCGCGATCGCCGGATCGCCGCCGGAGCCCATTCCGCCGGTTGCCGGCCTGCCGACGCAGACGGCGTTTTCGGCGGGGCAGTCGCGCAGGGAGGTTTCGTCGGTGTCAACGGCCGCAATATCCGCGCCTTCGCAGCCCGCGGCGCATAGGGCGGCGGCGATTTTCACGCCCGCGCCCCCGACGCCCGCCACGCGGATTGAAAGCTTATGTGCGGTTTCCGGCTGCATCAGATTTTGAAAAATTTTGCGATTTTTTCGGTTATGGAGTTTCCGTTCTTCGAGCCGCCGCCCGTCTCTTTCATCCTCGCGTATTCGAGCAGCCCGAGCGCGGTTGAGAATTCCTGGTGGCGCAGGTTTTCGGCGACCGACGGCGGAAATTTGCCGAGCGAGCACGGGCGTTCGAGCACGGCTTCGGCGAGCTCGCATATCCCGTTGAGCTTCGACGTTCCGCCCGTCAGGACGACCTCGTTGACCGAGCCTTCCGAAAAGTGGTCTATCATGTCCTGGCGCAGCAGCAGAAACAGCTCTTCCAGGCGCGCTCGTATGACTTTGTTTATGGCCTCCAACGGTATTTTCCTGTCGCCGATTTGCCTGTCGCCGAGGCTCCAGAATTTGACGTTGCGCTCGTCTTCCGTAATTATCGCCTTTCCGAAGCGCGTCTTAATGCGTTCGGAATTTTTCCGGCTCAGCCGTATTCCGAAAGAGAGGTCGTTGGTGATGTGGTCGCCGCCTATCGGGATTACGCCCGCCTGCACGGGAATGCCGTTTTTGTAGAAAGCGTAGTCGCTCGTTCCGCAGCCGATGTCCACGACCAGCGCCCCGTTTTCCTTCTGAACCGGCGAGGACGCCGCCATCGCCGAGGCGAGCCCCGAGAACACGAGGTATTCCACCTCCATTCCGAAGCTCTGGACCACATGCATGGCCGTGCGGATTTTTTCGCTGTCGCCGTGCATCATCCAGTATTCCGCCGCTATCTTCGAGGCTCGCTCGCCGACGGGGTCGACGCAATACCTGTCGTCGTCGAGGTAGAACCCGCAGCAGATCCTGTGTATGTAGCTCCTGCCTTCGGGCAGCGACTTGCTCTTTGCGTCCTCCCTTGCGCGCTCAACGTCGCCCCTGCGGACTATGCCGTCGGAGCCCGCGACGTTGGCCGATCCTATGTTTCTGAATCCCTGTATGTGGGTTCCGCTTATGCCGAGGCACACGGATCTCGGCCGCGCCGAGCAAGAGCGTTCCGCCATGACGATCGCCGCCTGAGCCTGATTTGCGGCCTTTTTCACGTCGATGATGTCCGCCTTTTTCACGCCGTCGGTCGCCGCCTGCCCGACGCCCACGAGGTTGAGCATCTTGCCGTCCACTATCTCGCCGATGAAAACCTGCATCTTTCCGGTGCCGATTTCCAACGCCGCTATTGTCTTGCTGTCGCTCATTTGGTCGTCTTGATTTTAACGGGCGCCCATCCCTTTATCGACAGGTCTATGCGCTTTATGACTGTTAAAGGGTTTTCCCTCTGATAACGCAAGATATATTCGAGCCTGTCGAACTGTTTTTTGTAGTCGCGCGGGGCGAAGATTATCTCCATTCCGGAGGCGTCGACGACTTTCAGCAGGGGCAGGGTGAGGCTCCCGAGGTCGGACACGTCGATGCGCTTCCAGCCGCGCGCAGCCGCGGGAAGGGCGGCGTGCGCCGCGCCGAGGAATCCTGCGATTTCCGGCGCGAACTTGCAGGGCTGCGGAACCGCGCCGTCAAAGCGCGGCGTCCAGCCGTCGAGCCTGGGCATGGCGTCTATCATTTCGGGCGGGACGCACGAGGGCTCAAAGAACCTTCCGTCTGGCGACATTATGAAAATCTTCCGCCTGCCGGAGACGTCCGCAAAGAGCTTCATGAAGGGCTTGAGCTCAGTCAGGGTGATTTTCAGAGCGTCCGGATATGCGCGCTCCACAGATGCCGATTCGATTTGCGACAGGGATTCGAGCGCGCTTTTTACGGCGAAAATGTTGACGTCGCCGAGGCGCGCGTCGGGCGGGATTTTCAGGTAGCTTTTGAGCCATTCGGCGGTGGCGAGCCCGTCGGTTTTAAATTCTATGCGCCTTATGCGCGCGTCTTTCGGGGCGAGGATGTCCTCGATGAATGCGTTCTTATACAGGAAATACGCGCCGTATCCCAGACCGCCGAGAACCGCGAGCGCGAGAGCCGCGCGCGCCCACAGCCAGACAACCCGCAGCTTGGCGCGCAGCGACAGCGGCATCTTCCGGCGCTTTTTTCCGCCGTCGGATTTGAGGTCGCGCCAAGTGGAGGCTTTTTTTGCTGCCGGATTTTTTGGCATTACCTTTTTGCCCTGGACAAGAACCTTTTTACCGCCCCGCCCACGAGCGTTTCGCAGAGGGATTCAAAACTATATCCCGCGCACGAGGCGCTTTTGGGAAGCAGGCTCGTCGGAGTCATGCCCGGGAGGGTGTTTATTTCGAGTATGGCGAAATCCGGCCTATCGGCGTCGGCGGCGATGAAGTCCACGCGCGCGAAGTCGCGGCAGCCGCACGCCCGGAAGGCGCCCTCCGCCGCGGCGCGCATCGCCGAAGCCGCGCGCTCCGGAATCTCGGCCGGGTAGACGTAGCGCGTGGAGCCCGCTGTGTATTTGCGCTTGTAGTCGTAAATCCCGCCGTCGGGGATTATCTCGACGACTCCGGCGGCGCGCCCGAATATCACGCCGATTGAAAATTCGCGGCCTTTGACGAGCTCCTCCGCCATCCACGATCCGCTTTCGATTCCGGACAGGGCTTTTTCCGCTCCGGAGGAGTCCCGAGCAACGGAGAGCCCCACGCTGCTGCCCTTGTCCGCGGGCTTTACGACGCACCCGCCCGGGAAGAGGGCGGCGAGCGCGCCCGCGGAGGGCTTTTCGCGCGCCCGAAATTCTATCGATCTGGCCACCGGCAGGCCCGCGAATGCCAGCAGCGCCTTGGCCGCCGGCTTCACCATGCACGCGCGGCTCGACAGGCTGCCGCATCCGGCGTATTCGAACCCCGCGGCGTCGAGCTGCCCCTGCAGAGCGCCGTCCTCGCCGTAGTCTCCGTGCATCGCGGGAAAGATTACGTATTCGTCCGGGTCGATGCCGGAGGGCAGGGCGTTTTCGTCGAGCCTCACGGACACGGCGTCGAATTTCTTCGACAGCGCCTTGAATACGTTTTCGCCGCTTACGAGCGACACTTCGCGTTCGGGGGAGATCCCGCCGCTGAATACTGCGATTTTGGGATTCATTTTATCTGCGCAAAAAATTTTTTCGCCGCGAAGTGGAAGTCGCCCGCGCCAACGAGCGCTATGCGCTTCGGCTTTCCGCCTTCGAGCGCGGCTTTTGCGATTCTGAAAAAATCTCCGGGTTCGGCAAGTTTTATTTGGGAGCCTTTCGGGGCGTTTTTGATTATTTCGGAGCTCTCGCCGAGCGGATCCGGAATTTCGCTCGCCGCGTAGACGGGCAGGACGAAAACCCGCGCGCCGGCAGTTTCGGCCTCCGACAGGATTTTTGCGAAGTCCGCGGCGAACCTCCGCGTGCGCGTGTACCTGTGGGGCTGAAAAAACACGTCGGTTTCGACGCCGGACTGCGGCAGGAAACTCCGCAGGAACGCCCCTACTTCGTTGGGGTGGTGGGCGTAGTCGGAAATCGCGCAGACTTTCCCGTCGTCGAAAATCTTTTCGCCGCGCCGCTGGAGCCCCGCGAACCCGCCGAAAGCGGACGGGGCGAACGAGCCGTTCGGGAAAGTCGCGCGCAGGGCGGCGAGCGCCATGGCCGCGTTTTTTTCAGAGTAGTCTCCGGCGGCCTTCACGGCTATGGAGGGCGTCTGGGCGCGGGCGGCCGCGCGCGAGAGAATTTCGTCGCCCTCGGGGTATATGACGAGCCTGCGAGTCCTCGAAAACAGCCGCTCGAACATCTCGCCGAGCTTTCGGTCGTCGGCGTAGGTGTCGGTGTGGTCAAGGTCGGCGTTTAGAGCGACGGCGACTTCCGGCGAAAAGCGTTCTATCGTCGCGTCGCTCTCGTCGATTTCCGAAACTATGGGCTTTCCTGCGGCGCAGTATCCGTGCATGGCGAACCCGTTTGGGATTGCGCCCACGAGGTACCCGCAGTCGAGCGAGAGCCGGTTTATCGCGTGCGCCAGGAGCGCGCTGACCGTGCTCTTGCCGTGGCTGCCCACAATGGCCGTGAGTTTTCTGGGGGCGCAGAGCTCCGCCCAGCACTCGCCGCGCCGCGCCATGCCCTTGGAGCCGCAGAAGGCGGCAAATTCCCCGCGTCTGCGCCAGAGGGCGGTGCTTATCACGACCCTGTCATATCTGCCGGACGGCGGGCGGAACCTCACTCCGAGATTTTCAAGGCGCTCGCGCAGCTCGGGATTGGGGGAGTCGTCAAAGCCCTCGACGGCGTTGCCCTCGTCGGCGAGAAACGCGGCAAGCGGCGCCATTCCCATTCCGCAGACGCCGCCCATGTAGTAGCGTGCGGGCACGGCTATTTCTCCCCCGCGCCGGCGGCGACGAGCCGCAGGTCCTCTATGATTTTCGAGGTGTCGTTGAGCGCGTCTACCCTCGCGAGGTTTTCGCGCATGGTTTCCAACAGCGCGGAATTGTTCATCAGGCAGGCGACTTCGTCGAAGAGCCTGTGCATGTCGTTTTGGTCCACGACGGCGCATCCTCCCTGCCTTTCAAAGCACTTGGCGTTTTCGCGCTGGTGGTTGTCGGCGGAGAAGGGGTAGGGCACTATGACGGACGGAAGCCGGCAGCGCGCAAGCTCGGCGATTGTTCCGGCTCCGGCGCGCGCGACCGCAAGATTTGCCGCGGACATCGCGGACGCCATGTCGTCGCAAAATTCGAGAAACGCGATTTTCCTCCCGCCGAAATTTTTCGTTTTGACGGTTCTGTCGCGAAAGGCGTTTTTCCCCGGCCCGCACACGCAGAGGACGTCTATTCCAATTTCGGCGAGCCTGTCGAAATTGTTAGACGCCCATTCGTTGAGCGCGAGCGCCCCCTGGCTTCCGCCAAGCACGAGCAGCAGCTTCCCGTCCGCCCCGAATCCGAATTTTCTCTTCGATTCCGCGGCGGGCAGCTTTTTTATCTCGCTTCTGACCGGATATCCGGAATACCTCACCTGGCCGCTTTTTCTCTTTGATATTTTGACGCCGTGGGGCACGTATATTCTCTCCGCAAACCTGCCGAGCAGTCGCGTGGCCTTTCCGGCGCGCCGATTTGCCTCGTGCAGAATCAGCGGCACCCCGAGCGTTATGGCGGCTATTGAAAAGCCGAGGGAATTGAAGCCGCCGAAGCTTATCACGGCGTCGTACCCGCCCTCCGAGATGACCTTTCTGCCGAATTTCACGGATTTTGCGAGCTCCGAAAAGAATTTGAAGAGCCGCGCGGGGCGCAGGGAGAACGCCACCCCGGGCGCCTTTATTATGTGCAGGCCGGAATACTTGCCCGCAAGACGCGAGTCCACCGCCTTTTGGCTGATGACGAAGCTCGCCTCGTCGCCGGCGTCGATGAGCGCCTGCCCGACCGCGAGGCCCGGGGCGAGGTGCCCGCCGGTTCCCCCGCAGAGAATGATAAATTTGCTCATAGTTCCCCTATTTTGATTTGCGCCGGCTTGCTCCAACGCCTCAGGCAGTTGAGTATCAGCCCCGTAAATGCGAACATCGCCACAAGGTTTGAACCCCCGTAGCTTATGAACGGCAGGGATATTCCCTTCGTCGGCATGAGGCCCGTGACGACGCACATGTTGAAGAGCGCCTGGAGGATTATCATCATCACGGCTCCCGTGGCGATTGAATACTCAAAGAGGTTTGGGGCTTTCCGCAGAGAGGCGATCGTGACGAAAAACAGAATCGCAAACGCGGCTACGACCGATACGGTCGCAAAAATTCCGAGCTCTTCGCCGACTATCGCGAATATGAAGTCCGTGTGCGCCTCCGGAAGGAATGAGAGCTGCTGCCTTCCCCTGCCTATGCCCGTGCCGAATACGCCGCCGGAGCCGAACGCGAGTATCGCCTGATAGAGCTGGTAGGAGCCGTCGGCCTTCGTCCCCTCGACGTCGAGGAAGCTGAAAATTCTCCTCATTCGCACGGGGTCGGAGTAGATCAGCGCGCAGAATATCGCGCCGAGAGGGGTGAATACGGCGGCAATGTGCGAGATTTTCGCGCCCGCCAGAAATATCAGAATCAGCCCCACAAACCCGCAGAGAAAGGTAGTGCCGTAGTCGGGCTCGAGTATTATGGGCACGCAAAAGAGCCCGACTATAAGCAGGGGCTTGGCGAGGCCCCCCGCAAACGTCTTTAATTTCCGCTGGTTGTCGTAGAGGTACGACGAGAGGAAAATTATGAGGGCGAATTTCGCCAGATCGCTCGGTTGGACGGCTATCGGGCCGAGCTCCAGCCACCTTCTGGCGCCGTTTACCTCCTTGCCGACATGCGGTATTATGACGAGGACGAGCAGCAGGGCGGAGACCGCGGCTATCGGAAGCGCGAGGCGTTTGAGGAGCCCGAGGTCTACGAATGCGGCGGCGGTTCCCGCGCAGAACGCGATAGCAAGCCACACAGCCTGTTTTGAGACAATGAGGTAAGGGTCGGCGCGGTTTGAGCCCGCGCTCATGAGCATGAGCAAACCGAGGGCGCTTAGAAAGGCCACCGGAAAGAGTATGCCGAACCAAGCGCCCCGAAATGAACCTTGTGCGTCCGGGCCGTCCATTTCCGGACGATCAGATTTCTATGACCGGGATCGCGTCCGCTTCCGGAAGGGCGGGTTGGGCGGGCGCGGAAGGCTGCGCGGGGACCGACGGGGCGGGCGCCGCGGCGGGGGCGGAAGGCGCAGCGGGTTCCGCCGCGGGCTGTTGGGCGGGCGCTTTCGGGGCGTCGGCGGTCACGGTTATGGGGTTTGCCGCCGGCTGAGCGGGCTGGGCGGGTTCGGCTTTTTTTTGCGCGGGCTGCGCCGCCTGGGGCTTTGCCGCTTTGGAGGCTATGATTATTTTCTGGCCCGCGCGGATCTTGCGGGGGTCGGAAATTCCGTTGCGCTTGCATATTGCGGACACGCTCGTCCCGTGCTTTCTGGCGATGGCGCCCAAAGTGTCGCCGGACTTGATCTCGTAGGAAATTTCTCCGGCCGCCGCCGCGGATTCCGCCGTTTTTTGTTCCCTGACGGCGGAGCCCTTTGCCACGAGAAGCTTTTGCCCGATCCTTATGTTGTGGTTTTTGAGGTTGTTTACGGCCATCAGCTGGCGGACGGTTGTGGAGTATTTCTTGGCAATGCGGGAGAGCGAGTCGCCGCTCTTTACGATATACGTTTCGGTTTCGGAGGAAATCTGGGCGTTGGCGTGTTCGGCGAGTTTGGGCTCGGGGAGCGCGGAAACTTCGCCGGAGGCGGGAATTTTTATCTCCTGCCCGATCTGGATTACCGACGAGCGCGAGAGGCCGTTTATCGCCATGAGCTCGGAAAGCGTCACGCGGTGCTTTTGGGCGATGGAGGAGAGGTTGTCGCCCCTCCTTACGACGTAAATGTTTTCGGATTCCGCGGCGGGCTTTGCGGGGGTTTTTACAGTTTTGGCGGGTTCTTCGGGCGTCTCGGGCACGAGCGTTTCGCCCGCGCCGTCGGACTTTTCCATATTCCATGCGGGGCGCGTGGGAGCCACGCGCAGGGCGGGGCTGCCCTCGGGCGGGAGTTCCGCGTCCATCACGGAGGCGTCGGCTTCTTTCTGCTCGGCGGGGGCTATGGTTGTCACCTCTTCCGTCGAGGTCTTGGCTTTCGCCGCGGGAGCTTCGGGTTCGGAGCTGCACCCCGCCTGTACGAGAAGCATGCTTATTACGCCTATGTGCAGCGCGAGCACTGCCGTGATTGCCACTGATTTTTTCATACGTTTCCCCTTAATTTTGCCTTCTATTTTTTATATTCTTTTAAATTCTTCAAACACAAAACTTCGTTTTGAAAAGATTTCCCCCTGTCCGCGTAGCCCGAGAACATTCCGAAGCTCGAAAATCCCGGGCTGAACAGCACGCTCCCGCCGTCCCCCGCCATTTTTGCGGCGATTTCAACGGCCTCTTTCATTGAGCCGCAGACGCGCGCCTCGACGCCCGAGGAGCGCAGCATTTTTGCGAGTTTGCCGGCGGTCTGGCCGATTAGCGCGGCGCCTTTGGCGGTTTTTGCTATTTCCCCGACGAGCTCCGAGAGATCGCAGTTTTTGTCCTTGCCGCCGCCGAGCCACACGAGGCTTTCTGCCCCCGAGAGCTCGCGCAGGGCGGCTATTGCGGCGTGGGCGTTGGTGGCTTTTGAGTCGTTGTAGAATTTGACCCCGCGCGCCTCGACGGGTTCCCCGAACCTGTATTTAGGGAGCGCGAAGCCTTTGGCGGCCTCCGCCGCTGCGGACGGCAGCCCGAGGCTTTTTAGGAATTCCGAAGCCATGGCGAAGTTGCGCGACTGCACGGAAGTTCCGAAGGGCTTCGGGCAGGCGGACGGATCCATGTCCTCGGGGATTTTCGCGAAGGCGGGCATTTCCATTCCGTACTCTTTCGCGGCTTCGGCCACGTCCTTTGAAATGAACAGCAGCTCTCCCCTCAGGGCTTTCACGAGGTTGAATTTCGCGCAGAAGTATTCGCGCATGTCTTTGTGCCAGTCGAGGTGGTCGGGCGCGAAGTTCGTCCAGAGCAGGGCGTCGGGGCGCAGAAATTTCAGGCGCGATGTCTGGAAGGAGCTGAGTTCGCACACGGCGGCGGCGTTTGAAGAATCCTCCATTTCCGCGCAGAACGCGGAGAGCGGGCGGCCTATGTTGCCCGCCGCGACCGCCCTTATGCCGGCGAGGTTTAGCGCGCGCTCGAGAAACGACGCGAGCGTCGTCTTGCCGTTCGTTCCGGTGACGGCGTAGATTTTCCCCTCCCACGCGAGGGCTGAGAGGTCGGGCTCGCAAATCGCAACAGCGCCGTTCTCTTCGGCGAGGCGTATCCATTCGTGGTCGGGGCGGAACGCGGGCGAGTACGCGACAAGCCTGTGCGCTTTGGCGGCTTCGGCTCCGAATGGCTTTGCGGCGAAGTCCGGAGCTCCGGCGTCCTGCGCGTAGACGGAGAATCCCACCCCCGCCCTTTTCAGGAGCTCCGCGGCCGCCCTGCCGCTCGCGCCCGCGCCGAAAATCGCGGCGTCGGCTCCGCCCGCGAGGGCCCTTATCTTTTCGAATTTCCCCGCGCTTTCCATTACCTGATTTTGAGCGTTGCCAACCCCGCGAGCGCAAAGATCAGCGATAGAATCCAGAAGCGTATGACGACTTTCGTCTCCTTCCATCCCTTAATCTCAAAGTGGTGGTGTATGGGCGACATCAAAAATATCCTTTTGCCGGTCGTCTTGTAGGATGCGACTTGCAGTATCACGCTCATGGCTTCGATTACGAATATCCCTCCGACGATTACGAGCGTGAACGGCTGGAGCGACATGAAGGCGGTTATCCCGATGAGCCCGCCGAGCGCGAGAGAGCCGGTGTCGCCCATGAACACTTCCGCGGGGTGGGCGTTGTACCACAAAAAGGCCATCGACGCCCCGAGCAGGGCGCAGCACACGACGGTCATTTCGCCGGAGCCCGGAATGTAGCGCAGAAATAGGTACTCGGCTGCGATAGAGTTTCCGGCGACATACGTGAACACGGCGTAGGCGAGGGCGGCGGAGACGGTGCAGCCGATGGCGAGCCCGTCTATGCCGTCGGTCAGGTTGATGGCGTTGCTCGACCCCGCAAGCACGAGGAACATGAAGGCGAACATGAACCACAGCGGCATGCACGAAACCAGCGGATACTTCATAAACGGTATCCAGAGCTCGCGCATTATGGAGGAGTATTCGGGGGAGAAAGAGAGTATCGCGCAGGCGGCGAGCGTCACAGCCGCCTGAACCGCGAGCTTCATTTTCCCCGACACCCCCTTGGGGTTTTTCTTGACGATTTTGAGGTAGTCGTCGGCGAACCCGAGAGCCGTGAGCGCCGAGTACACGAGCAGCGCGGTAAATACGAGCGCGTTCATTCGCGCGAAGAGCACGCTCGACAGCGCGACCGCCGCGAATATGATAACCCCGCCCATCGTCGGGGTTCCCTTTTTGGATTCGTGCAGTTCGGCGAGCCTTCCGACCTCCTCCTTCGTCCGGAAGCTCTGCCCGAATTTTATGGCGCGCAAAACCCTTATGGCGCAGGGCGCCGAAGCCATGGCGACAAAAAACGCCAGCGCCGCCGCGCACGCGCACCTGAACGAAAGGTATTTGAAGAGGCGCAGCGGCCCGAAGTACGACTCAAAATCCGCGAGGTCGAAGAGCATTAGATGGTGTCCCTTTCGTCTTCGTCGTCTTCGTTTTCGTCCGCGATTTCGCCGTCGGAATCTTCGTCGTCGCCGAAATCTTCCCCGTCTTCAAACTCGTTCGCGCCCCCGTCGTCCCCGTCTGCTGAAAGCTCTGGTTCGGTTTCGGGCTCTTCCGGCTCCAGTTCGGGTTCATTCCGGCGCGATCCCTCGGAATCGAGGGCGGCGAGCGCGGCGGCGGGCAGGGCGTTTTCGAGCTCGCACACGCGGCTGCCCTTGGCGAACACCGCTCCCTTGAAGGACGCCACGAAATCTTTCGCCGAGGCGGAGTCCGCAAATATCTCTATCGCCTCTTCCGGCCACTGGGATTCGACCATTCCGAGCTTGTAGGTTTCGGCGTTTTCGCCGACGAGCGCCGCCCTGTCGCCCGCGCGGTAGGGCAGGTTGAAGCCTATCTCCTTGTGGTGGCGGTGCGCGGCGAGCCCCAGCTCCGCCATGGAGCCGAGCAGGAAGAGCCGCGGCGCGCCGCCGTCGGAAATTTTCAGGAAGTGCGCGAGGGCGTCTTTCATCGAAGTGGGGGAGGCGTTGTAGCAGTCCACGTAATAGAGGCTTTCGCCGGCGGAGGCGCAGAGCCCGCGCATGGGCAGCGGCGCAAAAGTTTCGGCGGCGACGGCGATCTGCTCCTCCCGCGCGCCGAGCATCAGCGCGGCGGCTATGGCGAGCATCGCGTTTTCGGTCATTCCCTGCGTCATCCTGCCGATCTCAAAGAAATATTCCGAACCCCCCTCGACGCACATGTCGACCCCGACGCTTTCGCCGCGCTCGGAGAGAGAGTACCTGAACACGAGGTCGGCCTTTATGTCGGGGGCGTCGGCTTTGGCGACTATCGCCTTTTTGCATTTGAGCTCGTCGAAGGATTTCCAGCTCAAAAGGTTGGAGTGCATAAGGCACCAGCCGCCGTTGGCGGCGTTGGCGGGGAGAATGGCCTTTTCTTTTGCGACGTTGGCGATCTCGCCGAACTTTTCGAGGTGCGAGAGCCCTACATTGGTTATTATCGCTATGTCCGGCGAAATTATTTCGGCGAGCTCCCTCATTTGCCCGGGCGCGGCGACGCCCGCCTCTATTATCGCGCACTGGTTCTGGCGCAGGTCGATTTTTGTGACGGTGAGCGGCACGCCGATTTCGTTGTTGAAATTCTTTTCCGTGACGAGCGGATTCTTCCACGCCACGAGCCGCGCGAGCATCTCCTTGGCGGAGGTCTTGCCGCAGGAGCCGGTTATCCCCACGACGGGGTTTTCAAACCTGAGCCTGTGGAATTTCGCGATAGACTGGAAAGCTTTCAGGGCGTCCTTTACGACTAGCACGGGGACGGGGAGGTCGAGGGGCCTTTCGGCTATCACCGCGCTCGCGCCGTTTTCGACCGCGCTCCGGGCGAAGTCGCAGCCGTCGCGCCCGCCTTTGAGGGCGACGAAGGCGAAGTCCTTTTCCATCTTTCTGCTGTCGGCGGAGAATCCGCGGATGTCGGTTTTGCGGGCCGAGCCTTCGGGCATTTTCCACGCGCCGCCCGTCCAGAGGCGCAAGTCGTCGAATTTGTAGAATGGCATGTCAAACGAGTCCTTTGAGGTTAAGGAGCTCTTCGGCGACGCGCTTGTCGTCGAAGGGGATTATGGTGTCTCCGAGTTCCTGGAAAGTTTCGTGGCCCTTGCCGGCTATGAGTATGCAGTCGCCTTTGGCCGCGCAGTCGATGGCGAGGTTTATCGCCCTGCGGCGGTCTTCCACGAACGCTATGCGGGCGGGATCCATCACGCCCTCTTTCATGTCGCCGAATATGCGCGCAAGCGGCTCTCCGCGCGGGTTGTCGGAGGTCGCCCACGCGATGTCGGCGTATTCCTGCACGACTTTCGTCATCTTGGCCCTCTTCGACCTGTCGCGCTTCCCGCCGCAGCCGAACACCACGAGCAGCCGGTTCTTGACGACTTTTCTGAGCATCGAGAGCCCGTTTTTGAGGGCGTCGTCGGTGTGGGCGTAGTCGACGAATATGTCGAAGTCGGCGGGGCCGGAAACCTTTTGCATTCTCCCCGGGACGCCGCGGAAATTTTTCAGCGCCTCGACCGCCTTTCCGACGTCTCCGCCGGAGGCGTATGTCATGGCGAGGGCGGCGAGCGCGTTCGAGACGTTGTAGTGGCCCGGCATTCTTATGGAGGCTTTCGCCCTCCCGCCCGGCCAGACGAGCTCAAATTCGGAGAGTCCCGGCAGCAGTTTGAGATTTTCGGCGCGGATTTGCGCGTCGGCGGATTCTATCCCGAAGCTCGCCAGGCGCACGGACGGGTCGAGGCGTTCGGCGATTCGCCTGCCGTAGGGGTCGTCGAAATTTATGACGGCGTTTTTGGGCAGCGACCCGAGCCCGCCCGTGAACATGGACGCCTTCGTCTCAAAGTAGGACTCCATCGTCTTGTGGTAGTCCATGTGGTCCTGCGTGAGGTTGAGGAAGCACGCGCAGTCCAAATGGACGCCGTTGGCGCGCTTTTGCGCTATGGCGTGCGAGCTGATTTCCATCGCCGCGGCCTTGCAGGAGCAGTTGCGCATCTGGCTGAGCATCGCGTGGAGCTCGAGCGCGTCGGGGGTAGTGCGGCTTGCGGGCAGGCATCTGCCGCCGAGGTCGTAGTGTATGGTGCCGATTACGCCGCACTTTTGCCCCGAGGCGTTGAGGATAGCCTGGAGCATCCAGGTGACGCTCGTCTTGCCGTTCGTGCCTGTGACGCCGAAAGTTTTCAGAGACTCGTCGGGGCTGGCGTAAAAGCTCTTCGCGGCGGCGGGGAGGGCGGCGGGCATGCTCTCCACCTGAATCCACGCCGCGGGGAAGTACTTGGGACAGGGCTTTTCGGAGACTACCGCAACCGCCCCCCTGTGGGCCGCCTCCTCGACGAATATGTTTCCGTCGGTCGTAAACCCGCTTACGGCAAAGAACGCCGACGAGGGCGCGACCCTGCGGCTGTCCGCAATGAGGCTTTTTATCTCGGCGCTTTTGTCGCCCGTTATTTTGACGGCTTTTACCGCCCTGGCGAGGTCTTCGGCGGTGTAGGCCGGCCTGCCGCCCTCGCCGCCCGCGAAGGCGAGCGCGCCGAACCGGTTGCGCGCCCCGCAGAGGCAAATGAGACTGTCCAAATTTGAAAAACCTATCATAAAATTTACAAGCCTTTCCAGGCCACCTTCTTTTCGAATTCCTCGTCCGTCTGTATCCCGAGGTATTTCGCCGCCTGTTCTGCGAGCTCCCTGAACGCGGGGGCGGCGACTACGCCGCCGTATCCGACGCCCTTCATCTTGGGGGAATCCACGACTACCGTTATCAGAAGCCTCGGCCTCTGGGCGGGGAAAAATCCGGTGAACGAGGCCACGTGCCGGCGCGTGCTGTACGCCCCGTTTATTATTTTTTGCGACGTGCCCGTCTTGCCCGCCACCTTGAATCCCTTCAATTGCGCCCTGCGCGCGGTGCCGTCGTCGCTGACGACCTCCGAGAGCATTTCGCCCATGAGGGCGGCTATTTTCGCCGAAACCACCCGCCTGACTCCGCGCGGGGGATAGAGGATTTTTGTCTCTCCGTCCGAATCGTACACCCTGCGCACGAGCTGCGGCTGCATGTATATGCCCTGGTTTGCGATTACCCCCATGGCGCAGTGGACTTGCAGGGGCGTCGCGGCGACGGCGTGGCCCATCGGCAGGCGCGTTATCGTCAGCCCGTCCCACTCGGAGACCTTGCGGAGGGTTCCCGCGATTTCGCCGGTGAGCCCTATGTCGGTTTTCTTTCCGTACCCGAACGCGCTCGCGTAGTCGTATAGGGTTTTTTCGCCGATTATCATGCCGAGCTGCGCGGAGCCCTTGTTGCTGCTCTTTCTCACTATGTCGCGCACGGTGAGCGTTCCCATGGGGTGCGCCTCTTTGGGCAGGCGCAGCGCCTTGCCCTTGTACATGGCCGTCTGGGCGTTGCAGTCGAACTTGTCCTCGGGTCCGACCGCGCCCTCGTTGAGCGCCGCGGAGACGGGGACGATTTTGAACGTGGAGCCGGGCTCATACTGGTCGGAAATCGCGCGGTTGCGCAGGGCGTCCTGCCCGAATTTGTTGAAGTCGTTGGGGTCGAAGTCGGGGGAGCTCGCCATTGCGAGGATGTAGCCGGTGGACGGGTCGCTAACTATTATCGAGGCGAAGTCCGGATTGTATTCGCGCGCGATTTTCGCGAGCTGTCTTTGCGCCATCTCCTGGATTGCGGAGTCTATCGTCAGCTGCACGTTCAGACCGTCCGCGGGCTTGACCTTCCTTTCGCGGAACTCGGGGCGCTCCCTCCGCCTGCCGTCGCGCTCGGTCTCTATCCAGCCGTCCTGCCCGCGCATGTAGAAGTCGAATTGCTTCTCTATCCCCATGACGGGCGAAAATTCGCGGTTGACGAATCCGACCGCGTGCGAGGCGAGCCTTCCCTGGGGATACGCGCGCACGTATTTCCTGTTGCCGTATATGCCCTTGATTTTGAGCGACGCTATCCTCTCGTAGACGGGTTCGGGCAGGGAGTCGGCGAGCTTCTCCCAGCGGCGAGGTTCGGAGTTTTTCGGCGAGCATTTCTCCGCGAGCTCTTCGTGCGCCATGGAGAGCAGGGAGGCGGCGGTTTTGAGTTTTTCGAGGTTTTCGGGAGTTGGCTTGAAGTCGATTTGGTCGACTCCGAGGTCTATAACGGGGCGGCTTGTGGCCATTATGTTGCCGCGGGAGTCGGTGATGTCGCCGCGGCGCGCCTTTATGACGTCAAGCCTGTTGCGCGCCTTTTCGGTTGCCTCGGCGCTCTCGGGGCCGCGCACGACGTGCAGAAAGTAAAGCCTGCATGCGACGGCGCAAAAGAGAAGCGCGACGGCGGAGGCGACGAAAGCGAACCGTTTCGGCGATATGAATATGGACGAAGCCGACGACTGCCTTCTCCTTCTCATTTCGCGGTTTCTTCGGGCGTCCTGAACGACAGCACGCCGTTTTCGCGGAATTCAACCCTTCCGCCGTCAAAGTTTTCGTATGCCCACACGATCCCCTTTTCGGAGGGCTGCCCCATTCTCCCCGCGCGGATTGAGAGGACTGAGGGGCTCTCCTGCCTGGCGATTTTCACCGAGAGCTCCTCGTTGTCGCGGCGCAGGCGCGAGATTTCCAGCTCGTTCAGGCGGACCGCGTTGGCTATTTCGACCTTGCGCTGGCGTTCGAGCGAAATGGCGAATGCGCCGGCGGTTCCCGTCATTGCGAGAGCCGCCGCGAGGACGGCAATTATTTTCTTTTCGAGACGCGCTTCGCCCATGGTCAGTCCTTCCTGATTGCCCGCAGCTTCGCGCTGCGGCTTCTCGGGTTTTCCGCGGTTTCGGCTTCGGACGGGACGGCCGGTTTGCGCGTGAGCGGCGTGGCGAGTTTCACCCTGTCCTGCGCGAAAGATCGGTCGTGCCTGTCCTCCGGCAGGCCCGCGAGTTTCTTGAAAAATCTCTTCACAATCCTGTCTTCGAGGGAGTGGAAGCTTATGGCCGCGAGAACCCCGCCGCGCGAGAGCAGCCCGAATGCGTCGGGAAGGGCGCGGGAAATCTCGCCGAGCTCGTCGTTGACGGCTATGCGCAGCGCCTGAAAAGCGCGGGTGGCGGGATGGATTTTTTCGCGGTTTTGGCGGGGGAGGGCGCTTTCCACGGCTTTCGCGAGGTCGAGCGTCGTCTTGAGCTCGCCCGATTCGGCGGCGGACTTTATCGCGCGCGCGACTTTCGCAAAAGCCCGCTCCTGCCCGTATTCGCGCAAAATTTTGGCGAGCTCGAACTCCGCAAGCGAGTTTATGAGATCGAGCGCGGTGGGCCCTTTGGAGGAGTCCATTCGCATGTCGAGCGGCCCCGCGCGCATGAGCGAGAAGCCGCGCCCGGCCTCGTCGAGCTGGAAGGAGGATACGCCGAAATCAAAGAGGATTCCGGCGTATCCGTTTTCGGTTTGCAGCTTGCAAATTTCTGAAAAATTTGCGCGTACGAAGCGGAAGCGGCCGGGGAAGAGCCTTTTCAGCTCCTCCGCGCGCGCGACGGCGGACGGGTCGCGGTCGACGGCGGTCACCCGGCAGTCCGCGCTTTCGAGAATCGCGCGCGTGTGGCCGCCGCCCCCAAAAGTGCAGTCGAGGTATTCCAATCCGTCCTTGGGCGACAAAATCTCGACAGCCTCTTTCAGCATCACGGGGCGGTGCCCGCGACGTTCCGCGCAATTTTGGAGGCTGTCATATTTCGGATTGGTCATTTTCGATTTTGCGCCCGCAGGGCGCCCTGAAAACCACAGAATTTCGCCCCCGTTTGCGTGGGTAGTAGCCCGGGCGTTTTATCGCGCGGGCGGCGGGTTCGATGGTCTTCATATGAAATTGTTATAGGCCGAGTTCTTCGAGCAGCGCCACCTCGTCCTGTTCGGAGCTTTCCCCGAGCCACTTGGCGCGCGTTTCGGGATTCCAAATTTCAAAGGTCGCGCCCATCCCGACGAGGCATACGTCTTTGGCGATTCCCACATGGGAGAGTATGGTCTCGCCGAGCATTATTCTGCCCTGCTTGTCGCAGCCGAACGTGCAGCTTTTGCTCAGAAACTTCGACAGTGCTTTGCGCTTGGCGGGATTTGCCATGCTGATTTTTGAAATTTTGGAGTGCAGATCGGCGATCATCTGCGGCGGCATTACCGAAATCGACCCGTAAGTGGTCGGAATCGCAAGATACGAGTTTTCCGCCTCGTCCCCCTTGAACCTCCATTTGGCGGGTATGGTTACGCGCCTTTTCTCGTCGAGCTGTTTGGAAAACTCGCCCGCGTAGAAATTGGGTTCTGTCGAGATTTCAGACATGCTTTTATTTCTTCGCCATTTTCTGCCATTTTTACCCACTTATTGCCACTGTCAACTGTTTTTTTGGAATTTTTGGAATGAAAGTTCCAAATTCTCCGTCAACTTGCGTTTTTGCGGATGGAAATTTGTCCGGAGCGCCCGGCGCGAAAATTTTTCCTGCGTAAATTGGTTATTTTCAATATAATAAATTGTATATTAATATTATTGGGAGCCTTTTGCGCTTGTGAATTTTGTCAATATTATGGAAATTAAAGCCGTCCGCATAATTTCCCTCTTGGGAACTCGAAAACGCATGGGAAGGGGCTGGCGTTTCCGGCTCTATTTTTCCGGAGATTCTCGTCCTGAAAAAGCGCAGGCGGGCGAGGCTCCGGCGCGTGTTTTTTTCGCCTCCCGCGTTGCCCTATCCTCTGCGCGGAACAATGAAGCCAGGGGAAAGGGGCGTTTTGCGCCTTAAAATTTTCCGATTTGCGCCTTTTTCTCATTTGTGCGATTCTTACACGCAAAATCCCTTTTGCGCCCTCAATTTTGCGTCGAGGCGCGTGGCGGGGAAGGCGGACGCAATCAAATAAATTGCCGAAACTCCAAAAGGTTTCGCCAAATCCCCAACCCGTTTAATTTTCGAGGGCTTAAATTGGGGCGGCGATTCGCGGCGATAAGCCTGGAATTGCGGGGAGAAACAAAAAATCCGACCCCGAAATGGGATCGGATATGAAAAAATTAGCAATGCAAGCGTTAGCGGCAGTCGGAGATTTTTCCGGCGACGGCGGCCGCCGCGGCCATGCGGGGGCTCATCAGCACGGTGCGGCCCGTCGGGCTGCCCTGCCTGCCCTTGAAGTTGCGGTTGGAGGTCGAGGCGCAGAGCTGGTCGCCGACGAGCTTGTCGGCGTTCATCGCAAGGCACATCGAACACCCCGCCTGGCGCCATTCAAAGCCGGCGTCGCGGAAGATTTTGTCGAGCCCCTTTTCGCGCGCGATTTTGTCGACTATCTGCGAGCCCGGGACAGCGAGGGCCTTTACGTCGGCGGCGACCTTTTTGCCCTTCAAATATTCCGCCGCCTCCTCGAAGTCCGATAGCCTGCCGTTCGTGCAGGAGCCTATGAACACCACGTTTACGGGCGTTTCCGCAATCGGCTTTTCCGGCTCGAGCTTCATGTACGCGAGCGCGTCGGCGGCCTCCTTGCGCTGCGCGGGGTCGGAGAAAGATTCCGGAGAGGGGATTTTCTCGTCGATGAATATCGCCTGCGACGGGTTGACGCCCCACGTCACCGAGGGCTTTATGTCCGCGCCGTCGAAATTCACCACGTCGTCGTATTCGCATCCCTCGTCGGAGGCGACGGTTTTCCAGTATTCCACCGCCTTGTCGAACTCTTCGCCCTTCGGGGCGTATGGGCGGCCTTTGAGGTAGGCGAATGTCTTTTCGTCGGGGTTGACGTATCCTATGCGCGCTCCGCCTTCGATTGCCATGTTGCAGACCGTCATGCGGCCTTCCATCGACATGTCGTCGAATACTTTCCCTCCAAATTCGTAGGCGTAGCCGAGTCCACCGTTGACGCCGAGCCTGCGTATTATGTAGAGCGCGACATCCTTGGGGTAGACGCCCTTGGCGAGCTCTCCGCCGACGTTTATGCGGCGGACTTTGAGCTTTTTAAACGAGAGCGACTGGGTGGCGAGCACGTTGCGCACCTGGCTCGTCCCGATTCCGAAGGCTATCGCGCCGAACGCCCCGTGGGTCGCCGTGTGCGAGTCCCCGCAGGCGACGGTCATGCCGGGGTGGATTATCCCCTGCTCGGGCATCACGATGTGGATTATGCCCTGCGAGCCGGAAGAGGTGTCGAAAAATTTTATCCCGTAATCGGCGCAGTTCTTGCGTATGTGCCGGAGCATCTCGTACGCGCGCGCGTCGGCGTAGGGCTCCGAGCGGTCGTCGGTCGGAATGATGTGATCAACCGTCGCGAAAGTGCGCTCCGGATACTTGACGCCGAGGTTAAGGGAGCGGAGCATTCCGAATGCCTGGGGGCTGGTCACCTCGTGGAGCAGGTGCGCGCCCACCAGCAGGAGCGTCGAGCCGTCGGGGAGTTCCTTCACGGCGTGTTTTTGCCAGACTTTTTCGAATAGGTTCTTTTTCATGCTTTTTGCGGGCTTTCGGCTTTGAGCGCGCCCGCGCGCCGTTGCATTCGTCGTTTCCGCGCCCGCGTCGCAATAGGGAGCGCGCCGCGCGCGGGATGCCGTGCCCGCGCGCGGGTGAAAACCGCCGCTATTCGGCGAGCGACCCGTCGAGGTCGTCGTTCGAATAGACGTTCTGCACGTCTTCAAGGTCGTCGAGCGCCTCGGTGAGCTTCACGACTTTCCTCGCGATTTCGGGGTCGGTTATGGACACGAGATTGTTGGGTATCCACGCGAGCTCCGAGTCCTCCGTTTCGATTCCCGCCTTTTCGAGGGCAACTCCCACCTGCGCGAAGTTCGCGACGGGGCAGAGGATTTCAAAGTAGTCTCCGTTGTTTTTGATGTCTTCGGCGCCGGCGTCGAGCACGCAGTCCATAAGGGCGTCTTCGGTCGTCTTTTCGGCGCTGACGATGAACTGCCCCTGCTTTGTGAAATTGAACTGGAGCGCCCCGGGCGCGGCGAGGTTGCCGCCGTTTTTGGTGAAGGTGGAGCGCACGTCGCTTGCGGCGCGGTTTTTGTTGTCGGTGGTCACTTCCACTATTATGCCGATCCCGCCCGGGCCGTAGCCTTCGTAGAGGAGCTGTTCGTAAACCACGCCCGGGAGCTCTCCGGTGCCCTTTTTGATGGCCCTTTCGACGTTGTCTGCGGGCATGTTGGCGGCCTTCGCCTTCTGTATGACCATGCGCAGGCGCGCGTTGGTGGAGGGGTCTCCGCCGCCGTCTTTTGCCGCGAGGGTTAGATCTTTGCTAAGGGCGCTGAAAATCTTGCCTCTCTTGGCGTCGATAGCGGCCTTATGCCTTTTTGTTGTAGCCCATTTGCTGTGACCGGACATTTTTTTAATTTCTCCTTTTTAATTGCGGATTTTTTGTATCACATTTTCTCGTTTGTGGAAATCGAACCTAACGCTTGGGCGGCGTGGAGCGCCCGCCCGGGTTTTTTTTGCGGGGCTCGTAGAGAGTCCCTTTGAGCCTTTCGTCCTTGAGCTTTTTGCGCGCTTTGGCGGCGTCCTCGCGGGCGATTCTCAGGCGCTCTTTGAGCGGCAGCTTTTCAAACTCGGGGCCGCGCGCCATCTGGGCGGCCTGCGCCTGCTCCATGGCCTCCTGTATTCTCTGCATGAACCCGGGCTTGTCGCGCTTTTTGAGCACCACCTTGCTCGCCCCGCGGCGGACGATAATCGCCTGCAATATCCCTATCAGGCTCTGCACCGTCCAATAGAGGACGAGGCCCGACGGGAACGTGTAGAAGAACACGAGCATTATCACCGGCATCAGCTTGAAAATCCACGCCTGCGTCTTGTCAGTCGAGGGCGTCGGGGTGATGTGCATTTGCAGGAATGTCACCGCCGCGTTGATCAGCGGCAGCAGGTGCAGCGGTATTCCGAATACGGAGGGCAGGGCCTCGATGGTGTCGGGGCGCGCGAGGTCTTTTATCCAGAGGAAGTGCGCGAAGCGGATTTCGCACGAGGTCTGGAGCATGTAGTAAAGCCCTATGAAAATCGGCAGCTGTATGAAAATGGGCAGGCACCCCGCCAGCGGGTTTATCCCGTACTCGGAGTAGAGCTTCATGGTCTCCTGCTGCACTCTTTTCTGGTCGTCCTTGTACTTTTCGCGTATGGCTTTCAGGGGCTCCTGAAGCTTTGCCATGCGCTGGGCGGACTTTATCTGCACGGAGGTCAGCGGCCATATCACAGCCCTCACGATGATCGTCAGAATCACTATCGACCAGCCCCACCCCCAGTTCGGCGAGACCGCCGAGACCCACGAGTGTATCCAGTTCATCAGCCGCGAGAGCGGGCGGCTTACGAAGCCGAACCAGCCGTAGTTCATCACGTCTTCCTGCCCCGCGCCGAGCGAGTAGAGCCTGTCGAGCTCCTTGGGCCCGACGTAGTACGAGCCGCCGAGATTCCAGATCTCCCCGGGTTGGAGGGTTCCCGCCTCAAAGCCCATAAAGCCCGCGACGGCGTTGCGCATGTACTTGTTGGAGTCTTTGAGGTTTATCGCTATCGGTATTGCGTACCCGCCGTTGGAGGCGATTTTTTCGGGCGTAAACACCGCCGCGAAGAACTGGTTTTTGACGGCTCCCCAGACTATCGGGTAGAGGGAGAGCTTTTCAAAGTATTTCGCGCGGGTCTTGCCTATGCCCAGGAATCCCGACGAGTCCACGAACGACGAGGACTTCAGAAAGCGGCTTCCGTCGCCGTCGAAGAACGCCGCGGCAAGGTTCGTGCCGTAGACGTCGCTTTCGGTGGGCGGAACCGCGCCGAGGCAGATAAACGCCTCGCCTATGGGCTGCGGTTCGGAGGAGATGTTTTTTACGGAGGTCGCGGTTGCTATGGTGTAGGGGGCGGCGTCGATTCCGTCGGCCTTTACGAGCTGGTATTTGCGCGTGATGTCGAATTTGTTATCGATCCTCAGCCTGTACGTCACCGAATCCGCCGACGAGTCCACGAGCGCGAAAGATTTTTGTATGGGAACCGGTATTTCGCCCTCGTCCGGATTGAAGAACGAGAGCCCCATGGCGGGCACGCGGGCGTCGATGTCGTTGAATACGAACGGGTCTTTGGAGCCCTGCGCCTTGGGGTAGTCGCGCAGCTCCACATTCTTTATCGCCCCTCCCTTGTTCGTGAAATTTATGCGGATTTTATCGTTTTCGAGTGAGACGATTTTTTCGGGTATGTTTTCGTCGGGGGCGAAGGGCGACTGTTTGGGCGCTTTCCGGGCGGGAACGGCCTTCGCGGTTTCGGAGGGGGCCGCCATGCGCTCGGCGCGGGCCGCGCGCGCGCTTCTCTCCGCCGCGGCCTCCTTTACGGACGAATCGTACATGAAGTACATCGCCGCCATCAGGAGGAGTACCCCTATTACGGTGTTTTTCTTGTCCATTTTTGCAGTCGTCCGCGCCGGCTCGGCGCGGAGCTTTGTCTCGATTAAAAATTGTATTCGGTTCTTTTTAAGGAAGGATAGCGGGCAATCAATCTTTTTTTCGCCGTTATCGCGCGCCCGCGGCGATTTTCCGCGCGGGCTAAACCGCGGGAAAGCCCGCGCCGTTTTGCAGGAGGTTCTTGCGGATTTTGGCGCAAGCTGCGGCGGGAGTTGTCGGGCGTCCCAACCGTTGGCGGCCGCCCTAATCCACGCCGCCGCGCGGGGGAGGGGCGTTTATTCTGAACAGTCCCCGCAGGGAAAACTTTTCGGGGACGGGGTCGATTCCCCCGCGGCAGAGGGGGTTGCACCTGAGTATTCTGAAAAGCGCCATCAGGCACCCTTTCAGCGCGCCGTGCTTTTGTATTGCGTCGAGCGCGTAGTCGGAGCAAGTGGGATAAAACCGGCAGCCGGAACCCGGAAACGCGTGCAGAAGCGGCGAGACGGCGATCTGGTAAAACCTGACGCAAAGCCACGCGCAGGCCGCCGGCATTCCGCGCGGGATTTTCCTCTTTTGCGCGTTTTCCTCAAATCTTGGCATCGCGCTTTTGCGAGAGCGCCCGTCGGGCGGCTTTTGCGAATTTTGCCTCGAGCGCGCGGAAATCGAACTTTTCCCAGCCGCGGCGCATGAACACTATTATGTCGCACGCGGTTTCAAATTCCGGCGCGGTTTTGCGGAAAATTTCGCGGACTATCCGGCGGGCGCGGTTGCGCTCCGCGGCGCATCCTACCCTCCGGCCGGTGACCACCGCGAGCCTCGAGAAGCCCCTTTCGGGCGCCGGGCGCAGATAAAAGACGAAGGCGGAACAATCCGCCTTCGTAGAGTCAGCTTTGACAAGCTCAAAGTCTTTTGCCAAGCGCAGCCTGTTGATTTTTCCGAAGCGCACGGCTCTTTAAGCGCCTATTTCGTTACGAGGCGCTTGCGGCCCTTCTGCCTGCGGGCGGCGATAACCGAGCGTCCGCCGCGGGTTTGCATTCTGGCGCGCCATCCGCAGCGGCGCGCGCGCTTCAATTTTGAGGGTTTGTATGTGGGATTCATTGCAGTGTGTTCTCTCTTTGTGAAAAAATTGTTAAAGCCAATATACGCAATCCTTTTTTCGGGCGATGTCAACATTTTTGATTGTCCGCCGCGAGATTTTTCCGCCGACCGCGCTGTGGAAGGGGCGCGCCGCCGCACGGAAGGGGAAAAAATTCCTTGTCAACCGCGGGCGATTTTGAGATTTTGGCGGAATGGAAAAGGCAAAAATAGACATAGAATATGTCGCAAAACTCGCGCGAATCGAACTCACGGAGGATGAAAAGGCGACGTACTCTCGCCAGCTGGGGCAGATACTCGGGTATTTCGAGCGGCTTTCCAAAATCGACGTGTCGGGCGTTGAGCCCAGCGCCCACGCGCGCGCAGTTTACAACGTCATGCGCGACGATGTTGAAGAGCCGGCCATGCCGGTTTCCGAGGCGCTGATGAACGCGCCGAAAGCCCGCGACAACCAGATTTCCGTGCCGAAGGTCGTGGACGACGCTTAGGGTTAGGAAGGAAAAATTATTTCGCTTTTTTGAAATGGAACTTTATTACAAGACGATATCGGAGCTCGAGGCGCTCCTCGATTCGGGGGAGATTTCGGCGGTAGAGCTCGCGAGGGCCTTTATAGATAGAAAAAACGCGGTTGACGGCAGAGTCGGCGCGTTTCTGTCCTCCGACGAGGGCGGGCTTTTGGCGGCGGCGGCGGAGTCAGACGCCAGGCGCGCGCGCGGGCAAAAGCGCGGCGCGCTCGAGGGTATTCCCGTGGGCCTAAAAGACGTGCTCGCAGTGCGCGGGCAGAAGCTGACCTGCGCGAGCAAAATTCTCGAAAACTACGTCTCGCCCTACACGGCGTCGTCGCTCGAAAAGCTCGAGTCGCGCGGGGGTCTCTTCTGGGGGCGGCTGAATATGGACGAGTTCGCGATGGGCTCCTCATGCGAAAACAGCGCGTTCAAGATCACGCGCAACCCGTGGGACTTGTCGAGGATTCCCGGCGGGAGCTCGGGGGGCTCGGCTGCGGCGGTGGCGGCGGGCGAGTGCGCGGCGAGCCTCGGCAGCGACACGGGCGGCTCCATACGCCAGCCGGCGAGCCTCTGCGGGGTGGTCGGAATGAAGCCGACCTACGGGCTTGTCAGCCGCTACGGGTTGGCGGCGTTCGCGTCGTCCCTCGACCAGATCGGCCCGTTTGCGCGGTGCGTCAGGGACGCGGCGATATTGCTCGAAGCCGTGGCGGGCCACGACCCGAGGGATTCCACGAGCGTGAAAACCGACATTCCCGACTACGCTGCGAACCTCTCTTTGGAGGCTTTCAAGGGCAAAAAGATAGGGTTGCCAAAAGAGTATTTTTCGGCGGGCATAGATCCGGAGGTGCGCGGTATCGTTGAAAAGGCCGTTTCCGACTGCCGCGCGCTCGGCGCGGAGGTTGAGGAAATTTCCCTGCCGCACACGGATTTGGCGATTCCCGTCTACTACATCATCGCCACCGCGGAGGCGTCGTCGAACCTCGCGCGGTACGACGGCGTGCGCTACACGCGCCGCAGCCCTTCCGCGACGGACGTAATTGACATGTATTTCAAGAGCCGCGCGGAGGGCTTCGGCGAAGAGGTCAAGCGCAGGATAATCCTCGGCAGCTACGTCCTGAGCTCGGGCTACTACGACGCCTACTACCTGCGAGCTCAGAAAGTCCGAACCCTAATACGACGCGATTTTGAAGACGCCTTTGGGCGCGTGGACGTGATAATGACGCCGACATCGCCCACGACGGCGTTTAAAATCGGCGAGAAAACTTCCGATCCCCTCGCGATGTATTTGAGCGACATCTGCACGATTAACGTGAACTTGGCGGGGCTTCCCGGAATATCCGTGCCGTGCGGGTTTTCGTCGGAGGGCCTGCCCGTCGGCCTCCAGATGATAGGAAAGGCTTTCGACGAGCAAAACCTGCTGTCATTTGCGGCTTCATACGAGGCCGCCCGCGGATTTGATTCGCGCGAACCGAACCTCTGATTTTAAAACGCCATGGAATACGAAGCCGTCATAGGACTCGAAGTCCACGTCCAGATAAAGACCAGGAGCAAAATGTTCGCCCCCGTCGGCTACCGTTTCGGAGAGCCGCCGAACACGCTCACCGACCCCGTCGTCTGGGCGCTCCCGGGCGTCTTGCCCGTCCTGAACCGCGACGCCATACGCAAGACGATAAAAGTTGGGCTTATGCTCGGGTGCGAAATTCCCGAGATAACCAAGTGGGACAGAAAAAACTACTTCTATCCCGACAGCCCCAAAAACTACCAGCTCTCGCAGTACGACCAGCCGCTATGCGTCGGCGGCGGCGTGGAAATCGAACTCCCGGGGGCGAACGCCTCCGAGATGGGCGAACACCGCGTGGTAAAGCTCACCCGCATACACCTCGAGGAGGACGTCGGCAAGCTCACGCACTTCGCCAACGACTCTCTCGTAGACTACAACAGGGCGGGAACCCCGCTGATGGAGATTGTCTCCGAGCCCGACATGCACTCCGGCGACGAGGTTTTCGCCTACCTGAACTCCCTGAAAAACACCATATCGTTCGCCGGAATTTCCGATTGCGACATGGAAAAGGGGCAGATGAGGTGCGACGTCAACATCTCCGTGCGCCCAAAGGGTTCAGACGAGCTCGGGGTGAAAATCGAGATGAAGAACATGAATTCGCCCTCCAACGCCCGCGAGTGCGTCGAGTACGAAATCAGGAGGCAGATAGACTGCCTGAAAAGGGGCGCGCCGCTCGTTCAGGAAACCCGCCGCTGGGATGCGAATTTGCGCGTCACCCAGACGATGCGCACCAAGGAGGACGCGCACGACTACCGGTATTTCCCTGATCCCGACCTCATGCCGGTGAAGATTTCGCGCGAATATCTCGAGTCCGTGCGCGCCGAGCTCCCCGAGGTTCCGTTCGACCGCCAGCGCAGGTACATGTCGGAGTTCGGCCTGCCGTATTCGGCGACGTCAGTGATGTGCCACGACCCCGAGATATGCGAATATTTTGAGCGCGCGGTTGCGGCGTATCCGAAAAATCCGAAGGCGATAGCCAATCTCATAGTAAACGATCTGCGCCGCGAGCTCATAGCTGCGCGTCAGGCGGCGGAGGACCCGGAAACGGGCGCTTCCGGAGAATTTTCCGGCGCAGGTTCCGCCGATTCGGGGCGCGGGCTCGGGCTGTTCGACTCCAAAGTGCCGCCCGAAGACATAGCGGGCCTTGCCGAAATAATCGACGGCGGGGAGATTTCCAAGCAGATCGGCAAGGAAGTGTTCGCCGAAATGTTCGCGACCGGCAAGCCGCCGGCGGACATCATATCGGAGAAGGGGCTTCGGCAGAACAGCGACAGCTCGGAGCTCGAGTCGTTCTGCATGGAGGCGATAAAGGGCAACCAAAAGGCGGTCGACCAGTTCAAGGCCGGCAACGAGAAGGCGATAAACGCGCTCATCGGCCCCGTGATGAAGGCTTCCAAGGGCAAGGCGAATCCCGCGATGGTCTTGGAGATAATGAAAAAGCTCATAAAATAGGCCATGACGGTTCCAGTAATCGTTTTGCTCGCCCTTTTGGGGGCGAGGCTCGTGGCGTCCTCGTGGCTCGAGCTGCTTAACATCCGGTGCGTTTTGGCGCATTCGGGCGAGGTTCCCGCGCCGTTTAGGAGGTTCGTCGATCCGGCGGCGTACAAAAAGGCGGTATCGTACACCGTGGACAAGGCGAAGTTCGCGGTGGTCGAGGACGCCTGCTCTGCGGCGTTTCTTTCTGTCGTTCTCGCGCTTTGGATTCTGCCGGCGATGTTCGACTTCGGAATGGACGTGTTCGGAACTTCCGTATGGGGGCAGTCGCTGACGCTAATATTCATGGCGGTGATACTGTCGCTTCCGGAAATCCCGTTTGAGCTCTACTCGCAGTTCGTGATAGAGCAGGAGTACGGATTCAACAAGGGAACCCTCGGGCTCTGGGTCAGCGACAAGATAAAGGGGCTTTTGGTGGGCGCGGTTTTGGGCGCGCCGATCCTCGCGCTCATATTGTGGTTTTCGCGCGAGTTCCCGTCGACGTGGTGGATTTGGGGGTTTGCGGCGGTAGCGTTGTTTCAGGTCGCCATGGTCGTCTTGTATCCGCGCCTGATTCTGCCGATTTTCAACAAAATCCGCGACCTGCCCGAGGGCGAGCTGCGCGACTCGCTCTTCGCCCTCGCCGACAGGGGGGGATTTAAGGCGCGCGCCATACAGGTGATCGACGGCAGCAGGCGCAGCTCGCATTCCAACGCCTTCTTCACGGGGTTCGGAAGGTTCAGGCGCATAATCCTTTTCGACACTTTGATAGACCAGCTCTCCCCGCGCGAGCTCGAGGCGGTTCTCGCCCACGAGATAGGCCACTACAAAAAGGGGCACGTCCTGAAAATGATGGCGCTTTCGTTCGCTATGACGTTTCTTACTTTCGCGATAATGGGGTGGCTTTCGGAGAGCGAATGGTTTTATCTTGGGTTCGGGTTTTGCGAGGCTTCGGGCTTCGGGCCGGTGCTGCTGATGTACTCGATGTTCTCGGGGCTTTTCACGTTTTGGCTGACGCCCCTCCTCAACGCCTTTTCGCGCGGGAACGAATACGAGGCCGACGCTTTTGCCGCGGAGCTTTGCGGGTCTGGCGCGGAGCTTTGCGGGGCGCTCGAAAAGCTCCACAAGGAAAACCTCGGTAACCTCACGCCGCACCCGCTGTACAGCGCTTTCCACTACTCTCACCCGACTCTCGCGGAGCGCGTCGCCGCCGTGTCCGGAGCGCGGCGTATGGGGTGATTTTGCGCCCGAATTGGCTTGACGCGCGCCCGAAAAGCTTTTCTTTGTATTTAAAAACGGCCCCGACAGGGAGGACGGCGTTTTTGCGCCCGTTTTTGCGCCGAAACCGGATTCGCGGGGCGGACTGTCTTTCGGCGTTTGGCATTGCACAAAACCAAAAGGATAAAAATGGACAGAAGAAAATTCATAAAGAGCGTCGGAACGGCGGGAGCCGCCGCGTTTGTTCTGCCGAGGTTTTCCATAGCCTCGTCAAAGTCGCCCAACAGCAAGCTAAACGTTGCGTTCGTCGGCGTCGGCGGCGTCGGCGGCATGGCGATAAACGGCATGAAGAGCGAAAACGCCGTGGCTTTCTGCGACGTGGACGCCAACCTCAGCGGCTGGCACAAGAAAGAAAACCCGAAATCGCAATTCTTTCAGGACTACCGCGTGATGCTCGACAAAATGGGCAAGGACATCGACGCCGTGTGCGTTTCCACACCCGACCATTCGCACTTTAAAATCACGCTGGACGCCATGCAGTGCGGAAAGCACGTGTGCGTCCAGAAGCCGCTCGTCCACAACATATGGCAGTGCCGCGAGCTCGAGAGGGCGCGCCAGTACTACAAGGTTCAGACGCAGATGATGAACCAGGGCCACGCCACGGAGGGCATACGCCTTCTCAAAGAATGGCACGACACCGGCATCGCGGGCCCGATCCGCGAAGTCCACGTAATGTGCAGCGGCCCGAGCTGGTGGAACGGCAACCCGAAGGCCACGCCGTATTTTCGCAAGCCCAAGGAAGGCTTCCCGCTCAACAAGGAAAAAGTTCCCGCCAACCTTGACTGGGACATGTGGCTCAACCAGGGCAAGTACGCCGACTACAACAACATCTACACGCCCCTTAGCTGGCGCGGCTTCTGGGACTACGGTACCGGAATGCTCGGCGACTGGTTCTGCCACACCGGCGACGCCCCCGTCTGGATTCTCGACCTCAAAGGCGACTGCACCGTGGAGCTTCTCGACGTCAACTGCTCCTACGACCAGAAGGTGTTCATACCGAACTCCTCGACCGTCAAGTGGTCTTTCCCCAAGACCGACAAGCGCGAGGCCGTGACGATGTATTGGTACGACGGCAACAAGCATCCCATAACAAGGCCCAAGGATATGGACGAGGGCAAGAACACGATGACCAGCGGCATGTACATGATAGGCGACAACCATACGCTCGAACACGGCGCGCGCCCCAACAGCCCCCGCTTTACGAACAGCAAATTCTTCGACGAGTTCAAGCGCAGCGGCAAGGCGAAGAACAGGGTGATTCCCCGCGTCCGCGAGGGAAGCCTGTATTGCGAATGGATAGACGCCATCAAGGGCGACGGCCCTGAGGCGGGCTCGAGCTTCAAGTACGCCTCGCAGATAACGGAAGTGGCTCTTTTGGGCGTGCTCGCGCAGCGTTTCGGCGGCAAGATAGAATGGGATTCCGAGAATATGAGGGCGGCAAACCGCCCCGAGCTCGACGAATACATAAAGGAGCCGGAGCGCAAGGGGTGGGAGTCCAAAGAAGTCCCGCGCCCGTCGTTCTTCGAGCGGCTCTTTGGATAGCTTCTCCCCGAGACTGCCTTTGCCGCCCCGAGCCTTTTCAGGCGCGGGGCTTTTTTTTTCTTTGCGCGCAAAGTCCGCGCGGAAAATCGAATGCGCCGCGCGCGGCGGGCGCTTCGCTTTCGGATAATCCGCGCAATGCGTTTCCGCAGTTTGGATTTGCGAAAGCGCGGCGAAGCGCGCGGCATAAGTTCTGTCGCAGTTTCGGAATGCAAATTCCGGCGGCGCATATCGGCGCGCATTGCGTTTTACATATATCCAATAGGCTGGCGCGCTTTATTCCCAATGGAAATTTGCCCATTTTATGGCAAAAGATTTTGCCTCAGTAAGCTGTTGCGGAGCATTTGGGCGGATATTTTCGTTTCGGAATGCGCAATTTCATGCCGGTTGCAACGGTTTCAAAATCTTCCCAAAACGCATAAACAAACTTCGCAGCTGCCATGGCGCATGAGGTGCATTTTCTCAGCCGGGCGATAAATAAGGGCTTCCCGGCGGGAAGCCCTTATTTCAAAATCTAAGCCAGCTGTCGGGTTCGAACCGACGACCTGATGATTACAAATCAACTGCTCTACCAACTGAGCTAAGCTGGCGCAAAAATATCCGCAATAAAAAACGTTTTTTAGTTCCCGTTGGCAAGCATTTTTTGGAGAAATCCCGTTTGGAAAGCGTATGAAAAGGCGGGGCATAGCCGCCTAATGCGGTTTTGTCAAAAACTATTTTGCGTTTACGGGAATATTTCCGTATAAAGTTTAATTTGCCGCGGCGCATATCGGCGGGGGCGTGCAGAGTTTATGCCAAATGCAGACAAAAAAATAAATAATGAATAAATAAAAGTCCGCATTATTTTTCATGCCAAAACCCGTCCGGAAGTCCGCCAACCGGCATAGCCTGCCGTTTTCGGTGGCGGGCGGGAGACGTTAGTGTTGCGCCATTGGCGAACTATCCGGCGCATTCGGATTACGGAGTTTTGCGGCGTATAGTGATTACGTCGGTCCATTTTGGGCTTATGACGGTGGAGGTTGCCGCGCCGATTTCGCCCGATGACGCCCTCCTGTTGAGGAGTTCGGAGAGCCGCCTTACCGCCATTCTGCCGACGAGCTCGTAGTTGCCGTCGAGCCCCACCCAGTCGGCGCTGTTCGTCGGGGAGTCTATCCGTATTATGTAAAGATTCTTCGGCAGCCTTACCGCCTTGCTTTCAAGCCACTCGCCCGTCTGGTTCGAGAGCGAGAGTATTGAGTCGGGCTTGTGCTTTTTAAGCCACCTGTAAAAGATTTCCGCGTCCTTTTTAGCGCCCGCGACGTCGAGAAACGGGGGAATGCGCGCGCTTTCCGGCAGCATCAGCTGGGCGCGCAAAAACCCTCCGCTGAAACGCCCGTCCACGAGGTCGTCTATCGCGGAGTCGAGCACGAACCCGAGCCGTTTGGAGCCCTTTTCTATCGCCTTTTCCGCGGCGCGGCGGGCTATCAGGAATTTGTCGGCGGATATGAAGTCCACCATCGGGTTGTCGGTCTTGATTCCCGCGGACACGAATTTGAAGTCGCGCCAGATTTCGGAGAATCCGCCGGGGAGCGAGTCGTCGGAAGTGTGGCCTAGTATTACCCCGCCGCGTATCCCGCGCGCCTTCATTATTCCGTCGAGCTTGTGCGGGGTGAGCTTTCTGTCGTGCAGCCAGACTTCGTAGAGGGCGTATCCGGCGTCCTGCGCCTCCGCCCTTATCCCGCTTATGTATTTTGCGAAAATCGGGTATTTTTCGGGAGCGGACTCGTCCTTGTTGGCGTTGATGAGCGCTATGGTTTCGCAGAATCCGTTTGCGCCGCGCATTCTTATGTTGGACATCACGCTTGAGAGCAGCGCGTCCTTTTGGTAGCCCATCTCGCACGCGGCGTCAAGCACCCGCCTTTTGGTTTCGCTCGAAATGTTTTTTGCGCCTTTTAGCGCGAGGCTTACGCACACTTTCGATATCCCAAGCTTGTCGGCGATATCCTTCATGCTTACGCGTTTTTTGTTTTTTTGCGGAGCGCGGGGTTTCATTTCTTTGCCCATATTCGACGCTTTTTCGGAAAAATGCAACCGCGAATGCGGGCGGGGCGTTCCCAAAATGTTTCGGAGGGCGAAAAATCCGGCTTGGAAAATTTTTCGGGATATGCCAAAAATTCAGTCGGAATGATAGAGTTTTTGAAGATAGAAAACCTCGCGCTGCTCGAGAGGGCGGAGATAGATTTCCGCGCGGGCTTCACGGCGGTCACCGGCGAGACGGGCGCGGGCAAGAGCGTGCTGCTCGGCGCGCTCTCGATGCTCGCGGGCGCGAAGGCGGGCAGGGAGGCCGTCGGCCCCCATGCCGACTGCTGCCGCGCGGAGGCGGTTTTGCGCTTCGGGGACTCGTCCAAAATAGACGCCCTGCTCGAATCCGCCGGACTTCCGCCGTGCGAGGACGGAGCGTTGCTCATCTCCCGCTCCGTGGGCGTTTCAAAGCCGTCGCGGGCGTTCGTGAACTCGTCGCCCGCGCCGCTTTCGTTCCTCGCGCGGCTCGGGGGATATTGGATAGACTTCCACGGCCCGGGCGAACCCCAGAAGCTCTTTTCCCGCAGGAGCCAGCTCGAGATGCTCGACACTTTCGCGGGCGACTCCAAGGAGATTGCGGAGTACATGCGCCTCTATTCCGAGCGCAGGGAGGTCTTGGCGCAGTTGGAGGAGCTTTCGCGGACGCGCAGTCTCGGAGCGGACGAGATTGAGTTTTTGCGCTCGCGCATAGCGGCAATAGACGCGCTGAATCCTACTGAGGATGGCATTGCGCAGCTCGAGGAGAAGTCGAAGCTCGCGGAGGCGGCAAGCGACATCGCGGAGAAGTCCGTAGCAGCGGCAAGTGCGATAGGCGGCGATGGCGGCGCGCTCGAGTCGGTTGCCTCCGCCGCCAAGCTCGCGGACGAAATAGCGCGGCTTTGCCCGTCTTCCGCGCCTCTCGCCGAGCGGGTGAGGGCCGCGTCCGTCGAGCTTTCCGACATATCCTCCGAATACGAGGCCCTCGCGCGCTCCTCCGACATGGACGAGGCGGAAATAGAGGAAGTCCGCGCCAAGATGACGGACTGGCTCGGGCTGTGCCGCAAATACGGAAGGGGGGTGCCGCAAGTGCTCGCCGCGCGCGAAGAAATGGCGCGCAAAATAGAGACGCACTCCGACGTCAAGGCGACGATCGCCAGCCTCGAGAAGCGCGCGGCTGACCTGCTCGCCGGGCTCTCTCCGGTCGCGGAAAAAATCTTCAAGCTGCGCTCCCGCGCGGCGCGCAAACTCGCGGACGCCGCGTCGAAAACACTTCTCGGGCTCGGCTTCAAAAACGCGCGCCTCGACATAGGGCTTGCGCGCCTCCCCGAGCCGTCGCCTGACTGCGGGAGCTCGTGCGAGTTCTCGTTTTCGGCGAATCCCGGACAGCCGCTTTTGCCGCTCGCGAAAATCGCGTCGAGCGGGGAGCTCGCGCGGGTGATGCTCGCGCTCAAAACGGCGTTGGCGGAGGCCGATTCGACGCCTATTCTCGTGTTTGACGAGGTCGACGCAAACGTGGGCGGCGAGATAGGCGCGGAGGTCGGCGAGCAGCTCGCGCGGCTGTCGGCGCGCCATCAGGTATTTTGCGTGACGCACCTGCCGCAGGTCGCGGCGCGCGCGGACTCGCACTTCCTCGTCGAAAAGTCGCAGACGAAAACTTCGACGAGCGTCTCGATATCGAGGATAGACGCCGACGACGGACTGCGGGTTTCGGAGCTCGCGCGGATGCTCGGAGACAGAAATTCCGAGTCGGCGATAGCCCACGCCAAAAAGCTTCTCGATAAAAAATTTTGACACGCCCCGCCTTCGGGGAATTATATAATTTCCTTTATTTCGGCGCGGCGCGCGCGACATCTGCCGCCGCGCGCGCCGCGCAACCCTTTATTTGAAATGGCAAAAGAATCCAAAAAGCGCGGACAGAAGCTCGGCGAAGTCGTCGGGCGCAGGCGGCCCGTAATGGGCACGGTATTTCTGTTCGCGGCGTTCATACTTACCGTTTCGGCTCTCTCGTACGCGCCGAGCCAGGACATATTCTTCAAAGAATATTTCGAGTCCGCGCTCAATACGACCGAAATATATACTGAAAACCTCTGCGGGAAATTCGGGGCGACTTTCACCCTTCTGGGGCTCGTGTGCTTCGGGGCGGCGGCGTACACGATTCCGATTTATCTATTTTGGGCGGGCATTCTCTTCTGGCGTAGGCGCGCTCGCGGAATGTCGGCTCTCGAACTCCTATGCGCAGTCTGCGGGATTTTGTTCTTCTCCGTCCTCTGCGCGGCGCTTCAGGGCGGCGTCGGGGAGTCCGGAGAATCGAGCGTGTTCTGGCCGCGCGGCTGGGGCGGAAATTTTGGAACCGCCGTTTTCGAGGGGCTGTTGAAGCCGTTTTTCGACGTGTTCGGAAGCGCGGCAATCGCGGGCTCCCTGTTTTTGTTTTGCGCGGTGGCGGTCTTCGTCGAAAGCCCTGCGGAGGCCGCATGCGAGCTTATCGGAGTCGCCAAGAAGTCGCCGTCGTTTTTATGGAAAGCCGCCAAAATTCTATTTAAAGCCGTAGCGTTTTTGCCGTCGCTGTCGTTCGGGCGCAATAGGGCGCCGGAGGAAAGCTCGGAGGCGCAGATGCCGCCTGCGGCTTCCCGCGGGCGGCGGTCGCAGCGGGAGAGGGCGGCTACTCCGCCCGTTCCGGAATCCCGCGTTCCCGAACCCGCTCCGCCGCTTCCGAAACCCACCAGAGCGGAGGCAGCCGCAGCCGCGAATGCCGCGGAAGAAGTTTTGTCCGGATTGGGGGGATTGGGAGAATCCGCCGCTCGGATGCCGTTATTCGGGAAAAAAACGCGCCCCGCGGCGGCGGGCGAGCCCATCGTAGACTTTGCGGAGCGCTATGCGGAAGAAGACGATTCGGATATTGAGCTCCGCGCGGAACCTTGCGAGTCCGGCGGCGAAGATTTGACCGGCGGTTTGGGCATAGCGGGAGAGCCTCCCGCGGAAACTCCGCCGCCCGCAGCCGAGCCCGCGGCTCCGGACGGCCCCTCCGAAATAGATTTGAGCGGCGTGAAAGCCGCGCGCCCGCAAAAGCCTCCCAAGCCCGAAACCCTGCGGGTGGAGGAGTTCAAGCCCGAAAAGTACGAGGCCAAGCTTCCCGCCAAAACGCGCGACGGGTACGTATTCCCGTCCGTGGATTTGCTCGACAAGGCGGAGGACGAGCTCCCGGGCGGACGCGAAAATTACGAGGAGCGCATGTCCGAAATCGTCGCAAAAATCGCCGACTTCGGAATATCCGTAAATCCCGTCAAGGCTTCGTCAGGCCCCGTTATCACGCGCTACGAGGTCCGCCCCGCCACGGGCGTCCGGCTCAACAGGATCGCGAGCCTCGAAGACGACATAGCTCTCGGAATCCGCGCCCAGAAAGTCCGCATCATCGCCCCGATCCCGGGGCAGGGGACCGTCGGCATCGAAGTCCCCAACAAGCACAGGAGCATGGTGCGCGTGCGCGACATCATAGAGTCGCGCGAATGGAACGAGAGCCGCGCGGAAATTCCCGTCGCCCTCGGCAAAGACATCACGGGAGTCCCCATCGTCCTCGACCTCGCAAAAATGCCCCACGCGCTGATTGCGGGCTCAACCGGCAGCGGCAAGAGCGTATGCATAAACTCCATAATACTCTCTCTGCTTTTTAAGACTACCCCCGACGACCTGCGCTTCATAATGGTAGACCCGAAAGTCGTCGAAATGCAGATGTACAATTCCCTGCCGCACATGCTCATTCCCGTCGTCACCGACCCGAAAAAGGTTCCCGCCGCCCTCAAATGGCTGACTTCGGAAATGATGCGCCGCTACCGCATATTCAAGGAGACGAGCGTGCGCAACATTGCGGGCTTCAACGCCAAAATCCTCAAGGACGCCCAGGCCGCGCAGCTCGCCGAGGAGAGCGACGCCGCAATGACCCCCGAAGAGCGCACGGCGCTCGCCTCTCCGGAGGGCGAATCGCCCGATTCGGACGGCGACGGGTTCGAGATTCCCAAGAAAAAGCTCCCCTACATAGTCTGCATAATAGACGAGCTCGCCGACCTCATGATGGTCGCGGGCAAAGAGGTGGAGGGCTCGATAGCGCGCCTTACGCAGCTCGCGAGGGCCGCCGGCATACATCTTATCGTCGCCACGCAGCGCCCCTCGCGCGACGTCATCACCGGCCTCATAAAATCCAACCTTCCCACGCGAATCGCCTTTAAGGTGGCCTCGCAAATCGACAGCCGCACCATTCTCGACCACAAGGGCGCCGAAACCCTCATCGGCTACGGCGACATGCTCTACATCAACAACGGCTCGTCGGAAATGGTAAGGGCGCAAGGCGCCTTTATGTCCGACGACGAGATTGCGCGCGTCGTCGAGGCTCTCAAAGTCAACGGCGAGCCCGACTACGCCGAGGATGTCCAGCAGCAGATCGAGAGCGCGGGCGAGGAGGACGGGGATTCCGAGGGCGGCGAAGAGGGCGACGACCCGATGTTCGCCAAGGCCGTCGCCGTCGTAAAGTCCAACAAAAAGGCGAGCACCTCCCTCTTGCAGCGCAAGCTCGGCATCGGCTACGGGCGCGCCGCCAGAATCATCGACGAAATGGAGGAGCGCGGCATGATAGGCCCTGATAACGGCCCCGGAAACCCCCGCGAAGTCTACATCTAAAATTCGGAGAATTCCATCGGCGCAATGCCGCGCCGCAAGCGTTCCGCGAATCAGGCGCGGGTGCCTGCGGGAATCACCGCCGCCTTCGTGACGATGAGTATGCCGTCGCGCACATAGAGCCCTTCGGATTCCCATTTGTCGGGTTTTCCGTCGGGCGATAGCCAGCAGTTGTCGCCGATGCTCGCGTTCTTGTCGATAATGGCGTTTTCTATGTGGCAGTTTTTGCCTATTCCAAGGCGCGGAGATTTGTTTTTGCCGTGGAAGTCGTACATGTCTGCGCCCATCATTATGACGTTTTTCATGTACGTTCCCTCGCTTATTATGGAGCGCACGCCGACAATGCAGCGTTCGAGGGAGGCGTTGCGTATGAGGCATCCGTCGGAAATGTCGCACCTTTCGATCCGGCTGCCGAATATGCGCGCGCCGGGCAGAAACCTGCTGTGGGTATATACGGTTTTGCCTTTTTTATAGAAGTCAAACGGGGGGACGTCGTCGGTGAGCGCGAGGTTCGCGTCGAAGAACGCGCGTATCGTGCCGATGTCTTCCCAATAGCCGTTGAATACGTGCGCGCGGAGCTTCTTTTTGCCGAGCATTCCTGGAATGATCTCCTTGCCGAAGTCCATTTCCGTTCCCCCCATGGCCTCTTCGAGAATCTTTCCCGAAAACACGTATATGCCCATCGAAGCCATGCAATAGCCCGCGGGATCGGGATTCTTTATGTCGGAAATCACGCTTGGGCTTACGAGAAAGGAGTCTATCACCGCGGGATCCTTGGGCTTTTCGGCGAATTCCACTATATTGAGCCCATGGTCCACCTTCATGACGCCGAGGCTCGGAGCCTCCGAGCGCGGCATGGGTTTGGCGGCGATCGTGATGTCGGCCCCGCTTTCGATGTGGGCGTTTATCATCTTGGTGAAATCCATCTGGTAGAGCTGGTCGCCGGAGAGGATTAAGTAATAGACGTTTTCCCCCTGGTAACGCTCGAAGTGGTGCATATTTTTGCGCACGGCGTCCGCGGTGCCCTGGTACCAGTTTCCGCCCGTGTCGGTCTGTTCGGCGGCGAGGATGTCCACGAATCCCTGCCCGAAAGAGTCGAATTTGTAGGTCTGCTGTATGTGCTTGTGAAGGGAGGCGGTGTTGAACTGGGACAGCAGGTATATGTGGTCGTAGCCCGAATTTATGCAGTTGCTTATCGGAATGTCCACGAGCCTGTATTTGCCCGCGAGCGGAACCGCCGGCTTGCAGCGGTATTTTGTCAGGGGATAGAGGCGCGTTCCGCGCCCGCCGCCCATGATTATGCTGATTACGTTGTGTCTTGTCATATTTCGGAGTTTTAGGCGATGGCGTTTTGACCCGCTTCCGGCGCGGAAGTTCCGAAAAGGCGGCCGCGAACCGCGCCGGACGCATCTTCGCAAAACGCGGAAATCTCTTATTATAACTTCCGCAGTTTACGGGGAATTATCGCATTTTCATTCCGCAAATCCAGCTTTTTTTGATTATATTTCCGTTAGGGCGGAGCGGCAAACCGCGCCGGATTCGGCGTTCCAACGCGGGTTTGTCCGCCAGTTTTTCATGGGGCGGGGCGCATTTTCCGCGCCTTGCGTCGCGCTTTGTTCCGCGGGGCGCCCAAAGATTTGGGAGGCGCAAACGGGCTGCGCCAAATTAAGTGTTGCCATTTTGAATTTTCGGGGGATAAGTTGGCGGGAAGTTTTTTTTGCATATGGAAATTGAAAGCCAGCTCGAAATATTCGCGCAGAACGCCGAGACTTTCATCGGCGCAGAAGATTTGAAGGAAAAGCTCGCCGCCGGCAGGAAGCTCAGGGTGAAGCTCGGAGTCGACCCGACGCGCCCAGACCTCACGTTCGGGCACATGGTGGTCTTCAACAAGATGAGGCAGTTTCAGGATCTCGGGCACCAGGCCGTTCTGATTATAGGCGACTACACCGCTTGCATCGGCGACCCGAGCGGCCGCTCCGCCCTGCGTCCGGTTCTTACCCCCGAGGAGGTCGAGGCAAACAGCCGCACGTACCTCGATCAGGCGTTCAAGGTTTTGGACGAGTCCCGCACGGAGGTGCACCGCAACAGCGAGTGGTTTTCAAAGATGTCGTTCGGCGACGCGCTGGAGCTCGCGCGCAAGATGACGGTGGCCAGAATGCTGGAGCGCGACGACTTCGCGAAGAGGTACGCTTCCAAGACGCCCGTTTCGATAGTGGAGTTCCTCTATCCGCTCGTGCAGGGGTACGACTCCGTGATGGTGGAGTCCGACGTAGAGCTCGGAGGCAGCGACCAGCTTTTCAACAACCTCGTCGGCCGCGATCTCCAGGGCCAGCGCGGGGCGGCGGGGCAGGCGGTGATAACCATGCCGCTGCTGGTGGGGCTCGACGGCGAGAAAAAAATGTCCAAGAGCTACAACAACTACATCGCATTCAACGACGACCCGCGCCAGATGTTCGGAAAGATAATGTCGGTAGGCGACGACACGATGTGGAAGTACTACCAATACCTTTTGCTCTATTCGCCCGAGCGGATTGCCGCCCTCAAATCGGGGCACCCGATGGCGGCGAAAAAGGAACTCGCGCGGCTGATGGTCGAAAAGTTCGCCGGCGCGGAGATTGCGCGCGGAGAGCTTGAAAACTTCGAGAGGGTTTTCTCCAAAAACGAAATTCCCGAGACCATGCCGGAGTTCAAATGGGCGGATGTTGCCGAATCCGGCGAATGCAGGCTCGCCGACATCATGGCAAAGACCGGTTTTTTCCCGAGCAAAAAGGAGATTCGCAGGCTGATTGAGCAGGGCGCGGTGAAGGTCGATTCGCAGAGGGTGTCGGATCCGTTCGCGGCGCTCCGGCGGCCCGCGGATTCCGCCGTCGTTCAGGCGGGCAAGAGGATCTTTTTCAGGGTCAGGGCGTAGCGCGCCGGCAGCCGTATGGACGCAGCCCACGTCGAGGCTCTCGGCACCGAGAGGATATCGAAGCTCATCGTGCGCTATTCGATGCCCACGATGCTCTCGACTGTCGTGAACGCCTCCTACAATGTCGCCGACCGCATATTCGTGGGGCGCACTTGCGGCGAGGACGCGCTCGCGGCAATCACGGTGTGCTTTTCTCCGACACTTTTTCTGCTCGCGGTGGCCATGACGATCGGCCACGGCAGCGCCACGATGATTTCGATATGCCTCGGGGCGGGCAGGCGCGAAGCCGCCGAAAAATTTCTGGGGCAGGCGGTGTTTCTGTTCGGCGTCTTTTACGCGGTCGTGGCGGCCGTCGCGCTCACGTTCATGCCGCAAATATTGACGTTCTTCGGGGCGACTCCAAAAATCCTCCCCGACGCCTGCGCGTATTATTCCATAATCATAGGCGGGCTGATTTTCGACAAGATTTCCTTCGGGGTGAACAACCTCGTGCGCGCCGAGGGCAGGCCGGTCGTCGCAATGGCGACAATTCTCATCGGAGGGGCGACGAACGTGTTTCTCGACTGGCTGTTCCTCGTGAAGTGGAATTGGGGCGTGCGGGGGGCCGCCATAGCGACGGTCATAGCGCAGGCGTGCGCTTCCGCGTGGGTAATGGGATATTATTTCAGCGGGAGGAACTTTTTGAAAATCCGCCTGCGCAACGTCCGCGCATTCCCGAGGCTTTTGAGGCAGATGGCGTCCGCGGGCTCGCCGTCCTTTATAATACAGGCGTTCGCGGCGCTCTCGGTTTCGGTGTTCGTGGTGCAGGCGCGCTCCTACGGGTCGGAGTCGGCGCTCGCGGTGATAGGCGTGTGCACCACGGTGACGACTTTTCTCTTCCTGCCGATAGTCGGGCTCAGCATGGGCGTGCAGCCGATAGTCGGCTACAACTGGGGCGCCAAAAATTTCAAAAGGGTTCGCCGCGCGTTCTCCCGCGCGCTGTGGGCAGCCACCGCCGTGTGCGCCGCCGGATTTGCGCTTGCGGAGCTCTTCCCGGGGGCGATATTCGAGCTGTTCCTCGGTTCCGACTCCCCGCTGCTCTCCACCGGAGAGGGCGCGCTGCGGCTAATGGTCGCGGGCATGGCGTTTATCGGCGCGAACATTGTGGCGTCGGGGTATTTCCAGGCCACCAAGCGCCCGGCGGTTTCCATATTCGTCACAACCCTCCGCCAGATAATCTTCCTCGTGCCCGCCATGCTTCTGCTGCCGCGGATTCTGGGGCTCGAAGGGCTGTGGGCGAGCTTCCCGATAGGCGACATAAGCGCGTTTTTCGCAACCCTGTTTTTCATCGTCCGCGAAATGCGCTCTCTGCGCCGCAAAGTCGGGGAGGAGGAGGCGCGGGCGCGATTCGCCTAATTCCGTTTTTTCGCGCCGAAAAAACCTCCCGCGCGGCAAAAAGATATTGAAAAGCGCGCATTTTTGGAAATACTCGGCGCAATATGTTAAGAAGGACTTTTATAGCCGCTTTGCCGTCTTTTGTCGCGGCGGCAGCCCTCGGGCAGTCGCACATAGACGCCGGCACCGTCCAGACGGAGGCGGGGCGGCTCGGCGTGCCCGTGTATTCCGTCGCGATAACCTCTCCCGACGCTAATATGGCGGCTCTGGCCAAGCGCGCGTTCGGCCTTCACGGGAGCTATAAAATCGTTCCGCAGCAGAACGCCCAGTTCGTGTTCGATTTCTCTCCCGCGGGCGCCAATTCCGTCAGGCTCGCGATTTCAAAGGGGCTTTCGTTCGAGAGCGTATGCGGGGGCTCAAGCGCGGTCGAGGCCCTAATGAAGGCCTGCGACGCCGCCGTTTTGCGCACGCTGCGCTCGCCCGGATTTTTCGCGGGCACGATAGCGTTTTCATATTCGTCCGACGACTGGAAGACTTCCGAAATATGCGTTTCGGATATCGTGTTCCAAAACGTGCGCATGATCACGCGCGACAAGTCGGACTCCCTCATGCCGCACTTTTCGCCCGACGGCAGGAGAATCCTCTACACCGGCTATTACAGGACGGGATTTATGGATTTGTACTCCATAGACTTGGCGAACAACACGCGGAGGGTGTTCGCGTCGTTCAAGGGCAGCAATACGGGAGGGTCGTTTTCTCCCGACGGCTCGAAAGTCGCCCTCATTTTGACCTCCAGCGGCAACGCGGAGGTGTGGATCGCCAACGCTTCGGGCGGGGGATTCAGGAGGCTCACCAATAACAAGGCAACAGAGAGCTCCCCGGGATTTTCCCCCGACGGCTCGAAAATCGTATTCGCAAGCGACGACATGGGCGGCCCCCAGATTTACACCATGCCCTCTTCCGGAGGCAAGATGCGGCGCGTCAACACCCGCATGAGCGGCTACTGCTCCGAGCCCTCCTGGAACCCGCGGGACCCTAACAAAATCGCCTTCACCGCGGCGGTCGGCAGGGGCTTTCAGGTCGCCGTGTACGACTTTGCGTCCCGCTCGTCCAAATGGGTGAGCTCGGGCGAGAACACTTCGGGCGCGGTGTGGCTCAACGACGGCAGGCACTTGATATGCACAAAGTCCAAGGGCAATACCCGCAGGCTGTATGTCGTAGACACCGAAACCAACAGCCAAAAGCCCCTCCACACGTCGTCTTTCAACGCAAAGGAGGCGGACTTCGTGTACGCCCCGCGCCGATAAAAACAATCCGCCCGCTCTCAAAAATGAATCTCGCAACGCTCGACCTCGAAGGCGTGCTCATCCCCGAAATCTGGATAGCGTTCGCCGACGCCGCGGGAATCCCCGAACTGCGCAGGACAACCCGCGACGAGCCCGACTACGACAAGCTAATGCGCTACCGCCTGGGCATACTCGCCGAGCGCGGGGTGAAGCTCGCGGACATAAGCCGCGTCATATCGGGGCTCGAGCCGCTCGACGGCGCGCGGGAGTTCATGGACTGGTTGAAGTCGAGGACGCGCGCGATAATTTTGTCCGACACGTTCGAACAGTTCGCGGCGCCCCTCATGGCCAAGCTCGGCTCTCCGACGCTATTCTGCCACGAGCTCGAGATCGCCCCCGACGGCGCGGTATCCGGATACCGCCTCAGAATGCCCGACCAGAAGCGCAGGGCGGTCGAGGCCTTCCGCTCGCTCAACTTCGAGGTGATCTCCACCGGCGACTCTTACAACGACCTCTCCATGCTGCGCGCCGCCGACCGCGCGGCGCTCTTCCGCCCCACCGACAAATTCGCGGCGGAAAATCCCGACCTTCCCGTCGCGCGCGACTACGCCGAATTGAGGGAGTTTTTTTCGCGCTATGTCGGCGAATGACTTTTTTATGAAATCCCAAAAGACAAACGGCAGATACGCCGCCCGCGGAGTTTCGGCGGGCAAGGAGGAAGTCCACGCGGCGGTCGACAGGCTCGACAGGGGGCTCTTCAAGGGAGCTTTTTGCAAAATCACGGAGGACTACCTCACGGGCTCGAAGACTCGCTGCAACGTTATACACTCGGACGGCAGCGGAACCAAATCTATCATCGCCTATCTCCACTACAAGGAGACGGGCGACGCCTCGGTTTTCAGGGGCATATCCCAGGATTCGATTGTGATGAACATCGACGACCTGCTCTGCATAGGGGCGGCCGAGAGGATTCTAATATCCAACACCGTCAACCGCAACGCCCGCAATTTCGGCGGCGCGGCCCTTGCGGAGCTCATAAACGGCGCGGAGGACTTCGTCGCGCGCCTGCGCTCCCTCGGCGTGAAAATCTATTCCGGCGGGGGCGAAACCGCCGATGTGGGCGATCTCACCGGAGCGGTAGTGGTGGATTCGTGCGCGGTGGCTGTCATGCGCCGCGACAGGGTGATATCGGGCGCCGGCATAAAGCCGGGGCTCGCGATAGTGGGGCTTTCATCGGCGGGCAAGGCCGCGTACGAGGACTTTGAAAACAGCGGAATCGGCTCAAACGGCCTGACGAGCGCGCGCCACGACATGCTGTGCCCGTACTACCGAGAAAGCTATCCCGAGACTTTCGACCCGAACACCGACAAAAACCTCGTATACTGCGGCCCCCACAGGCTCGACGACCCCCTCGAGGGTTCGAATATGACGGTGGGGCAGGCGCTTTTGTCGCCCACGCGGACTTACGCGCCCGTGATAATGAAAATCATGAAGAAGCGCCCGGGACTCATAAAGGGGCTGGTGCACTGTTCGGGCGGCGGGCAGACCAAGTGCGTGCGCTTCGGCAGGGGCGTTCATTTCGTCAAGGACAACCTCATGGAAGTTCCCCCGATTTTCAGGGCAATACAGAAGGCGAGCGGCACTTCCGACAGGGAGATGTTCGAGGTCTACAATATGGGGCACCGCATGGAGGTCTACTGCAAGAAGTCCGACGCGGCGGAGGTCGTGGAAATTTCGGAGTCTTTCGGAATCGCGGCCCAAACGGTCGGGCGCACCGAAAAGTCGTCGCGCGCGGACGGCAAAAACCACGTGACGATAATGCGCGCGGGCGGGGCTATAGAGTACGGCCCGCGGGATTGACGCCTTGCGGGCGCGGCGCAAATCCTCAGCGGGCGTTCCGCCGCAAAATCCGGAAATTTCAAAAAAAATAAAAAATGTTAAAAGCAGGCATAGTCGGGCTGCCCAATGTGGGCAAGAGCACCCTTTTCAACGCCCTCACGCGCAGCAGAAAGGCGGAGGCGGCGAATTATCCCTTTTGCACGATAGAGCCTAACGTCGGGGTCGTGGAGGTTCCGGACGACAGGCTCAAGCCCCTCGCGCAGATCGCAAAGACGAACGTCATAATACCCGCGGCGGTGGAGTTCGTAGACATCGCGGGCCTCGTCGCCGGCGCGAGCAGAGGCGAGGGGCTCGGCAACAAATTTTTGGCGAACATCAGGGAGGTCGACGCGATAGTGCACGTCGTCCGGTGCTTCGACGACGGCGATATTCTGCACAGCATGGGCAGCGTCGATCCCGTCCGCGATATAGAAATCATAACGACCGAGCTGGTTTTGAGCGACATGCAGAGCTGCGAAAAGCAGCTCGAATCCAACGCCCGCAAAGCCAAGGGCATGGACAAGGAGGCCGTCAAGAACGTCGAGCTCTTGAAGCGGCTGATGGCGCACCTCGACGGGGGCAGGCCCGCCATTACGCTCCCGGACGTTTCGGAGGACGACCTCGCGCGGATAAAATCTTTCTTTCTCCTGACTTCAAAGCCCGTGATATACGCATGCAATGTCGCGGAGTCCGACATCGGCGACGGCGGGGCGTCCAACGGGTATGTCGCCAAAGTGCGCGAGTTCGCCAAGCTCTCCCACGGCGCGGATTCGTGCGTCATATGCGCGCGGCTAGAAGAGGAGCTTTCGTCGCTCGAGCCGGCGGAGGCCAAAGAGTACCTTGCGGAGCTCGGGGCGGCGGACAGCGGGGTTTCGGAGCTGATCAGGAAGACCTACGATTTGCTGGGGCTGGCCAGCTACTTTACCGCGGGCGAGAAGGAGGTCAGGGCGTGGACTTTCAAAAAGGGCATGACCGCCCCGCAGTGCGCGGGCGTTATCCACACCGACTTCGAGCGCGGGTTCATCAAGGCGGAGGTTGTCTCATACGGCGACCTCGTTGCGGCGGGCTCCGTGCACAAGGCGCGCGAGGCCGGCACGTACAGGCTCGAGGGCAAGGACTACCTCTTCAAAGACGGCGACGTGGCGCTGTTCAGGTTCAACGTCTGAGGCATGAAAATAGCCGCGCTGAAATTTTTCTACGCCCTAGCTTCATCGAAGAGGCTCGCCGTGGGGCTGATGGTTTACGCGACTTTTCTGGTTTTCGTTGCGACGCTCGCGCAGAGGGAAATCGGGGTCGCCGCGGCGCAGGCCGAATACTTCGAGAGCTTTTTTTGCGTCGGCTCGCTCGGCCCGCTGAAATTTCCGCTCTTCGGCGGCGCGCTCGTCGGGCTTGCGGCGGTCGTCAACATTTTGGCGAGCGGCTGGCGGTACGTCAGCGGGGGGCTTTTCGGCTTCGGCGCGTCGGTAGCGCATATGGCGCTCGTTCTCCTGATCGTCTCGGGCGCGTTGCAGTATTTTATGAGGGTGGAGGGCTCGCTCGTGCTGCGCGAGGGAATGTCGTCCGACACCATCGTGGTCGGAGCAAAAGAGGGCGCGGCGGGCGAGCCCGTCAAGCTTCCGTTCAGCGTTAAGCTCGCGGATTTTTCCGTCGAGCATTGGGATTCTAGCTCGACCCCGAAGAGCTTTTCGAGCAGGATTGAGTTTTCGCGCGGCGAAAACAAGTCGGAGCAGGTCGTGTCGATGAATTCCCCGGGCTCCTTCGGAGGCTGGACTTTCTACCAGATGTCGTACGGCGACGGCGGGAGGACGAGCGTGCTCGCCGCAGTCCGCAATCCGGCGCGGCTTCTGCCGTGGCTCGCGGTCGGGGCGACTTTTATAGGCATGGCGATAATGTTCCTGCCGAGGCTCTTTGAGAAAGGGAGGGGCGGAGATGAATAAGGCGGCGTTTTCATTCGGCGCATTGTTTTCGATTTTCGTCGCGCTTTCGCCCCTCGCAGTGTGGCAGGCATTTCTCGGCGACCCCCTTTACGACTCGCTTTTCGGCCCGAGCTTCGGCTCCCTCCCCGTCCTGAAAGCGGGTAGGGTGATGCCCGTTTCGAGCGCGTCGGCGGACGTTCTGAAATCCATAAGCGGCAGCGCGACCGCAAAGGTCGGGGGCGGCAAGATTTCGTCATCCAAATGGCTCTGGACGCTGTCGGCGGACGCCGCGCGGCTCGCCGGAGAAAAGACGATGCGCACCGACAACAGGGATCTCCAGAAGATTCTCGGCGTATCGGGCAGATATTTTTCGTACGACGATTTGGCCAAAAATTACGCGAGAGTCGAGGAGGCCGCCTCCTCCGACGGCAATCCGCCCCTCGCCTCCGCCGCGGCGGAAGCGCTCGAAAAGGGGCTCGCGTACGCCGTGGCGGCAAACGCTTTTTCGGTAAAGGCCCCCGGGGAAAAATCGGCGGTATCCGGCGTGGAAAACTGGCGGAAAGCGGTCGATGAGGCCGCCGCGGAACTCAAGGCCGCGCGCGGGGAAAAGCGTGAGCCCGACCCCGCCAAGCTCTCCCGCGCGAGCGCCATGCTCGAATACCTGCGCGGCGTCGCCGAATTCGAGGGCGCGTATCCCGACGCCGCCGTGAATTCCATCTCCTCTGGCTCGGGGTATTCAACCCCGTCAAAGGCAATGCTCGATTTGAAGGCTTCCGAGCTCTCCAAGAGGCTTTTGAAAGTTTACGCGCGCGCGTGCGACGCCATCGCCGCCGGAGACTCGGACTCCGCCAAAAGCGCGCTGTCCGAGGCCGATGAAATCTTTTCCAAGTCGGGAGGATTGCAGCGGCTGAGGCTGAAAGTCGAAAATTTCGCGAACGCCCTGTCGCCGTTTTTCGGGGGGTTCGTCCTCTACTTTTTCGCGCTCGCCGCTTTCGGGCTTTCGCAAATATTTTCCTCGCGCGAAGCTGCGCTGCGGACTGTCGGGGCGGTGTTCATGGCGTTTGCGGCGTTCTTGCAGGTTCTGGGCATCGCCCTTAGAATGTACATACAAATGCGCCCGCCCGTGACGAACCTGTACTCGTCGTTGGTGTTCGCCGGCGCGGCGGCGGCGGTTCTCGGGGCGTACATATATTTCAGAAAAAAATACGTGTCGGCGGCGGTCGCCGCGTGCGCTTCGGGGCTGATGTCGCTTGTGGTCGCGATGAACCTGCCGTACAGCGGCGACACCATGGGCATGATGCGCGCCGTCCTGAACTCGAACTTCTGGCTGACCGCGCACGTCGTGACGATAATGGTCGGCTATTGCGGAGTGTTTTTGGCGGGGTTTATGGCGCAGGCGAGGCTTGTGGCGAACGTCTTTTCGCGCGGAAATTTCGGGGCGATGACGGGAGATTCGGCGCGGACGGTGTTCGCCGTCCTCTGCTTTGCGCTGATGTTTACTTTTGCCGGAACGATGCTTGGCGGAATTTGGGCGGATATGAGCTGGGGCAGGTTTTGGGGGTGGGACCCCAAGGAGAACGGCGCGCTCATGACAGTCCTGTGGACGGCGGCGGCCATACACGCCAGGAGCATGAGGCTGTGCAGCGACCGCGCGTTTCTCGGATTCGCGGTGTTCGGGAACATCGTGGCGGCGTGGGCGTGGTTCGGCGTAAACCTCATGGGAGTTGGGTTGCATGCGTACGGTTTCATAGAGGGCGGATGGTTTTGGTTTTTCGCATTTGTATGCAGCCAGCTGCTTACGCTGCCGCTCTGCCTTTACAAATTCAGCCCTCCTTCCGCGGCTGCCGCCGCGTCCGGCGAAAATAAAATTGTCGGAAAATAAGCTTGTATTCGGCGCGGGAACCGACATAACGGAGAGAATAAAAATGCGAGGTGTAGCTTAGCCTGGTAGAGCGCTACGTTCGGGACGTAGAGGCCGGAGGTTCGAATCCTCTCACCTCGATTTTCTTTAAGCCGCTTCCCCCTACGGGGTTGCGGCTTTCTTGTTGCGCGTTTGCCGTTTCTGACAAATGCGCTATGGAATATATTTTTTTGTATGATTGTAAAATAATTCTTGCGGCCTCTTGAAAGATGGGATATATACATATCATTATATTTTATAGAATGAATATCTGGTTTTGAAATTTATGGAAGCTGAAAATGGGAGCCATATTTGGGGGTTCGATATCGGAAAGGGATCGCTCGGAGAGGCGGTTTTAATGGGAGCGGAGTTTAGGCATGTGGCTTCGCTGTTGCTTGATAAGGACTTCGGGGAAATAAAAACCGCGGCGGGTCTGCGGAGGCAGATGAGAACCCGAAAGGCGCACAAAGCCAGGGAAAAATGGCTGGAGCGCTGTCTTTCCGACTTTGGAATAGAGCCGCTCAAACGGAGGGAAGTGGGAATTGTAAACGGGCGTTGGATGCTGATATCCAAAGGCGACGAACGCCTGGAGCGCGAATTTCCGCCGGACGGGGAGGACATTTGCTACAACGCAATCGCGCTGCGCTGCAAGCTGCTGCTCGGGGAAAAATTGGAGAGCTGGCAGATTTTCAAGGCTTTGAATTCGGCCATCCAAAACCGCGGATATGACGAAAATATCCCATGGAAGGAGTCGGACGTTTCCCCATCCAAAAAGGACGACGACGATTACGCTAAAAGGCTCTCGCAGTATTCAAGGGAAAAAAGCGAATTGTTGGAGAGTTTTGAGGGCGGGGAAAAATACGACTATCCGTGCTTTTTCAAGGCCTATAAAATGGGGCTTTGGTCGCCGGAAAATCCGGAGCGCGTCGAGATACGCATCGGCAACGACGCCCAAAAGGCGAAAGGGTACGTCATTCCCCGCAAAGATGTGGAAAGAGAGTTTGAAAGCCTCGTCGAGGCTGCCTCAAAATGGCATCCCGCGATGAAGGGAAAAGCCATGTATATGATG
>ENA-UOJG01000126-UOJG01000126.1-human-gut-metagenome-genome-assembly--contig:-C47-NODE-126-length-113527-cov-20.064430_pt1 | contig 113527 bp, 148 predicted proteins | sample MGYA00242340_ERZ723887 | MGnify/ENA metagenome assembly ERZ723887 | reverse complement strand
AAACGTCTTTTTCCGATTTGTCAAGTGCCAGATTATGCTTAAAAACAACAAAAGGAGGTGAGCCGGCATGAGCGAGACGCTCCGCGATCTCGTGGTATCGCTGTCACTGAACAGCGATAATTTCACGCGTAATATCAAATCCATCAACAAGCAGATCCAGGAAGCGGAATCGGCGTTTCGGATGGCTTCTGCGGGCGTGGAGAATTTCGAGACGACCACGGCGGGCCTGTCTTCGAAGCTTTCTACCCTACAGCGTACCTTTCAGCTTCAGCAGGATGCGGTCGGTCAGTATGAGCGCGCGCTTCAGCAGGCCAGCGATAAGCTGCAGGAATGCTATACCCGACAGAACGATTACGCGCAGCGGCTGGCGGACGCGAAAGACAAACAGCAGCAGCTGAAGACAGAAGTGGCCAGCGCTGCGCAAGCATACAGGCACTATAAGAATACGCTGGGCGAAACGGATTCCGCAACCATCGCTGCGAAGGCAAATCTGGACGCCTACAAGGGCGAATACCGTGCTGCCGTTCAGGAAGTCAGGAAGCTGGAAGGTCAGAACGTCGCGCTGAAAAAATCCACGCAGAACGCGGCGGACGCATTCTCCGCGGCGCAGACCAAACTGAATGGCGCGAAGGGCGCGGTCAAAGAAACCGCCGCCGAAATCGATCAGTGCAACCGTCAGCTCGCCCTTTCGCGCACCAGCTGGGCGTCTGCCGGAGAAGCGATCCAGACCAGTCAGCGCAGCATCGCTTCCATCGGCAAGCAGATGAAAACCGCCGAGAGCAGCTATCGTCTGGCAGCGGCGGGCGTGAAGGATTTCGATAAATCCGCCGCAGGGCTGACTGCGAAGCTGACGCTGCTTCAGGAAAAACTGGGGCTGCAGCAGAAGGCGGTCGCTGAATATGAAAAGGCGCTGGCCGCCGCAAAGGAACAGCTGCAGGCTGCGCAGCAGGTCAACGATCCGGATAAAATCCGCGAGGCCACCGACGCGGTGCAGGATGCGGAGACCGCACTCAACAATGCCCGCGCTGCGGTAAAGCAGACGCAGGCGGACATCGCCAGCTGCAATAAAGAGCTGAAAACAGCGCAGTCCGAATGGACGAAGGCTGGAAAAAGTCTGGAGTCCTTCGGCAAATCCTGCGATAACGTCAGCAAAAATCTGAACAAGGCCGGAAAACTGCTCTCCACGACGCTGACCACGCCCATCGTGGCGCTGGGCACGGCGGCACTCAAGGCTGAGGCACGTCACTGGCACTCAGTGGGGCGTAAAACGCTACATGAGCATGAAATCGCTGGAACAGATGGATCGGGAAAAACACGGAGCAGACTGCTGTGACCTGGCGTAGGTAGCAGACCGCCAGCCGCCCGTCAAGGGCTTCGCAAGTGGCTTCGCCACCCTTGACGGACAACTGTCGCTCCGCTGATCGGCAGTCAAGCCGAACATGCCTGAGGCCTGTTCGGCCTTCGCCTTACCAACTTCATAAGTGACGCTGTTGTATTTGCGCATAACTCTTGACAGTACCCTATGTGATCTTCGTAAAGGGTGCAAGTGCGGATGGGGGTGAGGAAAGGGCATTGTATAAAATATGGCTTGTTGGCTTTTATAAAGAATCGCCCGCTCAGCCTTGGCGAAGGTGAGTGGGCGATGAGCTGTATGGGATGGATAGAAGATGGGATGGTTAGATGGCAGTCTTCATGCGGTATGGGGTATTCATTTCCATGGATTTATAGGCGCCGAGCATAAGCTCTGTGATCATTACGCCCTGTTCGCCGGTAATGAATGGTTCTTTGTCTTCCAGGATGGCTTCTGCGAAGCCGTCGACGAGCATTGTACGGGAATCCGGCAGCGGATCCGGTGTGATCGAGACCCATTTGTCTGTCTCGTAGCCCAGACCGGGAACCGTGGTGAACAGTTCAATTCCCTTGCCGGCAAACCGGATTGTGCCCTTTGTGCCATAGATGAAGGTGGAATTATCCGTATGACTTGCGCCATGCGCGGCGCTCATTGCCTGACATACACCGTAGGAGTCGTGCTCGCGGAAGCGGATGAGCAGGCTCATGCTGTCCTCAAGCGCGCTTCTGGACGAATAATTGCCGCCCATGGCCATGACCTCGACCGGCGTTGCGCCCGTCATGTAGTACAGCGCGTCGAGATTGTGAACAGCGTTCATAACCAGGATTCCGCCGCCGGCCATGCCCTTGTAGGCGCGCCAGCAGGAGCGTTTTGCCTGTCCGAACACGCCGTTCGACCAGTACTTGGCGTCCTTCATGCCGATGGAGCGAACAAGATAGCTTGTGAAATCGCCGATTGCGCCGGCCTGAATCAGGTCGTGCGTAAGTTTCGTGGTTGCGCCATAGCGCATGCCCATCGCCTGCGTAAGCTTTACACCGGCTTCGCGGCATTCCGCCACGAGCATTTTTGCGTCCTCGACGGCCGTGGCCATCGGCTTTTCGACGATAACGTGCTTGCCGGCGCGCGCGGCTTCGATGCCGATGGGCACGTGCAGAGCGTGCGGAACGGCGATGTACACGATGTCCATTTCGGGACGGGCCAGAAACTCCCAGAGATCCGTGTAATACGGAACAGCGTACATTTCTCCTTTTTCTTTTGCGGCGTCTGCGTCAATGTCCATCACGGCGTCGATTATACAGTGCTGAGACGCGAGGATTCCCTTTGCGGTAGAGGGCATGATCTGCCCGCAGCCGACCATTCCGATACACATCTTGCCGTCTTTCATAAATTGCCTCCTTATGTAAGCTTTATCTTTTCGTGTCCCTCAGATTTTGCTATGCGCGAAGAAAGGCGTTGCGCCGGGCGACCTCAAGCATGGAACGCACCGCGATGTTGTGCAGCGTCAGGACTCGCTCCGGGTCGCTGGTTTCGCGAAGCTCGGCGGAGAGATAGCCGTCGTAGCCGATTCGGTACAGCTCTTCGAACAGCTCCGTGAAGGGGTATCCCGAATCCAGATCCTTGCAATGGATGTGCTTTACGTATTTTTCTACGCGCTTGAAGGTGTCGATGCAGCTGCCGGCGAGCAGATCTCGCAGGTCGCAGTTGTAGAGAATGCCGATATTGGGTCTGTCAACCAGATGGACGACCTCAAGCGCATAGCCATAATAATTGAAGTCGCCGTGCATTTCGATCAGGCAGGTGACATTCAGCGCGGCGGCATAGTCGCAGACCTCGCGGATGGCGTCAGATACATATTTGACGGTTTCGTGGGCGTCGTCGGTGCGAATAATGTTGCCGAACAACCGAACCAGCCGGCTGCCAAAGTCGCTGGCCAGCAGACAGCACTGCTTTGCGCCCTCGATGGATTTTCTTCGTTCATTTTCATCGGGATTATCAAAGGAGTATTCGGAGTTGATGGAAGCCAGCTCGAGATAGTTGTCTTCCAGCATCCGGCGCATCTGCCTGCGCTCTTCCGGGGAAAGGGAAACCTCTACGCCGTGCTTATATACGTTTCCAGTTCTGAAATCGATGCCAGCGCAGCCGGTTTTCTTTGCAAGACGGATGGATTCTTCGAAATTCAGATTCTGCGGCAGCTGATACGTCGTAAAACCGAGTTTCATGCGATTGCCTCCTGTTAAGCATCGTATTTGCGATTTCCGGTCGATTGTGAGAAAGGCAGGAGCCGACTGTCCGGCTCCTGCCTTAGCGGCTTTAACCGGCGATTGTACGGAGATAGGCCTCTCTGTCGATATCGAGGACATCCTCGTAATGGTATTCCTTCAGCTGATTGATGTACGCGTTCCAGTCGTCGTCGGAGTTCGGGTCGAGATTGCCGGCGACAAACTGCGTGCGGGCCTCCTTGATATAGCTGCGGATGTTTGCGCGGTTTTCTGCGGTGGCCTCGGCTTCTTCTTCGGTATAGATGATCTTGTAAACAACCTCTTCGGGCGCATACGGAGCCTGAGCCACCGTATTTGCCGCGGTCATGGCGGTACCCTTGTTCCCTTCGACGGAGGTGTCCACATAGTAGCTCATGGACATGTGTCCGAGGTAGGGCAGCGTCGTTACGTTCGCTCCGCCCCATACGGAGGTCTGTCCGGCGATGCTGCGGATATCGCCGCGCAGCCACTTGAATACGGCCGGGTATCCGAGCGCGTCATACAGGCCGACCTCGCCGTCCGCGCAATAGTCCCAGTCGAGACCCTGCTGGCCGTAGCGGGCGATAATCGGATAGTCCGCGTCGGAGAAGCCGATCATGAGGAAAGCAAAGCAGGCTTCCGGACTCTCGGCAGCGCAGGTGATATAGGCCGACGTAGAAGCGATTGCGCCGGAGGAGGGAGTAAAGGTCGAAGCCTTGTAGCCGTCCGGGCCTTCGATGACCTCGGCCGCCTGATAATGGGAGATGTTGGAGCCGAAGCCGCCGACGCCGCCGCAGATCGCGATGGCAACCTGCAGCTCTTCGGCCGTTACCTGCGGCAGGAAGGCCGCGTTGTATTCCTGCGTGAAGGAAAGCGGATCGAGCAGCTTTTCGTCGCAGAGCTTGCGGGCGTAGATCAGAAATTCGCGGTACGCTTCCTTATCGTAGGATACATCCAGCTCTCCGTCGACGACCATGAAGCGGTCGTCGGTGTTGTCGCAGTAGATGAACATGTTCTGAAGCCAGGAGAGCGGATTTCCGTTCCAGCCGTTTGCCGATCCGATGATGCCGATCTCGTCATTCTTTCCATTGCCGTTCAGATCGTTCTCCTTTACGGCCTTGAGGAACTCGTAGAGCTCGTCGGCGGTGGTCGGGCTTTCCATATCCAGCGCTTCGAGGAAATCCTTGCAGATCCATGCGCGGTTGGAGTATGCGTTGCCATAGTTGAGGTCGAGAGAGGGGACGCCATAGAGACCGCCGTTGGGGCTCTTGCAGTACTTCAGAACCTCCGTCGGATCCAGGCCCTCGCGCGCACAGGCTTCATAGAAGAACGCGCCCTGGCTGGCAAACATGTCTGTGAGATCAAGGATGTATCCATCCTTGCCGAAGGTGTTGCGCTGGCTCTCGTTCAGGATGCCCAGAAGGATGTCCGGAAGAGCCTTGCCCTGACTGTCGGCGATCTCCAGCTCAATCTGCTGTCTTCCGTCGGAGCCGTTCGGGTAGAACTTCCATTCAATCTCTACGTTCGTCCGCTGCTTCACCCAGTCGCCGATAGCCGATGTCTTCCATGATTCGTAGCTGGCATCCTGGCTTACGCCGATCGTTATCTTTGTCGGTTCCTTCAGGACGGGGATTGTACCAGGCTCGTTCACGTTGCTGTCGGTGATTGCCGCCTGAGCGACAAACGAGAAGAGCATCGCAAGGACTGCCAGGTATGCCAGAATGGACTTCGCAGTTCGTTTCATTTTGGTTTCTCCTCCTTTTAATATAACGCCGTTTCGGCGCAAGGTACTATCCCTTCAGGGAGCCGATCATGATTCCCTGCATGAAGTATCTCTGCGCGAACGGATAGAAGCAGAGCACGGGCAGGGTGGAAATTACAATCAAAGCGTATTTGAGCACGTCGGCCAGACCCTGCCTGATCTCGTTTGACTCGGGATCCACGAGCAGGGAGTCGTCGATTGTGTTCGCGATGAGAATTTCTCTCAGGAAGAGCTGCAGCGGAAAGCGAGATCGATCCCGCAGGTAGATGAGCGCGCTGAAGTAGCTGTTCCAATGCCCGACCGCGTAGTTCAGCGCCAGCACGGCGAGAATGGCCGGAGAAAGCGGCAGGACAATCTTGAAGAAGTACCTTGTGTAGCTGCATCCGTCGATGCGGGCGGCCTCCATCAGGTCGTTTGGAATGCTGCTTTGTATGAACGTGCGCGCAAGCACCATGTTGTACACGCTCATTGCGCCGGGAAGGATCATTACCCAGAAGGTGTTGATCATGTGCAGATTGCTGATGTTCAGGTATGACGCAATCAGGCCGCCGCCGAAGAACATGGTGAAGGTGAACAGAAACATGATGAGACCGCGGAAGGGGAGCTCGCGTCTGGTAAGCGGATATGCGCAGATCATTGTTACCGAGATATTGACGATGGTACCGATGACCGTGTAAGCCAGCGTATTCAGATAGCCTGTTCCCACGTCCTTGTTGGACAGGACGGCTTTGTATCCGTCCAGCGAGAAATCCACAGGCCACAGGGAAACTCTTCCGCCCAGAACGGCGTTTACGTCCGAAAACGAGGAAACGACGATGTTCCACAGAGGAATGAATACGACCAATGCGAAGAGCGCCGTGATCAGGATCACGGAGACGGTAAGCGTTTTGTCTCCGACGCTGGGTTTGATGTGATTTCGATCTGTTTTCTGCATGTTTCGTCAGCCTCCTTACCAAAGACTGGTCTCGCTGATTCTGCGCGATATGAAATTCACGAACAGCAGCATCAACATATTCACGATGGAGTTAAACAGGCTGATTGCGGTGGAATAGGAATAATCGCTGGTGGTTACGCTGGAAATACCGACCTTGTACACATACGTGGAGATGACTTCGCTCCTAACCAGGTTCAGATCGTTCTGAAGCAGATAGGTCTTTTCGAACCCGACGTTCATAATGGAGCCGGCATTCAGAATCAGCATAATTGTCGCAGTCGGCAGGATGGTGGGAAGGTCGATATGTATCACGCGCTGCAGGCGGCTCGCGCCGTCGATCTGAGCTGCTTCGTGCAGATCCATCGACACGTTGGACAGTGCGGCGACGTAAATGATCGAGCTCCATCCGAGGTTCTGCCATATGCCGGACCAGACGTACAGATGCCGGAATGCGGAAGCTTTTCCGAAGAGATCCTGCGGCTGTTCGTTAGCAAGCGCCTGATACACAACGCCGTACAGACCCGTTCTGGAATGAAACACACGAAAGAGAATGCCGACCAGCACGACCGTTGAGATGAAATGCGGAACATAGGTGATTGTCTGCACGAATTTCTTGTATCGGTAGGCTGTCAGAATGTTCAGCCCCAAGGCAAAGATAATCGGCAGCGGAAATCCGGCGATCAGACTGTAGAAGGACACGAGAATCGTGTTCGGAAGAATTCGCATCAGCTGCGGAGAACGGAAGAATTTTGCGAATTGATAGATGCCCGCCCACGGAGAATTCCACAATCCCTGACTCAGTGAAAATTTGCGAAATGCGATCTGAACGCCTGCCATGGGAAAGTAGCAGAACACGATTACCCATGCAACAGGAATCAGCAGGAAGACATACAGCTCCCAGCAGGAACGCATTCTTCGCCCCAGATTTCCTCTGATATTCAACGTTCGCGGTCTGATTCTTTCGGAAAATCGATCGGCCACGGTGACACCTCCAATTCTGCAGTGCGCTGTAGTGTGGCTGACAACGGATTAAAGCAGGCCGAGCTTCTGTTCCAGTCCCTTCATATAGGCAATGTTGTGAACAAGCTTATCATAGTTTGACTCGAGTGTTGAGAAATCTTCAAAGTTGACAAAACCCTTGTAGCCGGCTTTGTCCAGCTCTTTCAGGAAATTTTCAAGGTCGTATCGACCATCCCAGATGGAACACTGGTCGGACACGTACTTGAAGGTGCCGTCTTCCTTTTTAACGCGTCGGATCTCGCCCATGTTTTTGATGTGGGTGTGCGCCAGGTATTCGCCCAGCATGTCGATGGCGAATTTCTCGTAGCCTTCCTGCAGCACGCAGCCAGTGTCGTAGATGACACCGAATTGCTTTGGGCTGTACTTTCCAATTAATCGCAGAGCGGCGGAGGCGCTGGAAGAGAGACTCCCACCATGCATTTCAAGCAGAACCTTCACGTGATATTTCTTGCTGAGCTCGTTGATCTGCGAATAGCCCCATTCGGATTGCTCGAACAGTGTGCGGTAGGGGATTTTGCCGTTATAGGCCTTCGGGCTGATGCGCATAGCGCCGATTCCGGCGTCCGCGCAGGCGCGCATGACGCGTTCGGCGGTCGGAATATCGTCGCACTCGATGTAGGAACCGATGGCCGCGATTTCTATGCCGCTTTTGTCGCAGAGATCTCTGTAATACCGCGCGTTGCTGACAAACTCGTCTTCCTCAATCAGGTTCTTGTTGGCGCTCCAGAACGCGGGCAGCCGGTTCCATGCGTCGCCCATGCGTTTGCTGTTGAATACGCGCCACTCGACGCCGGAATATCCAAGCTGAGCGAGCAGGGGAGCCAGTTCTTCGCAGGTCCAGTCAGGGGCAATCAACGAGAAGATACCGTATTTGAACATGTTCATACCTCCGTATTCTATCGATTGTCTTTGTGCTGCGCGGTTTTCCTGAGAACAACTCATTCGTTAAACGGCGGATTTATGAATGCGTGTTTTAGTAAAATTTTACTAATAGCTGCATCCTGTGATCCTATTATATAACACGTGATTATAAAAGTCAATAGTGCTGACGGACTTTTCACCTAATTTATTTTTAGTTAATTTCACGATTTTTGCGTGAATTTTAGCTGATGAAGCGAAGGAGAAGAATGCGGGTGAATGGACGGAAACGAAAAGCAAACGGGTAGGGAGATGTACGCGGCGGCGCCTTGTCTGACCTTGCTGTAAAATCCCGCGCGTCCGGAGTATGGCGGATTCCTGCCCGAAGCTCCGGACGCACAGAAACGGTGGTATGCGGTCAGCGGAACGTGCCTTCAACGTCCTTCCAATGGTTTTCAGCGTGCGCAAGGAGCTTCTCTGCGCTCTCCATGCGCATGGGGGGGAAGTACAGAAACAGCGCGTTGGAGCCGTATCGGCTTACGAGTGTGTCAATCCGCTGAATCCAGTCCTCGACGGCGCCATTATACACCTGAACCCAGAGGTTTTTACCCGCGCGCCTTGCACAGTCATAAATGTCAAACCACATTTCGTGCGTGCCATCCGGGTTATAGGAGCCGCTCGTCCATTGAAGCGCGTCAATTTCACCAATTTCCATAAGAGCTGGAAGATGCTTTATCGCGTCTGGCCCGTCCAGATGATAAAGTACATGATCCGCATGCTTTGCCTGTTCCGCGAGCGCGGGCTGAATAAAGTGCCGGAACTGCTTCGGACTCATCATTGCCGAGAAATCGCATTGCAGCTTGACGGTTTTCCCCGTGCCCCAGATCTGAAACACGGTATAGCAGCTTGCCTTTGCGCCGTTTTCCTCACGCGCGGCGATCTCATAGAAGCTGTCGTAATAGCGGTAATACAGAGCCTGAACCTGCCGGATCCGTTCCTCGACTTCTTCCGGCTCGTCCATCATGTCGAAAATCGTATTCTGCGCGCCGCGCAGGGAGGCGAGAACGTCAATGTTTTCCATGATGTCGGGAATCGCGAGGTAATAATCATCGCCTGCCAGCCTCCGAACGTCGCGGAAAAGCTGAATATGCTCCCTGTACCATTTGTTTTCAGGATCAAATTGAAGCGCCGGATACCCGTCCCATTCTTCTACGCACTCGCTGAACCAGACAGTTCCCGGACTGAATGTGATTTCGCTGCCCAGATAGGCCGCCATGGAGCCGGGCCCGAAATCGAGGGACACGTTCGGGAAACTGTCGGCAAGGAACGCGTGGGTCTCGGCCCAATAGCGGTACCTCTCAGCGATGCGGGCTGCGTCGCGGTATTTGTCATACATGTCGCGCGCCTTCAGAAACGCGCTGCGCTCCGGATCGACTGCATTCGGTTTCTCGGCAACGATGCACATCAGCGGAAGGCCGGTCAGGCTTCGATTCCAGTATGCGTTCCATCTTTGCTTGGTCTGCTCCCAGTTTGTCTTATTCAGCATAGAAATTCCTCCTGTTTTCGGTGGTAAATATGCGATAGGGGATGCGGTTTCCTTTCTCGTCGACCAGCGCCTTTTCTTCGTCCTTCCAGAAGAACGTACGAAGCGTATATTCGCCGTTTTCATATCCATAGCCGTCGCCGGCGTCGGAATACATTCGAAGCATGCCGTCACGTCCTGGGAATACCCAGTATACGGGCGTTTGCGCGAACGCTTCGCGTGCGCAGCCGGCGGCGCCGACAACCGGCAGTACGGTTCCGGCCTTTATGAACACGGGCAGGGTATCCAGCGGCGCGTCGGCACGGTAACGACCGCCGCGCGTGCGAATGCCCGTCGCGAGCTCATACCAGTCGTCCTCCGGCAGCCAGACGTCCCGGCTGCGCGCTCCGTACGCTGTTACAGGGCAAATGAGCAGATTGTCGCCGAACAGGAACTCGTCGTCCGTATTGACGGCGGTTATGTCGTTTGGGTACCGGAACCCCAGCGGTTTCATGAGTGTGCCGCCCTCAAGCGCGAGAAGCCCCGCGAGCGAATAAATGTATGGAAGCAGCCGGTATCGCAGAGCGTTATGGCGCAGTACGGCTGCGTACTCTTGTCCTTCAAGATTGGTGAGTTCTCTTCGAATATCCGTACCATGTCCCCGGAAAATCGGGAGGAACACGGCGTATTCGTACCAGCGAACAAACAGTTCGCGATATTCCGGGTCAGCCCAGCCGTTGTCAAACTGCCCGTCCCAATACCACGGCTTTCCTTTTTTGACAAAGAAGCCGCCAATGTCCTGCGTCCAGTAGGGCATGCCGGAAGCGCTCATATCCAGACCGACGGCGATCTGCTGTCTCAGCGTATCCCAGCCCGCGGAAATGTCGCCCGACCACAGAATTGTCCCCAGACGCTGCTGCCCCAGCCATGCGGAGCGGGTAAGGTTTGTCACGCGCCTGTCGAGGGAGACGCTTCGCTGTCCTTCCCACATGGTCAGCGCATGGTAGAACGCGTACGCGTTTCCGTTGTCGGCACCGATGGCGTCCGCAGCGGTGCGGCAGGTTTCGCAGTACACCTCGCTGTCCTCCGGCTTTTCCTCATGCGACCATTCGCTTGTCCAGGGTTCGGAGGAATCGCACCACCACGCGTCTACGCCGGAATCAAAAAGTCCCTCCTTCGCCTGCCGCCAATACAGTGCGCGCGCGCACGGGTCGAGTGCGTCGTAGAGCGCGCCGCCGGGCAGAAGATGTCCCGCGGCCTTCATTTCGGCGTTGTTGGCCGTGCGGGGGTTTGTGTTTGGCCAGATGGAAACCATAAGGCGCGTATCAAGCGCGTGCAGCTGAGCTGTCAGGCCTGCCGGATCGGGGAAGCGCGTTCTGTCGAATTCCTTTTGTCCCCATTGTCCATCGGGCCATGAACACCAGTCGAGCACGATGGCGTCCAGCCCGATTCCTGCGTTTCGATATTGCCGCGTTACGGCGAGCAATTCGTCGGCGCTTTCATACCGTTCCTGCGATTGGATGTAGCCGAAGGCCCACGCCGGAAGCAGGGCGGGCTTTCCTGTCAACTGATGATAGCCTTTCACGACGGATTCGCAGTCGCCGGGAATGACATAGTAATCCAGCTCTTCGACGGCGGAGTAATACAGGAAGGCGGCGTTTTCCGCGGTGCCGTCGAAAATGAACGGACATCCGCAATCGGTGAGAAGTCCGTATCCGGCCGTTGAGACGAAAAACGGCAGAGCGATGCTGCGGTTCATCTGGCAGAGATACAGCCTTCTCCCGCGCAGATTGGCGCTGCCCTTTTCGGGCTGTCCGAATCCATAGATAGCCTCTCCCGCATCCAGCACAAAGGGAAGGCGTGCACGAAACAGAGACTTGTAGTCTCTCCGCTGCGCTTCCCGTACGCGGGTCTTTACGCCGTCCGCTGTCTGGATGTGCTCGAGCTCGACAGCGCTGGTTCGATCAATCACCTGCGCGTCAAAGGCTTCCAGCGTCCGCAGTCCATTCTCCCGAAACAGCGCGTTTCCTGCTCGGTCAAATGTTTCGAGAACGCCGTCGCACATGGAAACGCGTGCGCACAGTCCTGCGGTGTGAACGTATAGAAAGCGGCTGTCCTCGTCGATACGGACTGGCTTTCGCACGGTTCGGTTTATGAGATACGGACTCGGCGTATCCGCGAACGCGTCGCGTCTGGTGAATGTGACCCGCAGAATTCCGTTTTCCATTTCCATCAGACGCAGATGGCCATATTCGCTCCTGAGGATGACGGAGGTTTCCGTTACTGTGACTTCCGTCAGGTTTCGACCCGGTCTGTGCGATGCGACGAGCATTTGCAACCCTCCCTTATCGGTAATCCTGTATTTGTGGTGGAAGCTACGGAGCTCCTTTTCCAGAATGCCTGTAAACCTGCCAGCCCATGTAGTTGCCGAGCGCTTCCTCCAATACGTCGGCGCACAGGGACTGGGACAGCGCCACGTGATGCTCAAAGCCGTTCCGGGCAATATAGTGCATAAGTCCGTTCAGGTCGGGCACGCGGCAAACCGCCACGCCGCCGAAGGTCGGCAGCGGATCGTCCGTAAATTCGCCCTCTCCCAGATAGCACCGGATGATCCCGTTCTCGTCATCCGTCGCCACCTTGAGGAAGGTCATTCCGCTCGCGCGCACGCGTCCCTTGAGCGCGCCGAAGCTTACCTCGCGCCCCAGTGTAGTGGCGAGAATGTCCAGCTCGCCAATCTCAGGCTTTTCGCGGAAGGCGCATGCAGGGTAATTTGAGCAATGGACGTTGATGCATTTATCGGGGGCGTCCCCGTAATTGTTGTTCCAGTCCTGATAAATCGGCGGAACGCCGCCGGCGTGCAGGAGCGCCAGCATGCTGACCGCACCCATGACGTCGGTTTCACAGGCGCTGGGACGGCCGTTTTCGCTCATCATGCTCATTGCGAGACAGGCGGCGCAGCCGTAGTTTGCTTCGATGGTATTCCAACACTGAATAGCGCTGGCAGTGCAGCGGTGCGCGTCCATCCAGTCGTTCAGAGCAAGGCATAGCCTCGCCTGCCGGATCAGTTTTTCATCGGAAATTCCGGGCGAAATATTTCCATAGGCGCGAATTTCTTCAACCTTTGCCTGTATCCGCGCGTCGTCATGTATCCGCGCAATGTCCGCCAGAATCTCGCTGAAATCCTCTGTCTCCACGGTTATGCCGCTTTTCTGCAAAAGCTTTTCACTGTATCGCACGGTTCGGAACGGCATTACGCGCGCGCCGATCTGCGCGATGCGCGCGTTTCTCAGCGCTTTTACTACGGCGCAGATTCGGGCAAAACGCTCGACGTCGCGATGGAATTCATTTCCGTCAACCGGACAGGTGTGGCGGGTGGTCAGCGTGTACGGAATTCCCTGCTGGCGGAGATTGTTGCACAGGCTCAGTTTTCCACAGAACGCGTCGCGCCGGTTTTCCAGCTGAAGCTGGTCAAAATCATCGTCGCACGCCTGCACCAGCACCGGACAGGTAAGCCCGCTTTTCTTTATTGCGTCGGAAACGCCGGTTTCCTCTCCAAAGTTTGGAAGGCATACGAGGATGCCGTCAATTTTCCGGGCGTGTCGTCTGAACAGCTCCGCACATTTTTCGGCTTCCTCATAGGTCATGGTTTCACCCATGAAGGTGTCCTCGGGGGAAAGAGCGACGTACGTATGTCCCCATTCTTTAAGGCATCGAAGCAGCTTCTCACGTGCGGTGCGCACCAGATGATCCGGGAAAAAGCTTCTGTTGCTGATGATAACGCCGAATGTTGCCATGGATTTTCACAGCCCCTTCCGATTTACAATCCGACTGACTGCGGAACGCCAGTTATTCATGAGCGCGTCGCGTGTCTGCGCGTCGATCGTTGGCGTATATCGACGAGTGGACGGCCTGTCGGCGGTTTCGCGCGTGAACAGCCCGGCTGCAAAGCCAGCCATATACGCGGCGCCGAGCGCGCTGGTTTCCGTTTCGTCGGAAGCGTTGATTTCGCAGCCAAGCAGGTTTGCCTGTATGCGCATGAGGGTCTCGTTTTTGCAGCCCCCGCCGTCCGCGCGTACAAGGCTGACGCGTCGTCCCGAAAGCCGTTCCATTTCTCCGATGACGTCCGCGTTTTGATAGGCCATACTTTCGAGCGCGGCGCGCGCCATATGCATCCGCGTGGTGGAGCGATTGATCCCGATAAAGGCGGCGCGGGCCGTTTCGTCAAAGTATGGCGCGCCTATGCCTGAAAACGCGGGAACCAGATACACGCCTCCTGTATCGGACACACTCTGCGCCAGCGTTTCGATCTCAGACGGAGAAGCGGCCATGCCGGCTTCCTCGCACAGCCATACGAGGGTGTCGCCCGAATGCGTAATGTTGCCTTCGAGCGCATAGCTTACACGTCCGTTATGACTGTATGCGATCGTGGTTGAAAGTCCGCGACCGGATGGGTATGGATGACTTCCGGTATTCATCATTACCGATGAGCCGGTGCCATAGGACGTCTTGACGGAGCCCTCCTGCGTACAGTTTTGACCGAATAAGGAAGCGTGGCTGTCGCCCATCACGCCGAGAATCGGCAGACCGGATGGAACGCCCTTCGCACAGGTAAAACCGAAGAAGGCGTCCGAGGGCAGAACCTCCGGCAGGCAATGCGTGGGAATTTCAAAAAGGCGCATAAGCGCAGGATCGAATGCCTGCGTATGGATATGAAACAGCTGCGTACGGGAGGCGTTGGTTATATCGGTTGCGAAGGTTTTTCCCTCTGTAAGTCTGTATATGAGATAGCTGTCGATCGTTCCTATGCAAAGATCGCCGCTGTCGGCAAGAGCGCGGAGCCGCGCATCGCGTTGAAAGGCGAACGCGGCCTTTGCGGCTGGGTAGTACGCGCTGAGCGCAAGGCCGGTCGTCTGCCTGATAGATTCTGCGTGCGGGCGGAGCGCGTCGCAGACGCTGGCGGCGCGCACGTCCTGCCAGACAATGGCGCGGCGGGCTGGCAATCCGGTCGCGCGGTGCCAGAATGCCGTAGTTTCCCGCTGATTGGAAATGGCAAGCGCCGCAATTTCGCCTGCGGCGACGCCGTCCGTCACGGTTTCGATGCAGGAAACCACGTTCTGATAGATTTCCTGAACGTCCTGCTCGGAAAAGCCCGCGCCCTCTCTGAACTGCGTGTGCGCGGCGGAGGCACGGCGCAGGATCCGTCCTCGGTTGTTTACAAGCATAACCTTGCTTGCGGATGTGCTCTGGTCGATCGCAATGATGTATCGCTTCATTTTCCGCTCAACCCCTCGCGCACATGCTCGGCAATGCCGTGCGCATCCAGACCATAATGTGCAAATACCTCGGCGGACGTGCCAGTGTATACCTTTTCATCGGGAAGCCCGAGAATCTTCATGCGGGTTGGACAAAGCTCCGCGAGCGTTTCGGCGACCGCGCCCCCTAAGCCGCCGCTGCGGGCATGCTCTTCCACAGTAACGACAAAGCCTGTCGCCGCGGCTTCGATGATGGCTTCGCGGTCGAGGGGTTTTATTGTGAACATATCATAGACGCTTGCGTCGATGCCATCCCGCGCAAGCAGCTCGGCGGCTCGGAGCGCGTGATGCACGGTTTCCCCGCAGGCGATGATGGAGGCATCCGCTCCGCTCCTGAGCAGAACGGCGCGCCCCGGCGTAAAGCCTGTGCCGGGGCTGTATATTTCAGGCACAGGGCCGCGTCCCATGCGTACATACGCCGGCTTTGGGGATTTTGCCAGATAATTCGTAAGGGAGCGCATCTGCACGGCGTCGGCGGGCAGATAAACCTCCATATCCGGAATCGCGCGCATCAGCGCAACGTCCTGCGTTGAATGATGCGTGGAACCAAGCGCGCCATAGCTGACGCCGCCGGATACGCCGATGATTTTCACATTTGTGCGACTGTATGCGACGTCAATTTTGATCTGTTCCGCGCTGCGCATGGAATAAAAGCACGCCGGGCCGCAGACAAACGGTCGCAGACCCGCGTTTGCGAGACCTGCCGCCATGCCGACGGCGTCCTGCTCCGCAATTCCGCATTCGATAAACTGGCCTGGAAGAAGCGCCGCGAAATCGCCGAGCGTCACGCTGCCGCGACTATCGGTAGCAAGCGCAAAAAGCGTTCGATCCATCTGCGCGAGACGGGTCAGCTCATCGGTAAACGCGCCGCGTACGGTGCTGCCTGTCATTCAAACGCCACCTCCGTTATGCCGAGATTTCTGTAAGCCTCGGCAAGCTGTGTTGAATCCGGAACCTTATGGTGCCATGCGGCCTGATTTTCTGCGCAGGGAAGCCCTTTTCCCTTGACTGTGTGCGCGATAAGGCAGTGCGGCTGGCCAGATGGTCTTGAGGAAGCAAAATAGTCTCGGAGCGCCTGAACGTCGTTACCGTCCGCTTCGCATACGTCCCAGCCAAAGGCTCGCCATTTGCCCGCGAGATCGCCCATGGCCATGACCTCCTCGGTTGATCCGCTTATTTGCAATCCGTTTCGATCGACAATCGCCCATAAATTGTCCAGCCTGTAATTCGCGGCGGCCATTGCGGCCTCCCAGATGCTGCCCTCCGCCAGCTCGCCGTCTCCCATGACGACATAGCATCGAAATGCCGCGCCGGTTCGCTTTGCGCCTAAGGCGGCGCCCGCGGCCACCGGCAGACCGTGTCCCAGCGCTCCCGTGCATACTTCAACGCCCGGAACGCGATTGTTCGGGTGTCCGATCAGCCGCGCGCCGGCACGGCTGAATTCGCAAAGCTCCGCCCGCGGGAAGAAGCCCAGATCCGCGAGCAGCGCGTAATAGGCTTCGCAGGAATGCCCTTTGCTCAGGAAGAAGCGGTCTCTTTCCGGCGCGTCGGGTCTGTCGGGAAAGACGTTCATCACATCGGCATACAGCACGGTCAGTATGTCGGCTACGCTCAGCGCTCCGCCGGTGTGTCCGGTTCCCGCATCATGGATCATCTTCAGGGCTTCCGCCCGCACGCGTGAGGCGAGCTGAATCATATCCTTCGTATCCACTTGGAATCCTCCTTTGCAGCATTCAAATCTCTACATCAAATGCCGTCGTGTAGCGTATCTCGAGCGTGTCATCGGGGTTGAAGCGAAGCGGAAGCCAGATATGGCCGCAACGAGAGAAGTCCGCCGTGTTGTGCCTTTCGCACATGAAAATGGGCGTGTGCTTTTGCGTTGTAAAAATAAAGGTTCCCTGAGAACGGAAGGTTGTGTGCTCGTCGTCGCCGACGCATGGGTCGCCCATGTCGCGCCAGTGTCCCATGATCGAGTCAGCCATAAAATATTTCGCCTGATTGTAGGCCCAGCCGGTAAGACCGGATGTAATCATGTAGTATTTTCCGTTGTGTTTGATCAGGCAGGGCGCCTCGCGGGCGTCCGCGGCGTCGACGCGAAGGAATTCGTCTGTCGGGGAGAGGTAGTCTTCTGAGAGCCGGACGATATGCAGGCAGCGCTCGAAGGGCTGAAGAACCGGGTGAAACTCCGTGCTGACCTGCCGGTCGTAGATGAAATATGCAGAACCGTCGTCGTCCTGAAACAGCGTGCAGTCTCGAACAAGTCCTTTGCTGTCAATCGGACGGCAGGTGCAGAGAAACTTATACTGCCCGTTTACGGTGTCACAGACGGCGATACCGGCTTCGGCGGTTCCTTCCGTGAAGCCGTGGTCGCCGGGGGATGCGACGTAATGACACCAGAGCACGTACTTTCCGGTGCGTCTGTTATACAGGATCTTTGGACGTTCAAAGCGCATGGGAGCTCGAAGAAGATGGTTTTCCGCCGAGCAGGAGAGAATGACGCCCTCATATGTCCAGGATGTGAGATCGTCAGACGCATACATGACTACGCCGGTGTCGGTGACCTGCCCGCCCTTTCCACCGGAAGCAAAGGAAAGAGGACGCAGACGCAGCCCATACCAGTGGTATTTGCCGTCGGCATAGATGATTCCGCCATCGCTGGCGTTTATGGGGATTCCGTCCGTATCGAGCATAGGTGTAAATGCGTCCAGCGTGCCATTCGCGATCGTGCGAAGCAAGAAGATCACCTCCGGTTTTATGTGCATTCTGAAAAACGGCGGTCAGGTCTCGTGCCGCTCCCGTCCGTGCGTCCTTCCGGTGGAAAGAACGCTCTGTCTTTCAACGGTCGAAACAGACATGCGGATACGCTGATAGACCTTCTCGTCATTTTCGATCATATCAATCAGCCGATCTACGGCGATCATGCCCAGCTGCTGCTTATCTACCCGTATCGTTGTCAGCGCTGGCTCCGCAACGAGACACAGAGGCATATCGTCCATTCCGACGATGGATACGTCTGAGGGCAGCTTATACCCGGCCTGCTTCAAGGCCATTGACGCTCCGATTGCCATGATATCATTGCCGGCAAAGAACGCGGTGGGAAGCTGGCCGCCGTCCCTGAGCCATTGCGCCATGTCGCGCGTTGCGCCTTCCATTGTCGGCTCAACCATTACATGCTCCGCGCACGAAAGATCGGCTTCCGACAGCGCTGTAAGCAGGCCGGAGAATCGATCCTTCATGTTGTTGAACGGGAGAACGGAATCGATAAACCCGATGCGCCTGTGTCCCTTTGAAATGAGCAGCTTGCCAGCCTGGTATCCGGCTTCACAGTTGTCGATACTGACCGAGGAAAAAGACTCAAACCGGAAATCGCTGTCCAGAAGCAGCACCGGACTCGAAGATTTTCTGTATGGCGCAAGATCGTCCGCGTCCATTTCGGTTGCCAGCAGAAGAATGGGCATATCCGTGAGCGCAGAGATGTCGTCGCCCGCGTTCACGCGATTGATCAGCAGATCATAGGAGCGCCTGCGGCACTGCTCCTGCACGCCATCGATCAGCTGGGAGAAAAAAGCCGTGTCCATAACGACTTTGCCGTGCTTTCTGTATATGACAAAGCGAATGCCGCGGCGTCGATCTTCTTCGCCGGACAGATAGCCCATTTTTATTGCCAGATTTCGAATTTCGTCGGCTTTTTCGGGATTCAGCCGGTTTTTGCGATTGAGCGCGTTCGAAACGGTGGCTGTGGATACGCCGGCTGCCTTGGCAATGTCACTGAGTCTGACCTTGTTCATTTTTAGACCTCCCGATTCTGTGTAGACATATTGTAATATGTCGGACGGAAAGAATCAATAGCGAAAGTTAAAATTAACACAATTAATTTTAATATATATCGCTGAGAGAGAATTCATGCGGGCGGTCTATGAGCGGAATGACCGCTTCGAAGGCCATGAAAACGGAAGAATCCGCCGACTAATTGCCCATACTATGAGAAGGCGGCAGGCATCCATACAGCTAAAAATTTATGAAATATTTCGCTGATATGATAAATTATCTCTTGAATGGCATTGACAGATGACTTGATGCAATGTAAAATGTAAGCAACCGCGTATGACACGAAGCATAAAAAGAAGCGAGGCGATAAATGTATGCCCACGAAGCTGCCGAGAGAAATGACAGGGGCGGAGCTGAATTCCATGCTCAAGAGCAGCGTTAACTTCAAAAGTCTGGGAGGTATGCGCGTACCGGGATTGAAACTCTCGGAGGATGATCTGAAATGGTGGCGGGACGCAAAAATCGGCATGTTTATTCACTGGGGGCTGTATTCGCTGCTTGGACGAGGCGAATGGGCATACTTCAACGAGAAAATTCCGGAGGAAGAATACGCTGCGTTGGCAGGGCAGTTTCAGCCGCAGGACTTTTCGACGGATGAATGGGCGGAAACGGCGCTGGATCTGGGCGCTCGATATGCGGTTATGGTAACCCGACATCATGACGGCTTTGCGTTGTGGGACAGCCCCGGAAGCTATCGCGGCTTTACGTCCATGAACGCGGCGGCCCATCGGGATTTCGTCAGGGAATATACGGATTCGTGCCGAAAATACGGACTGAAAACGGGCTATTATTATTCGCCGATGGATTGGCGCTTTCCCGGGTATTTTGATCCGGTAGGCCTGAAAGACAATGCCCTGCTCATGAAAAAACAGTGCTACGCACAGGTAGAGGAGCTGGTTACACGATATGGAACGCCGGATATTCTGTGGTATGACGGCGGCTGGCTCGCTCATAAGGGTAGCGATACCTCGTCGAGCTGGTTCTGGGAACCGGATAAGCTGAACGCCATGGTGCGCGCACATGCGCCGAAGGTGATTATCAACCCTCGTTCCGGCTGGGAGGGGGACTTTTACTGCGACGAAGGCTCTCATGAGGTCGGAGGAAAGCTCATTCCTGTACCATGGGAGAAAAATCTGTGCCTGTGCTCCGGCGCCAGCTGGGGATGGATGCCGGAGGATCCGGTTCAGCCCCTTGACTGGCTGATTCGAATGCTTGTAAATGTAATCTGCAGGGATGGCAATATTCTGTGGAATATTGCGCCCGACAGAAATGGAAAGCTTTCCGATGAGATTCACATGCGTATCCATGAATTCGGCACATGGATACGACAGCATGGCGAAGCAATATATGGAACGCGCGGCGGCCCGATTGATCCGGTGGACAAGGTGTTTGGAGCGACGTTCCGCGAGAATATCGTATACCTGCATATCCTTGACCCCGAACGCTTTTCCGGAATGCCCATCCATCTTCCTGGATAGGTTCTTTCCGCTGCAACCCTGGACGGAACCCCCGTTCGCCGCGCCGAAACAGACGTCGGAGTCAGCCTGTCTCTCGAAGGCCTGCCGCCCGAAACGGACACGATCCTGCGAGTAACGCTGGATCGAAAATGTGAAGCCGCCGTATCAGATGTGTATTTTACAGGGAAGGCGTGAGAGAGATCCTCGGAAGAGCTGAGTATTTGAGAGAAATATGCCCAAAGAACGTGGAGCTGTATCACGATCGCTTTGGTAATGGACATGCCGTACGGGCGAGTATCAGAACGATACCTTATTGCAGGCAGTGTGAAAACAGTTGGAAACGAGACGGTTTATAGAAACGGGCGCCCTCCTGCTGCGGAATGAAGCCGCGACAGGAGGGGATCCGTATGGGAAGATTGTTTGAAAGGCTACGGCAGAAAGCAATTACTCTGGCAGCTATGAAGCTGTCATTTTTAAAATGCGGGACGCCAACCTTTGAAATTTGGCAGGTAGGCGCCGAATTGCACGAGCTTTTGCTGCAGCTTGTGTACGTCGATGCTATGCGCGTTGTTGCTATGCGCGGCGCAGAGGACGGCGGCCTGACCCGTGATATAGCAGCCCGGCATTACGCGTATGGAGGACTGCATATGTCTGTCCGTACAGATGCGCGTTACGCTTTGCCACCGTCCTGCTCTTCTGCGCCTTTTCCGCTCCCGTTGCCCACCGAAACGCAGATCGGCTCGCAGGGGTGTTTCTGTGCGAAGGAGGGGCATATCCAAGGATGCTCGCGGTAACGAAGTGCATCAAGTTGTTAATGCTACGGACGGCACTCTGACCAGCGTGACCGATTCGAATGGTCAGACGGTGAACTATACCTACGACGAATCGAAACGTGTGACGGGCGTAGAAACCACGACGGACGGCAAGGCCTATCGGAATGCCTACACCTACGAGAACGACCGCATCAAGACGGTTGCCCACAACACGACCGATGACACGCCGGACGTGACCTACACCTTCAACTATGACGAGCTGGGTCGCAAGACCACGGTAAAGGTAGGCAGTCAGACGCTTTCGACGAATGTCTATAGCTCTGATCGCAGCGGCTTGCTGAAGGAAGTTCAGTACGGCAATGACGGTAAAGTGAAGTACGCTTACGATGAATACGATCGACTGACCGGTGTGAGATACGACGATGAGACGACCGACCGCTACACCTACGAGTACGGCGCGGATGGCGAAGCCAGTGTGGTACGTGACAAAAACCTCGGGCGCGTGCTTCAGACCGAACGTGACCTCACCCAGCGAGCGATGGGCACACAGCTGCGTGACGCGAACGGTAATCTTCTGTACCGCACAGAGCTTGACTACGACACGCAGAACCGTCTTGTGGGCTTTGGCGAAACCGCCAGCGGCCGGAATTACAAGACCGCCTACACCTACGACAACGAGAACCGCGCAACGGAGATCAGCTTTGGTGGGAATGATACGGTTCACTATACCTACGACAACCTCGGTCGTGTATCCAACCGCGTTGTCGAGAACGGCACGGATGAAGGAAAACTTACCAGTACCTACGAGTACGTCGAGGGCGGCTATGGCGATGGCAGTACCACACCGCTGGTACAAAAGATTAACCAGCCCCAGATTCCGTTCGAGTACACCTATGATTCCCGAGGCAACATTATTTCGGAGAAGCGCAGCAATCTGACCACGACCTATGCATATGATGCCCTTGGACAGTTGATTCGAGTGAATGACCCGCATGAGAACGCCACATGGATCTATAGCTACGATCGTGGCGGCAATATTCTCAGCAAAGCGCGCTATGCGTACACTATCGGTGAGCTGGGCACAGCGGCGCAGGTCGTACCATATGCTTACGGTGACGCGAACTGGAAAGATAAGCTGACCGCCTATAACGGCAAGTCTATCACTTACGACGCGATTGGCAACCCGCTGACAGACGGAACGTGGACTTATCAGTGGCAGGCGGGTCGACAGTTGAAGCAGATGACCAAGAGCGGTACGACCATCCAATTCAAGTACGACCACAATGGTCTGAGAGTGGGCAAGGTTGTCAACGGTACCGAAACGAAGTACATGCTTCACGGCAAATTGGTTACGCACCTGACCGTCGGCGGCGATAACCTGCACTTCTTCTACGACGCGCAGAGCCGCCCGGCGAAGGTGAGCTACAACGGCACGATCTACACCTACGTCCACAACTTGCAGGGAGACGTCGTTGGGCTGCTTGACAATGCGGGCACGCTTGTAGTAGAATACAAGTACGATGCGTGGGGCAAGATGATTGTTACCACTGGTTCGCTGGCTGCGACGCTGGGTGCGTGCAATCCATTCCGCTATCATGGTTTCTGAGGGTCAACGAGTAGCCACTGACACGATAGTAATTGTTGAATAGCAAAAACTCTGACGCTTGCTCTTTATCTGAAATTATCAGCCCACGGGATTGAAGGAGTGCAATTTGCTCGTCAATCGTTTTAAATTCCTTATCAGCCATAGTGATTCCCCCTAATAAACAGAACGCCCTCAAGTGTGCATGTGTTACCACAGAGGCCTGAGGGAGCTGTTAACTATATTATACGCGCAGCTGGTGTTTTGTCAATAGCCGTGTGCAAATTTTCTTGTTAACGCATGCGTAAGTGAATCAAACATTCGAGCTTGCAGCTCCGGGCTGACGGTTACACCACCGATTTCTATAAAAAAGATTGACCTCTGTGTCCACATTCGCTCTTCGCTTGTCCGAACAGGAAAACGAAGGGCATTTTGCTCTATCACGCACAGGAGGTTATCTCGATATGTTTTATGTCAAAACCCAGCTCGATGAGAGCACCACCTTGATGACCGAAATCACCGACGAGAATGTGTTCACCCGTTGCCCCGACTGCGGGCAGGAGGTCGCTGTTGACCTGAACGATATCGTTGACGATGAAGGCCAGCTCGACCTGTTCGGTGTGGGCGTCTGCTGCACAGAATGCAGCCGCAAGCGCTGGAACGCCGCCGGTATCGGCACCAAGCACGCGAGAGGGATGAGCGAATGAAAATCAACAAGTACAACGAGGAGGTCTACCACGATCCGACCCCTTACGAAGCCTTCACCAGCATCGAAGCGGAGAGGCGTGCGGCACAGCCACCGCCCTCTGCCGCAAAGACATTCCGGCCTATTGTGTTCATCTGCAGTCCCTACGCAGACGACCCACTGAATAACGAGCGCCGGGCGATTCGGTATTGCCGGTTTGCTGTGCGTCAGGGCTATATCCCTATCGCGCCGCACATCTACTTCACCCGATTTCTGGACGACCGCAACCCCAAGCATCACCATCGACAGCGAGATACTGGAATGCTACAAGGGCGTCACCGGCTGCAATGCGCAGATGAGCGGCGATTTCCCTGTGCTTGTCAGCGGCAGCAACGCGATCAGCTGGATCGGCTCTGTCAGTCGCGTGGTCATTCAGCCGAATTGGAGATTTCTATAAGGAGGTAAACGCCCTTGATCTGTGTCTATGAAGCCGACTGTTCAGACTTTTCGGGAAACGGTCTGGGCGTGCTGACCCCATCCGACTGTTCCGTCACCGAGACTTTGAACGGCGAATGGGAACTGACGCTCACACACCCGCTGGATAAGCTGGGCAAAAGTTGCTGGCTACGCTCGCGTCAGTACGGATTCGGATGAGCAGTTTACCAGCTACGAAGCCCAAGTCGATTACTACACCCGGTTCATCCAATCCCATCCGGAATGGGCATTTGTGAAGGTGTATACGGACGAAGGGATCAGTGGGACGAACACCCGCCACAGGGACGGCTTCAATGAAATGGTCGAGGACGCCCTTGCGGGTAAGATCGACCTGATCGTAACAAAGTCAGTCAGCCGTTTCGCCCGAAACACCGTCGACAGCCTGGTGACCATTCGAAAGCTGAAAGATCACGGCTGCGAATGCTTTTTTGAGAAAGAGAACATTTTCACGTTCGACGGCAAGGGAGAACTGCTGATCACCATCATGTCCAGCCTTGCCCAGGAGGAGAGCCGGAGCATTTCGGAGAATGTTACATGGGGACATCGCAAACGCATGGCAGACGGAAAGGTGACTATTGCCTACAGCACTTTTCTCGGGTATGACAAGGGGAAAGACGGCAATCTTGTCGTCAACCGGGAACAGGCAAGGATTGTCCAGCTCATCTACCGCTCTTTTATGGAAGGAATGGCGCCGATCGGGATTTGCCGGATGCTGGAGGGAAAAGGAATCCTCACACCCGGTGGTAAGAGGAGGTGGAACGAATCGACGGTGCTCAGCATTTTGTCGAATGAGAAATACCGGGGCGATGCGCTGCTGCAAAAAACGTTCACAGTGGACTTCCTGACTAAGAAGCACAAGGTGAATGAGGGCGAAGTCCCGCAGTATTATGTAGAAGCGAATCATGAAGCGATCATCCCGCCGGAAGAATTTGAACAGGTACAGGCCGAACTGGCTCGCCGGCGGAAAATCGGACGCGCCTACAGTGGAAAGAGCATATTCGGCACGAGAATCATCTGTGGAGATTGCGGCGGCTACTATGGTCAGAAGGTCTGGCACTCCACCGATCAGTACAGAAGAATCATCTGGCGCTGTAATCGGAAATATGGGGATGGCGAACGGTGCCATACGCCGACGCTGACCGAAGAAGAGATCAAGACACTGTTTGTCAGAGCGTTCAACCGGCTTATGGCGAGAAAGACCGATGCGGTTGCTGACTGCATGGAGCTGGCGGCAACACTGGAAGACACCTCGGCTCTGGATCAGGGGATCGCCGAAACCACAGAAGAAATCGAAAGGGTGCTGACAAGGAACAAAGCGCTCATCAGAGAGCAGGCCGTCACCGGAATGCCGGCTGAAGAATTCGACAGTCTTGCTGCCGTTCTGAACGAGCAGTACAAAGCAGCGGAGAAAAACCTGACACAGCTAAAAGTGGAGAGAGAAGATCATCTTTCCCGCAGCAAAGAGATCCGAAGGTTCCTGGAAACGATGGAGAGCCAGCCTTCCAGTCTGAACGATTGGAATGAACAGGCATGGAACCTGCTGGTTTCGAAGGTTACCATACAGGCTGACGGCAGAGCAGCGTTCCTGTTCCGGGGAGAAATCGAAATCATGGTCAGAGCGGAATAAACGTCTGGCCATGATTCTTTTCAGCGGCGGAAGGCCGCTTTTTTCATGCGGGAGAGGGACTGTCGTATGGGCATACGGAAAATCATATACCCATACGATAGCCCTAAAACCAAGCAATGCTCATTCAATATACAAACGATTCCAGCCGACGAAAAGCCGACCGTATGTATATGGCCATGTCAGGGCAGGTTATTTTGTTCATAGAAAACGATGCGTAACTTCTATAATCAACGATGCCGAGACGGAAATGTACATTCACATGGGCTTTAGCCAAAAAAGTCACAACCCCAACTTCGTATCAAAGTTAGGGTTGTGATGTGGTGGAGCATAGGGGATTCGAACCCCTGACCTCAACGATGCGAACGTTGCGCGCTACCAAGGCATACATTATTTATCCCTGACACAGCCCATTCTCCAATGCTTTAGATTGTGGTTCCAGCTGTATTCTCGAAAGTCCCGATGGTTTCCAGTTGTTCAACTTCACGTCTAAATTTTTCCTGCATAATGAAGAAATGCATTTCCGGATGACACTAAACAGTGTAGCAAGTATTCTTGACAGCACTGACATTCCAGTGTTAAAATATAAGTACAATACAATTGCGAATATGGGCTAGGTTCACCAAAAATCACAACAGGCGGAGGATATAATAATGAAAATATCCGTGCTATGCTCCAAAACAAAATTCTATTCCCAATATGACAGTACAGCGCTTCATAATCGACTGCAAGAAAAGATCCCGGCGCAAATCAATGAAATAGGCCACGAAATGCTTTTACCGTTATATAAGTTGTGCTTCGATGCCCCGTGTTCATATTGGAATTCCGAAACTGCAACACAAGTCTTGCAGCGGTTGGAAAACCTGTATGCTCAAGATCCAGAAAAAGTGATAATCGACGAAGAAGTCTTCGAAAAGTTTCTCATGGGATACAACGCATATGTGCAAATATCGGAGACACTGTCCGATATGCGAGATTTTAATATAGCTCAAGAAATAAAAACACGAATGTATCGCCTTCCAACCTACACTTCAATAGCGGAAGGTGTCTTGTCTAATTTTTTAAGAGTAATTGCAGTCATTGTAAGCTCGATTACAGGGAAAGATTACGCTGCTCAGAATAGCCTTGGCAATCTTTTAAGTATGACAGAGCATAATGGTTTTTCTGAGATCAACTCAAAAACAAATGTAAATCTGCGAAATGCTATTAATCATGGAAAAATCTCTATTCAAAGGAATAGCGCTTGCGATATAATACACTTCTATTATACAAAAATCGAAAATAAAATAAGCAAACAGCACAGCATAGAAATGCCGTACTTTGAGCTTGATGATGAAATAGATTCCGTCTATGATATGGTTGGCGGCGTGCTTGTGGCGTTGTTGATTTTTTTCAACAATCACATTAAAATAATACAGATCAATCAAACCGAAAAGTCGTATGCGGCTTTTTCCATGCTTGCATTGGAACTTAGCCTGCCTGACGTTCGGTGTAGAAATATTAGTGACACCGGAAATAATAAACAACTCAATATAGAATACCGAGTGGATAATGCAGACCATACCTATCTTAGGCAATTATCAGTATTGATCGCTATTCTTGTGTATGATAAGTTCAGCGACTATCAGAAATACATGATCAGCTTTTCGAGTACACGCATGCAAGCGGGATGGATTCGATACACTCGAGAGGAAATAGCAGCTATGTCCCAAAATCCGCAGGCTATTAAGGAATGCATTCAACAGTCAGACAATCGCAAGGACTGTGTACTATTTCCGCCCTCCAATGAAATTATTGACCTAAATGAAATTAAGTACTTCACCTTTCCCAACCGCATTACAGATACATATAAAATCAACAACATTGAGGATTGCAGCCTACAGGATAGAAAGCGGTTGAAAGCACATCTATTCGTCGGGAACCATTGTTCTCGTGAAACGCTGTTGATGATAATTGATGAGGCGCTTGAGTGGCTTAAAGCTGTAAAGAATCCGCCGTCGCCAACATTTCCTCACAAACATGGCGACATGCCTGCAGATGCACTCTATGTCAACGTCTACAAGGAGGATGGCCGGAAAAATAAAAATATGTTGCCAGACAACGACAATTTCATATGCTTTGTGGACTACAATGCAACTGGTAAAACAACGTTAAAACACGGCGGAATATTTCCAGATATTTGGAATGAATATACTCACGAAAGGATAGGGCTGAAGCAGATCGCCTGGCGCGATACTACTTATTTTACTCGACATGTAGTAAAAACAGGGAGAAATGAACTGTGTCCATGTGGGAGTGGAAAGAAATATAAGAAATGCTGTGGCAAATAGCTTGTCATGCAGAAGTACTGTTACAAAGGAGGATAATAAAATGACGTATGACGATTTGAATAAGTATATCATTCATTATCTTGAGCACGATAGAACGCACAGTGCAATTATGCTTTCTGGGCCTTGGGGTTCAGGAAAAAGTCATTATATTAAACACAACCTGATCCCTGCGCTAAAGAAGAGCAATGGAGAAAAGGATAGAAGCATAGTTGTTTCACTCTATGGAATTCAAGACACTTCTGAGATCAGTAAAGAAATATATATCGAGTTGAGAAGCAGGTGGATTTCAAGAGAAGCAAGGAATACAGAAATGTTTCAAACGGGGAAAAGTGTTGTCAAAGCAATCTTCAGAGGGCTGCCCGGATTCTTGAATTTCGATATTAAAATATCTGATGAGGACTTAAACAATATATATAAGACAGTAGACCTTTCAAATAAATTGATTATCTTGGAAGACATCGAAAGGAGTACTATTGACATTATTGAACTGCTGGGATATGTCAATAGCCTTGTTGAGCAGGATAACGTTAAGATCCTTATCGTTGCAAATGAAGATGCGTTGCTGTCATACCAATGGTCGGAGGCCGATGAGTACGGCAACAGAGAAAAGATATATTCCGAAGACTCAAAAAAGTATCTGAGAGCGAAAGAAAAAACAATTAGTGACACGATTCAGTTCCATCCAAATTATGATGAAGCTTTAAAAGAGATCATTTTCTCTTTCAGAAATGATCAGCTTGCGAATTATGCAACACAAGAACATATAGATGAAATTCGCAAAATGCTTGATGATCTTCGCTACAAAAATTTGCGGACATTTATTTTTGCATGTCAGAAAACAGTAGATATTTATAAGAAGATTGATAATCAAGCTTCTCCAAAGAATTTAGAATGTATTTTTAAGGGAATCATTGCTTTTTCTACTCGAATAAAAGCAGACGCATTTCCAGAATGGAACGGTGTCAGAAATCTTTGTACTGATATAGCAACAGATCGTTGGCCTCTATATCGATTTTGCTATGATTATATTCGTTGGCAAGAATTTGTTTCAGGAAGTGTAAAAGATGCATTCGAAGAACATAAGAACATTGTTTTGTATAATTGTAATCAGAATGAAAAAGATCCTGATATCGATGTATTGCTGACCTACTATCGGCAAACGGAAAAGTGTGTGCGAGACGCTATACACCGTATTGAGCAAAGGCTAGATAACGAAGAAGGGATTTCCTTTTCTGAATATGGCTGTCTTGCTGTACGTTTGATTCAAATGAACACTATCTTGGACTACGACTACGAAACATGCAAAATGAAAATGATAAGGAACATTTCGGGAAAAGCAGATAAAATAGACGAAGAAGCGCTCTTCTTTGCTATTGGGAACGATTTAACCGGGAATGAAAAAACACAATTCGACGATTTTAAAAAAGCAATACTAGCAGCACTCACACGGACAAATTATAACTCTATAGGAGGTTTTACATATGTTCCATCAGATTTAGAGGAGTATTACAGAGAAATCGTGAAAAAAAGATTTCAAATTGCGGCTACGCATGAATTTCTTTCAAAATTTGATATAGACAGATTAGTGAATATGCTTATGAAATGTACCGCCGCTGAAATAGATTCTTTCCGCGGTATTCTATGGGCAATATATCGCAATGCTCAAAGGGGAGATTTCTTGGCTTCGGATATTCATGCGATGCATTCTTTGATTACAGAACTTGAACAGAAAAAAAGTAACGAAGAGCTTCCCGAAGATAGAATCATTCGTTTACAAATCACGCTGCTAATTCAGAATCTGCACAAGCACATTCAGCAAATATCATAACCGCCTCGGAAACTGTTGAAGAGAATTCTGTTCATCTTTGTTCTCGTATATAGGAAGATGCAGCTCATGCACTACAAGACGCTGTCATGAGCTGCACGACTTCCTCGTTGCCAATAGCCAGAAGCAGTACGCTAGCATCAAGCTCATCCACCAGAAGCTGGAGAAATTTGGCCGAAGTACTATGGCCTCCACAGTCTCCGAATGCACCATGATGTCCGCCGCAGATAGCGGAATCAAGGCCTGCTACAACGTCCGAACCGTCGTAGACATATCCAGCTACACATCCGGAGGAAATGCCCATCTATCCCCTATACAGCCTTCTTTCTCGATGATTTAGATCGCAACTGCGACCTTATCCTCGGAAACTGTAGCGTTCTCAAGCTGTTCAACCTCGCGTCTGAAGCTGTCCAGCGTGATGAGAAAATGTATCTCCAGATGATACTCCTTATCGACGGTGATTTTCTCGATGATCCTAGAAAGAATCATTTTCTTCTCATCGTTGTTCGCCGCATCGAAAACTTCCGCCCAGTCGCTGATGCTGCGGTACTGAAGAATGAGCTGCTGGAGCTTTTGCTCCGTATCTTCTGCGGATACTCGCAGTTCTTCCAGATATGCCTCTGCTTTCGCAATGGCTTCCTGCTTTTCGTCCAGCATGCTCTTGATGGTTGCTTCATCGAAAACGCTTTCGCCCATTAGAACCTTGACCATCTCTTCTCGCAGCTTCTTATACTGTGCATTGAGTTTCGCCAATCCCATTTCTGCTTGCTTGAGCCGTGCCCCTGAGCCTTGCTTAATTTGCAATCGCTGTTGCTCTTTCCAAATCGCATCGACGGACTTCCCAAAATGAGAAAAATACTGACGGACAATTTCGAGTACGGCTTCTTCGATCTTCTGAGCCGAGTAGGTTCGTTGACCATCGCATCCCTTGGCCTTTGTCGCGCCGTTGTAGCAGCGATATACCGGCCGGTAATAGCACTCGCCATTTGCCCGCTTCTTCGTATGATATGTTCCGACAAGTTTGTGTCCGCAATGCGCACAATAAAGCAAACCAGAGAGCAACGACGCACCGAAGATTGAGGTCTTTGTCCGCTTCGTTTCGTCCGAATTATCCTCATCAATATCACCGCGCGTTTGCGTCTTTCGCGTCACGCGCATGGTCATAACGCGCTTTGCAAACTCAAAATCCTCATCCGAAACGATGCGCAGCGCTTCATTGACAGGGGAACGAACATCGCCGCAGCGAGAAATGCCAATGTAGATCGGATTCGTCAGAATCGTTTTGACACTCTGCGGCGCCCAAATCTTATCTGGTGATGGATAACGACTATTGAGGTAATTCGCCAGACGGTGAATGCCCATGCCGCGTCGAATATACCCATCGAAGATATCGCGGACAATAACGCTCTCGTTTTCATCAATCGCAAGATCAAAGAGCTGGCGATTTTTCTTGCCTATCCGACCATTGTGAATGAGCTTGTAACCAAACGGACGAGTTCCACCGCGCCACAAGCCTTCTTCCACCATTTGACGATGCTTTGTGCGAACGCGCTCTGAAGTTTTTTCACTTTCGCCGCCTGCCTGCCAATAACGGATATAGTTGATAAGTTTATCCGCCCGCGACTCCATCTTCTGCTGTCCCTCGCGAGTGCTCCATACCTCAATGCCTTTGGAAATGAACCACTCTACAAGAAACGGTGTCTCGTCATCGCGTCTGCCGAGGCGATCGAACATAAAAACGAGCAGAACGTCAAATGCACCGCGCTCGGCTTCTTTTCGTATGCTTGTGATGGCGTCGCGTTTCTCGGCGGAAACCTTGAAGCCGGAAACGCCTTTTTCGGCGTATTCGCCCACGAGCGTCCAGCCCTGAGCCTCAATAAACTTGCGGCACTCAATGCGCTGCATTGGGATATCATCCTTATCGACCTGTCCTTTGGTCGATACTCTGTACAAACAGATTACTCTTTTCATGACGGTTTTCCCTCCTTGTCATGAAGCCTCTGAAAGACTGCGAGCTACATGCTCGCCACGCTGCAGTCAATGTCCTATTCCTGCTTTTCGCGGAAGTGCATGGTCACCTGACAGCCGTTAGAGGCTTGTCTCATGAGTGTTGTCTGCACAGTTGGTAATGCTAAACTATTCGAGTTTTCAAGGTTCGTCCCAGATAGGCTGTTGTTTTTGAGATTCCTCGACACGTCGATTGTATCATTCACTGCATTCATGTGTCAAATTTCCTCCTGATGTTATGTCCCCTTGTTGGCAGATTATTGGAGATTTTACAAAAAGGCATCAGATAATCATTCTTATCCGATGCCTTCCGTTCAGAATCTTCCTTTTTGTATCAGCTATGCGATTCCAACCGCTGCTGCGTCGCTTTCGTCGTCCGTCTGATAATCCTGTTCGCCGACAAAGCGTTGCTATGCGGCGGCGACCTCTTCTTTAGATGCTTTACCGCTGCCGACCAGCAGCTTTTTGACGGCGGATGGAGCAATTTCTTCATAGACGGCGCGGCATTTCTGCCACGCTGCCAGATCAGCGATACCCACTACCTTGAACAACGCCTGTGTTTCGTGCGGGAATCGGGAGAAACCCTTTTCCCGCACGAACACATCGATGCCTTCAGACTATTCGTAGAGCAGATCGTAGATGGCGGCGAGAATTTCGCCGTGGCCGACCTTGCTGTTTCTCGTATTCAGATGGCATAGGTGTTCAATTTGGACGTTTCCGTCTTCATACCGCTAAATGGCAAAGCCCGGACAGCGCAGCGACAGATCGGCCGCCAGAATCCGCAGCGAGTCAGGCGAAACCGTCGGTTCGGTCTTGCTCATGATCAACCTCGAAGGCAAACATCGCGCGCAGAATGGCGTGTGCCAGATGATCGTCGCTGGTATCGCCGGCGAGATAGGCGTAAAGATGCTGGATAGCATGATTCACATGCTCTTCGGCGGGAATCTTTTTGTAGTTGCGATTCAGCTATGTTTCGCCGTACTTCTCCGCGCCGTATTTCGCAACCTCCGCAGCGGCAAAGATGGCGTTGGGCGGCAGAAAGTGAAAGGCATAGGGCGTGGCAGATTGCTTGCCGCCGCGCTCGTTGGTTTCGGTTGGCAAGTCGGGCTGAACGCCCAGAATCATGGACATGGGGATTCCTCCTTTTCTTGATCGATCATCGTTTCAACATCCCGGATGAATTCTTCCTCCGTTTTGCCCCAGAATGGAAGCATCCTGCGTACGTCTTCGACGTATTCTCTGCGGATATCCTGCGGGAAATGCCCGGCGCAGGCGATATAGGAAACGACTGCGCCGTAGGGCTCCAAGCCCTTGGACAGGCACTCCGTGCAGAAGGCATACGACGTCGCGCCGTATGCGCTGCAGGCGATCTGAACAGCCTCGTGCTCTCCGCACACATCACAAAGTTTTCCGATCATGCTCTTTCCCTCCGAAAAAGATTCGTGTTATCGATCTACGCGCTGTTGACCACGCGATAGAACCGTTGATTGGTGTTCGGCGAATCCAGACCGCCCCTGTCCGGCCGGTATTCGCCCAATTTGAGATAGTCCAGCAGCGGAAGCAGATCAAAAAATGGTTCCACACTCTCGCATCCGCTGTACAGACAGGTTTTCAGGCCATGGCACCGGACAATTTGCAACGCTTCCCGAAGCTGCACGGGATTCTGTCCTTCGCCCATGAAGCAGACGCAGGTGATCTATCCTTCGTAGCGACGAAGCAGTGTCATCAGATCCGGCAGCAGTGGCTTTCCAATATCCTGCTGGAGATACGCGGAATGGCAGCCGTGACAGCGAAAGCGGCAGTTGGAGATGGAGATTGTCAGGCTGATTTCCGTGGGCACCTCCTCCAGTGTCACGGCGTATTCCACATACTTGAGCGGCACGTCAGTCATCTTCCACCTCGCAGCGGGAATAGCAGTCGCCGCAGATGCGCTCGCCGTCCGCTGTTTTGATGTAGCTGTCCGTGATCCATTCACCACATATGTCGCAGCGGTGCGCGGGGTGAATCTCCGTGCTCTCGCAGCGCGGACAGACCAGCAGCTCTTCATAGGGCGGCGTGTCCAGCCCGTGACGTTCGAATGCGATTCGCGCCTGTTCAAAGATCGCGCCGCAGTCCAGACAGATCAGCATGGGTTTTCATCCGCCTTTTCATCGAAGTACTACCCACAATCACAGCCGCGCCCTTCCCTGAAATCCCTGCAGGGGCATTTGGTGTCCGGCATTTTCAGCAGCTTGCAGGGGCAGTAGCCGTTGTTCTGCTTGATGCGCTTCTTTAGACTCCGCACGAACGTGCTGTCAGGATTCAGCTTCGTTTTCATGATGTTCCTCCAATCCGTGAGAATAGTGGCGCCTGTTTGCTTCGATCTGCCGGTCGTGGGCGAAGCGGGAAATCAGCTTGAGATAGCCGATGATCCGCGTGGCGTAGTCCAGATCGCGGCTGCCGCACTTAGGGCAGGCATCCAAACGGTGCTTGCTGATGTAGCCGCAGGTATTGCACAGCGTATTGGGCACGTTGAAGGTCAGATAATTGCAGGCGGTACGAATCGCTGTGTTCAGGAGAAGCAGATACTGCTCTTTGGTCAGGTGCTCGTCCAGATTGATATGGCAGGCGCTGCCGCCGTCCAGATACCGGGTGAAGACTTTGCCGTGGAACCGCAGCTTGTCCAGCACATTCACCGTCGGATCCTCGACGACAAAGAAATAGCTGTTGTAGCAGTCGCGGGGTACATAGAGCTTGCTTTCTTTGTCCCACGCGGCGTTCTTCACGCCCAGCCCCTCGGCGGGAACCATCTCGGTGTTGAACATCAGCTCGCTGGTACGCGCGGCGCGATTGGCGGCGTAAATCGGCGAAAGCACCGCGTCTACATAGGCGACGTATTCAGGATTGTCCGCCTCGACGGGAATGTTCAGCGCCTCCGCTCCTTCCACCAGACCATTGACGCCGATGGTCAGATACTGCTTGTCCAGCGCGATGTAGCCCGCGTCGTATACCGGCAGCAGACCGGCCGCCAGTCGTTCCTTCAGAATCTTGTTGAAGGCGATCAGGTATTTGTGGATTTTCTCGATCTGTATTTCCATCCTGTCCATGACGTCGCGCAGCGGCGTATCCCACACCGCGTCCTGCACCAGTCGATTGACGTTGATGCTGATCACGCACTTGCTGCCGGTGGACACGCCGCCCGCGCCGAGTGTGTAGGAAAAGGTGTTGTCCTGCAATTCGTTCCGAAGTCGGCAACAGGATGACAGAGAATCTACGATATCCGATCGATAGACGAAGAAGCTGTGCCCCTTCGACCACATCTCCGCGACGAAATCCTTCCATTCGGAATCGACGTAATCGTGCCCGTCATCCAGAAGATTCACCGTTTCCACGGGGAACGTGAGCAGTTTGCGGCGGCGCTCCTCATTGAACCAGCACATGAAGCGCTTCTGCAGCCAGTTGACAGACGCCCACTGCATGGCGGCACCGTCCGGGAAAACGAAGTTCTCAAACATCCCCTCGAAATAAGGGTGATCAAAATAGGCGATGTTCCAGAACACGCTCTGATTCCCGCGCGCTGCCGCAGGCTGATTGAGTGAATACACCACCTGCTCAAACGCGTCGGTGATCACCTTGTCAATGGTGCGACTACGGTTGGAGAGGTCGATGAGCTTGTCAGCGTGCAGATAATAGTCGTCGCCGTACTCTTTGCGGATGAAATAATCCATATAGCTGAGCCATTCCGGCGTGGATACCGCGCCGCAGAACTGGGACGCCAGCGCGAACACCAGATTGACGAACGCGCCGGTGAAGGACGCGAGGTTCTTTGGTGCGTCACTGGTGCCGCCGATGGAGGTGTTGCCGTGCAGCAGAAACGGATACAGCGTGACCGAGGCGCAATAGGGCTTCCCGATAACCGCCGTTTCATCGTGGCGGTAAATTTCGTGCTCCTCCAGCTGACGCAGATATTCTTCCGCCAGATCAACGCCGTACAACTCGCGGAGCTTTCGATACATCGCCAGCCGGTTCAGCGCGACCGCGTCCTCCTTGAACAGTTCTGTTTCCAGCGTGGCAATGTTCTTCTTCTCCACGTTCGCATTGGGATCGACGCTGGATGCGGTGGCAGGGTTCTCCGCCTGCGCATAGCGATCAATGAACTGCTAGTAGCGCGCGTGGTTCTGGTATTTATCAATTCTCATGGGATGCTTTCCTTTCATTCAGCCAGCGAATGGCGGCTGGATAGTTCATTTGCTGTCCGTTGATTTCCAATATGGGAACGTGCGTGATGCCCAAAGCAAGAATCTGTTCCGTATCGGAAATTACGGTGCACTCGATTTCAGCCTCACGAAGCCGCTCTTCAAGCGCCTCGCAGCAGGGACAATGTGTGGAATACAGGATCGCTTTCATTTGTGTTCCTCCTCGGACAATGCCTGTGCAATGCCGCGCAGCACATAGACCGCGCACGGAAGTGCGATGCCATTTCCGTACAGCTTGTATTCGGCGGAATCAGTATGCAGGCGGTTGTACCAGCGTACCAACTGTTCGCGTTTGGGAAAAGGCTTGTAGCGCGTGCCTTTGATGGCGGCGTGTGTTTCACGCACTTTTTCCCAGAAGACGGCTTCTTCGTCGGTCATATCTTCCTTGTGGACGGGAATTGCCCACCAGTCGGGTAGCCCCTGAAGCCTGGCACACTCGGTCGTAGACAGGCGGCGCACGATGTACTTGCGTCCCGCCTTGCGTTCTGCAACGAATTCCCGTTCCTTGCCGTTACGCGCGCCGGCGCCTTTATAGTAGGAGGCATCCAGCGTCCCAGCTTTATCGCCGCCATAGGTGATGATGTTGGTATAGTCAGTGACACGGTTCTCGTGATCGCCGGTGACGTTAGCGCAGACCTGCCCGTTGCCATTTCCACGTGCGTCGGTGCAGATCAGCTTGTCTGCGCCGACGTACTGACTGTTGGGGCCGCGCCAGTCCGCCGCGCACAGTGCGCCCACGGTATCCTGATAGCAGACGGCATGGCGGTCGATGGTATTTAGCGTGTAGGATACGTTGGCTTTCCAGCCGCAGCCGTTACAGCCTGCCGTATCGGCACGATCAATGCCGTTGCCCTGCAGGGCGTATGCCAGATAAGACTGCTGTTTCATCCCGGCATTGGCGGCAAGTGCGCCGGAACACTCGCCCAGATCACGTACTTCATCTCGTTGATTCTGCGCGAAGCAAACCAGATGACCGGGACGCGACGGGCGGTTTTCGCCTTCTGCACGCAAGCAGCCAAAGCCCGGCATCCAGTAGCCCTGACCGCTCTCGTTACAGACACAGGGTTGAATCAGTTTGCCAACACCTCCAGCAGCGCTTCCTTCTACATCGGCGGCAGTTCCTTGCCCCGGCGTTCTGCACGCCGGAGAATCCCTTCGCACGCCCGTTTGCTCAAAAAGCACTTTACCGGAGCGTTGGGCTGTAAAATCGACGATAAGGTAGATGCGATTTCTTCTCTGGGGCACGCCCCAGTATTCCGCTTCCTAAACGCGCCATGCGAGGGAGTAATGATCTCCCACGATCTCGCCGGCGTGGAGCCATTTTCCTTTCGGAGGTTCAGGAACTAGAATGGAATCGTCGCAGATACCGATGAACGCTTGGAGGACGGCTCGAAAGTCTGCCCCTCTGGCGCTTGAGAACAAGCCGGGAACATTTTCGAACACGGCGAACTTGGGATATTTTCCATGGGTGGCACACCTCATCTCTTGAATTATGCGAATGGCTTCGAAAAACAGACTGCTTCGTTTGCCCTCATGAAGCCCCGCCTGCTTGCCGGCGACACTGACGTCCTGGCAGTTATGAACCACAATTCCTTCTGCAATATAGCTGTGGTCGTCTTCAACCTCAATGTTATAGACTGTATCAAAGCCGGCGGGTTCAACGCTCCGCACTCTATACCAGTGCTTTCCTTCCGAAGAAGGAACCGTTCTCTGATGAGCACTGTAAAATTGACAGGTATACGTAGAATGCTGTCGGCAAACTCTGCCCTCGATGATACAGGTAGGTGCGCGCTCCTGACGAAAGATTGTTCCGGTCACGTTGTCCAGTGTGCATTCGCCCAACAGACGAATCCCATGGGCCAGTTGTTTGCTTACACTGGTTGCACGAAGCTATTTCCAGTCGCCGTCTCCATCGAAGTATCCGCGCAGCAATGCTTCGCGCAGCTCATAATCTGCTCCGTAGATCCAAGCGGGTAAGCGTTTGTTCATTGCTCCCTTGCCGAAATTTTCAAGTATCCATTCAACAAGAGGGGCATTGTGAACGCGCAGCTTATTGCAGGTTCTGTCGTGAAGAACCGCGACGTTAGGGAAAACTCTGTGCATTCGTTCGAGCAAGACAGGAGTCTTCTCATCATTGGCACAGATGATGATCTGATGATTCTTCTGCCCTTTTGGTCGTTGGGAACGCTGAGTGTTCCTGACCCAGCCGTCTGCCAACCAACGACCACAGATATACATCAAATCTGAATCGATACGGGGCGGTGGATTAAACCTTGTACCCATATTCCGCATCTCAGGGATCGGAAGCGGAGCAACCGTACAAGGGACTGACCACTTTAGGCCCTGCATATTCTGAGCCCGCTCCCATTGCTCTCCTCCGATGTAGAACGGATGCTCTGGCGTACAGTTCAGTCCGTAGTGATTTCCCTTCAGGAGGACTGTTGGCGCGTCCCTGTGGCCGATTGCAACAACCTTTTTCCAGTTGTTGCGATGCGTCAGGCATCGATCACCGATTTTTACATCCTCGATGGGCTTATAACCGGAATCTGTAAGAATCAACGTACCAGCAGTAAAGCAAGGGCTTCCGAAGGTCAGCACATCCACCGGTGGAATCTGATCGCCGTGAATTTCCGTAACATTCCCCAGATGCTGCATTTTCGGAATTCGGCTGGTGGTCACGGCGATGGCGTAGGGCTCTACCTCGCTGGCGAACACGGGCACAATGCCGTTCTATGCTCCGGCCAGTTCAAAGGAACCGCTGCCGGAAAACAACGATCCCAGCGTCATCATGCGGGCACCTCCAGATCGTCGAACACCACGGGGATTTTTGCCTTGGCTTCCTTCTACAGAAGCTCCATCAGTTCGCGCATTTCTGGGTACACGCCTTTGCCCAGACGCAGGGAGAAGATGTGCCGCCACTCGCGGATATTTGCCTTCATGACGATGTGCGTCGCCGTGGAGTTGGGCAGGATCTTCCGCGCGTCCTCCGGCTTCAGCCCTTTCTCCAGCAGGAAGTGATACGACTGTTCTGCATCGGCCATGCAGAATTCCCAGAATTCGGAGGCTTCGTCGCTTTCGCGATAGAAGCGCGGCAGAATGAAGGCAATTTCGCCGTTCATGCAGACATAGCGCTGCGACTCGATGCAGAAGCTCGCCAGTCGGTGACGGGTAAGCTCCGCCATGACGTCGCGGGAGGTAACCAGTTCCACGCTCATATCCGCGAACTCCAGCGGCGCAAGGTGTCCGCGCCGAATCAGTGAGCGCGCGAACGCAGGCGCACTGTCATCGGTGATCTTGTCATGAGAACGATAGCAGTTGCGTCCGGCGTACTCGATTTGCCGGAGCGCATTCATACCGTCCGAGGGGTTCTATATTCTTGCGGATTGTTCAATCTACTTCACTTGCCAATTCCTCCTGTAATGATTGGATGCGCGCCGCGACGGTGCGCGGGCTGATGGCGCTGCCGATGAGTCTGCCGCTTTCCAGCAGGATCAGACTTTTAATGGCGTGGCCGGCGGTCATATCCAGAAATGTGTTCGATTCCTTCGCTCTTTTAATGAGGCGTCTGGCGGCTGCTGAGCCCGGAGTTATGATGCACTCTATGGAATTGGCGCAAATCATATTACCAAATCCAATGTGCGTGATGCGCAGCGGGGTATGAATCATGATGTTCCTCCTTTCCTCGTTGATTGCAAAAGACCGTAGGGAATCAACCCTGCGGCCTGTGGTGCTCCCGACAGGAGTTGCACCTGCATGCCTGACGGCGGCGGGTTTAGAGTCCGCTATGTCTGCTGATTCCATCACGGGAGCATGAAGTGGGTCCGGAAATATCAAAGCTGTAAACTCATTGGAGAACTTCATATTCCAGCAACCACAGATCCTGTCTCCCCGGAACAGGTGCAGGTTTTCCTGAGGTGTAACTGTAGGCGGGATGTCTTAGCCAGTTCAGTACGCGGATCACATCGCCTGCGGCAAGCGGCTGCTTCTGGTAGCGCGCTTTCTTCAATTTCATAACGCCTGTTCGGCCGGTGGCGATGTTGTACAGCCGAATCTTCGGGCTGTAGCGAGCATCCACTTCCAGTACGGCGTACTCGCTGCGCAGGTTGGGCGCTGTAGTAAACGGCGCGCCGCACATAGCGATCTCGAAGCGAATCTGCTCATGGATCGGCAATTCCGATTCCGGTATTTCGGATTCCAGCTTTCGAAGGATACTCAGCCGCTTTTCCTGCGTCGCGGGAATGTGCGCCTTGGAGAATTTGAACTCGCCCTCGCGGAATTCGTGAAACAGCTTCAGAAGTTTGCTGCTGGAGCCGAACTCCTGAAAGTACCCGAGGCGGATCAGAATCTCCACGACCTGTGAATCGATCGCCGGATGCATCTCCATGTCGTACAGCAGGTCGGTAAAGCACGGATAGAAGCGGTCGCGCCAGCTGTACAGCGTATTTGCGACGCGGCGGCTGATGTGTTTGACCGAGGTCAGCGCGTCAGAGATCGCCTTGCCTGCATGATCGATGTAGTAATCGCGGTTGTCCTGCCGGAAACGGCACGGGGCGATGCGGATGCCAAACCCGCGCTGCATTTCCTCCTTCGCCTATGAGATGCGATCCTTGTCGCCCTTCTGGGCGTAGTTGGACAGCAGCGCCGTGTAGAATTCCAGCGGATAATGGGCTTTCAGATACGCGCCGTACAGTGAGTCCAGCGCGACGCAAACCGCATGGGAAGCATTGAACAGATAGCTGGTGGCGTCATTGATGATCGTCCAGACTTTTTCCGTCGCGACGGGATCACCGGTCAGCCGAGTAAAGCCCTCCATGAACTGTTCCTTCAGCTTCAGTACCTTCTCGGCCTTCTTTTTGGAGATCGCCTTGATTGCCGCGTAGGAATCCGGCGCAGTGAAGCCCGCGCTTTGGAGAATCTTCATGATCTGCTCCTGAAAGATGATGAAGCTGGAGGTCATCTCGCGGGTCTGCACCAGCTTGTCCAGCGCGGGAATGCCGTAATCGAAGTGCCGCCGTTCCAGGAAGATGGGCAGCATGGATTTGAATGCCGGTCGTACTGCCGCCACGAAGGAAGAAAGCTCTGTGATGTTTCTAGGCTTGTACTGCATAACCTTTTCGCGGGTCTTGGGCTGTTCCACCTGATTGATTCCCAGCGTCAGACCGTCCGCGTACATGCGCCATGTCTCGCGGTCATTGGTTGTCAATCGGAGCAGTTCGCCCACAGTGGGCTGCTCCAGTCCGGTGCGCTCAAAGGCTTCGCGGTTGACCTTGACCACGTCGACGTGAAGAATGTCGTTTTTCAGGTAGCCAAAAGCTTCCGCCGTCGTGCCGTCGATGAACGCCGCGTATACTGTGCGTTTTTTGGTGCCTTTGCCATTGATGCGGATGATCCCGATCTCCCGGCGAATATCGTTCTGGCAGAGCAGATGCGCGCAGGGGTGCGGCGAAATGCTGTCGATCACCCCCAGATACTTTTCGCTCATGTCGATCAGCGCATGGTATTCACGCGGCACATAGTCATGCACGTCGATTGCCTCCCGCTCATCCTCTTCGGCATAGCGCAGATCGTTTTCAAAGCGTTTGAGCTGTTCGGCGATGCCGTTGGCGGTTTCGTAGGGCACGGCGTTGGCGCGGCAGTACATTTTCCATGCGGACAGTCTTCGAAGCGTACCATAGGCAATCATCGGCGCGTTGCGCCATTCACCCAGCACCTCAGTTTGTGCTTCCCAGAAGATTTCCTCGTTGGCGACATTGGTGTCGATGTCCGGCAGGCTGCCAGACAGAATGCGATCGGCTGAAATGAAGCGATCTGGGAACATCTCCACGGGAATGCTGAAGCGATCCACGGAAGAAAAGCCCAGCAGCATATTGGTGAAGTAGGAGACCGCGGAGCCGCGCCCAGTGGCAGTGATCACGCCTCCCTTTTCCTTGGCGCACTGGACAATCTGGTGATTCAGCAGGAAGTAATCCGCAACGCCGGTGGAGCAGATGGTTTCCGTTTCGTAAGCAATACCTGCCTCTCGCGGCACCTTTTCCTCGTCGGTCATGCCGGCAGAATATTTCTCCCACTCGGCGTGAACTGTATCCAGATACTTCTGATTGCGCTCTTCCTGCGAAAGATTCGGGTAAATGCTGGGCAGCTTCTTGCTCCTATCGAACACAACGTCCTCAAAGTTGAGAAACACGTTGGTGTTCTCTATCGCCTCGCGAATCTGCGTGTCGGACAGCACGCCCTGAATCTGAAAGCGCCGGTAGGCCTCCGCGCCCGAGGGATAATCCATGTACCAGCCGCTTTCATCCTCATAGCGGATATGATTGGCTTCCAGCCGCTGCTGCCGAAGAATAGCGTCCTCCGGATAGATGAAGTGGCTGTCTGTACCCATGATGAGCGGAATACCGTGCCTGCGATACAGCTTCAGGAGGAATTGATTGACCTCCTGTTGCTTTTCCGTATCGTGATACTGCACTTCGAGCATGAAGCTGTCGCGAAAATGCCGGGCGAAGCGGAGAATCAGCTTTTCCGCTTCCTCTTCACCGTACTTGAACACGCCGGCGATGCAGGCGGTGGTCACGAAAACGTCTTTGGGATTGAGGGACAGCAGCAGCTCCATGTCCACGCGAGGACGGTAGTAAAAGCCGCTGATGTTCGCTTCCGACAGGGCAAAGTTCAGATCGCCCACACCCTTGGCGGTTTTGGCGGCCAGAATGATGTGGCAGTTGGTGTTGTCCTTCTCATGCCTGTCTTTGACGAAGTAGGCTTCGGAGACATAGCGCCAGCGCAGACCGTACTTTTCCGCCAGCAGCGCGCATTCGCGATAATTTCCCTGATTACCGTGCTCGCAGGAGGAAAGAACGCTGTGCCCAAGCTCTGCTGCGCGCTTGGCGTAGTCCTCGTTGGTCACCACGCTGTCCGCCAGCACGATGTTGCTGACGCAGGAATGCCGGTGGTAGCAGACGTAGGGAATCTCAAAATCCTGCGCTGCGACCGGCAGTGTAGGAGCCTACAATGCGGAAGTGGTCATTCAGGTTGACTCCTTTCCCTGGCATGAATGATTTCGTTGGCAATGGGACAATGATCGCGGACGGAGCAGATGAACCGGCAGAAGTATCCTGAAGATGAAACGCGCCATTCCCGCTCCGCCTTGATTGCCTGAATTGTCTGCTCAATCCAGTCCAGTGTTTCTTCATAGCGCTCCATGGAGAAGGGCTCGTCGATGAAAGTATTGTAGCGGAACATATTGAACCGCAGCAGGTCGGGATAAACGCCGAAGCGCTCCTTCACATAAAAAGCGTAGGTGTACAGCTGACGGGTGTTTTCGAAGAGCTTCTTTTTGAGCGACGGCATGGACTTCGATTTGTGGTCGATGACGCTGATCGCGCCGCTGGTCTTGTCGCGCAGCACCAGATCAGCGATGCCGACAAAGCGATTGCCGCGGATGTTCAGTTCGAATTTATCCTCCACGGAAAGAATCTCGCAGTCGCCAAAGCCGTCAAAGGTTGAGAAATATTGAAGCCCTTCCTCGTAATACTTGCCTGCCAGCCCGCGCGGGAACGGTGGGAAATATTCTTTGACCGCCTCATCGTATTCAGCGGTGTAAACATCCGCGAGTTCAAAGGTCATCAGCTCGCCCTTTGCCCAGCGTTCGAGAATGCTGTGGCAGTGGGTTCCGTAGGAGGCATAGGCGTTCTGAAGCTGCGGCAGCTTGTCAATATACTGCTATTTGAACGCCAGCGGGCATTGATCGTAGAGCTGCAGCTTACTGAACGACCATTTCATATCGTCTGGAATCAGACACATGGGTACCTCCTTTCTTAGAACGGCTGCGGTGCTTCCGCCATGCGGACGGCGTAATCCGGCAGACTGTCAGCGCGGGGATTCGGCGGCGTAATACCGGCCTTATCCCACGAAAAGCGATTCAGATCACCCTTGTCCGCCTGATAGATTCTCCGGCTGTCCGGGCAATAGCAACATTCGATGAGCTTACACACACCGCCCTCGCGATTCTTCAGGATACGCAGGTTTGGTCGCTCCACCACGATGGCGCTGTCGGCCAGGCGAATGGTTGCCGAACTGCCGCCGATATCGTCCTGTCCCAGCTTTTCGCCGACCTTTACCTTGCGCGGGTGCGCCACCAGCAGCACATGCACATGATAGCGGGTAGCGAATTTTTTGAGGGCGTTGGCGAATTTGCCCTGCGCCTTGGTTTCCTCGTCGGAATCAGACAGCGCGGTCATCAGATTGTCCGCCAGAAACAGTTTGCAGCCGTAACGCCGCGCCGCCAGCTGAAAGACCTTCAGGATGCTTTCCGACTGATTTGCTTCAAAGATTTCCTGATTATCGAACAGATAAAATCGGTCGCGGTAGTAATCCAGCAGCCGCTCCTGCACGGCATAGGGCACGCAGGGAACGCGAATATCGCGGACAGGGTCATATTTCAGCCCGATGTATTCCGAACCTGCGGCCTGCAGGTTGATCCATTCCTGAAATTTTTCCTTGGTCAGCTCGCCGGAATAGGCGCAGACGCTGTGCCCCTGTTCGATGGCATTCAAAAGAAGCTGCCCGGCAAGCGTGCTCTTTCCATTGCCGGGCTTGCCTGTGAACACGGTCATTGCGCCCTCCGCCAGTCCGCCGATCACCTCGTCCAGCGCCGGAATCATGGTTTTGATGCGCGGCACGGCTGTGGGATCATAGGGCGTGACGTCCGCCTATTGGATGATACCCTTGACAGGAACGGGCGCGGCGCTATCCAGCGTTTTCTTCAGCGCTTCTGCACCATGGAAGTACAGAATCTCATTGGCGTCCTTGCAGGGCGTTCCATCCGGCCGCTCAGGATAATCCTCCACCACCATGCAGCGGGCTTCGTCCAGCCGCCGCACCACGTCGCGAATCATCTTACGGCCAGGCTCATCGCTGTCGCCAAATAAAATGATGGTCTGGAATTTCTCCAGCCAGTCCCAGCAGTGATCCAGCCATTCCAGATTGGAACAGCCGCTGGGCACCGAAACCACGTTGCGAATGCCGGCTTCGTACAGAGAAAGCGCGTCGATCTGACCTTCGGTGATGATCTACGGCTGAGAAAAGGAGCAGAGATCCATGCCGAACAGGATCGGGCGCGTGCCGGGAGCCTGCCATTCCTTGCGCTCTTTGCCCTGCGGCTTGCGCGGCGCGCGATATTTGACGAAGACCAGCTCGTTATCGAAATAGAACGGGAAAACAATGTTGCCATCTGCATCTGAGCCGATTTTGAATGCATCCAGCGTCGCCGCCGAGATTTTTCGTTTGGCAAAGTATGCGACGATCTCCTCGGTCGGCGGCAGAATGACCGCATCCGGCAGGACGAACTGCTTTTTCGCCCGGACGGCGGGGCGGATGATCTCCGCCCGCTCGCCAAAGCGCTGCGCTAATTCCTCAAACCGTCCCCGCACGCCGCAGGAGCCGCGCTTGCACACATACACGCCTTCCATCAGGTTGAGTGCAAAGGTGTGCCTGTCGCCGCTCTCGCCGCCGTGGCAAAAGGGACAGTATTCCGGAATCAACTCGTCCCCGCGGATTGTGAAGGGTTCCTAATGCTTCTCCGCAAAGCTGCGGATGGTTTCAGCGATGTTCATGTTCTTCTCCCGTAATGCCCATGCATTGCAGATACAGCCGCGCGATTCTTTGAAAGCGCCGCGACAGCTGCCACACGTTTTTTATGCCCAGCTCAGTTGTAATGGCCTGATTGGTATACCCCCGCATCCGAAGAAGGATGCTCTTCCGATCAATCTCGTCCAGTCGATTGAAAAAATCGTACAGCGCCAGTCGCTCTTCCAGCGATACCTCATCCGGAACGCTCAAAACCAGCTGCCTGCACTGCTCGTTTTCATCGATGGAAACGAAGGAGAAGTACCGGAACTCGCGGTAGAAGCCGTTATGAGGGATATGTACCGGAAAAGCCTGTTCCATGAAGGTCGCCATCGCCCGCTTGACCGGAGTGCGGAAGCGCACGATGTCCTCCGTGGAAGTGATGCGCCGCAGATGCCGGATGAACGCGACGCTGGCCTCCTGAAAGAGATCCTCAAAGTATTCGAGGCGTATTCCTCTGAGGCGACAGAAATGGTGAACCGTTTTGTAGATCAGCGGCGTGTACTGAACATAGAGCGCCGCTTCCTGTTCCTGAGTGAGATTCATCGCGGAACACCTCCCGGAGGAAGGCAGTCCACAATGAATCTCCTTCGTGCGTGTTTAAGTAAATTTCGGAGCCATTCTATCAAATCGGAAGCTCATCGGAATCAGCCGGAGCCTGAACCGTGGGCGGCGCTTTGGGCGCGGGCGGGAAGGCAACGTCGCTGACGTCAACCTCCAGACTGCATCTCGGCTGACCGTTGCGATCGCTGTATTCCGTCAAGGCGAGGTCGCCCGAAATCGTAACCATATCGCCCTTGTGGAGATAGCGCGCACAGTTTTCCGCAATCGCGCGCCACACCGTGCAGCGGTAAAAATTGGTCAGCGGCTGACCGGCGGCGTTTTTCCTGCGCGTGTTGGCCGCAACCGTGAAGTGGCAGAGCGCCGCGCCGTTTGCGCTTTCAGTGATCGTAGGATCTGCGGTCAGGCGACCTACGGCGGTGATCTTATTCATACTTTCTCACCAAACCTTTCCAGTATTTTGCGAAGCACAGCTACGTCCGTCACGGCGCGGTAATTGGCCGTGCCCGCGATCTGTTTCAGCTCTGCGGCGACCGCTTCCTTTTCCTCGCGGCTGAGATCCCTGCAGTATGCGCGCATTGCACCGTCTACCTGTTCTGCAAGCGATTTCCCTTCCGACGCCGGCGCCGCGGAGGCAGACACCGGATGCTCCGGATCAGGAACGGCGCCGGCCAGCCATTCGTAGATAAGCCTGCCCGTTTCGGGAGTGATCACAAAAAAGCGTCCGTCGAACTATCCGGTTCTATCCTTGCCCGCGTTGGCGCTGTGATCCAGCGACAGCTCGAAGAACACGGACATTTCATACTCAAAGCCTTCGCGGAATACGGGCGCCATGCCAACCTTGCGCGGCGCTTTTTTGCCCTGCGCATTGTCTTCGATGACATATTCCGTCTTGGTGCGCAGCGTGGCCGCAATGTGCATATTGCACTGCAGAATGCGATCCACCAGCCGGTTATGCTGCGGCGTAACGTCGCGCCATGCGGTATAGCCGTTGCCCGTGCGCTTTGCGATGTTGGCCTGCACGTCCAGCAGACCGCCTTCTCCCGACCATGCGTGGGACAGCGAATCAATGATCAGAAATTCAACGCCGTTCTGCTCCGCCAGATCAATGGCCTCTAAATACCGCGCCGCACTGAAGGGCGGTTCCAGCGGAATGGTGAGATATTCGCCGATGCGAACGGTTCCAATCTGCGTGCCGACATACAGACTGCCGGAAGCGTTCTCCGTATCGATGACGCAGATACGTTCCCAGAGCTGCGCATCGCTCATTTCAGGATGCGCAGCCTGAATCAGCCCAAAGCCCAGCAGAAGAGAGCTCTAGGTCTTACCGCTGCCGGATGGTCCGGCAATGCCCAGCTTGAGACGCGCCATGGAGCGGCGTGCCTTGCGAATTTGAATCGCCATGATGATCCTCCCTTGTATATGATGTAAGGATTCTTCCTTTCATATATAAGGACTGACCAAAATCGCCGGAAATTGCGGTATGGCGGATGTTAAATTTCAAACCTTGATCGAAAACAATGCGCCGACCGGTGACGCTTATAGAATCATGAAAAAAGAATAATAAAAATCGTGAAATAGGGCGATGATGTGCGCTTAGAACCTCCAGACAAAAAATACGAAAACATTATAAGCCCGGATGATGTATAAGTCAATCCGGAAAATCGCGCGCTACTTCTGAGCGGCCTGAGATAGCAGCGAACCAAAGGGCGTGGAGTTTACGGCGTTGTGGCGGTCTGCCTTGGAGGTATGGACGTAGCGATTGGTCGTCGCAACGGACTTGTGCCCGCCGACGTCGCGCGCCAGCGCGGATCCGCCGCCGTGATCGACAGCGCTGAGCACGGTATGCCGGAAGATATGAAGCCCCGTAGCGAGCTGTGCCTGCTTCTGACGGGTCGCCATGGACTTCCACAATGCCTTTCGATTCAATCGTGCGCCCGACGCGGAAAGAAACAGCGGTTCCTCAGGCGATCCGGAACCGCGTTGCTCCAGATAGCGGGCGATGTGCGGGTAGACGAAATCGGCCACCTCGATATTTTTCCAATGGCCGCCCTTGCGCTGACAATAAACGCTTCCCTTGCGAATCTGCTCCGCATGGGAGAGGTTGAGCTGACAGACCTCCGTTGCGCGCATTGCGGAACCGAGAAACAGGGCGATGATTGCGCGATCCCGCGCATCGTTCATGTGAGGATTGCGGCTCTCAATGCTCAGAAGCAGGTGGGAAATCTCTTCCGGCGTATAGGCTTTCTGATCCACTTCTTCTGCCTCCATTTCTTTTTTATCGCTATCCTTGACGCAGTGCAGCACGGAGGACGGATTGCCACGAATGACGCCGGCTCCGTTCATAAACTCGAAGAACTCCTTGAGCACGATGATGTAGTTGTTTCGCGTTGAAATCTTCAATCCATTGGCGTAGAGCATCTGCACATATTCCGAAAGCAGAAGGCCGGACACCCGCTCGATGTTCTGATCGGTAAGCGTCAAACCGTGCGACGCCAAGAGCCACGCTTCGAAGCGCCGGAGCGTTTCGCCATAGTGAACGATGGTAGCGGGGCGGCGGCCCTCAGCTTCAATGTGCGAAAGATACAGGGGAATCAGTTCCATAAGCATATCCTCCCGGTGAAATGGGTTCAGAGCTTCGGCAGGCGGCGGTACTCCCGAACAACTCTTCTCAAATGAGGTGAAATCGGATAAGCCCAGACATTCCGGCTGCAATCGTCCTTCCGCTGATGCGAAAAGTGAATGCGATGCACGAACAGGAACTGCTCCAATCGCCTATCCGTGGTTTCAAAATACTTCATGCGGCGTCCCCCTTGCAGATATGGAAATCCCAATTCTGAGATTCTTCACAGTCACAGTGCTCGCCGGGATCCAGATTCGCCCCGCAGCAGGGGCAGGTGTGATAATAGAGACGTCGTTTCATCATAGCCTCCAATCGTTATCCGCACAGAAAAGGAGACTGCCCAAGCTGAGCAGTCTCCCCAATGAAAACCAGTTTCTTATTCCGTTTTGCCTGAGTATGCGACGTCTGTCTGCACATCGCCCGAAATATCAGAGCCTTGCATAAACGCCTTGCCGGCAGCCGCATGCTCCTTCAGCATTTGAACGCGCTTCCGCAGTGCGGCGCCGATGGCTGTGCGGCGCGCGTCATCGACGAACATCGAGCCTTCCGTAACGCTTTGGAACAGCTCGTCCAGATCGGTCAGCGCGTCCCAATCGATCCAGTCAAAGCTGGAAACCAGCTTAATCTGTTCCTCATGGCTGGTCTTGAACGGCTTTGACGTTACCCGCGGCGCTTCAGCGCGTATCATGGGCGTAGGCGTATCGAACCAGAGCGACGTGCCGCTGTCATAAATCGGCGCAGCGCCCTGCCACACAAGCGTGTTGGCGTTTCGAATCACACCGAAGTTGTTCTGATGGCGATCTTCATTGACCAGCAGATAATCGACAACCAGCATCCGATCCAGCGCATCCCGAACGCCCGCAATGCCCAAATCTTCGCAGCATTTCAGATAGTGCTGATAAATCGATACATGGTTTTCCTTCTTCTGCGTCTGCATCACATACCATGCGCTGATCAGCTCGGTATCCGTCGTGATGAAATCCTCACAGACGCTGTATGGAAAATCCTCCTGCATCAGCAGGCGATACGAAGCGTGCGGGACGCCGAGACGTTCCATCAGCAGAGACGCGAATACTTCATTGTAGGGTTCTTGCTGCGTCGCACCGCTTCCTCCCTTGACCAGACAGCGCTTTCCATCGATGATCGCCCATTTCTTTTTCAGCCACCCGTCCGATGTGTTGTTGGGTGACATCAGATTGATGGGATCTCCGCTGGAAGCGCCGCCGAACAGAATATCGCCCACATCCTCGGAAAACGGATGCTCGAAGAAATTGATTTGCGACCATTGCAGGTCAGTGCCTGCGGGACGCACCCAATACTGATCCGAGAGGCTCAGCCCCATGCACTTTTCCAGCAGCGCGTGGGTAGAAGGAACGCTCATCTCTTCCAGCGCGCGATGAATACCCTGACGACTGGCGGGAATGGCGCGTCCCTGCCACCATGCGTTCAGCGCGGCGCGGTCAACAATCCCTTTTCGCACGGGAATGCCCACGGGAATATGCTCCGGACGCTCAATCTTGCCGATTCGAAGGATAGCTGATGTTTCGCTGTCCAGCGAAAAGGACAAAACCGGAACCTGCTTGTGCATCAGTTGATAATCCATGAGCATTCACCTCCCTGTGCCAGATGCTTTTATTATACCCAACCTCCGCAGACCGGTCAACCATACTAAGAGTCCGAGAACGTAAATAAATTCACGATTTTGAGGCTTCAGCATTTCTTTCATAGAGCACCTTTCGTCCATAGGTGATCTTCACGACGTCTTCGGGAAAAACTTCTGTGTTTCGGCCAAAGCGTTCCACCAGCTTATAGCGGGACGGCGCATCCATGCGCCAGGGGCTGTAATAGGAATTATCCATGCAGCGAAGCGCCGACGTTTCAATCTTGATAATTGTAGATTCATCGCCCTTCTGGATTTCCAGATTGACTGTTTTCATGTTCCGATCTGCAACGCTGCGCATGATGGCGCGGCGGGCATGGTGCTCGCCGGGTGTGGCTTCTATTCGAGCTACTTCCTCGCGCAGCAATCCAATCTGCCAGAGCCGTTCGTTGATCTCTCGCGCCTTTTTGCAGATGAAGGCTTTCGCATGCGCATCCACTGCATCCTCAAAATGATTGAGAACGGCCGCCATTTCGGCGGTAGAAGGATCAGAAACGTGGTAGTGCGGTTGATAGTAGAGGCGTTTCGTATCTCCGAAAAAGCACTCCCGCGCTTCTCTGGGCAAGGCGTATTTCTGATAATACTCCCGTTCGTCGCGGATTTCTTCCGCTTCCTCCGTTATGGGGACAGGTGTGTCATGCACCATTTTCGCAATTCGAGCAGAGACTGCATGAGAAAACTCGGAAAGAAGTTCTTCAATGCTTTTGCTTTCATCTGCCCGATCGCGCAGGGCATACGGAATGTCAAAATACTCGCGACGAACATGACTGTATACGCCGGCGTAGGCAGCGCTGTCACCCGTTTTATGCGGATCGTTTTCGTAGTAGCCCTCCAGCAGGTAGAGGAAATCCGTCTCCGCATCGAAAGCGCTCTTAATCAGAAGGCAGTTCTGCCGGCCACGGCTAAAGTGCAGCTCGTGCCGACTGGCGTCGTCCAGAAAATCATAGAGCTTCTTCTCTTCAATAATCATTGCGTTTTCTCCTTTTTCAGTAATGCATCAGAGAATCGACGGCTGCCCGAAGCGCTTTTGCGGAAGCGGTCAAACCATCAAGGATCGGAACAATGGGAAAGTACGCGCCCCGCGCCCACACAAGCGTACCATCGACCCATCGGGGATGACGGGCAACGATGTACTGAACGGGTTCACCTTTTCTGAAAAGCGGCTCGTCCTTCGCCGCATATTGCAGAAGCAGCAGCCTGTCGTTTCCAACGGCGCAGCAAAGGTGTTCACAGCCACGGATGAAGACAATTTTGCCCAAAAGAGCATTCAATTCGGACTGGTTCATCGGTGTTCCTCCAGATAGCAATAGATATAGGCATTGTAATCGCCGGGTTCTGGCAGGCAGCGAATGAAGTAGGCATACTTTTCAGTATGCACACAGTAGCCGTGGGTGCGAGGCTTCTCTTCCAGCGGAGGAACAGGGTGATCTGCAATATACTTGTCCATGTGTGCCCGATCTTTGAAAATGTCTTTGCTCAGCGCTTTGATCAGCGCATCCAGCTCCGTCTTAAAAACGTCATCGTTATGCGCATGTGCAGCGTGCGACCACCAGCTCGTCCAGAATTCCTGACCGCTTCCAAAATCTATACGCAGATGACCGATGCAGCGCGGTTCAGCCGGACTGCCGGAATAGAACATCGCCGCGTCGAGCGAGGGTTCCAAAGAAAACACAGGTTGAGACATACGATTTCCTTCCTTCATCAGTAGATAACGTGCATGTCGGATGCGCTGCCGCGTTCCTCTGCGTCGTACAGCTTTTCCAGCTGATCTTCACGATCATCATCGTAATCCGCGATATAGATGCGGGTATAGGGATTGGTAGAACGAACCTCTTCTACATGTCCGCCGCGAACTACGATGACGATTTCCGGAGCGGCGCGCATGAGGTTCTGCCTGTCGAGGAAACGGCTGGCGAGCATCTTCTTTTCAACATGGGGTGCAAGCTGCCCGCGGCGCAAGTTTTGGATGCCGAGATTATAAATAGTGCGGTAAAAGCCAGAGATATGTTTGCCGAAGTGCCGTTTGAGCAGCAGCGTATCTCGAATACACTCGCGTGAAACGTCAGGCATGATTTTCATCCTCCATTACAGCACTGTCAGTCAGCCGTTCCCGTTCCGCATCGAGTCGGGCGATGGCTTCTACGAAACGACTGCGCGGAATCGGGTTGAAAAGGTTCTGCGTGCGACCGCAGCGCCAATCGTCCAGCGATTCCCGCAGCTGCTCCCACGTCTGGCGACGAATCGTTACGGAGGCAATCATTTGCTCCGTTTTTTCTTCATGCAGCATTTCCGTAAGCGCCTTGCCGCTGACGACCAGACAATCCTCTGTGTGGATGACGCGGGGATCATTCTGCAGCTCAGCGCAGCCCTCAATTTCCAGAAGATCGCCATCCTGGATGGGGCGTTCATTGATGGAAAGCACGTCATAGCGCAGCGTTTCGTCGTCATAGAAGAACTGCCTGCGCAGCAACGTTTTCGATTCTTCCTCATGATAGTCGGTATTTTCATTCGTGGTCATGATCTTCGCATCAAACAACAGACCAGAATCAGTGAGCGCTTTCACCTGTTCGAGGGAAAGACGGCGGCTCTCCATTTCCGCATTGTGCGCGGCGAGCCTGTCCGCCCGTTCCTGAGCGTGCCGCTTATTCTCCGGCCAATCGCACTTGGCGTCAAACTGCAGCGTGTTCAGGTTAAAGGTGTAGCAATCAACGGAGAGCTGTACCTGATCGCCCTCCGTATGATCCGCATAGACACGCCAGCCGCTGGGGCTTTCAATCAGCTCCTTCGCGAAGGACGGCAGGTACAGCCGCACGCCGGAACGGAAGCCTACGGCAGCGTCATAGGCATAGTCGTCGGTATAGCGTCCGTCGCACTTGCCCTCGTAAATCTGTCCGGAAAGAATGGCCTTCCAGACGTGCGGCAGCGTCCATTTGGCAGGAACCTTGATGGGCTTGATTTCTTTGAATGGCGTAAAAACGTTCATGGATTTCAGCGTACAGGTGTACACACGACAGTCCGGCAGCTCTCGTTGTGCAAAGAATTTTTCGTAGACCTCGCGGAAGGTATTGAGGCCGCTGTACAGGCATTCGGAGGAATAGGGATCGTGGGGCTGCAGCACCAGCCGCTCGCATTCTCGGCCGGGAATCAGGGCATTGCGCAGATCAACGATGCAGATCTGCTGGACGCGCACTTCCATGTAAGCCTGAATGTCCTGAAAATAGCCGTAGTGGGTTTCCCAGCAGGAAAGATCGGAGAATTTACAGATAGGGATGTCGTTTACCCGATCATAGGCCGGAAAGAACGGCTCTGCTGCCGACGTAGTCACATCTGCCTTGATGTTCCCGCCTGCGATCTGTTCCGCAACCTCCTGATTGTCGGCATTCTGTCTGGCGTACCAGCACTTTTTTACCCGGTGATACCGCCATCTGGCAGACTTGAGCTGCGTCAGAATTTCTTCTGCGGGCTTTTCAGGGAAATACAGTTCCAGACCATGGCATTCCTGGTTGACAACGAGCTTCGCGTTCATAGGGTAACCTCCTTTATGTAAATCAAAAAGAATAGGCGCTTCCGTCATGCAGTCAAGCGACGGAAACGCCCTGTTCGGCAGTGAAAGGGCTGTCAGGTGGCATTTGCCTTGCTGACATATGCGCCGATGTAATGGAGACACCTTGCCAGTGTTCCTTTAAAGAGCATTTGTCCGCTATAAGCATTCGTTTCAAAGACGCATTCAGCGGCAATACGAAGGGCATCGTCACCGTAAATTTGGTGCAACTCGATGCCGCCAGTATAGTCATAAGGATGCAGATATTCCCGGATAAATTCCGGGCTCTCCAAATCCTGTTCAGAAACACGCACCTCGTCTATAACGACAGCATACCGTGCTTCCCCCAATCCAACCGTGTCGATGAACCGATATGCGCCCGGCTGCCCCGAAATGGCCTGTACATGCTGACCGGTAGCATCGTCCGTCAGCATCCATGCGTTATTCATAATCAGCTAACCTCCTCTTCCATTTCTTCATCTTCTTCCTGCGGGAGCGGATCGGTTTCAAGCATGTTGTACCAATCCCAGAGGTTTTCGGCGTTGTCGTATGCGGGGAGATGATCGAAAAAGTGCGCATCATCATAACCCGGAATCGTCGCCTGCATCTCCTGATCCAGATATTCAAGATAGCCATCAAAGAAATCGCAGACCGGATGCGTATCGATGCCGAAGCTGTTTCGATAATCGGCATAGAAGAGAGATCCTAACTTGATTTCCTGACGCAGCGCCCAGAGTTCATCTTTCGTCATCATTAACCGCCTCCAACAGCAACTCCACGCAGGAGCAGTTTTCAACTTCCCGGCACTTTTCCTCGATCATCTCCATGATGGTCTTTCGTTCCGTTTCGGTAGGCTCATAGGCAATCGGGTCAGAAACGGAAGTATCCGTCTCAATGTAATACTCCATCTGGAGCGTATGGTAGACCGGGCTGTAGATGGCGTAGAGGTTGATCCATGCGTCGTCACGATCATGGGTATGGGTTCCAAATTTCTTATCGACATCGAACCAGCTCTCGATGTAGGCGGAAATGCAGGGCGGGTTCCAGTTCGTATCCACCTCCAGCACAGGATCAATGCAGATGTTATGGCGCTTCATCTCAATCATGTTCTGCCTCCTTATGCTGCGGTGTGTTTGCGCAGATACACGTCTTCCGATTCACAGGTATATTCCAGCTCATCAGCGAGCGGCTGCGCCTCTGCGGGCAGATAGGACTTCACATCTTCACGCCAGTCATCAACGTCACCGAGGAAGCCCCAGCAGGAATCGATCTCTTCGCCGTCCTCATACAGCTGAAAGCCGTAGCATTCACCGCGCAAATACTGATCGTAGGTTTCCACCTCGGCACGAAGCAGATTTTCCGCCTTTTCATGGGTTTCCGCGTTCACTGCGCCGAAGTTTTCAAGGATTGCCTTGCGATCAGCGTAGATGTAGCCCACCTGCCCGGAATCCCATTCGGCGTGCTGAGCACGACCGATAAAGGACGCAGTGGAAATGCTCTGCATGCTGTGATCGTACAGAAAAAGCGGAAGGATTGCTATGTCCTCCCGCTCCGCAATCAGCGCCTTCAGATCGGTGATGGAAAGTGCCTCCAGCATGTGATCGAAGAATTCGTCCGCATCATTTAGCTGGGATTCAGACATAGAGTAAAAGCAATCCCACGGAGACTCAGAATCAGCACGCCACCAGCAGCGCTCAAACAGATCCCACTCATGCGTGCTGCGATTGTATTCCAGATATGCGCCATGCGCCTTCCGAGATTTCAGAAAGGAGACGAGACGCTTTCCACCGTCATCGACGGCGTTTTTGTAGAGATCGCGCAGGAAGTCGATGGGCTCGTCGTAATCATGGTCTTCGCCCAAATTGTACCGCCGGTGCCAGCAGACCATCTTGCCAAAGCAGTCGCAATCCTCACGGGGATTCGGCGCATCGTCATCGGGCAGCATCAGCAAGGTGTATTTGTCGTTTTTAGCAGCGTACATTCTCATTCCTCCCTGTTACGCAATCAGAAGTGGCGCTTGCCGAGTGTCAATGATGTACTCGCTGGGAGCATTCATGACCTCATCATATTTTTCGCGTCCCTGAAATTCGTCCACTACGCAGCGGCTTTCTTCGTCCATGTCATCATAACGAACCTTGCCATAGGTCGGCGGAAGCCACATCCGCTGCCGGCCGACATAGATGTTCAGCCGGTCTACAATCTTCTGGTCACGGAATTTGATATGACAGGTTCCCTTCTTATAAAAGACCACGTCGAAATATTTGCAGGATACGCTCGTTTTCCCATCTCGCGCCGCAATCTGAAGAGTCTGCTCCAAGCTGGTCGATGCGGTTTCGCCGCAGTCAATGTAATCCAGCGCTTTCTCCAAATCGTCCAGCGTAGAAAAACAGCCGCGAACATCCAGCCCTTCCAGTGTATCTTTCCATCGCCCATACCTGTCCGTTTTATAGCCGCGGGCAAAGCAGCCGTAGGTCGGAATGATGCACTTCATGTTGACGTAGTGCGCCTTGTTGGCCTTCCATCCGTTATAATAATGGATGTTGTCGTTCTGAACGTCTGTATGATAGGTGTGCTCGGCGGACAGCTTATCGAAGCAGTTCAGTATAGCTGCCTCAACGCCGACAACAAGCTGGTCCATGATTTGATCGATGACCTGCCGGATATTGAATTCGGAGAATTCGTAATCCTTCATCTTTTCAATGGTGCCATGGTATTCGTCTCGCATGGAAGAGGTCATTTTCTCCCGCAATTCCGGCAGATCAAACAGTTCGCGCCAATACCGGGCGCGGGCAGCACGAAGAAAGTGGTTGATGTCGCACGGCCGGCAAATATCGCTGCAGTTGTCGCCGTCTATCCGCAGTTCAATGATCGGGTGACTATAATCCTTTCTGCCGGCATTGTGAATGTGCGGTGCGACGCCATTGTATTTCTGCATCAGGGTAATAACAGCCTCACACAGCAGGTCATACTCTCGAAGCAGTCGTTCTACCTGATTGGCGGGCGCTACTTCGTTTTGAAATGAAGATTCAATAGTTGCTTCGCCGGCCTTTTTCAGATCGTCCCAAATAGAGGAATCCTCATTTGCCACAGGGATGGACACGTTAATGAGCGCGACTTCCACACCTGTCTTCCGTGCGGAGTGTTTGAAGCCGCCGCGGACAAAACGGATGGAAGCACCGTGCTTTTTCAGCTCCTGTGACAGCAGTTTTCGGCTGTTGGTATACGGGTTGCGAATGGTTTCTGCATTGAGCACGCAGGCGATCTGTCCGCCGTGCTCGCACAGCTCCAGCGCATGGAGCAGATGTTTATCGCCGTCCGCGAAGGGCGGATTCATCAGGATCAGGCTGTAGCGCTTGCGGGTATGATAATCGAGAAAATCATCATGGACCACCCGAAAACCCTTGCCAATCAGGATGGCACGCAGGTTGGGATCGAGTTCTATACAGTCGATGTCGCGCCCCTGTCGATATCCATTGCGTCGAATAGCATATTCGAGCAAATCGCCGCGGCCGGCGCTGGGTTCGAGGATGGTTTCAACGCAGTTCCAATCCACGGCGGCCAGCAGCTTTCCAGCGATTTCCGGCGGAGTCGGATAGAATTCATGGTCGGATTCGGGAAGCGCAGCGGCGGGTGCTTGATACGACGCTCTGCTTTCGTGCTTCTTTTGAAGGTATTCTCGCGCAGGCTCCAATAACGCTATTCTGGCTTCATACATGCTGTCGTGCCAGCCAGCGAATCTCATGCGCTCATTCTCGTCGAACGCCATCGCTTCGTAGGGCTTCTTATAATCACACCTGTCTGAAACAAATCTGATGCTGCCGACCAGTTCTCCGCAGAGAAAGCAGTCCCATTCCTTATTTTTGCTGTGTCCGATATGGGAATTCTTTTTCGGCAAGACCGTCACATGATTATCGTAGTACATTTTCATTCCTCCCTGTCATGCAATCAGAAGTGGAACCTGTCTTCAACCAATTTGTCAGTGATCATGGCTATCCTCCTTCTTTGTAAAACACTCTTGCAGTCGTTCAATAGTCCATGCAGGGATCGTATTCGGGATCTCTCAGCATCCGCTGTGCTGTTTCCAGCGCAGCGGAGCGCAGTTCTACAAACTCGACTTCCGTTCGGGTAATGACCACAGCATAGGCCGTCAGATAGCGCAGCTTTTCGTAGCCGATCTCGGTAATGATGATGGCGTCATCCGGGGCGACAACTTCGCTGAGCGCCTCATAAACGGCATCTGCTTCGAATTCATCGTCGTCATCAACATCTTCAGCTTCATGCCGTAGGCCACAGATGGAACTATAGGCGCCGAAACCATAGTAAGTCATTCCGTTTTCGGTACGCTCCCACAAATCCAGACTGTCCTCATCCGTAATGACGCAGTTGATGATTTTCTTAAACGCTTCCGGATCGGTAACGCGGAAATAGTTGGAACGGGTGAATCCGATGTAATTTGCCATCAACAGTCCTCCCATTCGTCTTCAGTGATAAACACGATTTCTGCCCGCAGGATTTCGCCGGCGCTGTTTGTGTAATAGGAACAGGAATAACAGCCGTCGCCGAACCCGGATGCGGAAACCGTTCCAAAGGGGAGAATTCCTGCCTGCATAGAGCTGAGCGTGATTTCACAACAATGGTCGTACCAGACGCTCTCGCTATCCGACCACGTTCGAGCTGGCGCGGTATCAATGACAGATGAGTCGCGGTAATGCGCTGCATCGAAGAAACCGGCCTGACCGCTGTCTACGCCTACCACAAAATCCGCTTTGTGGCGATTGAGTTCGCCTTTTTCTGGTGCGTTCTCATGCCAGATCGACAGCATTGCGATGCGGTCACCCCAGTCGCCTAAGTCCGCCATGGAAATACCGGCATCCCAGCAACCGGGACGCACGTTTTTCAATCTGCCCGTACCCCATGAAACGGGTTTATAGCCGGGATCGGACACAACCAGCTCGCTGGATATGACATCAAATGTGCCAAGATTAATGACAGTTCCAAGATGATCGTTCATGACACAACCTCCGTTTCTTTCGTTCAAAAGCCGAATGGAGGGCTTTACACATGCTCCCGTTCTTTATCGACAAACTTATTTTCTGCATTGGAATCCACGATCAGACCGTATTCGTCGCAGCACCATGCAATCAACTGCGGCGCCATAGCGTCCGCAAGCTTGCAGGCTTCCTCCTCACGTTTCTTCGACCGGCGTGGAACTTCCAGCAACAGAGCTTTGCAGCCCAGACCAAGTACAGTGGAGATCGCGCCGCATTCCTCTTTCTCCGGGGAAGCGTGCAGGTAGTAACCACGCGCTTCCTCCCGACCGGTAAAGATATTCATGGTAACAAGGCGATAGCGAACAGAGAGGCGTATGCGATTCATATCGGGGAGCGCTCTGTTGGTGTAACGTGCCTTTTCAGGGCAGACCTTGCTGATAGGAATGATGATCTCGTTCATTGTGTTTTGCCTCCTGTATAGATTTTTCTTTCTTCTTCAGATGTGACAATCTACAATGGTCATCCACAGATTGGGATCGGATTTCAGCATCTTCTCCAGTTCAAGCGCAAACCGATCACGAGATTCCTTCGTCGCATCATTCGCCGCAAGCCAGCCCATCTGCCCATTTTCATACCATTCGCCGTTCGGAGCAACAAAAGCCCAGCAGGTAAAACCAGTCGTCCTCCGTGCATAGGTTTCCTTGTCCCCAAACTGATCAATGTAGTATTTCTTGCGAAAAAAAGACCTGAAATCTTCAGGGTTCTCATCTTCTGCAATGGGCTGCCCCTCTACACACACCTCCCAGAAACGCCGCGCCTTTGCCAATGCTTCCACGTCAGAGGAAAGATCAATGTCCTTGAGCTGCGCCTGATTGCACTTTTCGCCCTGTTTCAGTCGCAGTTCGTTGTGCCAGCGCCCGCCAATTTCCCACCAGTCCCATTTGGCGTTTGGATTACAGAGATAGCCGCACGCATCCAACTCTTCGTTGTAGTCGTAGCCGTACCAGCGGCTCAGGAAAGACTCAAAGCTCTCGCTGTCCTGCTTCTCCTGCGCATACCGGGCGCGGATGTCCTCCATGGATTCGCTGGCTTCTTCGAATTCGAGATACTCTTCGTCTTCGGTCCGCTCATTATAGGGCGCAAGCAGTTCTTCGACATCTTCGGGACGATGGGAAAAGACAGCGACGGAAAAATGACTCATGACAAAACCTCCTGTTCATTCGTAGTGAAATTCAAGCGTGCCGCACTGAGGAACATAGCGCCACGTCGCACCGAGTGCCTGTGCCGCTGCATTGCAGACGGCATCCGCATAGTCCTGCAGGGAATCGTAATTATCGGAGGAAAGGGCGTTCTGCTGGGCATTCAGCTCGTCCAGCAGTCGCATGGGGTTGCAACCCTTCGGCAGATGGAATCCCACCAGATCGTCGCCCCAATCGGATTCGGGATAATGTAAGAGCAGAATCTGTTCATCCATATTTTCATGCCTCCCGTTTTTTCAACGGCGTTTCCTGCTTCAATTCACCTTTGTCGATTGCCTCACGGATAATCTGCTCATAGGGAATGTCTGCTGCATAAGTGCTCAAATCCCGAACATCAAAAGCACAAGGATCATCACAGTCGCCACCGCATATGTCGGTCGTAAACCAGTTTTCACGCATCCCTTCCTCTGCAAAATCATTTTTGTAGATGTGGTATATCGTTACACTGTTGTGTACAATGAAGATGGCGGGATCTGTCCATACATAGGGCATATGTATACCTCCATCACGTTTCTGCATCGAATTGCTTGGCAACGACATGAGCGAACGCACGGCGAATGTCGTCGTCATTGAAACCTCCGTCATAGTTAAAGCCGCTGTCTTCCTGCACTTCGAAAATGATAGCCTCGTAGAAGCTGTCGGGCATTTTGTGGTGATAATCGGGAAGCAGACTTTGCACTACGCGATGAACCGACGCCGACAGCTGGCAGTACGGGCAAAGATAGCCTGCGTCTATTCCTTCCGAGACGTCCTTCCCGGTCATTGCCTTGTGACATTGGGCACAGAACAGCCTTCTGCAATGGCGATTGGTGCAGAGAAAGATATTCCTGCCCAATGCGCCGACATCAAAATGATCGCCGCAGCTGCTGCAGCGGATTTCATGCCGCGCCGACTTCTGCACGTTTTCGCGGCGGTAGAACACCTCATAGCCGGACTGGGTGCAAAAGCGAAGCGCGCCGCTTTCGATATCATGTTCTTCTTCTGTGACCCAATCGGGATCACCGAGATGATCGGCGCGCGTCTCCCGCAAGCGCTGATTGTACTGCGCAAGCGCCGCTTCGAAGCTGTCAAATACATCCATGCCTACATACTGGCAGTCGCAATCGGAATACACGACCACATGAACCTCGGGCGTATCCATGCCCAGCGCGTCTCTCACTTCCGAAAGGATTTCCGCGCCGTTTCCGCGAACGGAGCTGCCGTCCGTTTCGTGCTTTTCGAGGAAATCCGCAAAATACGGATCGTTTTCGGGCTGCCAAAGCGAAAAGTCGTCATCGCCATGCCGAAACAGAATGCCAACCACATCGGATTTTTCCATCGTAGTACCGTCCTTTCTTACTCGCACCATACCTCGCCGCAAAGCGGACAAATTTCCTGCAAGCCATTTTCGGGGTTGATTTTCAGCCGTGTCGGCGAAAACAGATCCTCACAACACTCGCAGCGAGTGAGTTTGCCGCAGTCTTCTAAATCCGCAACACAGCGGTCGCAGAGCATCATTGCCTTGGACGTACCTTCGTTGACCTCTCGCAGATCGTTGCCCTCTTCATCGAAATCAGAGCCGCACTCGGAACAGCAGGGACGAAATTCGACTCCTGCAAAACAATTTCTATCAAGATCGAATTCGCCGTTGCCATACTGTGATTCCACCAGTCTTTGTGCTTCCTCAAAGGAGTCCGCTTCGATAGAGACATCCAGCGTCAGCGTTTCGCGAATCATAAAAGGATAAGAACCCTTCTTTTCTGGTTTAGGCAACACCTCGCTCAGCGTGCCGCCCTGCGATTCCATACAGTTGAACAGATGCTGCGTAAAACTCAGTTCATCGGGGTCGATGCTTCCATCTGCAATCTGCTCGCCATACTCTTTCTTGAGCTGCTCCAGCGAAATGAGCTGATCGGGATAGCGCTGATCCCGAAAGATGCGAGTATCGGATTCTGCCATGTGCTTCACTCCTTCTAATCAGATTTTTCCAGAAAAGGTGTATTGGACAATCGGCGTACCGACCGAATGGCGATCCAGCAAATCAATCAGCGCAGCTTCGACGGAATCGAGTAAGTCGCTGTAGGTGCTCCCATAAAGCGTGGCTGCATTGTCCGCCTCCCGTTCGTCATCCTCGGGACTGGGCAATTTGATGCCGTACTTTTCCAGCACGTTTTCGAATTCTTCCACAATCAGCGCCGCTTCGTCATACGTGTAGATCGGTTCTTTCCCTTCATCGGGCATATCGGGAAAGACGACTTCGCCTGAATAGGTCGTACAGCTTTCACCGTCAAAATACCAGCACCAGCAACAGCCGTCTTCGCCGCGCATCATCAGCTGAGAACCTTTATCGACGTGCGGGGCGATAGCGTCCAGCCACTCGTCCTCATCGTGAAGCTTTTCGCCGCTGAAGCACATCTCAACGATGTTGCCGCAATCATCCGTACTGGTTTCCCAGTCAAGTTCAGAGAGCGCCTCCTCCAATTCCGCGGCATCTCCGATGGGAGAATGCCCCAGATGTGCGTAGACGGCGTTTCGCTCCATCTCCTTCAGCGCCCAGCCCTTCAGCGCTTCAAAAGCGGCGGCTTTATTCTCCGCTGAGATTCGGAAGGCCTGATCGAACTGCTCCATGTAATAGCCCATGCTTTTTTCTCCTTTAAGTGTGAATTCCGTAATAGAGTTTCGGCAGGCTGCCCTGCGGAGTGCGGATAATGTCATTGTGCAGAATCAACCCACCGCAAAGCGGCCAGCTTCCACTGGCGTCGAAGTAGAAACTGTCCGCGCCATCGGGATAGAGCGTGACGCGGCTGCTATCCTTCCAGCGGAAGTTGTCCCGCATGGCTTTGCTGAACGCGCGGCGTTTGCGCTTATTGCTGAGGATGCCGCGAATGACTCGGGCGCTGGGGCTGGCGTCAAAGCGTACATTTCCCGTTTCCGGCTTGCAGAGACGACAAATCGGCGTGCCATTCTGCATGAGCGTGAGAAACTGATTTTCCGGAATCTCTACATCCTGCCGAATGCCGTGCAGGTCACCGCTGCCGTATTCGGACAGCCAGAAAAGCTGCATTTTGCAGAAGCCGCCGTACAGACGAAGAATCAGAAAATTTCCGCAATCTGCATCGTAGAAGGGGCGCTCACGGTCGCCGTCCAGCCACGCCTGCAATGCGTCTGCAAAGATTAAGAGACGCCCACGGGCGCCGCCCTTGCGAGAATAAGTGCGCAGAGCGATCATGTTATCATCTCTCTGCATCTTGACGAGAATGTCCTGCCCGAAAACGGGCGTATTTGCCGAAAACATAGTCTTCCTCCTTATAAGGACTGCCAATTATGGAGTGAAATTGCGGATTCTCCACCGTTAAATTTCGCGAGAATCCGCAATTTGCTGTGTTTCTAATCAGACGACGTAGAGCCGCACATCGCCGCTGCCGCAGTCCTGCAGGCGGAAGATTTCGCACAGGTCGGGCAGAAGCACCTGATACTCATTGTCGTGGGCGTGCTGGATCGTGAGCGTGACGCCGAAGATTTTGAAGGAACGCTTGCCGCGCAGATAAGCGCGAAGGGATTCGTTTTGAGCCTTGAACATAATTTGCTTTGCCATAGGTATACCTCCTCAAATTGTGTATAGTGTCTTGAGTGGATTTTCCGCGATGCTTTTAATTACCGCTCAAATCCATGAGCAGTTCTTCCAGCTCCCAATCGTGGGAAATTTCGCACAGAAATTCACCGTCGCAGGTTATTTCCGTGCCGTAGTCGGAAAAAAGAAAACTGTAGTGATTGCCGCAGATAGAGCGCTCGCTCTCGCCTTCATATCGCAGATCGTGCAGGATAGCCCGATAGAGCGCTTGCATTTCCGCTTTCATGCGCTTACCAAAGCACGGACGCCACGTCCTGCATTTGTACGGCAATGGCTTCCTGATTGAGCGCCGCCTTTAGAAAATCGACGATACGCCTGACCACGCCTTCTTCCACCATCAGCAGCTCTACACGGAGCGTTTTCTCCGATACCTGCCGCCCGTCCTCATGCCGGTAAATGCCGTCTGCCTCAAAGATCGTCGCGCCGTCAGCATGGTGCAGGCAGGCGTTGCGGATAACCTTTGCTGCCTCCAGCGTGCTGATTTCCTGCCGCCTGCTGTCCTTGTCATTGAGTCCGCAATACAGCGTGTACTTCTTCATAATGTGCCTCCTGTTTATGAATTGATGATTCTGCGTTTAGTATTGCTAAACTAGATTACAAAAAAAGAGAGCCGTGCTGGATGGACGGCATAGCTCCAATTCTCGCATGAACAGATTGGCTGAACCTCCTTTCCCCAAAATCCCGATTTGCGCCTATTCCGCGTCATGGATCCACATATTGCCGCACAGAGAAAGCGCCGCTTCGCCGTCATAGACAGCGACCTGCACATGGGTCATCGACCAACAGATCGAACCGGCGAGCGTGACCGCTGCAACCAGCAGACAGAGCGCCGCCGTGAACAGGAATCGTTTCATAGAGTCACCCCCTTTCATAGAAGCATTGGGATACCGCGACGCCCACGAAGGGCGTTTCGTCGTAATTTTCAACGACTCATCGGGCGGTTTGAGGGTAAAAAGGCGGCTCTATCGCAGGGACAGAGCCGCCGTGGACAGGATACATGAGTAGAGTTACGCCGCCTTTTCTTCAGTGGTAGCGGCTTCCAGTTTGGCACGGAGGGCGGCGATTTCGGCTTCCAATTCAGCCTTCGTGGGCTTCTTGGTGGTAGACTTGACCTTCGCGTCGGCAGGGTTCTTTCCCGCGTTGGAATGGACAGGGGCATTCTGAACATCCTTCCAGCCGCCCTTGACGAAAGCACGGAACGTAGAGATAGACTTGACCTTCTTCGCCTGTTCGCCCTTATCCTTGCCATAGGCGGTCATCTTGACGGTCAGCAGGTTCGCGAGGTTGTCCACATTCAGCGCAAAGCCATAGGCAGACAGGAGCGGAGACAGCGCTTCCACGGTTTCGATGATAGACTTCTTGCCCTCGATGAATTCGACATAGGCAAGGTAAGCGTCATAGGACTTCTGCTTGAATTCGGCGGCGGTCATGGTGCTAGCGGTGGCGATGTTCTTCTTGGACATAGTGATACCCCTTTCATGTTCGTCGATTTTTGCCTGTTTCGGCTCATGCCTCATCAGTCGCTGGACTTCTACCAGCGAGACAGACAGCCCATGCCCTTTATACGACATGGGCGAGTCTAACGCATAGCGCAATTCAAAGAGACTGATTCCTGCATCCCAACAGATGCAAGCTGATTCCGTCACCAATCGCAGGACAAAACGGGTCGCATATGAACATAATTCCCACCTGTCCCTGCCTATGGCAATCCTGCCGCATATCATGGTCTGTCCCAACAGACAGAACCCCCATTCCTTGCGCCATACCACGGGCAGAGACTTTTCGTGCAACCTATGTTCCACCGTGAAAGATTCCTGCACGTCGTGCCTTGAATCCGCTACACGCCTATTCACTTGTTTCTCCACGCCCACAAAACAGCCTTTACTGCGCTTTCCCGCCTATCGCCGCCCATGGGATTAGGTGCAGGTTATAACGTGACCGCCGGTCAATCCTCGCACTTGACGCGCCGCAATCGGTTTGCGTTACCCCCACCGTTGACATTGTGGGCAAGTGTCACATCAGCCGTGACCGCTTGAATCTGCATCACCTCTTTTCACGTCGTTCGGTTCATCGTGCCGCCGCTCGGTTCGGTTTGGTGCCTCGCCGCTCGGCAAAACAAGCATAGCACATGTTTTTGCGGCGCTGCGTGACCTGAAACGGCGATGCAGAAAAGCGCTTTTTCGTGGCTCTTTAGAAACAAAATTTTTTTCAGCGGTTTTTTGAGCGTGAAAATTCAGGGCGGATGCACCTGATGGATGCAGAAAAACTTTGTGCATTTTGCCGATTGACAGGTTTTTAAACTGGCAAAAGCCTACTATTCGCGCGCGAGAGCCGGTTTTTGTCGTCTCGCAAGGCGAAAATCCGAACAAAAAAGGCTTGCGTGTCAAGCAAAAGCACTTGACAAACAAATGCGAATCGCGAAAAAAAGCGAATCAGGACCCACAAAACCAGCGCTTTTCAAGCGTCAAAAAAGCGTCAAACCAGCTGGACAAAAACCAGCGAAAAACCTGCGAAAAGGGCTGCAAAACACGAAAAAACAGGGGACATAATATAGCATTATGACGCCTGTTTACGTCTGAAAACCAAAACGGCCATTAAAAAACCCTATCCCTACCACCAAACATCCTATTTTCCGCGGTGAGATTCTTCCTTATATAATGAAGGCTTCTTCTCAATCCGGGAGGAATGCTTCATGGGGATATATATAATGAAAGCTCTTCGCATGAGAGCGCTTCTCAGTGCGGCTCATTGCATTTGGAGTCAGCAATGCCGCAGCCATAAAAGCGACGCTGCTGTTCTTGAATTTGCATTGGCAGAAACTGATTCCTTCATTAAAATAAGGCGGCGGAAACAGGCGTTTTTGCTTCTTTTATCTGATATTATGACCCTGCAATGCCCCATATAATGAAGATTTCCGCGACAGCTTAGAGCAGATTACCATCGCAAAGCAATCGCAAAACCTCGCCGGAGCTATCAGGAAATGTTAGAATACTCATCAAAACAGGATTTATATTTTCGAACTGCGATGCTGAACAGGAATAGCTATATCGAATGCTGCTTTTCTGTGAGAAACCAAAAAACTCATGATATTCATTTAGTTTTTAAGGTTTAGCCTTAAAAACTTATTTGTATTGTTGCGGCATTCACATTGAGATCATAAGCGCTCCCGCCTCCTGAATTGCAGGAAGGCAGGAGCGTTTGAACAGAGACACAGGATAAACCGACGTCAGCTGTATTTCTATTGCTTTCGCCCATTATGATGTCGTCGCTCAGCCGCATTTCCATCATTCCACCGGTGCTTTTTACAACGCCGGAACGGCTGGCTGGTATACTGTTTTCTAGTAGTATAGAGGGGGGAAAAAAGCCTATTATGGGTATACGAAGTATTGGGGTAAAGTTTTTTCTGTGGCAGACCTGTGAACGTGGTACAGAAGAAGTATAATGCCTGCGTTGCAAAACATAATTTGACGCACCCATTGTCGCTGTGTTATAATGCCAGTGGAACCTTCGAGTTCCCGGCAGGAAGGAAACAGATGGCGCTTGGCTTTTCACCTCTGAATACGAAAGTTGAAGGAGGTGAGATCATGTCTGACTTCGAGATTATCTCCGTGGTCATTATGATTGCCTCATGGCGCTGCGCCTCAAATCTTTGATTTGAGCCGTCAGCGGTTTTCTCAAAGCGAAAACTCGGAAACCCGAGGTTTCCGACCTTTTGTTTTGAAAGCGATCAAGTTTGGTCGCGATACCAAGAACAAGAAGAAACACTAAAAGCAAAGCCGCCATCCAGCGCTGCTGGTAGGCGGCCATCCATTACGGAGGGAGAAGCTCTACCACAAGCGTCATCCCTTCCTGCCGTTATTATAGCACGATCTCTCCTGACTGTCAACGTCGATATTACACTCTTCTCAGTAGTCTCTATCCCCCTGTTTATCGTGCATTGCATTTTTTTGTCCCAGCTTCTCAGCATTTCAAATGAGCATCTGCAAATTCCGCGGTATTAAATTTTTGATTGGACGCAATTTACCCGAAAAAAGGTCAGTCCTTATATCGGGAGGCGGAATAGAAATGTAAGGCGGTATTGAGCAATGACAAAGAAAGCCGGTTATTCGCCGCAGCATCAGGACGCAGGCGGCATTCCTGAAGCGGACGCGCGATATTTATCCTAGATCGCGCGGCGCATGGGTGAACTGTACGTCTCCTATCGAAAACGATTCGTTCTGAGCCTGCCGGGGCAGCGCATGTTCGTTCCGCAGAAAAAGGACGGAAGCAGCGTTTTGCTGACGGACGCAAGCCTGTGGAAGCATGTGCATGGCGACTATTCGGTTGCGGTCTACGCCGGAAGATCTACGAGCCGCTTTATGTGTTTTGATGTGGACGTCTCCGACCCTGCCGTGGTGCGCAGCGTTATCGAAAGCGTTGAGCATCTCGGCGTCAGGCGCGACGATATTCACGTTTCGCGCAGCGGGCTCAAGGGCTATCATGTGGAGCTGTTTTTTGATCGCTAGATTTCAACGGAGCAGCTGCTCAGATTCTACAGAGCTGTGCTCGCTTTTACGGGAGAATCTAGTCGGCGGATTGAATTTCGACCGGGCTTTGGACAGGCGGTAAAGCTGCCTCTCTCCCGACATGCGGTTACGGGAGCCATATGCTGGTATGTGGATCGGGAGACGTTTATGCCCATCGAAGATATGAGCTATATTCTGAGCATCCAGCCCATTCCGGCGCAGCAATTCTATGAAATTGCCGAAGCGCTTCCGGCAGATTCTACTGCGCGGGAGAGCAAAAGCCTCTATGTGCCCACCTGTTTCATAGAGCAACCCGAAGTCGGCGCGCCGCTCACCAGAGCCGGAACCCGGCATGAGGCGATGGTGCGGATGGCCGTCGCCTCCAGAGGATCGGGAGACAATACCGACACCTGCCGCACATAGCTGACAGACTGGTATCGCCGTCAGGATCAATCCTTGATACGCTCCAGCGAAGCCGAGGTGCTGGAGGACGTCGAGCGAATTCTGAAATGGGCGTACAGCGACCGTTTTACAAGCAGAGGCGCGCAGTACGGCATTCTCACGGAGGCGGACATCGCGCTCGTTCTGAGCAGGAAACGGCGCTCCGAGCGGCGAACGCTGTTTTTGCTTTTGGCACGCAGCGCTGCCGGCAGGCGAAGAATCAAGCAAAATACCATCGCGGCCAGAATTGGCATGTCGCGGGTGAGCGTCATTCACGCGATTCAGGGGCTCGCCGAGGCCGGCATTGTCGTTGTGAAGCGCGGCGAGACAAAATACCGTGGCAAGGGCAATTTTGCATCCCAGTGCAACAGCTATGACGTGGTGCGTAAACGTCCTGAGCATGGAATGCGCTGCAAGAGTATTTCTTTGGAACGCATGAACCGGGCTTTCGACGAGGTTTATAACGAGACGATACAGGAGCTTCAACAGTGAGAACGGAGGAACCAAAGGTGAAGAACGGATAGGCGGATATGGAGTACCTTTCCTTGAGTGAAACGTGGGTTGTAAGGCAATAGATATAGACCCGAAGCAGAACGCTGCCAGACAGCTGCATGGAGATCCGGGCGAATATTCGAGCGACCTACATTGATCTGGACCGGTTGATTGAAAACTGTTGTCTATCCAAACGGCAGGCGGAGGTCGTCCGGCTGCTTATGAACGGGCTTTCGCTGACGGATATTGCATCGGAGCAGGGCTGCCTCGTCAGCACAATAAGCAATCATCTGGACAGAGCCGCGGAGAAAATCTCGGCAGAAAACAGCCGCAGATGGTATGCGAAGTACGGAAAAAAATAAATCGCCAATGCGCAAAAAAAATGTCGTAAGCACGGGACACCCATTTCGTTTATTATAGAGGGAGGGGATTTTTGTTGAGGCAATTTCCAATTCTCTAGCCCAACGGCAAGAGGATATTTATCTATTGCGGCAAAGGCCAGTGCCTTTCGGAGATCGTATTCAGAGTGCTCATCGCACCATGGGACGAATATTGCCGGAAGCACTGGGAGCATCCGCGAGTTGTCCGTTTTCTGGATCGCTGCGCATATCTTCTCCTGCGAGATGGGCCGGGAGATACGCTGACCGACTACAAGGTAATGATGCAGGGTAGAAGAGAGATTTCAGAGTCCTCCTGCCCATCTGATATACAGGATCTGTTTTACGCGGGCGCGCCGGTACTGCGCAGCAGTGCGGGAGAAGAACGCGCCGCCTTCAAACAGATGTTTTCTGAAACAACACTTCGTCCCAAGGAGTCCAGACCGCGTGACGGGCGATTTGAGCGACTGACGCACGCACGCAGTCTGTTCCCGGACGGAGAAATTGAAGCCAGCATCGTCGATACGGAAAATTGCTTTATCTGGGCTAACCGGAAATACCGCATCAGCAGGGAGGCACGCCAATATGAGCCGGTGCATACGCACAGTGGCGATTACTACGCGCTGGATAAAATACTGATCCTGCACCGCGGAGAAGAGATCTTCTGCTTTTAGGATCAGGAAGGACGAATGCTGGAAAAAAGCTGGATCGAGGAAATTGAATAATCGCTGCCGCATGCCTGAGCGTATGCGGCATTTCTTTTGGAGGACAGGAATCGGCGCACTGCAAAGTAGCTGCGCCAATTCTATGGGAGGTGACTTTACGAACACTGAGGCGCTGGTACGGGAGATGTACGATAAGGTGATGCAGGTTTCCGATCTGGATTGGAGTGAAATCTGCACCAAGTATAATTGCGCGATGCATCCAGACCATCTGCGAAAAATGGGTGCGGGCATTAAACTGGCTGCGGAAGCGGGCATGCTGAATCTGAGCGGAAAAAGCGGAGATTCCGCAAGCGATGTACAGAAGATGCGAGATTTGCGCAATGAGATCAGCGAGGCATGCCGGGTTCAGGCGCGAAGCGAAGCGCTGCGCGAAGCTGTGATTCAAGCTGTTAAAGAGCTGCCTGCGCTTCACGCGGAGCCGCTGCCCGCGCATACGCAGGCGGACAGATCTTAGGTGCTCTGTCTGGGGGATTTCCATTTCGGCGCAGAATGGGAAGTAAAAGGATTGTATGGCGAGATCATCAACCGATACGATCCTGAGGTTTTCGAGCGGCGCATGAGCGATCTGCTGGGACAGACGACCGAGATTCTGCTCAAAGAGGATATTCATGACGTTGTGCTGCTGATGTGCGGAGACAGTCTGGACGGTATGCTTCGGCCTTCCCAGCTGATGAAGCTGCGCTGGGGCGCAGTGGAGAGCTGCATCCGCTTTTCGGAATACATGAGCAAATGGGTGGACGCGCTTTCCGGAATTGCTCGGATCCGCGTGTACAATGTGGACGCAAACCACACGGAAATACGCCCATTGGGAAGCCGGCGAGGCGAATTCTCCAATGAGAATTTCGAGAAGATCATTACATGGTACATGGCGCAGCGGCTTTCGGACAATCCCAATGTGCAGGTAGACGCCTCCAGTGAAACCATGAAACGGCTGGAGGTACAGGGCTTCTCATTTTAGATGACGCACGGAACGGATATTAAAGCGTTGGAGAACGCCGCGCAGCAGGCCATGCTGCTGTACAACGAGCGGATCGACTTTTTCATCTGCGCACACAAGCATCGGGAACAGAACGCGATTTCGGGATATACGGATTCCGGAAACTCTCTCGTGCTGCGGATTCCCAGCATCTGCGGCATGGATCAGTACGCGCAGAAGCTCGGCTACGGCGGCAAATCCGGCGCGCTGGCGCTGGTGATCGAAGCGGGATACGGCCGGCGCTGCATGTATCCCATCTGTTTGAAGCATGACGAGTACGATCACTAAGCCAGGCATTAAGAAATCTCGCAAAATCCAGTCCAAGCAATGCGTCAAGTGCGGAAAGATTCTTCCCTTGACGGCCTTTTACAGCAACAGCGACTGGGGCGCGCAGTCCTTCCACGACGCATGGTGTCAGGAATGCGCGACGAAGCATTGCGTGGACAAGGAAACGCTGCGGGAATACTGCTGGTATAACAACAGGAGCTGGTCCGAAGAAACCTACGAAGGCGCAGTCAAAAAGGCGAAATACTCGCTTGCCAACGATCCGGATTATCTGAATCCGCAGACCTCTCAGCGCAAGATGAAGCAGATTGAGGGAATGGCGGTGGCGCGCGCTTTTTTCAGCGTGATGAATCTGACCAATCTCTACAAATTTTCGCGAAACATTGACGATGAAGGCCCCATACGGGAATTCGATTCGGATTCGCAGACGGGCACGACAGTCAAAGACGAAAAGGGCGCTTTTCTGGACGATGGCGAATTGATCTACAGCCGCGACTGGAATGGATTATACACCCAGCGGGAGATCGACTATCTGGACGACTACTACGCCAAGCTGGAAGAGGGCTTTGTGCTGGACAATCAGAACATTCAGGATTACGCCCGAAAAGCCGCAAAGGCTTCGCTGGACGCGGACATCAAATACAGCCGGATGCGGCACGGTCAGGCCAGCGTCGCCGAGTGGGAAAAGGCGCAGGCAATTTTTGACAATCTCTCGAAGTCGGCGAACTTCGCCGCCTGCAAGCGCAAGCCCGGCGACATGGCGGGGCTCGGTTCGCTGGGCGCGATCGTGGCAAAGATTGAAATGAGCGGCGAACTGGATATGCCGGACGTATCGTTTCCGCCGGATGACATCGATAAGATCATTGATGATTTCCGGCATACCGTCGCGGCAGTCGGATAGGAACAGGTGGTCGTATGATTCTCCATCAGATTCGAGATATTCGAAATACAAAGCTCTGGGCACGGCAGATCGCCTACTGGCGCACGCATCTGGACGTGTTCATTGAGAGCTATTTCAAGATCCGACTGAAGGACACGCAGCGCGTGGTCGCCCGGCAATTCGGAAACGCCGATACCTAGATGGTGGTCAAATCCCGCGGCTACGGCAAGACATGGCTGACAGCGCTTTGCTGCATCGCCATGGGCGTGCTCTATCCCGGCAGCCTGATCGCCGTCGTTTCCGGCACGGCGGAGCAGGCGACGCTGATCGTCAAAAAGATTCAGGACTATTTCATCCGCAATCCGGAAATCATGCGGGAGATCCAGTGCGACGGACACCGCCCGGTGCAGTTGAGCCGCAACAAGGGAATTTGCACGCTGAAAAACGGCAGCAAGATCGAGAGCTATTCCGTGGGCACCATGCGCGGCAACCGCGCCAAGATCATGGTGATCGACGAAAGCCCGGAGGTCAAGGCGGACGATCTGGATGCGGTTATTGGCCCCGTGCGCAACACCAAGCGCGATATTTGCCATCAGCGCGGCATCGCGGACTATCCGAGCAAAACAATTTCTATCACGTCCGCGTGCCTGAAGAGCAATTACTTTTACGCCATGTTTGTAAGCGCGCTGCGGGATTTCGCCAAGGGCAGCGCGGGCAGCTTTGCCTGCGCGTTGGATTATCGCAGCGCGGCGCGCGTGGGCATTACCGACATGGAATTCTTCCGAAAGGAACAGCGCAAGATGCCTGAAGCGAAGTTCGCGATGGAATACGGCAGCATCTTTGTGGGCGCGGAATCGGGCAGCATGTTTCCCTATGACCTCACGGAAGGCTGCCGAACGCTCCGGCAGGTAGAATACGCTCAGCCATCGGGCAGCTCGTCTGATTACATCATTGGCGTCGATCTGGCGACCTCGACGGATCGCAAGGCGGACAACGCCGTGATCTGCGTCGTCAAGCTGGCGGACATGGAAAACGGCGCGTATCTCAAAAAGCTGGTGTACCTGCGCTCCTACCACGGCAAGCGTCTGGATGCGCTGGCGGAAGAAGTCCGACGCACATTCTCACGCTTTCCGAGAACGACGCGAATCGTATTTGACCATCGCGGTCTGGGCGACGCCTTCCCGCAATTTCTGGCGCAGCCGTGGATCGATCCGGAATCCGGCAAAGAGTATCCACCGTGGACACTGGACGATGAGCGGACGATCATCCACAATGCCGTGCCCATCCTGCGTAGCGTCAAGGCGAGTGCACAAATCAACCAGCAGCTGGTGTCCTGCCTGCGCGTGGCATAGGAACAGCGTTCCATCGAGCTGCCAATCAGCTCGCGGTACGCCGACAGCGTGACGGATGAAGAGAGTGAATCGGACGAAGCGCCGAAAAAGCGCAAGCTGACCATGCAGGAAAAGGCGATCTATCTGGAAAGCGACGCTCTGCAAATCGAGATGGGCAATATCGTCTCAAAGACAGGCACAGGCGGCACGATCATCTACGATACCGCCCGCACCAACCAGCATAAGGATCGCTATTCGGCGCTGGCTATGGCGGTGCGATACATTGCAGAGATGGAGGAAGCCCGCAAAAGGCGGCTGCTTCAGCCTGCGCATCCCTGCGTAGGCGTGGTCAGCCGATTTTAATGAGAAGAGGAAACAACATGAACTGGATAGATCGAATCCGCGGCAAGGCATAGCCGCGGGCGGAGCCTGAACCGAAACCGATAGCGGTTATCGCCGTGGGCGCAAAGGACGACGCCTCGACCATGACGTACAATGATAAGACGATCACCTATTCCGGGGATCTGGCGAGCTATGATTATGACGCCATCCTGAGGGATAAGCAACGAAATATCAACAGCCTGTACGAGCTGGCAGACTACTATGTGGACGCAGATCCCATCTTCCGAGGGATCATCAAAGGCGTGTATGTACCATTCTCCCTGTCGGATGATTATCGGTTGGTGGGTGCGAACGAGCAGACGAAGGCCAAGTATTTGGCATACTACGACCGCATTCATCTGAAGGATCGGATGCGGAGTATTTTCTACCAGTACTACAAATATGGGAATGTCTACTGCTATCTCATGGAGGACGGCAATATCATTACACTTCCGGTGCATCTGGTGCGCATCGCCAACGTCATGATCGGCGGCGAGCCCGTGCTGGAGTTTAACTGCAAAAGCATTCGAGATGATATGCGCCAGCAGGGCGTGAAAGCGCAGAAGGATTTTCTGGAGGATGAAGACCTGAAGGTGCGTCTGGAGGGCTTTCCCAAGGAAGTATCGGACGCCATCAACAAGGGCAGCGACTGGGTGCAGATGAATCCGGAGAATACCTTCGTGATGCAGGGGTTGAAGGAGGACTGGATGCGCTATGCCGTGCCCATGGTGGCGACATGTTTGGCGGCTTTCCGTCGTAAGGCATAGATCGCGCAATACGAATCGGCACTGCTGAATCTGGGCGCGCATTCCTTTGTTCATGTGGCCTACGGCGACAGCAAATCAGACGTCATGCCGGACATTACGCAGCTCAACGCAGTCAACAGCCTGTTCAAGAAAGCCATGACCGGCGCGGCGCTGGCGACCACCAATCACCTGTGCAAAGCGGAGGTCATTCAGCCGGACCTGAACGAAATGTTCAGTGACGATAAGTACAAGGACGTGAATGCCGAAATCCTGTCCGCGGGCGGCATCAGCGGAATCATTGTCAGCGGTCGAGCTGAGGACGGCAGCAACTTTGCTTCCGCGCAGGTATCGATGCAGACGGCCGCCATGCGCATTAAACAGGCGCGGGACGATTTCTGTGAGTAGATGGATCGCGTCAACGAGCGGCTGAACGGCAAGCATGGCAGCATTACGCACAGCGCGCCGGGCAATATTCCGCAGTTCACTTTTCCGCCCGTAGATCTGGCGGGCAGTCAGAAATTTCAGGAGGTTTGCCGGAGTCTATGGGAAAAGGGCGTCGTTTCTACGCGCACGATGCTGCAGATGCACGGTTACGATATGGATCAGGAGCTGGAACGCAAGCGGCATGAACAGCCGGTAGAATCCCCTGTAGACAAGTCCGATACACAGAAAGACACGGATGAGCCCACCGAAAAGCAGGGGCGCCCTGAAATGGACGATACCGAGCGCAGCTCTGACCCGGCCAAGAGCATGAGCGGCAAGCAGCCCAAGCCCAGCAATCCGGAGGGCAGTCTGTGAGAAGGGAGCGAAAATGAACCGAGTACAATTTGAAGCCTCGCAGGTGATGATCTCCGAAGCGCAGTCCAATGACATTTACATGACGGTGCTGATGCGGATGTTCTCCACCCGCCCCAACCGCAATGGCTACGCGGTCAGCGAGACGTTCATGGACAACATTGTAGCCAACGCTGCAAAATACACCTGCCTTCCCTAGTGCGCGGACGCTCAGCGGCTTCGCAGCGGCGAAACCGGCAAGCTGACCCATATGCTGAATGACGGCGAATTTCAGAGCGAGCAGATCGGCTCGTTCTTTTCTTTTGCCAAGGCCAGCGACGAGTTTGGCGTCAGTCTGATCGGCGAAGCGCGGATTCCCAAGCGCAGTGCGCATCTGTGCGAAACCATCCTGCGCATGTACGAAGCCGGAGCGCTGACATTCTCTTTTGAGATTATGGCGAGCATCATGTCGGAGCGGGACGGCGTAATGGTCATCGACGCGGCGGAGGGCAACGAACTGATCGGCATGGCGATTGTGTCTGTGCCGGCTTATCCAGAAGCGACGGCATTGCAGCTGGTCGCTGAAAGACAGGAGGATCATGAGATGGATGAAATGGTGAAAAGGCTGGCGGAGACGGAAGCCCGTCTGAAGCTGGCGGAAGAGAAAGTGATGGACGACGAGGAAAAGCTCAGGCAGAAGGATGACGCGCTTGAAGAGACTACCGAAAAGCAGAAGCAGCAGGAGGCGGAGCTGGCGGCCGCGCAGGAGCAGCTTGCGGAAAAGGACGCCCGTATCGCTGAGCTGGAAGCGCAGGTGTCTCAGCTGGAGCCTTTCAAGGCGGAAGCGGAAAAGCTGAAGGCTGAAAAGGAAGCCGCCGAGCTTGCCGCAAAGCAGCAGGAGCTGACCGCCTTTGCCGAAGTGCAGGGGATGGATGTGAAGGCTGAAAACGTGGCTTCGGCTATCGCGGAGCTGGATTATGCTGCGCTGATTGCCGAGGCGAACAAGGTCAGAAAAAACGAAGTCAAGCCCACCGTCGCCGCCTACGCCCTGACTTCCGGACTGACGGTGAAGGGTGAATACGGCGATCTGCTTGAGAAAGCCTGACAGATTGGAGGAACAGATATGGCAGGATATGTGACGAAGCTCATGGGCCATGTATACGATGGCGAAAACCTCTCCGCCGAGGCGCTGACCAACGGCGTATTTGCGGAGATTACCACGGACGGCGTAAAGAAGGTGACCGCCGCCAAGGATACGAAGCTGCGTGTGGACGAAAAGACCGAGCTGTGGGGACAGCCCGCGGTTGTGCTGAACGTGACCGGTGTGGGCAGCGATGACGTCTATTTCGTTGAAAACGAATGGGAAATCGACGAGAACGCAGAGTGGAACGAAGCGAACTACACGCTGCCCACCGGCAAGCACGTGCGCATGAAGCGCCTGTTGCCCGGCGAGCAGGTAATCATGGCCGTGGATTCCACGCTGTACGCGGCACTGGCAGTTGGCGACTCGGTGCAGCCCGCCGCGGGCGGCACGATCGCCAAGGTGACGACCACGACCGGCGGCAGCGACTGACGAAGGAGGAAAACAGTATGATTGAAATCAGAAACGACAGCAAGCTGGTCAAGCTGATCGCGGCGCAGGCCAAGGGCGAGCGCGTGGATTCCGACCAGGCGGAGCACGCGGCGCGATAGATCGCGGATCTGGCGGCGGATCCCAATCCGCACAACAAGTATCAGATCGCCCAGCTCATCGGCTTTACGGTAAATGAGATGGTAAAGCCCAGCACCAACTGGCTGACGTAGGTGGCGGATACCAAATATGTCGGTTACGGCGAGAAGGCCGCCTTCAAAGTAAAGCAGGAAGGTATTCGCGCATTTATTCAGGCCAAAGGCGCAACGCCTGCCCGCAGCAAGATCGCGCACAAGCAGGTGACGCTGGACACCATCGCGGTTTCCGCTCGCCCGGTCATCAATACCTACGAACTCAAGACCGGCCGCGTTCAGATGGCCGATCTCATTCGCGACGCTGCAAACGAAATGTCGCAGAAGGAGATTGAACACATTCAGACGGTGCTGCACACCGCAGCCGCCAACTGGTCTACGCCCTTCTATGCCACGGGCAGCGGCATCGTAAAGACCGTGCTGAACCCCATGATTCAGCATTGGATGCGCACCGGCGCGGTATCGCTGCTGGGCGACATCGCCATCATCTCCAAGCTGGCCGAGCAGACCGGCTTCACCGCCAGCACGACCACCCAGCAGTATTCGCCGTCCATCATCGACGAGTATGTGCGCAGCGGCGTAATCGGCACATACTACGGCGCCAAGGTGGTCAACCTTGTGAACCCGTATCTCGCCGACAACGTTACGCCCCAGATCGACACGAAGAAGCTGTACATCCTGCCCACCGCCGCCGCTGCGGATATGCGTCCGCTGAAGGTGGTTTTCGAAGGCAGCGTGCAATCCACCGAGTCCACGAATATCGACGATCTGGCGTATGAGGTGCGGCTGGATCAGTATTTTGGCGCGGGCATCGTGATCGGTAAGACGCCCTGCATGAGCGTATACGCCGACAGCTCCAACTGATAAGGACATGACGTCAAGGGAGGCGGCACAGTGCCGTCTCCCCCGGAGGTGAGGAAAATTGGAAAAGACGAGGGTCTACAATCCGCGAAAATACGATATCGGGCTGCTGCTCCAGAACGGAAGCGAGCGCGTGATTCATGCCGGTTCCTTTGCATTGCTATCGCGGGACGACATTGAATACCTGATCAGCATTGCGCCGGCGCTGTTCGAGGGTGAAAAGCAGCTGCGCATCGAGGATCGCGCGCTGGCGGTGCAGCTGGGCGTGATCGACAGCGAACAGGCGGAGGTGCTGGATGCAGAAACCATTCAGAAAAAGCTGGGGATGCGCGTTGGTCAGCTCAAGGCATGGCTGGACAATATCTCCGAGCCGTACCTGCTGGACGCAATATATGATGTGGCGATGACGATGGACCTGCCCGCCAGCAAGCTGCAGCTGCTGCAGGAGCGGATGCCGGACAAAGAGTTCATCCGAGCAGAATGAGGTGAAAGCGCATGACGGATCTGGAACGGCTGGCAATGGAGCTGAAGCAGCGAACCGAATGGCAGGACGTGCCCGTTCAGCTGACAGAGGCGGATTATCAGGAGATCGTCCGGCAGGCGATTCGCCATCTGTATGTGATGACCGGACGCTCGGAGCAGTACAATGGTGAAACCGCCATCATGCTCAATGCGGACGAATACGAATACGCATTGACCGCGGCGGAGCTTGCCTTTTACAACAAGGTGCGGGCGGATGTGAATCGCATCGTCGGCTATTCCACCGACGCGATGAGCATCACCAATGCGGACAAGCCCTACGCCAACATCAGCCAGACCATCGCCGAGCTGTCGAACCGTCAGCGCATTCTCTACTATAAGATGACGCGCTTTGTGCTGCTGTGAGGTGGACGCATGAAATTCTACATTCCGCCTGCGATCAAGAGCGATTTCGAGGACTGGCTGAACACGGACGTCGCCAATGTCAATTATGATTTTGAAATCATTCGCGACTGGTACGATCAGGCTGCGGTAAAGCGAATCCGCGCAACGTATTTCCCGATCGCATGGAAGTCTAAGATTGGCAATTCCGATGCGAACAGCAATTTCAAAACCGGCTGCGGCTGGGAGATTCGCAAGGGCGACATCGCCGTTCGCGAGGATGGCACGATCTATATGCTGAACTGGCAGGTGCAGCGCAATCCCAACAACCAGTCCACACAGGCGATTGCCTGCAACGCCCGGCTTTCATTTGCGCGGCATATGGACGAGGTGCTGGACGACCGCGGCTATCTCATTTCGGAGGCGACGGAAAAAAGCATCGCTCCGGATATGCCCTGTGTGTACGCGGAATACACCGGCCGCCCGGATTACGCCGCCAATTACAACACGCCCGGCATTTCCGCGGATCATCTGCTGACGGTGCAGCTGCAGCTCAATTCCAAAACGGATGAAATTCGCATGGGCGATACCTTTGAGCTGATGCACAGCAAATATCGGGTGGTGAACCGCGTGGATTCCGAAATTGAAATCGAGCACCGGCACGGCATCATCAACCTGATGGCGCGGCGAATCGCCGGAGAGGAGCAGCGATGAACGGACAATGCAACCAGATTTCTTTGGACGAAGCAGCCCTGTTCGGCGCATAGCAGCGGGAAGCGCGGGATGCGCTGAAGCTGGAGGGCGACCGCCTGCTGATCCATATGCGGCGCGAAGCTGTCAAGACGACCCACGGCGGCGCGCCCGGCAAGCCCGACTGGCGCAGAGAGATTGTGAGCAACCTCGATCATATCGCCACAGCCGTGACCGGCGATTCCGTCAGCATGGACTTTGGCTATTCGCCTTCAGAAAAGGCAGATGAGGTACGTGCAATGATCGTGGCAGCCGGTTCGGGCAGCACAGCGGGCGGCGGCGCCATCCACGCGGGTCCGCCCGGTCGCAGCGTATGGGACGACGACGTATCCGGAAAGCATCCGTCCAACGCCAAATCCGAATACGACCTGCCAAGCGAATTCAACCAGAAGGGAAACCAGTTCGTTGAAAATGCGATGCGCATCATGAAAACGGAATTCGGGATGCTGACGGAGATCTATATGGGTTCCATTCCGGATCCTGTCTACTATGGGAATGTGCAGGTGAGCAAGTGAAAAAGCTGAGAACGTGGCACGATAACTGGAACAATGTGATCCGTGACGTGCTGTTTCCCGATGCGGAGTAGAAGGAGCTGATGCTCATCCCCAAAGGGACGGGCATTCGGGATTTCATTGCGTGCTATTTTGTGGAAGACGCCATGCCGGACGAATTACTGATAGACGAACAGGCGCGTATCGTGTATTATGAAACGGAGGGGTCAAAACTCGGAAACGATCCCCATATCACTAAGAAGTATCTGCACTTCGACATTTATGTGCAGGAAAAGGCGCTCTACAATGTGGACGCCGACCGGCTGCGCCGCAGAGATAAAATAATCGGCCAACGGCTCAAGGAGCTGCTGACCGGTGAAAGATATGTTTGCGGTTAGCGGTTTGTCTGGGAGGACGACTACCATCTGGGCGCGAAAACCATTGGATACCGACGCTTCCATACGGTGTTTTCCTACATGCAGACCGCATGACCTGCTTAACCTTCCTTTGGATTTTCTATTGCGCGAATCAGCCGGCATGCCAATTCGCGCTGTTCCGGCGTAAACGCGCGCATGTGCGCAAGCACCGCCAACGTGCTCGCATCATCAACGGGCAGCGGCAGTTCGCACTCGAAATCCAACAGGTCTTTCAGCGTCACTCCCAAACCAGCGGAAATCCGCGCGAGAATCTCCAGCGACGTGTTATTGTCGCCGCGCTCGATTCGGCTGATATGAGACGTATAAGTGTCGCAAAGGAAGCCAAGCTCTTCCTGCGATAAACCCTTTGATAGCCGCAATTCGCGGATGCGAGCGCCAAGCGCCGCCTGTGCCGTCATTGGCATCATCTCCTCTTCCTATAGGATAATGCCCCAATGAAGGCGTTGACAAAATACAATATGGAATACTAAAATATCCCATATAATATAAATTCGGAGGGTTGCGCAATGCTGGAACAGGAAAAGGGGTACATGGAGTTCTTCGGCTACGTCCGAGAGCTGCGGGCAATGCTGAAACCGGGAACCCAGCAGGACTTGCTGAATTCGTATCTGGAAAAGCTCTGGGAAAGCCGCAGGAAGAAGCAGGACGTCATGCGTTGGAACGAAGCGCAGCCCTACCGCCTGCTGCAGCGAAAGTGTCTTATTGCAATGCACGGAAACGTTTCCGAGGGTGCGGACAGGTTTACGCGCCTGATGCACGCCTACATTGCTGCGCACCCGTTGGCGGAATATGGAGAAGACACGCGAAGCCGCATTTACAGCTGGCTGTTCTTTCCCACCTATTGCGAATATCTGGGAAGGGACGAACAGAATGCGCAGCAGCAGGAAAGCTACGCCTATCGCGAATTGTATCGGACCATCGGCGCGCAGCAGATAGAACGCCTCTGCGCATGCTTCAATCGCTGCTTCCCTGCGCCGGAAATGAGCACCCTGTGGAGCGGCGTCTATGAGAAGAGCGTGGCAGCGGAGCTTCTGAAGCCCGTGCGCGAAACAGGGCAGCCGCTATATGAATTATTCCTTGAGCAGCCGAAGCTGCTTGATTACGAATGGATGTGGGAGCATCGAAAGCATAGCTCCCCGTCTGTATAACCTCAGAACCGACTATAAAAAGGAGCGTGACAAGTATGTCTCAGCAGGCACAGGCAAGCTATATTGAACAGATCGGCGGCTATATCGCCGACAATCCGAACATTGACTTTGAGCGCTGCGACGGCAGAGTGTTTTCCTACTATGAGGTCAACACCGCCAACATGAGCGCCACCAACAATACCTAGTCCATCACGGGCGGTCAGGGCAACTACCCGCTGGCCTTCATCGAAACCGACAAGGCGTAGGAATTCACCTTCGCCAGCTCCCAGTTTACGCTCGACATGTTCGCCATGGCCAACGCGGTCAAGATGCAGCACGGCGATGTGGGCACGCTGGAGAGCAAGCTCTTCGAAGTGGAAACCGGCCTCAAGATCACGATTCCGTATGAGACGCAGGCGAAGTCCGTGCGCATCAACGGTCTCACGGAAGCGGATACGGCGTCCAACGGCTGCTTTACCGCGGTTGTCAGCGAGAGCGGTACGCCTTCTACGACAATCACCTTCTTTGAAGGAAACGTTTCCGTTGGCGATACCATCCGCGTGGCCTATCGCCGCCGAGTGAACGGCGCGTCTCTGGCGACGGTCAAGACCAACTCCACTACCGCCAAGGGCAGCCTGTACGCGCACTGGCCGGTCTACTCCAGCGGTACCGACTGCACGGAGAGCGCCATCAAGGGCTGGCTGCATTTGTATGTGCCCCGCGTGCGCGTGACCGCGCTGCCCGGCTTCGATAATAGCTACAAGTCCGCCGCCACCAACGGCGTCACCTTCGCCGCGATCGATCCCAAGCGCGCGGATGAAAAGATGTACGACATTTACTACGAGCCGCTGGATGCGGACGGTCAGATCGTGACCACGACCACCGGCGACGTCAAGTGGAACTGATCAGGGATCATTTCCTATGAATGCAGGCTGCTCCTTCGAGGGCAGCCTGTTTGATTGGAGGCAGAAATGATGACAGCGAAGGAAATGCGGCGCAAGGCCGTGGATTACATGAAATCCCGTGCGGGATAGAACACCTATACCAACGGCGGAAATCGAAAGTATTTCTTCGGCAAGCCCGATAACCGACCGGGAGATACCAGACAGAAGGGATTCAGCGATTGTTCCAGCGCGGTGCGCTACGCGACTCGCGCAGCCAGCGGTATTGATATTGGCTCCAATACCGACGCGCAGCTGCGCAACCGCAAAAACGGCGTAATCGTGGATACCTCCAGTGACGGCTATCCGAATGAGCAGAATCTGCAGGCGGGCGATTGTCTCTACTTCAAAGGCAACAGCTCGCACATCATGAACGTCGGTCACGTTGAAATGTACACTGCCGCGGGCGAGCTGTACGGGCACGGCAGCGGCGTGGGTCCGAAGCGACACGACCTGAAGGACTACTGCCGCAGCCGCATCAAGAGCGGAAAGCCCTACTTCATGGCGATTCGCTGGATCCCCGACGACGCTTCGGATGGAAGCACGCAGCAGAATGCGGAACGGCGCACGCTGAAGCGAAACATGCAGGGCGCGGACGTTGCAGAATTGCAGACGAGACTGATTTCGCTGGGATACAGCTGCGGCCGCTGGGGTGCGGACGGTGAATACGGCCGGGGCACCGAGGCGGCGGTGCGCGCTTTCCAGACGGATTGCAAGCTGAAGGCGGACGGCATTGTCGGAAAGAACACCTGGGCGGCGCTGCTGGCGCGAGAACCCGGCGATTCGGAAAAAGAAGAGAAACAGCCGGAGAATCCCATTGAGCTGCAGCCGGGAAGCTGGCATTTGCGCACGGGTCCCGGAGCGGATTATTTCGTTGCAGGCGTAGTTCATGATGGCGAAGCGCTGGCGCGGGTAAAGATGGACGGCTGGATTCCGGTGATCTACAAGGGCGAAGTGCGCTACATTAGTGAAAGGGCGGTAAAAGAAAAATGAACGGACTGATTGATCTGACTCCCATCCTGCAGGCGTAGATCGCGCTGCTGGCAAGCTGGATTACCCTGCGACTGATCCCCTGGCTGAAATCCAAGACCACTCGCCAGCAGCAGGAATATCTGTTGGCGACCACCCGCGTGCTGGTTTATGCCGCGGAGCAGCTGTACGGCGCAGGCAAGGGCTCTGTGAAGCTCAGCTATGTCGAAGACGAGCTGGAGCGCCGCGGTCTGAAGGCGGATGTATCCGCAATCGAAGCGGCGGTGCGCGAGATGAACCTGCTCCAGAACTGGGAGCTTGCGCTGAAGCCGGAGGACGAAGAAAATGGCGGAGACGAATAAGCCGCTTCCTGCACCGGAACAGACGGACAAGGGGCTGCCGCAGATCGGCAGCCCTGAAAACTCCGTCCGGATCGGCGATCAGCTGATCGAAATCAAGCCCACCAAGCTCAAGTATCAGCGCAATCGCACGGCGGCATTTTACCGAATGCTGGAGCTCTATCCCCTTGCCGACATTCTGGCGATGGAGGCAGGCGCGTTCGGCGATGACCGGGATGGCGACAAGGCGCTCATGGACTGGCTGATCGCGGTCACGGACGACGAACAGCTGATTTTGGATCACTACAACGAATTGGACACCGGCGTGATCGAACAACTGCTTCAGATTTTCCGACGTGTAAACCGCATGGACGAAAAGGAACAGAAGCAAAAAAACCTGCTGACGGCCAGAAAGGGGTGACGCTGGATCGCGCCGTTGCGATGATCGCCGCCCATCTGGGCATAGTCGATGAAGAGCAGATCAACAACATGAGCTTCGTGTTCTTCGATGATGTGCTGACTGAACTCGGCTACAAGCTGACCTATGAGGCGATCTCCAATTATGCGGGCAACAGCTTCTGCCAAAAAAGCTGGGATATGATCGAAAAGAGCAATCCCTTTCATATCGGCAATCCCCACGCTGGCGCTGCCATGAATTCGCTGGCGGGTTTCCTGGCCAAAAGCAAAATCACCATTATGGGAGGCAATCAGGCATGAACATCCTGAAGGAAAAATTTGAATACACCCATCCCTTTTATCTGGACGAGCTCGAATTCCACGTCCGTGAAATGATTCCCTACGCCGAAAAGGAACAGCTGGCGTAGCGCTATGCCGGCACTGCGCTCGTCTTCGACGAAAAAAGCGGCAACGCCTATGAGGGGTACAATGCGGATCTGATTCGTTCTTTCCTGATTCTCGCGCATTACACGGATCTGGATCTGAGCGATTATGATTCCGCACAGGGGCGCTATGAACTTTACGACATCATCGCCACGCATGATCTCTGGAAGCCGATTATGGAAATCGTCGAGAGAGACTTTGGTGATGTGCTGAATATGTACTATCGCCTGTCTGTATCGGCAAAGAGGAACTTCGAGGCGGAACACTCTCTGACGCACCGCGTCGGCAAGGTATTCGAAAGTCTGCTGGGCACGGAGAACCTGACGGACACCGTTGCCCATGCGGAGCAGCTGAATTCCAAGCTGATCGACATGCTGGGTGCGATGCGCAAGGAACAGACGCCCGGCAATGTGACCGGACTGAAACTGGCGAAGCGCGCGGAAGAATAACGCTTTGTTCGTTGCAGTATATCGTCTCCCGTGATATACTGGATCAGCATGGGAGGTGACGGAACGTGATTTTTAAATCGGCGCTGGAAAAGCAGAAGCAGCATATCCTTGTGCGTTTCCAGCAGGTCTACCACCTGCCATTGGAAAGAGCGGAGCAGGAGTTTCGAGGCAGCGCGTTTTACAAGCTGCTGATGAATCCTGACACCAATCTGTGGCGGGATGATGCGGAAGAAAACTTCCAGCGTCTGCAAAATGAAATCGAATACGGTGCATGGAACCGAAATGAACTGGGCGAGATCGCAGAATAAGCGTTCTCGCCTCTTTTTGTAAAGTTTTCACGCGAGCGGAAATGACTCATATTGATATTTGTCTTGACATATGTTATGATAAATGCAAGGAGTGAGCGGGAAATGACGGAAGATTATTTGCGTGAAATAAGGCGGAGACTAGGTTTGAGTCAAGAAGAACTGGCAAGACTATTAAATGTAAGCTGTGCCACAGTCAACCGCTGGGAACAGGGAAAAAATAAGCCATCGAGATTAGCATTGCAGAATATTGATGCTTTCTGTAGGGAAAGAAAACTCCCGCCCATGTCTGGAAAAGGAGAGAGCAATGAAGATTAAAAGTCTTAAGTTGATAAACTATCGCTGCTTCAAAGAATTTGAGATTGACCTGCAGGATAGCTTTACGCTCTTGGTAGGCAATAACGGAAGTGGCAAATCTACTGTTTTAGATGGTTTGGCCGTTGGATTGGCAAGTTTTTTCCTCGGCATGAATGGCGCATCCTCTGGGAGCATTCATCCAAACGACGTTCGAGTTGAGAGTTTTGCGCTTGGCAGCAGAATTGAGCGCCAAGCACAATATCCTTCTCGGATCGAATGTAAGGGAACGGTATATGGTCAGGCGCTGGAATGGGCTCGTGCCCTAAATACCGAAGAAGGCAAAACAACATACGGAGAATCAAATGCGTTAAGCAGTCTTTCGAAAAAAATGGCGCAGAAGGTTCGCCATGGCGATTCTTCTGTACTTCTTCCCATTCTCGCCTATTATGGTACAGGGCGGCTTTGGGCCAAAAAACGGGAAAAAAGGGAAAACGCAAAGGTCAATCTTGATAGTCGTTTCGCTGGTTATGCAGACTGTCTTGATTCAATGAGCAATGAAAAGCTGCTCTATAAGTGGCTGGAGCAGATGACTTATCAGGAACTCCAAGAGCAAAAAGCTGTACCCGAATTAGAAGCGGTAAAAAGAGCTCTTGTATCTTGTTTTGTTCATTCAGGAAACCCCGAATTTAAAAGCAGCACAGCACAGTGTAGCTATAATGTCAAGATGCACGAGATTGAATTTGTCTATCAAACCAGCGACGGTAAATCGGAAGTGCATCCACTCAATGAAATGAGTGATGGATATAGGAATATGCTGAGCATGGTTGCGGACATTGCGTATCGTATGGCACTGTTGAATCCACAGCTTCTGGATAAGGTGACAGACGAAACGGAAGGGATTGTTTTGATCGACGAGATTGATTTGCACTTACATCCAGCATGGCAAAGGCATATTGTCAAAGCATTGAAAAGCATTTTCCCCAAGGTACAGTTCATTGCTTCGACTCACGCGCCCAGTGTAATTGCCTCTGTGCAGCAGAACGAAGTTATCGTTTTGAAGAACCATTCTGCTGCGCCTGCGTCTACCCTGACATATGGCAAAGACGCTAATACAATAATGCAAACGATAATGGAGGTTCCGGAGCGTCAGGAATCAGTTAAAATAGAAATTAGCGACTTCTATGAAGCGCTCGGAAATAATGCAATCGAACAGGCTCGGCAATGCCTCCAGTCAATCACGAAAATCTTGGGTGAGGATGATCCTGAGGTTGTTGGTGCGGAAACAGCATTGGCTCTTGAAACAATGGAGTAAAGCGATATGATCTACATAAGGAAAGGAACGGAACCGCGTTCTCTCACGGAATACAGGAATCAGCCGGGAGCCACATATGAGGGATATCGCGAAAAGGACGCTCTTCGAGATGCACTATTGGAAGAACAGGGCTACATTTGCGCCTATTGTATGCGGCGCATTTCGAAGGAAAAAATGAAGATTGAGCATTGGAAGGCCCAAAATGCACCTGATGGCACCGGCGCAAAGCACGCTTTAGAGTATCAAAATATGCTTGGCGTCTGCCTGGGGAATCAATCTTCTCCTCGCGATATGCAAACATGTGATACTTATCGCGGAAATGCAGAACTTTTTGTAGATCCGAGAAAAGAAGCACACACTCAGCAGATTGCATATAGAGGAGATGGGACGATCTATTCAGAAGATTCGCGAATCGACTTTGATCTGAACCAACGGCTTAATCTGAATTGTGAAGGCGCATTGTTAAAACAAGGGCGCAAGGAAGCAATTCGAACATTACAGGTATATCTGGAGCAAAAGCATGTTCATGGGCAATGGTCCATTGAATTGCTGAATAAGGTAAAACGGCGCTTCGAATCGAGACAAGACGGAAAGTATCAGCCCTATATCGGAGCGATCCTCTTCTGGATTGAACACTACAAAAAGAGAGCTCAAAATAATTAATGAAAAGCGGTCGGCTTCAAGGCTGATCGCCTTTTTATGAGGTGGTGAACGCATGGCACAGAGCCAAAACAAGCTGGTCGGTACTTAGTATCTGGATCTTTCGCGGCTGAGAAGCGACGTGGCGGAAACCAACAAACTGCTGCAGTCCATCGGCGCGGGCGTCAACCTGAACATGACCGATGTGGTGGAGAAGCAGGTGCGGGACATGCTGACCCGCTTCAAAAATGAGATTCAGAAAGCTGCTGCACAGACGACGCAGTTTGGTACTCAGGCTGCGAAGGGCTTAGGCAATGCGGGTACGCAGATTCAGGCGCTGATCGCCACCACGCAGAAATTGAACAACGATGGTTCTATCACTGAAACCCGCAAGGGCTATGACAAGCTGGGACAATCCATCACCGAGGTATACCGCGCCGGTCAGCTGCTGAACCGCAGCATGGCGGCAGACAGCACGCTGAGCAAGGATGTAAAATACGCCAACGCGCTGTACCGCGAGCAACTGGACGCCCTGCGCAAGATTTATACTCTGAAGACGCAGCGGCTGAACGTGCAGGGCGGCACGGCGAGCGCACAGAATATCGATGCTCAGATCACCACGGCCGAGCGGCTGGTGGCGGCCAATAACCAGATCATTGCACTGCTCGGACAGGAAGCGATTGCCCGATCCAAGCTGGTGAATCTGTCGGCGGAAGAGGCCGCTCTGGCACAGAAGCTGACCAACGCGCAGGCGGCGAAACAAGATAAAAAGACGCTGGACGCGCAAAAGGCCGCTTCCGGCGTCAATGAGCTCAAGACTGTGCAGCAGGCATACAGCCAGCTGACCAACGCCTACCGTCAGTACAACGCTGCGGTGAAAAACGGCAATGAGACTGGACAGGCTTACTGGGATCAAAGCGCGCAGAGCGCTCTTCAGGAGCTTCAGGCAATCTCGCAGAAGATTGGTTCCATGAACATCGAGGAATCCGTCCGCAAGCGGATTCTGACCCTGATTGAACAGGCGAAGAATGCGGAAGCCACGCACAATAAGACGCTCTCCGATCACAACGGCAAGGTATCCGAGCTGGAAAAATCGTTGGACAAGGTGGGCAGCCGCATCCTGCAGATGGCGGCGACCATGCTGGTGCTGCGAGGCCTCAAATCCGTCTGGTAGGAAGCTACCCGCTTTGCGCAGGAATACTACGATCTTCTCAACGAGATCCGCATTGTCAGCGGAAAGACGGAGGCGGAAGCCGCCAAGTAGGGCACTCGGTATCGCGCCATCGCCAGAGAAATGAGCGTTTCGGCCACCGAGGTTGCCAAGGCCGCCGTTGAGTTCTGGCGGCAGGGTCTTGGCGAAGACGAAACGGAAAAGCGCTTGAAAGCATCCATTCAGTACGCCAAGATTTCCGCAATGGAGTTCGATGAGGCGGCGGAGCTGATTACTGCCGCGACGAACACCATGGAGGTGTCGGCGCAGCACGTCGCGGACATATTCGCCTATCTGGGTGATGCTTCCGCCTCAGGTGCGGATGAAATTGGCATTGCCATGCAGAAGGCGTCCGCATCTGCCGTGGAGTTCGGGTTGTCCTTTGAATGGCTGGGCGCGTACATCGCCACGATTTCTGAGAAGACGCGGCAGGCGCCGGAGGTCATCGGCACGTCGCTGAATTCTATCATGGCGCGCCTGCACTCCATCAAAGCCAAGGGCTATAACGAAGAAGACGCCACGCAGATCAATGACGTGGCGAAAGCGCTGGCGACCATCGATGTGGCGCTGCTGGACAATGAAGGCAACTGGCGCGCCATGTCCGATATCTATACCGACATTGCCGAAAAGTGGGACACGCTGGACAGCAAGACCAAAAGCTACATCGCGACCACGATGGCGGGTACGCGGCAGCAGAATTTCTTCCTTGCACTGATGAACGATATGGCGAAAGGCGTCGAGGGCGGCAGCCGTGCCTACGAGCTGTACGCGGGCGCGATGAATGCCGCAGGTACGGCTTCTCAGAAGTATGCCGTCTGGCAGGAATCGGTGGAAGCGGCGCAGAACCGCCTGACGGCAGCGACGCAGACCTTCTATTCTCTGCTGGACGCGGACTGGATGAAGAGCTTCTACAACGGCGCGGCGGATCTGGTGGAGATATTCACGGCGGGCACCGACGCGCTGGGCGGCTGGAACATCATGATCCCCGCGATTTCAGCGGGGCTGATTGGTCTGATTGCGGTTGTCATGAAGGCGATTGCGGCAATCAAGGCGATGCGGGCTGCATTGATGGCGGGCGAAGGAATCGCGGCGGCCATGAGCGGCGGCGCGATTGGCGCGATCATCGCGGCGGTTGCGGCGCTGACCACCGTGATTACCATGATCGCAGGCGCAGCGGCCAGCGCGCGGGAAATTGAAAAGGTGGATTACAGCTCCACGATTGATACGATGACCAGCTATCGGGACAATATCGACGGACTGGTTACGGAATAGGAAGCGCTGGCGGCGAAGACCGAACTGAGCAAGGAAGAGCAGCAGCGTGCGGAGACGATCATGCAGCAGCTTTCCGAAACCTCACTGACCATGAAGACGGCTCTGGAAGGCGGCGGCGAGGGCTTTGATGCGCTGGGCGAAAAGGCCGCTGCGGCGCGCGGTGAGGTACAGCGCACGGAGCAGGCGATTCGCAGGCTGAATGCGGCGGACGCGCTCCAAAATCTCCGCGATACGGATCATGCCTATTCAAAGGCAGTTCGCGAAGCGCAGGGACAGCAGGAAAAGACCTCTCACTACGGAGAGTTTTCCGGCGCCTATAACCAGTACATGGAGGCGCATCCCAGCGGCTATTATAAGCAGGGATACAGCGGTCCCCATGGCGCGTATGCGACGCGGGATGAGAACTTCTATGTATACGCAAAGAACATGGCGAACGTTCCCATTCCATTCTGGGAAAGCAAAGAGAAAAAGGCCGAGCTGCAGGCCACGCGGGAATTCTGGTCAGGCGTACTGGCGGAGTTGGATGCGATGGCGATTGACGCATCCTCTTCCGTTGAAGAAATCGGTAACAAGGTGCTGGAATTCGATATCGCTGCCGGTTCATATCTGTCTGCCAGCGAATCCAGATTGCAGGAGGCGTGGCAGCCCATCTTTGACGACCTCTACACCGTCATGACGGACGGCACGGATTTTTCGCAGCTGCCGCAGTTCATGCAGGATGCGGCTGTGCAGTATTACGACGCCTATATTGGCGGCATTGATCAGCAGGCCGAGCTGGCGGAAGGCGACATGATGCGCATGGCGGGCGATCTGACCGGCTATGTGGATCAGATGACAGATTTCCTCAATCAGGATACCGACTTTGCCGAGATGATTCATCATTTCGATGAGCTGATGCAGGGACCTGTCACGCAGGAAAGCGTAGACGAGATGAACGCCATGATTCCCATGATCAACGAGTTCATCACGGCCTACAACAGACTTACCGAAACGACCGACGACGATCTTCCGCTCTTTTCTGAATTCACTTTGGATGGCCTGACGGAAGCCAAAGAAGGCATTGAGGGCACCGGCGAGGCGCTGGCAACCCTCAAGACTACCGATATCTATAAGGACATTGCTCTGGCAAAAGAAGAAGCCAACAGTTTTGCGACGGTTCTGTCAAAGCTGGGCGACGGTGAGGATCAGTTCCTGAATTTGCACGATGCGGTCATGGCAACGGCGCAGGAAATTGCGGACGGTCTGGGCATTACGGACAGTGCGCAGATCGAGAAGATCGGCGAAAAGCTGCTGGAAGGGTTATATGATACCTACCCCGACATCGTACAATATGTGGATACGGCGACGGGTTTACTAGTAGACGGCTGGCAGGAGGGCGTCGCCCAAGCGACGAATCCATGGGCAGAGATGTTCAAGCAGGCAAAGCTGGCGGATGCGCTCAAGCAGGCCAAGCGGGATATGGCGTCGTTGGACGCCTCTTCCCTGTGGGGTGAACTGCTGAAGCCTGACGGAAAGGGGCTGTACGAGTACGCTGAGGACTGGGCGCGGGAACTGATTCCCGATGGAACGGAAGAAGAAATCCATGCACAGGCGGAGGTGTTCGTAAACGCTTTTTTCGAGATGTTCTCCGACATTGACACCACCGTCATGGACGGCGAAGGGCGCATCAACGCGGGCATGGAGGGCATCATCGCCATCATGCGCAAGGCCGCCAATGCTGCAAACACCGAAACCACCAAGATCGGCAGCGCTTACAAATCCCTGCACGCAGACACCATTGCACGCAATGAGGCGATTGCGGGGCTGACCGACATGGCAGGCTTTGCCCGAAATGGCGACAGCACCAGCGTAAATAGCACCTTCGAGGCGCTGTCCGCCGAAGCCATCAACGCGATTACGGCGGCAATGCCTTCGCTCATCGACAAGCTCAACGACGGCACCGCGTCAGCAGAGGACTTTGAGCAGGCGATGCTGAAGATTCGAGAAGCCGAGGATAAAGCGGGCAAGGATGCGTGGAAGGACTATTTTGGCGATACCGCCGCGGGCTTGAAGCAGCAATCCGCGCTGTGGTCGGACGCCATGCGCAGCATCATCGCCGAGGTTTCCGCTGCTGAAAACAAGGAGAGTGCCTTCTATCAATCGCTGATCCGGCTGAGTAACGAGGGCGTGGATGTATCCGGCATGCTGGATCAGTACGGCGCGCTGGGCGCAATGCTGCTGGACGGCGCGACCAGCGCGGATGAATTGTACGCCGCGTAGGAGCGGCTGCACAATCTCAATGATTTGCAGGTTGATCTGGAGCACGCGGACGCGCTTTCCTCTGCCGCCAAAGCCATTAACCCGGCGGACGGCAGCTATGACCCACAATCCGTGCTGACCGCTTATGCGCTATTAGAGGCGGAATACGGAGAGCTGACGCAGCTTCAGCGCGGCTCGGCGGAATATATCGCCCGTGCAAAAGAACTGACTGATCAGACTACCGCATCCGTTTACGAACAGGCGGCGGCTTATGGCGTTGTGACCGATCGTCAGGCGCAGGCGGCACAGGCCGCCGCAAACGGCCGGCGGGAGCGCCGCTTCAAACGTGTCGAAGAAAACGGATACCAGGGCGGCGTCGGCTATCTGGAAAGCACGGTGCGCAAGGCGGAGGAAGCCGGCGAAGACGTGACCGCAGCATGGGACAATGCTTTGGACGAATTGGACGCTGCGGGACATCTGGACGCCATGTGCCAGATGTTCGGCGATATATCGAATCTTGCCGTCGAGTGCGGCGGCGATGTGGAAGAGATCGTGCGGCGGCTCTATGAAATGCGCGACGCTGCGCAGTCCATCTCGCTATCTGATATGGCGGAAGAGCTGCGCCGGGAACGCACCTCAAACGCAGCCGAAACGGACAGCTACGATGATCAGGTCGGCGCGCTGCTGAGCGCCTTTGGCGCAGGCGGCACGGAGGGCGTACTGGCTGCCATGGAAGTATGGAACGGATTCGACGAATCGCTGCAGCAGTCCATCGCCGAAACCTATCCCTCGCTGGTGATTGCGCTGGACGACGCCAATCAGGCGACGCAATCGCTCAAGGAAGGCGTCGACGAACTGGCGGAGGGTGAAGACGCGCTTTCGGAGTCCAGCCAGACGGCGGAAAAGAAGATGGCGGCGCTGGGCACGGAATTGAACGCGGCGAAGAAATCCTCTTCCGCGAAGTATTTCAAGAATACGGCCAAGGCCATCGAAGAGCTGAAGCACGGCGCGATCAGCGTCAGCGACGCATTTGGCACTTATAATAAGGAAGCGGAAACTGCCGTCAAAGCCAACGAGGAATATCAGGCGGCTTCCAAAAAGATGGCGGCGGGCACGAAGGTTGCCGCCAGTGAGATCGATACGCTGGCAGAATATCTGGGCAACATCGACCCGCAGATTCTGCTGGCAAACTGGGATCAGGTTGGCCCCATGCTGTCTTCGGCGCTCGCGGAGGGCGAAGACGCTTTCCGTCGCCTGAACGAAGCGGCGTTTATTTCGATTACCGGGACGTCAGTCGCAGACTTTTCCGCATTGACCAGCGGGCTGATCAGCGTACAGAATCTGGCGGCGGACGCCGTCGATGCGCTGATCGCCACCGGACAGTGGACGATGGAAACCATTACGATGCCGCAGGAGGGCGCGCAGTGGAATCCGCTCACGGGCGTATGGACGCGCACGCGGATCAACACCAACCAGAATGTACTCCGCTATACCGGCAGTAATCCCCTGAAGGGCGGCAGCAGCGGAAAGAAGAGCTCCGGCGGAGGCGGTGGCGGCAAGGGCGGTGGTGGCGGCGGAAGCAGCAGCACCAGCGTATCGCAGTCCACCCAGAAGCTGCTGGACAAGATGGACGAGGCGGTAGACGCCGGCGACCATCGCCGCAAAATGGCGCAGCTGGCACAGCAATACCACGAAGTGCGCGGCGAAATTCAGGGCGTGATCCTGTATCTGGGCAAGGAAAAGGAAATCGTGCAGGAAAACTCCACGACGCTGACCGGCTATATTGCGGAGCTGGAAAACCAGATGGCGGCACAGCGAGCCATCATGAGCAAAAACAAGGAAGGCTCCAAGAAGTACAAGCAGGCCGCCACCGATCTGGAAGCGCTTCAGAAGCAGCACCAGCAGTATTCCGAAACTCTCTTGCAGAACAAAATCGATCTGGAAGAGCTGACCAAAGCGATCCAGGAACAGCAGGACGCGATTCGGGATATGGAAATCGACCTGCGGGATCTGATTCATGACGCTATTCTCGACCGCGAAGCTCTGAACAAGCGGATGCTTGAAGGGCAGATCGACGTTGAGAATGAGCTGATCGACGTGATTACTCGCCGCTATGAGAAGGAACGCGACCAGCTGATCGAGCTGGCAGAGGCCAAGCGAGACGCGCTGAACGAAGAGCTGACGGCGCTGGACGAGCAGCTGGCGGCGCGCAAAAAGCTCAGCGAGGAAGAGGATAAGGCAAAAACGCTTGCTGAAAAGGAAGCATAGCTTGCCCGGATCAGCGCCGATCCCACCCGCAAAAAGGAAGAACTCAAGCTGCGGCAGGAGATTGCCGACCTTCGCGAAGAAATGGCATGGGACATCGCCGAAGACGAGGTGGACGCCCAGAAAAAGGCCATTGAATCGCAGATCGAAAGTCTGGACGATTACATTGAGTACGTCGAGAATTACTATGAGGAACTGCTCAATAATCCCCGGAAACTGATTGAAGAGCTGAAGGATCTGCTGTCCCAATCCGATGCGGAGATTATGGACTGGCTGACAAAGAATCATGAGGACTATGAGACAGCAACGGACACGACCCGCGAAAACATGCGTCTCGGCTGGCAGGAGATGCTGGACGATATGCGCGGGCACACCACCACCTACTGGAAAGAGGTGGAAGAGATCATTGCCGGCGGAGACGACGCCATCATCCAGTTTCTGAAGGACAACTGCCAAGATTATAAGGAAGCTGGTAAACTGCAGGCGGAAGCCTATGTGGATGAATGGAAGAAAAAGCTGGAGGATCTGCGAAATGCCTACAAACAGGTAAGCGGCGATATCAAGGCATACGACTATACGCCCACGACCTCTGCCAAGGGCAGCGGTTCCAGCAGCAGCGGCGGTTCCGGCGGAAAAAAGAGCGGCGGATCGTCTGCCAAGGTTACAAAATACAAGGCGACCTATCCTGCGATCGGAAAAGCAAAGGGCGGCACGCTGTCCGGCTATTCCTCCCCGGAGGAAGCCGAGAAGGCGGCGCGAAGCAAAATTAATTCCATCTGCCGCGAACTGAGCGGCAGCAGCTCCAGCATGATCGGCGAGTGGGCGCGAACCTTCTATTCTAAGATCAAGGTGACGGCTTATGCCAAGGGCGGCTTGAATCAGGCGACCGGGCTTGCATGGCTGGACGGCACAAAGGCCAGACCGGAGCGCGTCTTGTCGCCCTATCAGACGGAATTATTTGAAGATTTGCTGAAAACGCTGCACGCCATCCGCACGGTGCAGGCTCCGCAGGCGGTTGTTCGTCCCCAGCTTCCCGAAACGGTGCAGAATCAGCCGCTGACCATTGAATCTATCACGGTGAACGTAGAGCGACTGGAAAAGGAAGCGGACTACGACGCCATGGCAGAGCGCGTCGGCGAGAAGATCATGGAACGTGCCATGCGCGGCATGACTGTCGGCGGGCTGCGGCTGGGATAATAGGAATATTTCAGAGATGCGATTGAAACTGGCAGCGGGATTGAATTTCCCTCCATTCCATCCAAACCGATCAGACAAGGGCAGCACCTCCTTTGCAAGTTGACATCGTAGCCGAATTGGGTTATAATATGACTACGACAGGAGGTGTTGAACATGAATGCAGCGATTTCCATTAGACCTTCAAGAGATTTGCGCAGTAATTATTCGCAGATTTCAGCATTGACACGGCAGAATCCCGTTGCCATTACGGTAAATGGCAAGGAGGATACGGTCGTTATGAGTCATGAGACTTTCGTCAATCAGCAGAATTACATCGCAGAGATGGAAGCCAAACTCAGCGTATACGCGCATCTGGCACAGGCAGCGGATGACGTCAAGCTGGGAAGGGTGCAGGAACTGGATGCGGCCTGTGATGACATTCTGAACGAATTGGATGGACTGGAGCTATGAGCCATCGCGTCATACTGACCGAGACTGCCAAGCGGGATCTCCGAGAGATTGCCTTTTACATTGCTGAGCAATCAAAAGACAAGGAGATCGCCCGGCAATTTGTGAACGAGCTCAGAGAAAAATGCAGCCGTCTTGGGGAATTCCCGCAGGCGGGCGCACTTCCCAAAGACCATGTGCTTCGCAGCTTGGAATACCGGTTCATTTCGCATAAGGAATACCTCATTTTCTATTCAGTCGATGAAAAAGAGCAGGCAGTGAATGTTCTTGCCATCTTCAATGCAAGGAAGGATTATCTTCGGGTGATGAACCGACTGATTTGAAGAACAAACCAGCGTACCGCGTTCGGCGATACGCTGGTTTTGTGTATCATAGCTTCATTGAAATGTTTTCTGATAAACCCGACAACATTTCAATGGAAAAAGCAGCTGCGGGTAAAAATTGGAAATGAACATTGAATTTTATCAGATATATCTGATAAAACCGGAAAGGAGCAAGCCATGGACGGATTCAGCTTTCATGGAACGCACTGTTCGGCGCTGGGCTGCTACTACCGGCCGAGCGCCAAATCTCGCGGCGATGAGATAGAAAGCTATGATATTGCTGATATTCAGACGGACAGTCGGAATGGCGGCTATTATATCGGCACACGGGTGCTGCCCCGTGAGTTCGAACTGGACTGCTATTTCGAAGAAATCACGGAAGCGCAGCTGGAACAGATCTATCGCTGGCTCAGGCGGGATACGCAGGGCGAATAGATATTTGATCACAAGCCCTATGCAATCTACAGCGCAGTTGTCGGCAAACGGATTCAGATTGCGCTGTACGATCATACGGACAGCACGGGTGTACTTCGCTATTCGGGGACTTTTACCGCAAACTTCGTTTGCTATGCTTCTTTTGCACGGATGAGGCTGAAGAGTGATGACGGTTCCTGCGACGCGCGGACGCTGGCGAGAACGGGGCTTCTGCCTGCGGCAATGATGCCCACACCGCCCAGCGTGAGCAGCACGAGATTTCTGCTCTACAATCCGGGAACGGAACGGGCGCATACAGTCATCCGGATTGCCGGAAATGTGGGCGACGGAATGCTGATCCGCAATCTTACCACCGGCCAGCGGTGCAAGATCGTAAATTTGACGGACGAAAGTCTCCTGCCCGGCGCGCATCTGGAGCTGGACAGCAGGATGGGACAAACGTGCATTGTGCTGGGCGACAGCCGCGAACTGGCCTTTGCCATGCACGACGAGGGATATATTGAGCTTGCGCCCTGTACTCCATTTGAGCGAAGCATTGCGATCAGTCACACAGAGAACAGCAATATCGTCACGTCGGAGGGGTTCTTCCTGCCGCACATGACGGGGCAATTTTTGCACCTGGACGGCTGGAAGAAGATTCGCCAGATCACGGACGCACATTCTGCGATTCTGTCCAGCAAGGCGACAAGCAGCGGCACGACTGCCGTGCCCATCGTGACGATGAATGAAATCGAGATCAGCGGAGAGAATCTGGCGCTGACCATGTTGGAAGTGGACTATACCCCGCGCGTGCGGTGAAGGGAGTGAAGCGTATGCCGGCGAGAATGACGATCTGCGACATGAACCGCAATAAGGTCTGCGAGCTGTACGATTCCGAGCTTCAGCACGAGGGGCAGGCATACGATGTGACGCTGACTACAGAAATCTCCGGCTGGAAGGAATAGAGCTTCACATTGCCGCAGATGGTGAACGGTGGGCGCAATTTCCGCTGGAACTACATCCGCAGCGGTCATCTCATTTGCCTGACGCGGGACGGCAAAGACGACTGGTTCCTGCTCAGCGCGCCGAAGCGCTCGCACAAGGGGCTGAGCGTGACGGTGACGATTACCTGCCAGCATGTCTGCGCGCAGCTCAACAAAAAGAATCTCTATCTCACCTTCGATGATGAGAACGGGATCGGCACGGCGGAATACCTGCTCCGGCAGGTTTTGGAGAACACCGGCTGGCAGCTTGGTTACTGTGAAATCTTCTATGAGCAGGATGGGAAAACCGAAAAGGTGCGATCCCTTTCTTCCGATGGCAAGCGCGGCGCGTACCTGCTGATTTCGGATATCTGTGCACTGTTCGATGCGCGGCCGGTATTCGACGGCGACAGCCGCACCGTCAGCATTTATTCTCTGAACCGCCATGAAGACCTGCTGGAGCTGAACTTCGGCAAGAACCTGAACGGCGTCGACCGCAAGGAGGACGCTGAAAACATCGTGACGCGCCTCTATGTGGAGGGCGATTACGGCGACGATGGCTATGTGGGCATTGAGGACGTCAATCCTACAGGGCTTCCGTTTTTGCTGGACTTTTCCTATTTCCGGGAGCTGGGCGTTTTCACTGCCGAGCACGAGCAGGCGCTGGACGATTATCTGCGGGATATTCAGGCGGCCAAGGCGGGAAGCAGCGATTATTCAAAAGAACTGATTCAACTGGATAATCAGCTGAACGAGCTTTGGGGACAGATTGATTATGTGCTGTATGTGCTGAATCAAGGTGCAATTACGAAGACAATCTGCGGCGGCGCTGCAATGGAAGAGCAGACGCCAATCACGGCGGCCGACACGCTGACCGTGTTGATGCAGGACGGCACACATCATGCGCAGACGGGGAACGCCTTCCCCAACGATGCGGAATACGCGATTAAGTTCATCAAGGCTGCCAGCGGCAGAATCGGCGGCAAGGAAGTCGCCATCGAGGCCAAGGAAAGCAGCATTGCGAGCCTGCAAAAGCAGCTGGACAAAACGACGGATGAAGCCAAGCAGCAGGGGCTGCAAGAGCAGATCACTGCACTGGAGTTGGGCATTTAGAGTATTTATCAGGATGACGGCGGCGAAGATGGGCTCTATACGCTAATGCGAAAAGCTGTATAGCTGGTGCTTCAGCGGGCGGAGATCGAGAAAAGCTACCTTTCCTCCATGGACAGCCAGCAGGAAATCGAAAAACGCTTTGCTGAAGCCATGGGCGATATGCTGATTGACGGCTACTGGAGCAATACCGCCTACGCGCCCGGACAGGAAGAATTGGTGTACTACGCGGCGCTGGGCGTGATGGAGCGGCTGGCGAAGCCAACGGTGACCTATACGGTGGACGTTCAAAATCTTTCCGGCGTCAGCGGGTACGAGCAGGAGCGCTTCACGCTGGACACGGCGCTGCGCATCTGGGATGAGGCGCTGGAATAGAACGACTACGCCTACATCACAAAACAGGTTGAAAATCTGGATGCGCCCGAAAAGGACAGCATCACCATCAGCAATGATCTGACCAGCATCGGTGGCGTATCACTGGACAGCATTATCAGCCGGATTACCGGCATTGCGGAAATCGTTCACAAGAGCAAATCGCTCTACGATCGAAGCAAGGCCATTTCTGAGGACGGTTCCATTCCCGCCAAGCGGCTGGAAGGCATGATCGACGTACTGAAAACCCGGCTCTCTTCCTCCGTTTCCAATTGGTACACGGACGATCAGGGCAATCTGATTCTGGAATCCGTCAACGGCAAAAGCGCCATGCAGCTGTGTGGCGAGGGCTTCATGATCGCCAATGCAAAGACGGACGACGGCAAATGGGACTGGCGCACATTCGGTACGGGCGAAGGATTTACCGCCGATCTGATCATCACCGGTTTTCTTTCGGCCGATCGAATTCAGGCGGGAACGATCACGGCAAACAAGCTGGCGGCGGACGTCGGGCAATCGCTGGATCTCTCCAGCAACACGTCCATTCGCATGACGGTTGAGAACGTCGTATCGAAAGAAATCGAGGAACAGATCGGCTACCGGGTAGAAATCAGCACGGACGCCGGCGAGGTGCTTTCGGATTATGTGAAGAAGACGACGCTGCGCGCCCGCGTTTATCGCGGTAGCAAGGAAGTTACGAACGACATTGCCGCCAACCGGTTTCATTGGAAGCGCACCAGCGCGGACGCTACGGCAGACGTCCTCTGGAATTCCGCCCACACGGGCGTAAAGCAATTCCAGCTGACGAACGCCGATGTGTTCTTCAGCGCGACCTACACCTGTGAAATTTCGGACGAATAAATCCCCTTGCGAAAGCCGAGAATTAGCAGTATAATAGCAATAGAATAGCAGATAGAAAGCAGGTTGTGCGCAATGGAATCGTTGATCGCTCAGTTTATGGAACGCTATCTTCCCCGGCAGGAAATCATCCACCGTTTGCCGGTCAGCGTTTCCATTCAGCAGTTTTGGCCGGAGCTTGAAAAGGAACGGCGCAAGCACAGTCAGGAGCTGCCGCTGCTGGCTCAGGATGGAAAGCCTTTCTGGTTTGTTCTGACCGACAGCATCGAAAAGCAGTGCGACGCCATTGCGGAATTGGCGCGCCGGGATATTGCTTTTACCGGACCCGAATTTGACGCGCTGTTTCAGGGTGCCGTTGTAGATGAAGCAGTCTATTCCAGCGTGATCGAGGGCGCGTTCACCAGTCGCGAACAGGCGGCCGATTTCATTCGCCAGAACAAGCAACCGCGCAACAAATCTGAGCAGATGGTGAAGAACAACTACGATGCGCTGACCTATGTGCTGGAGCATCTGGAGGATGAGATCAACGAAGAGACCATTCTGCAGATCGCCCAAATCGTAACCCGCAGCGCGGCGGAGGTTCAGGTGACCGGTTATCGGGACGGCGCGGTATATGTGACCGGGCGCGAAGGCGATGTCTACACGCCGCCGCAGGCGGATGCAGTGCCGGAAATGATGCGCGCACTGGTAGAATTCATTCAGAAAAGCGAGCTTCATCCTCTGCTGAAAGCGTGTATCGCGCATTTCTATTTTGTCTATGTGCATCCATTCGGAGACGGAAACGGACGCACCGCCCGCGCGCTCAGCTATATGATGCTTCTGCAGGCCGGCTATGATTTCTTCCGTTATTTCTCCATTTCAGGGATCGTGGCGGAAGAGCGCGGCAAATACTATCGTTCCATGCGCAATGTGGAAGATTCGGATGGAGACATGACGTATTTCATCGATGCGTACAGCGGTATGTTAGCGCGGACCGTTGAGAAAATGGAACATCATCTGAAATATCATGTACTTGCAGGACAGAAGCTGAAGGAGCTTGAACAGAACGGCACGCTGAACGAACGTCAGCTGAAAGGCGCAAAATGGCTGCTGGAAAGCAGCGGTTCCAGCGTTGCAGTGGAAACATGGCGAAAAAAATACAAGGTTGCAACGGAAACGGCGCGTCGGGATCTGCTTGCGCTCTGCGACGCAGGACTGCTGGTTCGGGAGTTGGACGGACGAAAAGCCGTATTTCGAGTTTTGAGGGAACTGTAAATCAAATAGCACATTGAAAGGCGGGCGCGAAAGCGTTCGCCTTTTGAATTGAAGGAGGTATCATCATGGCGATCATCGCAACCGGCTCTAAGACGATCATTGATCTTTCGGACGGTAAATCGTAGTCCGCCTATCTGGGCGCAAATCAGCCCCGCACGCAGATCTACGACGTAAACACGGGAAACTACGCGCCGGACTGGACGAGCGCGGCGGGCAAACTCATCCTCACGCCCGTGATTTACGCAAATCAGACGGCGATTGCGCTGACGGACAGCGCGATCACGATAACATGGAAGCGCCGGGAGGGCTCGGCTGCTGAAACGGCGCTGACTTCGGGTGAAACCGTAAGCGGCAACGTGCTGACGATCAGTGCCAACAAACTGGCGGGCGTGAGCAGCGGACTGCTGACCTATATTGCCTACATCTCCTATCTGGATCCTGACAACGGGCTGACCACCAACGCCACGGCGGACATTTCATTCGCCCTAGTCAAAACGGGTGAAAATGCAAAATCCGCATGGATCAGCGGCGCGCAGGTATTCAAATACGACGCGGACGGCGCAGTATCGCCCGCGCAGATTACGCTGACGGCCAACGTGCAGAACGTCGTGCTGAGCAAATGGCAGTACAAGAACGCCTCTGATGTGTGGCAGGATTATCCCACGACCGGCGATAACGCGACGATCACCGGCACTTCGCTGATCGTCAAGCCCACGCACGGCATCTGGGTCGGCGACTGCGCGACGCTGCGCATCGTGACCAACGATGCAAATATCAGCGACGTCATCAGCATTTACAAGGTATCCGACGGCGCAGCCGGAAGCACGGGCGAAGCGGGTCAGCCAGCCTCCATCGCCTTTCTGAGCAATGAAAATATCGTTTTTACCGCCAAATCCACCGGACAGGCAAGGGGCGATTCCGTAGTCTGCAACGTAGTGGCCTATACCGGAACAAGGAAAGTTACGCCCACTGTGGGCGAAATCGCCGGTATGCCCACGGGCATGACCGTATCGAAGGGCGACGCTGCTGACAACGAAATTCCGCTGACGATCACGGTGGAAGCGAACGCCACGCTGGGCGGTACGGCGCAGCAATCCGGACTTCTGGCGGTTCCGGTTACTTCACCTGTCTCCACAACGCTTTACATCAACTGGTCAAAGATCAACGCGGGCGCAAACGGCGCGGCAGGCACGAACGCCATCGTCTTTTCGCTGTACGCGCCGCTGGGCACGGTGTTTACGAACGGCAGCGGAACGCTGCAGCTGCAAACTGTCGCTTACGACGGCGCTATTCCCATTACCTCGAACGCGACCTTTACCTGGGCCAAGTATAGCGGCGGCACATGGCAGACGATTTCCGGTGCGACGACGGATTCTCTTTCGGTAGACGGTGCAGACGTGGTGGGACAGGCCAGCTATCGCTGCCGGATGATCTATAAGGCGAGAAATTATCAGGACGTTATTACATTGATCGACAAAACAGATAATTACCAGCTGGACATCGACAGCACCGCGGGCGAGATTTTCAAGAATGCGACCGGCGAAACGATGCTCATCGCCCGGCTCTGGCAGAACGGCGCAGAGGTGGACGCATTAAAATCGACGACCTACAGCGTGACCGCGCCCTCCAGCCCTGCGGCGGGTTCCCTCTATTATAAGATCACGAAATCTACGCCGCAAACAGCGCTGATGCGCTATTCCGGCACCGCATGGGAGGACGTGACCGCAAACGCCGCCTACAAGCACGAGAAGAATTACGTTTGGTATCGCCGGGATAAGAACGGCGAGCCGATGGACAACGGAGCCGCCTTCGCCACGGGAAAGGTCATCTTCATCGATGGCGACGACGTGGATGGAAAGACGGTTTTTGTGTGCGAGGCGGAATGAGCCGAATTCGAGCGAGGTGAAAATATGATCGCGCAGGCGCAGGTTACAATCGTGGATTTGAACGACCCTGTTCAGCAGGGCGTCGCCCCTGAGAATCCCACGGAGGGGCTTTAGTGGCTGGACACTTCGCAATCGCCGCCGCAGCTGAAGCGCTACGATGGCACGCAGTGGCAGCTGATCAACGAAGCGGACGTCGGCGGCACCAATCTGATCGCGGACAGCGCGAGCTATACGCTGGTGGGAACCGGCGCTGCGAGCCATTGGGTGGCGGCCGACGAGCTTCGGCTGGGACGCGAGCACAGCTTTTCCGTGGAGGAGATTCGGTTGGATGCCGGCAGCGCTTCCGGCGTATCGTGGGCATAGGTCAATCAGGACGATGGGAGCGTCGCCGACAACGGCGAGCTTTCCATCTCCGCCCAGCGGCAGACGCTTCGATTCCGTGTTCCCGAAACTGCGGGCAACTGGTCGTTTTACCTGTACAGCGGTATCAACGGTCTTGCGGGCGGCAATACGATCACATTTATTCGCGCGAAGCTGGAGGAAGGCGTTCTGGCCTCCAGCTGGTCGCCCGCGCCGGAGGACGCGGCGGCGCAGATCGAGCGGCTGATCGCCAGCATTGACGGATAGGACAAGGGCATGGAGGCGCGCGTGCGCGCGCTGATCGATTCGATGGGCTTATCCGACAAGTATGCCAGCGCGGAAGAATTTCTCGCCGCCTAGCAGGACATCGAGCTTCTGCGCAGCGACATTGCCCAGACGGACAGCAATCTGCTATTGTCCTTCAGCCGACTGGCGGCGACGGAGGGCAGCCTTACGCAGATGCTTTCCTATTTTGAGTTCGGCAGCGAAGACGGTATCCCTTATCTTGATATGGGCAGTTCGGCGTCCTCCGTCAAAATGCGGCTGACCAATACGCGGCTATCGTTTGTGCAGCCCGGCGATTCCGCCGCGGAGCTGGCATACTTTTCAGACAACCGCCTCTTTATTACCAAGATGGAGGCGGTGGAGCAGATTTCCATCGGCACGATGGAAAACGGCTTTTAGGACATCGTAACAACGCCGACCGGCGTGGGACTTAAATGGAGATCATAAAAAAACGGGAGGTGCATTTATGCCCAGTTATTCGGTATCGGCGAGTGAAATCAAATACGCCTCCGGCAGTTCGTGGACGAGCGGCAAGGCGCGGCAGGGCGTATATTCGTCCACACGCTATGAGGGCGCGCTGAATTTTTCTGACCTCGCCAATTTTAATTTTTCGAATGTCGCGATCACGGGCATTCAGATGCGTGTGACCTTTGGACCGGCTGGCGGCGCTTCAACGAAATATCTGACGCTTTACGGCGGCGCGCAGAACAGCATTTCCGGCAGCATTGGATCGATGCGCGGCAGTGCGTTCGGCGCGGTATCCATATCCAACGCCTATGACCGAACGGTTACGCTGGACTTCAATTCCGGCAGCGAAGCGGCGATTTACAATTCATAGGTGAGCTTCTTCACATCCGGAAACCGCGTATTGATCCTGTATGTGCCCAAGACCCGCGGCACCTATTCCAAGGGCTTCTGCTACGATTATCTATCGGTGACGGCCATGACGCTGACGTTCAATTACGAATACCTCCAGAGCAGCGGATCCATGGCGAACGGGAGCGTGGCTGCGGGCAGCGCGGCAAAGCTGAACATCACGTCCTACAACAGCGCCTATTCCCACAGGGTGACGTGGAAATTTGGAACATATTCCAATGTTCAAACCATAGCGGCAGGTGGGACGTCCGCTTCCTATACCATTCCGCTGAACTGGCTGCAGGCGATTCCGAATGCCACCAGCGGCACGGCGAGTGCGACGCTGGAAACGCTGGACACGAGCGGAAATGTGCTGGGAACGTCCAGCTACAACTTTGCGGTGACTGTACCTGCCAGCGTAACGCCGAACCTGCAATCCGTTTCGGTGGCGCCGGTAAACAGCAATTCCGTCCTCGCCGGATGGAACGTATACGCTTATGGAAAATCGCAGGCGAAGATTACGATCAACGGCGCGGGCGGCGCATATGGATCGACGATCAAATCGTATTCCATAGTTACCGATCCCAGTGTGGGCAGCGCCAGCGCATCGAGCCTGACCACGGGAATTCTGTATAAGAAGGGCGAAATCACGGTAACGGCCAAGGTGACCGATTCGCGCGGACGAACGACAAGCAAGACGGCGAGCTTCAGCGTATCCGCCTATGGCGCGCCATTCTTCCATTACATTGAAGCCTATCGCTGTTTGAGCGACGGCACGCAGGACGATGTTAACGGCACATACGCCTATATCAAAACGAAGGTCGGCTGTACGGCGATCAACAGCGGCAACCGGGCGACCGCCACCGTGCAGCTCAGTCAGGTGGGCGGCGGTTATTCGACCAGCGTGGCGCTTACCGACGATACAGGGGTTATCCTTGGAAACGGACAGCTGGCGATCGACGCGAGCTATTCGTTTATATTGAAGGCCACGGACACCGTAGGAACGGTGAGCACCTATGTTGGAGAGATCAATTCCGCCGCCTACATCATGCATGTAAAGAAGGGCGGCAAGGCGTTGGGCTTTGGTACTGCAGCTGGTGCGGACGAGACGGTTACCTTCGCCTGGCCGTAGGTGCTTTCCAAGCCGCTAGATGTGGCGCAGGGCGGAACGGGCGCAAATACCGCGAACGGTGCGTGCAGCGCGATCGGTGCGGTAAAGAAGAGCGGAGATACCATGACGGGCAATCTGAATATTTCAACATCGCTGTATCCATCCCTCTATTTGCTGCCGAGCCAGAACGGGACGACCAACCAAACCGTGTTTGAAGGATCCTATCTGGGCGCATCATCGTTTTCTTCGTGGGAGGATGGCACGGGCAACAATCGCCGAATGCTGGAGGTGCGCAACGCCGCCTATCAGGCCAGCCTGGACTACGCGGTGATGCTGCGAACGTGCATCAATGGCGCATGGGGCGCGCATCGCATATTTCACGCGGGCATGAGCACGCCGGTTCCCATCGCCAACGGCGGCACAGGGGCGACCAGCGCCAAGGGCGCGCTTTCCAATCTCGGCATTTTCTATGCCGCGTCGCTTCCCAGCACGGGGACGGATGGGCAGATCTGCCTTGTGCCAGTATGATGAGGTGAAGTCATGAGCACATTTTCTGCAACCGCGAACAGCAGTTCGACCATCGGTTACGCGCAGTACGGATCCAGTTCATGGAGCACAGGAAGCAGCAACGGCGCATGTCAGGGCGCTTATAAGGGCACGACAGCTGCCAAATCCCGCGTGGGCGTAATGGTGTTTAACAATGCGGGTACGACGCTCAAGGGGAAGCTCATCCAGCAGATTTCACTGAGCATCACCTGCTCCGGCGCAGGCTCCGGTTCATCCAGCAAGGTATTGACCTTTCACAAGGCGAACTACCAGAGCCTGAACACAGGCATTCGCGGTTCGGCACAGGTGGGCGATACGCTGGGCACGCTGACCGGCAAATTCTACAGCAATACCGTGACGCATACCTAGAACGCCTCGACCAATGCCGGACTGTTTTCAGCAATGAAGACGTACTTCGAGACAGGCAATTCGGCGCTGGTGCTGTACAATGGCGAAACCTCGTCCAGCAGCAGCTATTCATCCAACTACGCCCGCGTGACGAGCTGCACGCTCACGGTGACCTACATTGACGCGGTGGTCTGGTACTGCGATGGCGGCACATGGAAGCGCTGCACGGTCTGGTATCGGCTGAACGGCGCATGGAAGCAGGTGGTTCCCTATTACAATTCGGGCGGCACATGGATACGGGTATAAAGGAGAGTGAAAGAATGACATGGAAGGGCATTTTAGAAATCATTGAAAAATACTGGGTACAGCAGCTTTGCATATAGGTGCTGGGCATAATCACATGGCAATACCGCAGGCAGCTGAAGCGCATCCGCCAGAACTCTGCCGAACAGAAAGCCATGCGTCAGGCAATGATGGCGCTTCTGCGCGACCGCTTTTTCGAAGGATACAGGCGGTACATGCGGCAGGGCTTTTACCCGATCCCCGACCGGCAGGTGATGCAGGACATTTACGATCAATACCATGCCCTTGGCGGCAACGGCGTGATCACGCATCTCATGGAAGAATAGCAGGAGCTTCCGGCGATAGAACAGTAAAAAACGATGGGCTGATCTTTCCTCAAATGGATGGATCAGCCCGTTTTTTTGCTTTTGGCTTCAAAAACCATTTACATAAGCAGCGTTCAGAGAGTACAATATGAATACCTCTTACCGATGAAAAGCACGCGCGCGGAAGCCGAGCGCATCGTAGAGATCCTTTATAAACGCAGGCGCATTCTGGGGCGGCGTAAAATCGGGAGCGGCAGAATAGAGCTGTTCTACGAGGCTTTGCAGCATATGTTTCGTGCGATCCGCTTCTTCCATGCATTCATTGAGAAGTGATTCGTATTCCTCCACGCCGGTATGCGCGCGCTTTTCGCTGAGCACGTCCAGCTGATCCTGAAGGGATTGGCAGCGATCCTGCGAAGCGGATAAATCCTTTTTCATGCCGCGCAGATCGGCGTCTGCCCTGACCAGCCGCTGGCAGAGCGCGGCCTGTTTGCGCTCCATCTGCACGGTGCGGCAGGTATCGACCGTGATGAACGCGCTGCGCTCGGACGCGCGCAGGTTCTCGCAATACGCCTGACGGAAGGCGGCGTATATCTCCTGACTGCCCAGACGCTGAATATCGGGCAGCGCGATGATCGGATGAACCGGCTGTCGACGTTCATCCCGCGTAAAGGGCAGATAGGTTCGAATGGAATCCAGCGGCACGCTGCAGCTGGGCGGCAGACGATCATTCAACAAAAAGATTGTATTGGGATCATCGCAAAAGCAGACGATGGCGTTGCCCAGCAGCTGCCTTTGAAGCTCGCCCGGAGAGATAAGATCCGGACAGGTGATCATTATTACCGGCAGGCTGCGGCCGCCATCATAGAGAAGCTCCAGAAAGCGATCGATCCACTGCGGGATGAGCATAATCGCGTTGGAGCGCAAAGCAAACTGACCGCTTATGCATTGAAACTCCGGATGCCTGAAAAGTAGATAAACGAAAGAAGGAATTTCTCTCGAAATCGGCCTGGGCAGCACGAACCTCCCGCCCAGGCTGTCCGCGTTCAAAACCACAATGTACATCCATATTTCGTGAGGAGATGATTGCTGTATGCCAATGTGCGTCGTCTTTGTTCTGTAATTAAGGTATGGATCTCTTTCACGCAGGCGCAGCGCCCAAAGCGAAACTCTGGAATCTTCATCCGGTGGAACAAATACCGTGCGCAGCGCGCACGAGCCATCCGCGCTGCTGACCGCCAGCCCGGTCGCAAAGGATTCCAGCGCGACATCCAGCGCCGCGATATGCATTATTTCTGCGTGCAGGAAGGATATAACTTCATTCCAGAGCGAATCGGCGTACATCGCATGGGACGGAACGATATGCAATATGACCTTATGGATCATGGTATACATAGGGTCGATCATCCGGCGGAGCCTTCTTTCGTATAGGATCGTATAGAATCTGGGAATATCATAGCACGCTTTCAACGATTTGCAAATCAGACATTTGTCCCTGAAAAGCCCCTGATTTCAACGGACAAATGTCTGATAGACTTTCTCCGGAGTTTGGATTATGATTATATTTACGGAGGGGTGAGTACATGGATACCTGTAGCATATATCGCGATTGCTTTAACTACTACCTGTATGACATATGCGGTGGCAGCCGCAATCAGCTGGGTAAGGAAATGGATATCAGCCCTTCAGACGTTGGCAAAATGCTGAAGCGCTTTAAGCAAGGCGGCGGCATGGGACAGAATGCAGACAAGGTGCTTTATCATCTGGCGGTAGAACACGGCGTGAGCATAGATTTTCTGATCAACCGTATGCTTCGAAACAACCTCGTTGAGGAAGTGGGCAAATGCGAGGGATATTCGATGCTGGTCGAAGCGCAGGAGCGCTATGTGGTGAACCGCCTGAAGGCGGCCTATTACAGCCGGGAAAGTCTGGTTGCGATGGATACCGCAATGTCGAAGGTGGTGGACGGCATCTGTCTGCAGGGAAAATGCCTGTTTATTTCAGAGCCGCAGAAGCAGAAATGCATCTGCAGGCACATGGCTATGGCAATGGAGAATCTGCTGGATATTGCCATGACCGCACCCTGTGAATCCAGCAGATGCATCAAATGAACCGAGCGGCTTAGGAGAAGCCGCCATGCCTGAAGGCCCTACGTTGCGTGAATCGTAATGCGCATTCGTAGGGCCTGCTTTTTTGTATGGAGGAAGTGAACAGTGTGTCACCGATACAGGACGTTGTAATCGAAAACCGAGCGCTGAAAGCATTTGCAAAGAAATATGGGCGACGCCTGAGGCCGGCGGAGCTGGCGGTGCGGATGCGCGCGGCGATAAAAAGAAATGTAAATCATGAATGCGACGGCTGCGGAGAAGCGGCGCTGGGGCGGCTACGATTTCGATATACCCGGCGCGGGAATCAATTCTTCGTTTCAGAGATTTGGATCATGGAGGAAGAGCAATAATGCAGGGCGCTGCAAAGCAATACATGGAAACCGAATTATTTGAATTCGCCTTCTGGCCTGACTTTTTCGCGCAGCTGGACAGGCTGGCGGAAATGGCGCTGCCGGAAGCATGGAGATTTCGAGAGCCGGACTACGCGCCCAGAAACGACAGAACGCCGATTCTGGAGCGCTATCTGAAGGACGTATTTCGGCTGCTGGCGATACGATACAATCAGGCGGAGGAAGCGTGGGCAGAGGAAGCGGCGATCATGACCTGCGGACGGGACGCATGCTTTCATACGGGTCTGTTCTCACGCACCTACAAGGGAATCTACGCCTATTTCATTCCGAACCGCAAGGACGTTTCCATGCGGAAATGGCATTTCAAGGATTTCTGCGAGGAAAATTCACCGCTGCTGAAATACACGGTGCCGCTGCCGCAGCGACCGCAGCTGATTATGAACGCGCGCAGCGAGGCTTTCCATCCGGGCTGGCCGATTCGGGTAAACGCGAGGCACATTCTGGAGGACACGGAAAATCTTTCACGCATCCCACAGGCGCTTCAGAGCTTTGGCAATCTTCCGCTATTGCTGGATGCGGCTGTAGAGCTGGGACGGCGGCAGGCGCTGGCAGAGCCGGGGATCATTGCGCCGCAATTCTATCACGGCCGGATGCAATTCCTGATGCCGCTGTATCTATCTGGCAGGTCGAAGGCCGATTTGGCAATGGCGTTGTCCATTGGCGACGGATACTACATCGGCGAAACCTGTCTGACCCCACAAATGGCATACCTGAACGCCCGCCTGTTGGCGCGCCCGACCGCAGGATGGCTGCGCGAACAGACGTGAAGGAGCATTTTTATCTCGATGGCAGGCTATAGGTCGTAGAAACTGGCTGTTCTGCAATACGCGAAAAGGAGCAGCAACTAGCGATTCAGTCTACAGTATTGTGGGGGATGCGCAAGTCAACGGGATGGTTCCCTACAAATATCTGAAGTACCTGCTGAAACAGATGCCTCGCGTCGGCAGGCGGCATTCCTGTGGTCTCTTGGGGCAGTTTTCCGCCGCAAAGCCAAACGAGAAGTGGCTCACCGACGTGACAGAATTTAAGTGGTACGAGGGAAACGAGATCCACAAGCTCTATCTGAGCGCCCTTCTGGATCTGTGCGACCGGCGCATTGTGTCCTACGAGCTCAGCGAGCACAACGACAATCCGCTGGTTTTCAAAACCTTCGACAAAGCGGTTCGGGAGAATCCGGATGCGCATCCGCTGTTCCATAGCGACAGAGGGTTCCAGTACACCAGCCGCGCGTTTCGCCACAAGCTTGTGCAGGCGGGCATGACGAAGAGCATGTCCCGGGTGGCGCATTGCATTGATAACGGCCCGATGGAGGGCTTCTGGGGCATTCTGAAGCGGGAACGCTATTACGGCAGACGCTTCACCAGCAAACGCGTCCTTGTTCAGATGGGGCAGCAGTATATCCGCTATTACAACACCAGACGCGTTCAGCGCAAACTGGGCGTTCTGACTCCCTTGGAAAAGCACGCGCGTTGTCTCACCGTCTAAAAAGCGGCCAGCAGCTCTTGGCTGCTGACCGGGAAAACTTTATATTTTTTCTCTGTCCTCTTGACGGGGTGCGGTCCAGAATGCGGCGGGGCTAAAAATCCAAACTGATGTCTACGGTTCCAATATTCTCTCGTTTTTAATGGTTAGGAAGAACGAACCATTACCTTTATTGACTACATCTAAGTAAGGCCTGTTTTGACAATGTGTCTCGGTTATTTCTGTTCTATAGCCCCAGCTCGAGATCATTTCTGCTTCTCCTAAATTAACCAGCGTTGAAATGTCGTCGTTCAATGTCAGTTTAACTTCATTTGCACTTATTCTTTCTATATCAAACATTCTTGGAACCAGTGTATCTACATAATATACCACCTTATCCTCTGCTAGAAAAATTAACGAGATAACATCTTCATGTGTTATGTCTTGAATATCATTTGCATATATGTAACCAGCATAGTCTACCTTGTTGTCTTTAGTGGCATATGCAACAAAAACATGCATTGTATCCCACTCAACAGGAACCAAGTCATCAATATAGATTCTTTTTGTATCATTCAATGCATATAGAAGGCTAGTATAGAATTCTAGTTCATATTGGCCTGTCTGATGTGAGGACTCATCAGTTTTATTATGCAATAGCAGAAAGCACAAACAAATTGTGAAGATTACAGCCATTGTTACAGCGATACATTTCAAGCCAATGCAACGTTTCATACTAGCCTCCAACATATTTACTCGAAATAGTACAATGTTCCATCCTGCAACGCGTTATATACACGATCAATAATGATGTAGATCTTCCAATCGCCCGTTGGATATATCGGTTCATAACAGGCTGCATACCGAGCAAGAGCAGCTTTGCTCAATTCATCAGGCGTAGGAGGAGCTACCACAAGGGAATAGCCAACTTCATTATTGTGTAGATCCATTTTTGTACTTTCAGGATAATTCTCCATCATACCATATTCGTGAGCCTCCCCAAATTGACGAGCAAGATCTTCACCCATCGAATACGCCATCAAAGCATTCCACAAGCAATGCTTGAAGGCATTCTCGCGGGTATTGTCAGAATTCCAGTTCGAACCGAATAGACCTGCCGTTACCGTATTTGCAGTGTTACGTGCCCAGTTCGCCTTGGCTGCTGCTATGGGATGATTTTTGGCCAATGTCTTCTCAACAACATTGAGCTGATTTGGGGCATATTTTTCGATCAAGCCACCGATAATTGTGTCTTTGAACCACGATGCAATTTTTTGGAAGAAATTCCCATTTCGATCTACATGCACTACCGGCTCATTACAACAGTATGCATATGTATTACAGCGAAGCGGATACGATGTTGCAATTACATATTTATCTGAATTCACGAACCTGTTTAATGATGGCGCATACATACGACTCCTCAGATAGTACAGTTCAGATTCCTCATCGTAGACATAACCACGATAGCGGAACGGATTGCGTCTGCCCAGCGTATCAGCCAGCGTGCCAGTGGTACTCAGCAGCTTGCCCCATGCATCGTACTTGTATTCTACTACAAGCGCGCCGGTGCTGTCAAGAATTCCCACGATATCTCCCTGCAGATTGTGGACGTAGGTGTAGATAACGCCATTGTAGCTGATCTTCACCG